>Ga0207773_100350_pt1 | contig 21098 bp, 21 predicted proteins | sample TtaePargueraPR_2_FD_187281 | JGI IMG/M metagenome (GOLD analysis project Ga0207773, IMG submission 187281) | Aerobic enrichment media microbial communities from Bioluminiscent Bay, La Parguera, Puerto Rico - Tt and M1 (3) (SPAdes) | ecosystem: Environmental > Aquatic > Marine > Unclassified ...
GCGCTCGCGGCTCTCGGCGTCGAGGATGCCGAGAGTGATGGCGGAGAGATAGACGAGATCGAAGCCCGACAGGGCGGCCGAGAGAGCGGCCGCCCGCTCGCCGCGCAGCAGCTCGCGCGCCGCCGCGGCGCTGCGCCAGTAGTGGAAACTACGCTCTCCGGCGGCATCGGTGCGGATGACATAGAGCCCCGGCAGGCGGCCGGGCAGGCGCGCGACCAGGTCGGTAGCGATTCCCTCCCTCTGCCAGGCAGCCAGCATCTCGGCGCTGAAGGGGTCGTCGCCCAGCGCGGTGACGTAGTGCACCGCAGCCGGCTGCCAGCCGTCCTGGGTCAGACTGTCCGGGGCCAGGCCATTCTGCTTCAGGCAGCGGGCGAGGTAGACCGCAGTGTTCAAAGTGTCGCCGCCGAAGGTGCGGTGCATGCGGCCGGGCGCCTCGGCGCTTTCCGACAGCTCGATCATACATTCGCCGATGCTCGCGATGCGCAGCATGCCCCTGTCGGCCCCCGATCGTCTCCGCCTGGCGCGTTGGGCCTTGTCCACCGCCGCTCCGCGCGGTTCAGGCAATAGCCGCTGGCTGTCGGGTGGGCAAGGAATTCCGGCGCCTGCCGAGGCTGGCGCTCAGGCGGCGTCGCTGGCGTGAACCTCCCCGCCGAGCGGTTCCGCGGCGGCAGGCGTCATGGGGATAGGGGCGGCAGAGGCGGCAGAGACAGCAGGGGCGGCGGCAAGGCGCCCGCGACCGCGGGCAATCGCGCCCATGAGGTCCTGTGCGCTGAGACCATCGCGACGCAGCAGAGCGCGCATCACGGGGTCGCGCAGCAGTTCCTCCACCGAGGGCTCGCCGGCGATCCACGGCGCGGTCTCGGTGACAGGGTTTTCGTTCAGCAGTTTCAGCACGCTGTACTGCTCGATCATCGGGCCTCCCTTTCCATCTTTGGCGGTTCCTTCAAGGACGCCGAAGTCGACGGTTTGTTCCCCCGTGGTTCGCTTACCTTATCTTGCGCTCCCGGCATTAGAATGATCTGACCAATTTGTGACATTCAGCATAAGATTCAAACCGCTAAGTGCAGATGTTCCGGGGCGTCGGCGCTACGTGACAGGATTGTCATGGGGCCGACATCTGTCTCTAACACTCGCTGGCTAGCCTTGCCCTGTCGCGGCCGTCAGCAGGTTCTTCCGGCCGTTCAGGCCGACGGTTGCCACGCCGCTGCGGCACGGACGCGACAGTGAGGTTTCATGGCTCCGGTCTCGGCCCCCTAAGGTCGGAGCGTGGCCGGGCCGCCCCGCCCGGAATGGAGGGGTTCCGGGCCGCCCTGCGGGGCGCGGAACCTGCCCCCTGACACTCAGGGCCTCACGAGTGGTTCTAGATCCCTAGCCGAACTCACCGGGCCTCTTCGAGGCCCGGTCTTCTTTTGCGCCGCTGCATTCTTGGCGGCAGGGCGCCGAAGCTGCCGGAAAGGCAGGCAAATTCGGCTGGCGCTTGCGGGCGATCGTGCTAGCGTAGAATCTTGTGCGCGGCGGTTGCGGGCCGTCTTTCGGCTGCGCCCGCGACCTGCGAGATGAAGCGAACAACAAGAACTCAGGCGAGGCACCTTCATGTTACGCAAAGTGACGGCCGCGGCAGCGGCGCTTCTTGTTTCCAGCACCCTGGCAAACGCCGCCGACATCGAGCCGGCGGTCGTCTTCGACATGGGCGGCAAGTTCGACAAGTCCTTCAACGAGGGCGTCTATAACGGGGTCGAGCAGTTCAAGAAGGAGACCGGCGTCGAGTACCGCGAGTTCGAGGTCACCAACGAGACCCAGCGCGAGCAGGCGCTCAGGCGCATGGCGCAGCGCGGCGCCGACCCGATCATCGGCGTGGGCTTCGCCCAGGCGGACGCCCTGGCCAAGGTCGCCAAGGAGTTCCCCGACACCCGCTTCGCCATCATCGACGCGGTGGTCGACCTGCCGAACGTGCGCTCGATCGTCTTCAAGGAGCACGAGGGCTCCTTCCTGGTCGGCATGATCGCCGCCATGAAGTCCGAGACCGGCAAGGTCGGCTTCGTCGGCGGCATGGACATCCCGCTGATCCGCAAGTTCGCCTGCGGCTACGAGCAGGGCGCCAAGCACGTCAGCGCCGACACCGAGGTGGTCCAGAACATGACCGGCACCACGCCGGCCGCCTGGAACGATCCCACCCGCGGCTCCGAGCTCGCCCAGAGCCAGTTCGACCGCGGCGTCGACGTGATCTATGCCGCCGCCGGCGGCACCGGCGTCGGCGTCTACCAGACGGCCGAGGACAGCGACAAGTTTGCCATTGGCGTCGACTCCAACCAGAACTACCTGCACCCGGGCACCATGCTGACCTCGATGCTGAAGCGTGTCGACGTGGCGGCCTACCAGGCCTTCAAGGACGCCCACGAGGGCAAGTGGACATCCGGCATCCAGGATCTCGGCCTCGCGGACGACGGGGTCGGCTGGGCGCTCGACGAGTACAACAAGGATCTCATCACCGACGAGATGAAGGCGAAGGTCGAACAGGCGACCGCTGACATCGTGGCGGGCAAGCTGAAGGTCCACGACTACACCGCCGACAACAGCTGCAGCTATTAGGCGGCCAGCCCGGGCTTCCGCGCGGCGGGGGCCCGGGCGCCGCCCCGGCTTCCCGTGGCTGACCCCACCGATCTCTCTCCCGGCCGCCCCTCCGCCGGCCGCGCCCCTGCATCTTCCGGCAGCGAAGCGCCGCCGGCCATCGAGCTGCGCCACGTCAGCAAGGCCTTCGGCACCGTCCAAGCCAACCGCGACGTCTGCCTCACCGTGGAGGCCGGCACGATCCACGGGATTATCGGCGAGAACGGTGCCGGCAAGTCGACTTTGATGAGCATCCTCTACGGCTTCTACGAGGCCGACAGCGGGGAGATCCTCATCGACGGCCGGCCGGTGGCCATCCGCTCCTCGCGCGACGCCATCGCCGCCGGCATCGGCATGGTCCATCAGCACTTCATGCTGGTGGATACCATGACGGTGGTGGAGAACATCATGCTGGGCGCCGAGTCCGGTGCCATTCTCGCGACCGGCATCGAAAAGGCGCGCGCCGAGCTGCAGCGGCTGGAGCGCGACTACAATCTCGAGGTCGATCCGGATGCCTTGGCCGGCGAGCTGCCGGTCGGCCAGCAGCAGCGCGTCGAGATCCTGAAGGCGCTCTACCGCGGCGCCGATATCCTGATCCTCGACGAGCCGACCGGCGTGCTGACGCCGCAGGAAACCGATCAGCTGTTCCGCATCCTCGACTCCCTGCGCCGCCAGGGTGTCACCGTCGTGCTGATCACCCACAAGCTGCGCGAGATCATGGCGATCACCGACCGCGTCTCTGTCATGCGCGGCGGCGAGATGGTGGCCGACCGGGCGACGGCCGAAACCTCCAAGGAGGAGCTGGCCGAGCTGATGGTCGGCCGCAAGGTCCTGCTCCGGGTCGACAAGCAGGCGCCGCGCATCGGCGACACCGTGCTCGCCGTCGACGACCTGAGCTATGTTGACCGCGCCGGCGTGGCGCGCGTGAACCATGTCAGCTTCACGGTGCGCGCCGGCGAGATCGTCGGTGTCGCCGGCGTCTCCGGCAACGGTCAGAGCGAGCTGCTGGAGCTGCTTTCCGGCATCCGCCCGATGACCGGCGGCGGCTTCAGCCTGCTGGGCGAACGCTTCTCGCCGGAGCGCCCGCTCGACCCCTCGACCATGCGGGCGATGCATGCCGCGCACGTCCCCGAGGACCGCCTGCGCATGGGCTTGGTGCGCAGCTTCGCGGCCGAGGAGTCCGCCATCCTCGGCTATCACGAGGATCCGCTCTACACCGCCGGTCCCTTCCTGCGGGGCGAGGCGATCCGCGCGGACTGCGCCGCCAAGATGCGCGACTTCGACGTGCGCCCGCAGGCGCCGGTGCTGAAGACGGCGAACTTCTCCGGCGGTAACCAGCAGAAGATCGTGCTGGCGCGCGAGCTCTCCCGCGCGCCGCGCCTGCTGCTGGTCGGCCAACCGACGCGCGGCGTCGACATCGGCGCCATCGAGTTCATCCACCGCAACCTTGTCGCCATGCGCGATGCGGGCAGCGCGGTCCTGCTGGTTTCGGTGGAGCTCGACGAGATCATGTCGCTCAGCGACCGCATCGTCGTGATGTTTGAGGGCCGCATCGTGGGCGAGGTGCCGGCGGCCGAGGCCAACGAGCGCCTGCTCGGCCTCATGATGGCCAACGCGGCGACCGAGGAGGAGGCGCGCCACAAGCACCCGGGCCTGCCGGGCGCCATCGCGGTGGATCCGGAATGAGCGCGCCGGCCGGAGCCATCCCGCGCTGGGTCGACGTGGCGCTCATCCCGGTGGTGAACATCGCGCTCGCCTTCCTCGTCTCCGGCGTCATCCTGTGGTTCATCGACGTCGATCCGCTGGCCGCCGTGGAGATCATCCTCTACGGCGCCTTCGGCTACGACCTGGCAATCGGCTATACGCTCTACTACACCACCAATTTCGTCTTCACCGGCCTCGCCGTCGCGGTCGCATTCCATGCCGGCCTCTTCAATATCGGCGGCGAGGGCCAGGCCTACATCGGCGGGCTGGGCGCCGCGCTCGGCATCCTCGCGGTCGACCGCTTCCTGCCGTTCTACCTCGTCCTGCCGATCGCCATCCTGCTCGCCGCGGCCTTCGGCGCCGCCTGGGCGGCGATTCCGGCCTACCTGCAGGCCTACCGCGGCAGCCACATCGTGATCACCACCATCATGTTCAATTTCATCGCCGCGGCACTGATGGTCTATCTGATGGTGAACGTGCTCATCCAGCCCGGCTCGATGTCGCCGGAGAGCCGCGAGTTCGCGCCCTCCGGCCAGCTGCCCTTCATGCACGAGATGCTCGGCTGGGTCGGCATCGAGATGACGCCGTCGCCGCTCAATCTCTCGGTGGTCTGGGCGGCGCTCTGCTGCGTCGCCGTCTGGGCCCTCATCTGGCACACCCGCTGGGGCTACGCCATCCGCACCGTCGGCGCCAACGAGACGGCCGCCGTCTACGCCGGCATCGACCCGCGCCGCGTCATCATGCTGTCGATGTGCATCTCCGGCGCGCTCGCCGGCTTCCTCGGCATCAACGAGGTGATGGGCGTGCATCACCGCCTGCTGCTGAACTTCACCGCCGGCTACGGCTTCACCGGCATCGCCGTGGCGCTCATGGGCCGCAATCATCCCGTCGGCATCGTGCTGGCCAGCCTGCTGTTCGGCATGCTCTACCAAGGCGGCGCCGAACTCGCCTTCGAGGAGCCGAAGGTGACGCGCGAGATGGTGGTCACCATCCAGGGGCTGGTCATCCTGTTCTCCGGCGCGCTCGCCTTCATGATGAAGGGCCCGATCGAGCGCGCCTACCTTCGCCTGTTCGGCGGCCGCCGCGCGCCGGCGGCGCAGGAGGCCTAGCATGGCGGAGTTCCTGCTCAACCTGCTGCACAGCTTCGATGCCACCCTGCGCGTCGCCACGCCGCTGGTGTTCTGCGCCATGGCCGGCCTCTTCTCGGAGCGTTCCGGCGTCATCGACATCAGCCTCGAGGGCAAGATGCTGGCGGCCGCCTTCGCCGCCGCCGCCACCGCCGCGGTCACCGGCTCGGCCTGGCTGGCGCTCGGCGCCGGCATCGCGATCTCGGTGGCGCTCGCCCTGCTGCACGGCTTCGCCTGCATCACCCACCGCGGCGACCAGGTGGTCAGCGGCGTCGCCATCAACATCCTCGTCTCCGGGCTTACGGTGGTGCTCGGCATCGCCTGGTTCCAGCGCGGCGGGCAGACGCCGTCGGTGACGGGCGACGCGCGCTTTGCGCCGATCGCCCTGCCGGGTGCCGAGGCGATCTCCGGCGTGCCGCTGCTCGGCCCGCTCTACAGCGACCTGCTGTCGGGCCACAATCTGCTGGTCTACCTGGCCTTCGCCGCGGTGCCGCTGACCTGGTGGGTGGTCTACCGCACGCGCTTCGGCCTCAGGCTGCGGGCGGTCGGCGAGAACCCCGGCGCGGTCGACACTGCCGGCATCTCGGTCGCCTTCCTGCGCTACCGCGCGGTCCTCTGCGCCGGCGTGCTCTGCGGGTTCGCCGGCACCTACCTCTCGATCGCGCAGAATGCCGCTTTCGTGCGTGAGATGACCGCCGGGCAGGGCTACATCGCGCTGGCCGCGCTCATCTTCGGCAAGTGGCGGCCGGTGCCCGCCATGCTGGCCTGCCTGATGTTCGGCTTCCTCGACGCCGTCGCGATCCGCCTGCAGGGCGTCGTGCTGCCGGTCATCGGCCCGATCCCGGTGCAGCTCATCCAGGCGCTGCCCTACGTGCTGACCGTGGTGCTGCTGGCCGGCTTCATCGGCCGCGCCGTGGCGCCCAAGGCGATCGGCAAGGCCTACGTAAAGGAACGCTGAACGCGAGGAACCATGGCATGAGCGCCGATCTCATCGAGGCGGCCATCGCGGCGATGGCGAAGGCCTACGCCCCTTATTCGAACTTTCCGGTGGGTGCGGCGGTACGCGGCGCCGGCGGTGGCGTCTACAGCGGTTGCAACGTCGAGAACGCGGCCTATCCTCAAGGCTGCTGCGCCGAGGCCTCGGCGATCTCCGCCATGGTCATGGCCGGCGAACGGCGCATCGCGGAGGTCGCGGTCGCCGGCGAAGGCGAGTTGCTGGTAACGCCCTGCGGCGGCTGCCGGCAGCGGCTGCGCGAGTTCGCCGCCGACGACGTGCTGATCCATCTCTGCGGCCCGCGGGGCCTGCGCCGGAGCGTCACTCTGGGCGAGCTCCTGCCGCTCTCATTCGGCCCCGACAATCTCGGCGGGGCAGGAGACTGACAATGCGCGAGGCGGCGGCCGCCACGGCGGCCATCATCCGCAAGCAGGTCCCGGAGGCGCCGGAGACGGCGTTGGTGCTGGGCTCCGGGCTTGGCGCCGTCGCCGAGGCGGTGAAGCAGCCGGTGAGCCTGCCTTACCCCGAGCTGCCTGGCTTCCCGCGGCCCTCCGTCGCCGGCCACGGCGGACGCCTCGTGCTCGGCCGCCTCGCGGGGCGGCCGGTCGCAGTCATGCAGGGCCGCGCCCACTACTACGAGAGCGGCCGCGCCGACGGCATGAATGTCGCGCTCGCCACCCTGCAGGCGCTGGGGTGCAGGCGCGTCATCCTCACCAACGCGGCCGGCAGCCTGCGCGAGGACGTCGGGCCGGGCCGGCTGCTGCTGCTGAACGACCACATCAACTTGGCCGGTGTCTCGCCGCTCTTCGGGCTCCCCGGCGACGAGCGCTTCGTCGATCTGGTGGACGCCTATGATCCCGCCGGGCGCGCAAAGATGGCGGCGGCCGCGACGCGCCTCGGCATTCCGCTCGCCGAGGGTGTCTACGTGTGGTTCTGCGGCCCGCACTTCGAGACGCCGGCGGAAATCCGGGCGGCGAAGCTGCTCGGCGGCGACGCAGTCGGCATGTCGACGGTACCGGAGGTCATCGTCGCGCGCATGCTCGGGCTGAAGGTAACGGCGCTGTCGATGATCACCAACCTCGCCGCCGGCATGGCCGCCGAGCCGCTGTCGCACGCGCAGACGATGAAGCACGCGACGGCGGCGGCCGGCGACATGGCGCGCCTGCTTGCCGCCTTCCTGGAGGCCTCCGATGACTGATCGCGCGGAAGCGATGAAGGCGGTGGCGGCGCGCGCCATCCGCCTGCTCGATCTCACCAGTCTCGGCGACGACGACAGCGAGGCTACCGTGGCGGCGCTCTGCAAGCGCGCCACGCTGGCGCCGGCGCCGATCGCCGCCGTTTGCATCTGGCCGCGCTTCGTCACCCAGGCGCGCGGCCTGCTGGCGGACAGCGGCATCCGCGTTGCCGCCGTCGCCAACTTCCCGGCCGGCGGCGACGACATCACCGCCGCGCAGCGCGAGACGAGCGACATCGTGCGGCAAGGCGGCGACGAGGTCGATCTGGTGATGCCCTATGCACGCTGGCTCGAAGGCGAGACCGCCGTCGCGCGCGACATGATCGCCGCCTGCAAGGAAGCTTGCGGCAGCAAGGTGCTGCTGAAGGTGATCCTGGAGACCGGCCGTCTGCGCGAGCCCGAGCGCATCTACGCCGCCAGCCGCGATGCCATCGAGGCCGGCGCCGACTTCGTGAAGACCTCCACCGGCAAGATCGAGGTCTCGGCCACCCTGGCGGCAGCGGAGGCCATGCTGCGCGCCATCCGCGACAGCGACCGTGATGTCGGCTTCAAGGCCGCCGGCGGCATCCGCGACACCGCCACCGCCGGCGACTACCTCAACCTTGCGGATCGCATGATGGGTCCTAACTGGGCCGATCCGCGGCATTTCCGCTTCGGTGCCAGCGGGCTGCTCGACGACCTGCTGGCGCGGCTCGGCGGCGAGGCGGGCAAGCCCACCGCGCAAGGCTATTGAGCGGGAGCGACCGATGACGCTGCTGCCGCAGGAGATCATCCGCCATAAGCGCGACGGCGCCGTGCTGGAGGACGCCGAGATCGAGGCGCTGGTCGCCGGCATCGCCGACGGCAGCCTGGGGGAGGGACAGGTCGGCGCCTTCGCCATGGCGGCCTTCCTGCGCGGCATGACGGCGCCGGAGACCGTGGCGCTTACCCGGGCCATGACCGCCAGCGGCCGCCGCCTCGACTGGCGCGGCTTCAGCCTCGGCGGTCCGGTGCTCGACAAGCATTCGACCGGCGGCGTCGGAGACAAGGTGAGCCTGGTGCTGGCACCGATCCTGGCGGCCTGCGGTGCCTTCGTGCCGATGATCTCCGGGCGCGGCCTCGGCCACACCGGCGGCACCCTTGATAAGCTGGAATCCATCCCTGGCTACGATGCGACCCCCAGCATCGAGCGCTTCCAGCAGGTGGTGGCGGAGGCCGGCTGCGCCATCATCGGCCAGACCGCCGACCTGGCGCCCGCCGATCGCCGCCTCTACGCCGTGCGCGACGTCACCGCCACGGTGGAATCCGTCCCGCTGATCACCGCCTCCATCCTTTCCAAGAAGCTGGCTGCCGGCTTGGAGGGCCTGGTGATGGACGTGAAGGTCGGCAACGGCGCTTTCGCCGACAATCCGGCGATGGCCGAGGAACTCGCGTGCAGCATAGTCGCGGTCGCCGAGGGCGCCGGCCTGCCGACCACCGCGCTCATCACCGACATGAACCAGCCGCTCGGCCGCACGGCCGGCAACGCGCTGGAGGTGGCGGAGTGCGTCGAGCTGCTGACCGGGGCGACCGGCGACGCGCGCTTCTGCGAGGTGACCCTGGCGCTGGCGGCGGAGATGATGCTGCTCGGCGGCCTCGCCACCGATACCGAGACGGCGCGGGCCAAGGCGAACGAGGCCATCGATTCCGGCCGCGCGGCGGAGCGCTTCGCCGCCATGGTGACAGCGCTCGGCGGTCCGGCCGACTTCCTCGACCGCTCGGCGACCCTGCTGCCGCAGGCGCCCATCCGCCGCCCGGTCCAGGCCAAGGCGGCCGGCGTGCTCGCCGCCTGCGACACCCGCGCCGTCGGTCTGGCCGTCATCGCGCTGGGCGGGGGGCGGCGGCGCGTCGAGGACCGCATCGACCCGGCGGTCGGCATCGACGACATCCTGCCGCTGGGGACGGTGGTCTCTCGCTCGGACCCCATCGCCGTGGTCCACGCGGCCGACGAGGCGAGCGCGGAGCAGGCCGCCGTCCTCTTGCAGAAAGCCTTTGCCATCGGCCAGACTGATGGCCGGCACCTGCCTTCGGTCGTCAGCAAGCGCATCGCCAAGAGGGACCTCTGAGCGCCAGCTTCGCAGCCAGTCCGGCCCCGTCCGCGTCGCCGCCCGCGCGCTTCGCGGCGCCGGCGGACGGCCGTCTGACGTCGGCGATGCGGGAGGCCTACGGGCGCGACGGCTTCCTGCTGCTCGAGGGCATGGTGGAGCCGGCCGACTGCGACGCCCTCATGGCGCAGGCGGAGGCGCTGGTCGACGATTTCGATCCGGCGAGTGTGACCAGCATCTTCTCGACCCATGGGCAGGTTCACGGGCGCGACCGCTACTTCCAGGAGTCCGGCGACAAGATTCGTTTCTTCTTCGAGGAGGAGGCGTTCGACGCCGACGGCCGGCTGCGCCAGGACAAGCGCCTCTCCATCAACAAGATCGGCCACGCCCAGCACGACCTCGATCCGGTCTTCGCGCGCTTCTCGCGCCTGCCGCGGCTGGCGGTGCTGGCCGGCGACCTCGGCCTCGCGCGACCGCTGCTGCTGCAGTCCATGTACATCTTCAAGCAGCCGCGCATCGGCGGCGAGGTCGGCTGGCATCAGGATTCGACATTCCTCTATACCGAGCCGCTGAGCGTCGTCGGCCTGTGGTTCGCGCTGGAAGATGCGACGCTGGAGAACGGCTGCCTTTGGGCGCAGCCCGGCGGCCATCAGGGACCCTTGCGCGAGCGCTGGCGGCGCAACGCGGCCGGAGCGCTGGTGATGGAGCGGCTCGACCCGACGCCCTGGCCGGAGACGGGAGTGGCGCTGGAAGTGCCCAAGGGCAGCCTCGTCGTGCTGCACGGCAAGCTGCCGCACGGCAGCGCGCCCAACCGCTCCGACCGCTCGCGCCACGCTTACACCCTCCATCTCATCGACGGCGCCTGCGCCTATCCCGCCGACAACTGGCTGCAGCGCGGCGCGGACATGCCGCTGCGCGGCTTCGACCTTTGACGTGTATCGGGCCTTCGAACGGGGAGAACGGGAATGGTCTGTCACAGTGTGAAAGGCGTGCTTTGCACCGCGCTGCTTGCGGTCGCGCTCGCGGCACCTGCAGCCGCAGAGCCGGTGAAGCTCAGCCTGCTGCACATCAACGATATCGACCGCATCGAGGACTCCAAGGGGCGCGGCGGACTTGCCCGCCTCATGACCCTGGTAAGTCGCGAGCGGGCGGCGGCGGAGCACAGCGTCTTCACTCACGGCGGCGACACCATCTCGCCCTCGCTGCTGGCCGGCTTCGACAAGGGCGCCCACATGATCGATCTCTTCAACGAGGCGGAGCTCGATCTGATGGTGCTCGGCAACCACGAGTTCGACTTCGGACCGGAGGTCACCCGCCAGCGCGTCGCCGAGGCGCGCTTCCCGGTGCTCGCCGCCAACGCCGTCGATACCAGCGGCACGCTGATCGAGGGCACGCTCGCCACCTGGACCAGGGAGGTCGGGCCCTACACCGTCGGCTTTCTCGGCCTCACCACGCCGGAGACACCGGAGATCTCGTCGCCCGGCACGGTGACCTTCAAGCCGCTGGTCGACACGGCGCGCGAGCTCAGCGACAACCTGCGCGCCAACGGCGCCGACCTCGTCGTCGCCCTCTCACACACCGGCATCGGTGAAGACATGGCGCTCGTGAGCGGCGACAGCGGCATCGATATCCTGCTGTCGGGCCACGACCACCTGCAGGTCACCTACTACAACGGCCAGCGCGCCTTCGTGGAGGCCGGCTCGCAGGGCGAGACCCTGATGGTGGTCGAGGTGACCATGGACACCGTCGAGACCCGCGGCCAGCAAGAGTTCGTGTGGCAGCCGCAGTTCCGCATCCTCTCGACCCAGGACGTCGAGTCGGATGCCGCCATGGCGGCCAGGGTGCAGAGCTACCTCGACCAGCTCTCCAAGGAGCTCGACGTGGCGGTCGGCAAGTCGGTCACGCCGCTCGACAGCCGCCGCGCCTCGATCCGCACCGCGGAGACCGCCATCGGCAACCTCTTCGCCGATGCCATGCGCGCGGGTGTCGACGCCGACGTGGCGATCACCAACGGCGGCGGCATCCGCGGCGACAAGACCTACGACGCCGGCGTCACGCTCACGCGCCGCGACATTCAGAGCGAGCTGCCCTTCGGCAACCGCACCGTGAAGCTGCAGATGACGGGCGCGCAGCTCCTCGAGGCGCTGGAGCACGGCGTCAGTGCGGTGGAGGAGGGAGCCGGGCGCTTCCCGCACGTCTCCGGCATCACGATGACGTGGAGCCGGAGCGCCCCGCCGGGCGAGCGCGTGAAGGCGGTCAGCGTGAACGGCAAGCCGCTCGATCCCATGGCGACCTACACCGTGGCGACCAACGACTTCATGGCCAAGGGCGGCGACGGCTACACAATTCTCGCGGAGGCCAAGACGCTGATCGATGCTGCCTCCGCAAAATACCTGGCCACCATGGTCATGGATTTCGTCGCGGCCGCCGGGGAGGTCGCGCCGACGATCGAGGGCCGCTTGAAGGCGGTGGATTGATACTTTCCCCTCACCCCGACCCCCTCCCCGACGGGGAGAGGAAGAAACAAAGCCCTCGCCCCGCTTGCGGGGAGAGGGAGGGGCCCGCGAAGCGGGAGGGTGAGGGGGCTTGGCTGTTGGGTGCTTAAGATGATCGACACCGTCGCCTTCGATGCCGACGACACGCTCTGGCACAACGAGCACCTGTTCCAGGACACCCAGAAGAAGCTGGAAGCGATCGTCCAGCGCTACCGGCCCGGCGAGGACATTCACGACGCGCTCTTCGCCGTGGAGATGCGCAACCTGAAGCTCTTCGGCTACGGCATCAAGGGCTTCACCCTCTCCATGGTCGAGGCGGCGATCCAGCTCACCGGAGGGCGCATCGCGGCAGAGGAGATCCATGAGGTCGTGCAGCTCGGCAAGACCATGCTGCAGGCGCCGGTCGATCTGCTCGACGGCGTCGAGGAATGCCTCGCGGCCGTTTGCGGACGCTACCGCGTCATCCTCATCACCAAGGGCGACATCGTCGACCAGACCAGCAAGGTCGAACGCTCGGGCCTCGCCCATTGCTTCGAGCGGGTCGAGATCGTGCCGCGCAAGGGCGCGGCGATCTACCGCGAGATCTTCCAGCGCCACGGCATCGAAGCCGCGCGCTGCGTCATGGTCGGCAACTCCATGCCCTCGGACGTGCTGCCGATGCTGGAGCTCGGCGGCCATGGCGTGCACGTGCCCTATGCTCTGCTGTGGGCGCACGAGGCGCACGACGAGGACCCGGTGAGCGAGCGCTTCCACCGCCTGGAGCGCCTGGGGGAACTGCCGGCGCTGCTGGAGCGGCTGGGCCGGAGGAGCGCTTGAGGCGCCCGCCGCCGCCAAACCGGCAGTTGGCTGCCGCCTGAGGGCGTGCTATCCGGCGGGGCCATGCTTGCCGCCCTGCCCGACTCCGCGACCCTCGCCTTCCTGCTGCTCGGCGCTCTCACCGCCGGCTTCGTCACCGGCTTTGCTGGCTTCGGCACCGGGCTGGTCGCCTCGGGTTTCTGGTTCCACGTCCTGCCCGCCGCCTTCGTGCCGCCGATGGTCGTCATGGCCTCGGTGGCCGCACAGCTCGTCGGGCTTGTGGGCGTGCGGCCGAGCATCGACTGGGCGCGCACGATGCCCTACCTCATCGGCGGCGCCCTCGGGGTGCCGCTCGGCGTCGTGGCGCTGGCCCTGGCCTCGCCCGACCTGCTGCGGCTGTCGGTCGGCGTCTTCCTCGTCTGCTACGCGCTGGTGCAGCTGGCGGGCCTCACGCGGCTCTGCATCGGCGGCTGGGGCGGCCGGCGCTCCGATGCTGCCGTCGGGCTCGGCGGCGGCATTCTCGGCGGCTTCGCCGGGCTCTCCGGTCCGCTGCCGGTCATCTGGCTGCAGCTGCGCGGCGGCCCGACCCTCGAGCAGCGCGCGGTCTACCAGCCCTTCAACCTCGTCGTCCTCGCCATTGCCGGCGCCGGCATGGCAATGGCCGGCCAGATCGACGGCGGCGTGCTGCAGGCGATGGGCCTGGCGGCGCCCGTCGCCGCGCTCGGCGCCTGGCTCGGCGCCCATCTCTATCGCCGCTCCAGCGAGGCCGTGGTGCGCCGCGTCGTGCTGACCCTGCTGCTGCTGTCCGGCGCCGCGCTGGTTTTCCAGAGCCTTCGCTAGCGGGCCACGCTAAGCTCTGCCTCCGCCAGGCAAGGGAGCGCTACGATGCGGCATCACGGCGGCTGCCACTGCGGCGCCATCGTCCTCGACTACGAGAGCGCGGTCGCGCCGGAAGCGACGGAGGTGCGCGCCTGCCAGTGCGGCTTCTGCCGCAAGCATGGCTCGCGCGCCGTCTCCGATCCTGAAGGGAAGCTGACTCTCACCATTCACGATGCAGCGGCCGTGCGTCGCTACCGCTTCGGCCTCGCCACCGCGGACTACTTTCTCTGCGGGCACTGCGGCGTCTACGTGGCCGCGGTGCTGGCCGAGGGAGACGCGCTCTACGGCATCGCCATCGTGAACGCGCTCGACGATGCCGACAGCTTCAGGCAGGCACCGAAGCCGGCGGACTATTCAGCGGAGGACGAGGCAGCCCGCCGCCAGCGCCGCCGCACCCGCTGGACGCCCGCGGCGGTCGTCACCGCCGGCTAGCCACCCGTGGCAACGAAGGCCTTGCCGACCCCGCGGTAGCGCTGGCGGTAACGCGCCGGCGTGACGCCGGTATGGCGCTTGAAGAGGCGACGGAAGAAGGCGGGATCCTCGTAGCCGACCGCCGCGGCGATCTGGTCGGTCGGCCAGTCGGTCGTCTCGAGCTGCTGCTTGGCCTCCTCCATGCGCAGCGCCTGCACGTAGACGACCGGCGCAAAGCCGGTGGCGGTGCGGAAGCGGCGCTTGAAGCTGCGCTCGGGCATGCCGGATCGCTCCACCATGCGGGTCACCGGGTTGGGCGCGGCGTAGTGGTCGGCGATCCACTCCTGACAGTCGGCGATGACGCGATCGTCGTGGCGGCGCGGTCTTGCCCAGGCGGCGTAGGGCAGCTGGCCCTCGCTGCGGTCGCCGATGAGGAAGACCTTGGCCACGCGCCGCGCCTCCACCTCGCCGCAGAAGCGCCCGATGAGGTGCAGCGCGAGGTCTTCCCACGAGGTGGCGCCGCCGCTGGTGACAATGCGGCCGGCGGGGCCCGCCGGCACCAGCACCTCGTTGAGACAGAGCGACACCTGCGGGAAGTGGCGACGGAAGAGGTCCTCGTAGGCCCAGTGCGTGGTGGCCCTGAGGCCGTCGAGCAACCCCGCCTTGGCGAGCAGCACGGAGCCGCTGCACACCGAGGCGATGGTGGCGCCGGCGGCGTGCTGGCCCTGGACCCAGGCGACGGCCTCGGGCCAGCAGCCTGCGGGATCGAAATCGGTCGGGATGGCGAAGTCGGGCACGAGGACGAGGTCGCTTGCCGGCCGCTCGGCCAGGGTCGCCTGCGGAGCCACGGGCACGCCGCCGAAGCAGCGGAACAGCTGGCTAGACGGCGCGACGATCTCGACGCTGAAGCCGGCCGAGCTTTCGGGCTCGCCGGTGATCTCGCTCCACAGGTGGCCGGCCATGGTGAAGACGTCGTAGAGGCCGTAGAGCACCGATCCGGCGCTTTCCGGCAGCGCCAGGAGGCTCACCCGTGGGGCTTCTCCAAGGATTTCCGCCATTTTGGCCGACCTGAAGGGAGGTTTGGCACGAATGCCTCTGTTTCGGCGCTTCTCCCCCTTAACGCCGGCGCGCCGATTTTGCAATCTCCGCGCCGCCGCACCCCAGCAAGGGAGCAACGAGATGACTGAACCCCAACGCCGGTTGCCGGCCTACGACGCCGCCGGCGCCGAGTCCTTCGCCGAGCGCCTCGCCGAGACCGTGAACGCCGCGGCGGTGACCGTGATGATCTCCGTCGGCCACCGCACCGGCCTGTTCGACACCCTGGCGACGCTGCCGCCGGCGACCTCGGCGGAGATCGCCCAGGCCGCCGCGCTGTCGGAGCGCTACGTGCGCGAGTGGCTGGCCGCCATGGTGACCGGTGGGATCGTGCGCTACGACGTGCGCCGCCAGAGCTATCACCTGCCGCCCGAGCACGCCGCCTGCCTGACGCGCGGCGCGCCGCTCGGCAATTTCGCGGTGGCGGCCAACGCCATTCCCGTTGTCGCCGCGGTGCATGATCGCATCGTCGAGTGCTTCGAGACCGGCGAGGGCACGCGCTACGAGGACTATCCCTGCTTTCACCAGATGATGGCGGAGGACAGCGGCCAGACGGTGGTGGATCGGCTGTTCGACACCATCCTGCCGCTGGCCCCGGAGCTGCCGGAGCGACTTGAGGCCGGCATCGACGTGCTCGACGCCGGCTGCGGCAGCGGGCGGGCACTCCTCGCCCTGGCCGCGCGGTTCCCGAACAGCCGCTTCACCGGCTACGACCTCTGCGGCGACGCCATCGCCACCGCGCAGCAGCAGGCGAAGGCGGCCGGGCTTGCGAACCTCCGCTTCGAGCGGCGCGATCTCACCGGCTTCGACGAGGCGGCGCGCTACGATCTGGTCACCTCCTTCGACGCGGTGCACGACCAGAAGGACCCGCAGGGGCTGTTGCAGAGCCTGCACCGCGCGCTGCGGCCCGGCGGCATCTACCTGATGCAGGACATCGGCGGCTCGGCGAAGCTGGAGAACAACCTCGACTTCCCCATGGCGGCCTTCCTCTACACCGCCTCCTGCATGCACTGCATGCCGGTGTCGCTCGGGCAGGGCGGCGCCGGCCTCGGCACCATGTGGGGCTGGGAGACCGCCGAAGGCATGCTGCGGGAGGCGGGTTTCGCCGCCCCTCAGCGCCATACCTTCGACCACGACCCGCTGAACGTCTGGTTCGTCTCCCGCAAAGTCTGACTTCCTCGGGGGCCTGCGGGTGGGCAGGGAAGGGCGCCGGCACGGCGAGAACCTTCCCTGCCGTCGCTTGACAGCTTCGGGCAATCCCGTTACTGAACGATCGTTCCAGAACGGATGGGGAGCCCGGCGTGGCGCGGCCGCGAAGCTTCGAGCGGGAAGAGGTGGTAGCGAAGGCGCTGGCGGTGTTCTGGCGCCAGGGCTACCAGGCCACCTCCGTCCAGGACCTCGTTGAGGCCACCGGCCTCAACCGCGGCAGCCTCTATGACACCTTCGGCGACAAGCACGGCCTGTTTCTCGCGGCGGTCGAGCACTACCGCAGCCGGGTGACCGCGCGACGGCTCGCGAAGCTGGAGGAGCCGGGGCCGGCGCGCGAGAGGATTGCCATCTTCTTCGGCGAGATGGTCGCCTTCTCGCTGGGCGAGGGGCGCCTGCTCGGCTGCCTGATGACCAACTCCGCCGTCGAGCTGGCGCCGCACGACCGCGACATCCGCCTCGCGGTCGCCGCCAACATGGCCACCATGGAGGCCGCCTTCCGCCGCGTGCTTGTGCGCGCGAAGAAGAACGGCGAGCTGGCTGCTGACAAGTCTCCCGCCGATCTCGCGCGCTTCCTCACCGCCACCGCAAACGGTCTGCGCGTCATGGCGAAGGTGAATCCTGACCGCACGTCGCTTACGAGCGTGGTACGCGTTGCGCTCCAGGCGCTCGACTGAATTTTTTTGCGCGATTTTTGAACGAACGTTCCATAACGACGAAGGATGTCTGCCATGCTGAAGACCCGCCAGCCCGCCCCGGAGATGTCGTTCCCGCTCGTCACCGGCGGCCGCTGGACTCTTGCGGAGCGCAAGCCGGACGCGCTCTCGATGGTTGTCGCCTACCGCGGCCTGCACTGCCCGCAGTGCCGCAACTACCTGCAGGAGCTGAACGGCAAGATGGAGGACTTCGCCGGGCGCGGCGTCGACGTCGTCGCGGTCAGCAGCGACGGCAGGGAGCGCGCCATGGCGGCGAAGACCGACTGGGATCTCGCGAAGCTGCCGATCGCCTACGATCTCGCCATCGAGAAAGCGCGCGAGCTCGGCCTCGCCATCTCGACCAGCCGCGGCAAGACCTCGATCGGCATCGAGGAGCCGGCGCTGTTCAACGAGCCCGGCCTCTTCCTCATGAAGCCGGACGCCACCCTCTACGCCGCCTTCCTGCAGACCACCCCTTTCGCGCGTCCGCCGCTGGACCAGCTGCTCAAGGCCATCGACTTCATCAAGGAGAAGGGCTACCCCGCGCGCGGCGAGGCGTGAGGGGTCACTCGCCCGCGTAGTTGGCGATAAGGGCCCTGGCATCGTCGACCAGCGCCTGGCCGTTCTTGCCGGCGGCGTCCCTCTCGGCGATCCACGCCTGGGTGACGCCGGCGGTGGCCTCCTGCCAGCGCTTCAGCTCTTCCCCTTCGATGACGTGGAAGCTGGCACCGGCGGCTTCGGCCGCGGCCCGGCCCGGGCGCTCGGCCTCGTCCCACAGCCGGCCGATCTGCTGCGCGAGGGCGGTGCCCGAGTTGGCGTCGATCACACGGCGGAGGTCTTCGGGCAAAGCCTCGTAGCGCGCCTTGTTCATGGCGAAGAGGAAGACCGCCGTGTAAAGCCCACGCGCGCCGCCGATCTCGGTATGGCTGGTGGTGAGCTCGTGGACCTTCAGCGGCAGCGCGACTTCGTATGGCAGCGCGGCACCGTCGATGACGCCGCGGGCCAGGGATTCCGGCACCGCCGGCACCGGCATGCCGATCGGCGTGGCGCCGAGCGCCTCCAGGGCGGCATTGGTCATGCGCGTCGGGGCCCGCACCTTCAGGCCCTTCAAGTCCTCCAGCGTCGTCACCTCCTTGCCCTTGAGGTGCAGCGTGCCGGGCGCGTGGACGTGCACCATGAGGGGATGCACGTCGCCGAACTCCTCCTGCGCATGCTTCAGGTAGAACTCATGGGCGGCCTGGCTCGTCGCTTCGGCGGAGGCCGCCATGAACGGCAGTTCGAAGACCTCGATGGTGGGGAAGCGGCCGGCGGTGTAGCCCGGCAGCGTCCACACGATGTCGACGACACCGTCACGCACCTGGTCGTAAAGCGCCGGCGGCTTGCCGCCGAGTTGCATCGACGGATAGATCTCGATCTCGATGCGACCGCCGGACTCGGCTTCGACCTTGCGGGCCCAGGGCTCGATGAAGTCCTTGTGGGTCGTGGAGGGCGGCGGCAGGAAGTGGTGCACGCGCAAGGTGACCTCCTGCGCGCCGGCCGGGCCTGCAGCCAGGAACGGCCCGGCAGCCAGGAGCAGGCCCACAAGGCCGAGCCACAGCAAGGCGCAGTAGTGCGCGCTGAGATTCTTTCGCATGCCGACGACCTCCCTCGTTCCCTCCGCCCTTATACGTCAGCCTTGGGGCGCCTTCGAGGCCGCGGAGCGACCTGCAGTCGTCCGCCGGCGCCGTTGTCACAGCTGGATCGCGCACCAGTCCGGCCGGTTGAACGCCGCGTGGTGCCCGAATAACCAAATGGATTGTGGCCGCTCGCCCTTTGCGGCAATAGGATGAGCGTCATAAGGAATCCCGCCAGGGCGGAACCCGGTAGGGAAAGGAGAGAGCATGAAGGGCGACAAAAAAGTCATTCAGTACCTCAACAGAGTGCTGAAGAACGAGCTGACCGCCATCAACCAGTACTTCCTGCACTATCGGATGCTGGACAACTGGGGTCTCACCCGGATGTCCAAGCACGAGTACGAAGAATCCATCGACGAGATGAAGCACGCCGATGAGCTCATCGAGCGCATCCTCTTCCTCGAGGGACTGCCGAATCTGCAGGAGCTGGGCAAGCTGCTGATCGGCGAGAACGTGAAGGAGGTCATGGAGTGTGACCTGAAGCTCGAAATGGACGGCGTGCCGCTGCTGCGCGAAGCCATCGCCCATTGCGAGTCGGTCAGCGACTACGTCTCCCGCGAGCTCTTCGTCGAGATCCTCGAATCGGAGGAAGAGCACATCGACTGGCTGGAGACCAACCTCGACCTGCTCGAGAAGATGGGCCTCCAGAACTTCATCCAGTTCCAGAGCAAGCCCGCAGAGAGTTCTTGAGGCGCTGAGTTCTTGGGGCGCTGAGCTAGCGCGGCGCCGGCGCGGGAATCTCGCCGGCGCGGCGACCGTCCCCAGCCTTGCTTGCTGCCGCCGGGCCAAACGGTTCCCGGCGCGTCTTCAGCCAACGCAGGACCGCCAGCAGCTGGCCTTCCGGAAGGTTGCGCCAGAGGTACATGCCCGTGGCTATTCGGCTGCGGCCAGCAGGGCCACTTCGCCGGCGGCCTGTTCCGGGTCCGTCCGCCGGGCCTCCGCAGGGGAGGCCTCCGCGCCGCCGTGCACGCTGTCGACGATGTCCTGGGCGTAGTCCAGGCAACTGCCACAGCAAGGGCCGTTGCCGAGCGTGAAATAGACTTCCCGCACGCAACGCAGGCCGCTCTCCGCCACCTCGCGGATTTCGGCATCCCGATAGCCGTTGCACAGGCAAACGTACATCCAGGGGCTCCTCCGTTTATCCGGCTAATATGGTGCGAATGATAATGATTGTCAATCGCGGAGAGTCGTGTAAAATCCTCGACTTAACCCGGCTTTCAGCGGCTGTCCCCGATGGGCGACGGCCTTTTCTTGGCTTCCCGGCTAAGAATGCGAGTCATTTGCGGAGGCGACCGGCCGCCGCTCCGATCGTTGCAAGACAAGGGGAGAACCCGATGAAGACACTGCACAAGGCCGCGCTGGCCGCCGCCCTGGCACCGCTGCTCGCCGCCAGCAGCAGCGCGTTCGCCGTCGAGAAGAGCGCGGTGCTGGAGACCTACGCCGACATCGCCCACGCCGCCTATGAGGACTCGCTGACCACGGCGAAGACGTTGCAGGAGGCTATCGAAAAGCTGGTCGCCGATCCGAGCGAGGACACGCTGGCCGCGGCGCGCCAGGCCTGGGTCGCCGCCCGCGTGCCGTACCAGCAGACTGAGGCCTACCGCTTCGGCAACGCCATCGTCGACGATTGGGAGGGCAAGGTGAACGCCTGGCCGCTCGACGAGGGCCTGATCGACTACGTGGACGAAGCCAGCTACGGCAGCGAGTCCGACGAGAACCCCATCTACACCGCCAACGTGGTCGCGCACGAAAAGCTGATGGTGAACGGCGAGGAGGTCGACGCCAGCACGATCAGCAAGGAGCTGCTGGCCGATGTGCTGCACGAGGCAGAGGCCGTCGAGGCCAACGTGGCGACCGGCTACCACGCCATCGAGTTCCTGCTGTGGGGCCAGGACCTCAACGGCACCGGGGCCGGCGCCGGCGCGCGTCCCGCCACCGACTTCAGCACCGAGAACTGCACCGGCGGCAACTGCGACCGCCGTGCCGAGTACCTGACGACCGCGACCGAGCTGCTGATCGACGATCTCGAGGGCATGGTCGAGGCCTGGGGCCCCGGCGGCGAGGCGCGCGACGGCCTGCTGAAGGGCGAGCCCGATGCGGGCATCGCCACCATGCTGACC
>Ga0207773_100351_pt1 | contig 21007 bp, 25 predicted proteins | sample TtaePargueraPR_2_FD_187281 | JGI IMG/M metagenome (GOLD analysis project Ga0207773, IMG submission 187281) | Aerobic enrichment media microbial communities from Bioluminiscent Bay, La Parguera, Puerto Rico - Tt and M1 (3) (SPAdes) | ecosystem: Environmental > Aquatic > Marine > Unclassified ...
TCAGCCGGCGTCGAGCCGCCGGGACAGCGTCTTGGGCGCCACGGCCCGGTAGCTCTCGCCGATCCAGGCCTCCAGCACGTCAAAGGGCACCTTGTCGCCCGCCGCGAATCTGGCGGACACCCAGCCGCTGCGGCCGAGGCCGTAGCCGGTGGGCTCGGTGAAGGGGTAGTCGAGGGCGAACTCGGACGAGTGCGGCAGCTTCACGCTGAGCGACAGCGTGGCGCCCTGGTTGCCCATGAAGACGAAGGTCTTGCCGCGCACCTTGATCGCCGGATGCCCCCAGGGCAGATCCTCGCTGGCCTCCGGAAAGGAAAGGGCGAAATCGTGCACCCTGGTCCAGGCTTCCGCCATCGCTTGCTCGGCCATCCGCTGATCCCCACAGGCAGTTCCCGACGATGACAGCATCACCGGCCACCGACCCCGCTTCGTCCGCGCGCGAGACCAGGACCGACGCGGCGCCGCCGCTGCTGGCGGTCAACAATATCGAGGTCGTCTACAACGATGTCATCCTCGTTCTGCGCGGTCTCTCCCTCGACGTACCGGCGGGCGAGATCGTCGCCCTGCTCGGCGCCAACGGGGCCGGCAAGTCGACCACGCTGAAGGCGATCTCCGGCCTGCTGAAGACCGAGGACGGCGAGGTCACCCGCGGCACGATCAGCTATGAGGGCGAGGTCATCAACGACCTCGACCCCGGCGCCATCGTGCGCAAGGGCGTCTTCCAGGTGATGGAGGGGCGCCGCATCATCCAGGACATGACGGCGCACGAGAACCTGCGCCTGGGCGCCCACACGCGCACCGACCGCGGCCAGATCGCCGCCGATCTCGACATGGTCTACGGCTATTTCCCGCGCCTGAAGGAGCGCACCGGTCTTGCCGGCTACCTGTCGGGCGGCGAGCAGCAGATGCTGGCCATCGGTCGGGCGCTGATGGCCAATCCCAGACTGATCCTGATGGACGAGCCCTCCATGGGTCTGTCGCCGCTGCTGGTGCGCGAGGTGTTCGGCATCATCCGGAAGCTGAACCAGGACCTCGGCATCACCATCCTGCTGGTGGAGCAAAACGCCCGCATGGCGCTGGAGGCGGCGAGCTACGGCTACATCATGGAGAACGGCAAGGTCGTGCTCGACGGCACGGCCGAGCAGCTGCGCAACAACGAGGACGTCAAGGAGTTCTATCTCGGCGGCGGCGGCGGCGAGCGCCGCAGCTTCAAGAACCTGAAGAGCTTCAAGCGCCGCAAGCGCTGGCTCTAGGATGGCTGCTGACGACCAAAGAGGCTGGGGAAGCCGATGGCCGACATTCACTACGACGATCTCGAGACGCGCTCCGCCGATGCGCGGGAGGCCGACCTGATGTCGCGGTTGCGGGCCCTGCTTGCCCATGCCAGGGCGAATGCGCCCGGACATGCGCAGCGGCTGGCCGATGTCGATCCGGACGACGTCACCGACCGGGCGGCGCTGGCCCGCCTGCCGGTCCTGCGCAAGTCCGAGCTGCCCGACGCCCAGGCCGAGCGGCCGCCCTTCGCCGGCCTTGCCGCCGTGAAGCCGGGGGCGGGGCTGCGCCGGATCTTCGCCTCGCCCGGGCCGATCTACGATGCCGAGGGCGACGGGCCGGACTACTGGCGCACCGCGCGGGCTCTGTGGGCGACCGGCATCCGCAGGGGCGACATCGTGCAGAACTGCTTCGCCTATCATTTCACCCCGGCCGGCGTGATGTTCGAATGCGGGGCCGAGGCGATCGGCGCGGCGGTGGTGCCCGCGGGCGTCGGCAATACCGAACAGCAGGCGAGGGCCGTCGCCGACATCCGGCCGCGCGCCTATGTCGGCACGCCGGATTTCCTCAAGGCCATCCTGGAGAAGGCCGACGCCCTCGACCTGTCCTCGGGCTCGCTGCGGCTGGCGCATGTCTCAGGCGGGCCGCTGTTCGCCGAACTCAAGGCGTTCTACGCCGCCCGCGACATCGAGGTGATGCAGTCCTACGGCACTGCGGATCTCGGTCTCATCGCCTACGAGACGGCGGCGCATGACGGCCTCGTGCTCGACGAGAACGTGATCGTCGAGATCGTGCGGCCGGGGACCGGCGACCCGGTGCCCGACGGCGAGGTCGGCGAGGTCGTCGTCACCACCTTCAGCCGTGCCTATCCGCTGATCCGCTTCGCTACCGGCGATCTGTCCACCATCGCGCCGGGGCACAGCGCCACCGGCCACACCGCACCGCTGCTGCGCGGCTGGATGGGGCGGGCCGATCAGACCACCAAGGTGAAGGGCATGTTCGTGCATCCGCGCCAGGTCGCCGAGATCGTCTCCCGCCATCCGGGCACCCGGCGGGCCCGGCTGACGGTGACGGCGGCGGACGGCGTCGACGCCATGAGCCTGGCGGTGGAGCGCGAATCGGACGGCGACGGGGCGGCCGAGGCCATCGCCTCGACGCTGCAGGCGGTCACGAAGCTGCGCGGGACGGTGACGATCGTCGCCCCGGGCAGCCTGCCCAATGACGGAAAGGTCATCGATGACCGCCGTCAGAACCCGTGAGCGTCGAGAAAATCATAACGATTGTCTGTGATCGGGCTTCTCGTCGTCCGAGAATCAGCGTCAAGCGATCACAGTTTCGCCAGATTCGGGGAACACTGTAAGAACGTCCCTCAGAACAGGACGGACGACGGGGTGTAGTTGCGAGTCAACCCCGTCCACACCGGGTCCCGATAAGCCTCCGCAAGCTCAGTCGACGGACCCCATTAAGGCCACCGCTGCCCTGACCCCTGGCGGTGGCCTTCTTTTATCCGGTGTTCTAATCACGCCGCCCCCGCCGTCAAGGGCTTTCGCCGCCTCCCGTCTTGATCTAATGGTCATGGCTGTGCACACGGTGGCAAGCGGCGGGACGGAGCGGAGACGATGACGGCAGGTCGCGAGGATGGCGAGCGCCTGAGGCGCCGGGCGCGCCGCAAGATCGCCGCGGCGGTCCTGATCGCCGGCGGCGCCGTGGCCTATATCGTTGCCGCCCTGGCCGACCGCTGGCTCGCCTACGCCATCTTCGGCACCCAGAACCGCGCCGATCTCGTCTACTACGTGCTGGTCGCCTTCGGCTTCGTGCTGATCCTGGTCGCCGGCGGCATCCTCATCACCACCGCGCGCCTGGATGCCGAACCGCCGGGTGGCGACCGCCGGAGATGATCGCCTACCAGGCGCGGAACCTCGCCTGCCTGCGCGGCGGACGCCTGGTGTTCCAGGATGTCTCCTTCGATCTCGAACCGGGTGCCGCCTTGCGCGTGATCGGTCCGAACGGATCGGGCAAGTCCTCGCTGCTGCGCCTGCTCGCCGGCCTCTCCCCTCCCTTCGACGGGCATTGCGGCTGGCTGGGGGCGCGGGCGGACGACCGCCGTGACGCCGTCTCCCTGCTCGGCCATGCCAACGGCCAGAAGGCGGCGTTGACGCCGCTGGAGGATCTCGACTTCTGGGCCCGCCTCGCCGACCGCCGCGAGGGGCTCGCGCGCGCCCGGCTGGCGCTCGAGGCCTTCGGCCTCGCCCCGCTCGCCGACACCCCGCAGCGCTATCTCAGCCAGGGCCAGAAGCGGCGCGCCGCGCTCGCCCGCCTGCTGGTCGCGCCATCCAGGCTGTGGCTGCTGGACGAGCCGACGGTCGGCCTGGACAGCGGGGCCGTGGGGCTGCTGGAAGGGCAGGTGCGCCGCCATCTCGACGGCGGCGGCATGGTGGTGGCCAGCACCCATCTGGCCTTCGACCTGCCGGGTGCGGCGACGCTCGACATGGCGGCCCACCAACCGGCCGAGGCGTGGTGAGCGGCTTTCTCCTGCTGCTGCGGCGCGAGCTGGTGCTGGCCGTGCGCGGCGGCACCGATGCGGGCGTGGCGCTGGCCTTCTTCGTCATCGCGGTGACCCTGTTTCCCTTCGGTCTCGGGCCGGAGCCGAACCTGCTGGCACGCATCGCGCCCGGCGTCCTCTGGGTGGCGGCCCTGCTCGCCGCCCTGCTCTCGCTCGAACGGCTGTTCCAGGGCGACGCGGATGACGGCGTGATCGAGGTCCACCTGGCGCGCGGCACCGTGCTGGAGGTCGTCGCCTTCGCCAAGATGGTGGCGCACTGGCTGGTGACGGGCCTGCCGCTGGTTCTGGTGTCGCCGGTGCTGGCCGCCATGCTCGGTCTGCCGGTGGCGGGCTATCCCATCCTCGTCGCCACCCTGCTGGTCGGCACGCCGGTGCTCAGCCTGATCGGCGGCATCGGCGCCGCGTTGACCATCGGCGCCCGGCGCGGCGGCGCCCTGCTGGCGCTCCTGGTTCTGCCGCTGCTGATCCCGCCGCTGATCTTCGCGGTCGGCGCCATCGACGCCGTGCTGCAGGGGTTGAGCGCGCGCGCCAACCTGCTGCTGCTGGGCGGGCTGCTGGCGGCGGCCCTGCCGCTGGCGCCGGTCGCCGCCGCGGCGGCGATGCGCCAGGCCGTGGAATGAAGATGGCCAGCCACGAGTCCTAGTCCTGGAATCCATGATCGCGGCAATATGCCTGCGCGGAATTGATCCAGATCGCTTTCAAGGCGGCCTGAAACCTTCTATGTGATGGCGCATGCACAAATTCGCCAACCCCGCCCGATTCCTGCGCCTCTCCGCCCGGCTGACACCGTGGCTGGCGGGCGTCGCCGCCGTGACGCTGCCGGTCGGACTCTACCTGGCGCTGGTCGCCTCGCCGCCGGACTATCAGCAGGGCGAGGCGGTGCGCATCATGTACGTGCACGTCCCCTCGGCCTGGCTCGCCATGTTCGGCTACGCCCTGATGGCGCTGGCCAGCGTCGCCTTCCTGGTCTGGCGGCATCCGCTGGCCGGCCTCTTCACCAGGGCTGTCGCACCGGTCGGCGCGATCTTCACCTTCCTGTGCCTGGTCACCGGCGCCTTGTGGGGCGAGCCGATGTGGGGCACCTGGTGGGTCTGGGACGCGCGGCTGACCAGCGTGCTGATCCTGTTCTTCCTCTATCTCGGCTATCTGGCGCTGGCCGGCGCCTTCGACGATCCGCAGCGCGGTCTGCGGTCCGGCGCGGTGCTGGTCCTGGTCGGGACGGTCAACCTGCCGATCATCAAATTCTCGGTCGACTGGTGGAACACGCTGCACCAGCCGGCCAGCATCAGCCGCATCGGCACACCTGCCGTCGACGCTGCCATGCTGTGGCCGCTGCTGGTGATGATGCTGGGGCTGACGGCACTGTTCCTGGCCATCGCGCTCGTCCGCACCCGCACCGAGATTGCCCGCCGCAAGATCGAGGTGATGCGCCTCGCCACCGTTAGCCGGCAGGTGGACAGCGCCGCCGGAGAGGCGGCCGGGCAGATGGCCTGACCGGTCCCGCCCGGGCGGACCATCGGCCGCAGCCCGGTGGGCTTATCACGAGAGCGGAAGTTCACTACATGTCGCACACTGCCGGAAACGGGCGAACGGATACCGGGGCGGGGAAGCCGGGACGAGGGGCGTGAGCGAATTCTTCGCCATGGGTGGTTACGCGCCCTATGTCTGGGGCGCCTACGGTCTGGCGCTGGTGCTGATCGTGGCGCTGGTGGTCGTCTCCTGGCGCCGGCTGCGCGCGACGGAGAAGACCCTGAAGACCCTAGAATCGGTCCGCACCCGGCGGCGGGGGAGGCGTGGCGATGACGCGTAAGCGGCGGCGACTGGCGATACTCGGGCTGTGCGGTCTCGGCCTCGGCACGGCCGCGGCCCTGGCGCTCACCGCCTTCGAGGACAACGTCCTGTTCTTCTATTCGCCCACCGAGGTGGCGGAACGGCAGATCGAGCCCGGCCAGCGCTTCCGCCTCGGCGGCCTGGTCGCCGACGGCTCCGTCCTGCAACTCGCCGACAGCGCCGGCGTCAGCTTCACCGTGACCAATCTCGTCCACGATGTCGCCGTGCGCTATGACGGCATCCTGCCCGACCTGTTCCGCGAGGGGCAGGGCGTCGTCGCCCATGGCGTGCTGGACGCCGACGGCGTGTTCATGGCCGACGAGGTGCTGGCGCGCCACGACGAGACCTACATGCCGCCGGAGGTCGCCGAGGCGCTGGAGGCGGCGGGTCACGGTCCGCTGGCGGCACCACCGGCGAGCGGCAACCGCGCCGTCGCGCCGCCTGGCGGCGACAGCGTCGTCACCCAATGACGGGCCGGCGCCACCGCAACCGGACGGGCCGCGGCTTGAACAGGCGATCATGATTCCCGAACTCGGCCATTTCGCCCTCATCCTCGCCCTCTTGGTCGCCGCCGTGCAGGCGGTGGTCCCGCTGGTCGGCGCCTGGCGCGGGCATGGCGGCATGATGGCCGTCGCCCGACCGGCCGCCTTCGTGCAGCTGACCCTGGTGGCGATCGCCTTCGCGGCGCTCACCTACGCCTATCTCGTCAGCGACTTCTCGGTGCTGAACGTGGTCGAGAACAGCCACTCGGCGAAGCCCTGGCTCTACAAGCTGACCGGTGTGTGGGGCAATCACGAGGGCTCGATGCTGTTGTGGATCCTCATGCTGGCCCTGTTCGGCGCCATGGTCGCGGGTTTCGGCCGCAACCTGCCGGTCAGCCTGAAGGCGCGGGTGCTGGCGATCCAGGGCCTCATCGGTCTCGGCTTTCTCCTGTTCATCCTGGCGACCTCGAACCCGTTCCTGCGCGTCGATCCGGCACCGCTCGACGGCAACGACCTCAACCCGCTGCTGCAGGATCCCGGCCTCGCCTTCCATCCGCCGATGCTCTATTTCGGCTATGTCGGCTTCTCCATGGCCTTCTCCTTCGCCATCGCGGCGCTGATCGAGGGCCGGGTGGACGCCGCCTGGGCGCGCTGGGTACGCCCCTGGACGCTGGTCGCCTGGTGCGGCCTGACCGCCGGCATCGCACTCGGCTCCTGGTGGGCCTATTACGAGCTCGGCTGGGGCGGCTGGTGGTTCTGGGACCCGGTGGAGAACGCCAGCTTCATGCCCTGGCTCACCGGCACCGCGCTGCTGCACTCCGCCATGGTGGTGGAGAAGCGCGACACCCTGAAGAGCTGGACCATCCTGCTGGCCATCGTCACCTTCGGGCTGTCTCTTCTCGGCACCTTCCTGGTGCGCTCCGGCGTGCTGACCTCGGTGCACGCCTTCGCGGTCGACCCGGCGCGCGGCCTGTTCATCCTGATCCTGCTGGCGCTCACCGTCGGCGGCGCGCTGACGCTCTTCGCCGTGCGCGCGCCGCGCCTCAGGGGTGGCGGCCTGTTCGCGCCGATCAGCCGCGAAGGCGGGTTGGTTCTGAACAACCTGCTGCTCTCCACGGCGGCGCTCACCGTCTTCCTCGGCACGCTCTACCCCCTGTTCATGGAGGTCGCCGGCGGCGGCCGCATCTCCGTCGGGCCGCCCTATTTCAACGCCGTCTTCCTGCCGCTCGCCATCCCGCTGGTCGCGGCGATGGCGGTGGGGCCGCTGCTCGCCTGGAAGCGGGCCGACCTCGCGGGCGCGCTGGGCCGCCTCTGGGCGGCGGCGCTGGCCACCGCCATCGTCGTGCTGGCGTCGCTGTTCCTGGTCAGCGGCGCGCCGGTCTTCGCCCTGGTCGGTATCGCGCTGGCCGCCTGGGCCTTTTTCGGGGCCCTGGTGGAGCTGGCGGAACGGGTCCGTCTCTTCCGCGTGCCGCTCGGCGCCAGCTGGCAGCGCCTGAAGGGCCTGCCGCGCAGCGCCTTCGGCCTGACCCTGGCCCATGCCGGCCTCGGCATCGCCATCGCCGGCATGGTGGGGACCGAGATGTTCAAGGAGGAGACGGTGGTGCTGATGGCGCCCGGCGACAGCACGGAGATCGCCGGCATGCCCGTCACCTTCGAGGGCGTGAGCCGCGTGGAGGGGCCGAACTACCTTGCCGATCAGGGCCGGCTGACGGCCGTGGTAGACGGCGAGGCCGTGACCCTGCTGCCGGAGAAGCGCTTCTACCCGGTGGCCGCCATGCCGACGACGGAGGCGGCGATCCACACCACCTGGTTCTACGACGTCTACGTGGCGCTGGGCGAACCGCGCGAGGACGGCCGCTGGTCGGTGCGCCTGTGGCACCATCCGCTGGTGCCGTGGATCTGGATCGGCGCCGCGACCATGGTCGCCGGCGGGCTGGTCAGCCTCAGCGACCGGCGGCTGCGCGTCGGCGTGCCGGCGAAGCGGCGGCAGCCGTCGGCCCAGCCGGCGCCGGCCGAATAGGGCCTGCCCGATGCGCTGGTTTCTCTACGCCCTGCCGGGGCTCGCCTTTGCCGCGCTGATCGTCTGGGTGGCGATTCCGCTGGTGCGCGGCGACGACCCCAGCGACCTGCCCTCGGCGCTGATCGACCAGGCGGCGCCGGCGACCGACCTGCCGGGCCTGCCGGGTCGTGGACCGGGCTTCACGACGGCCGATCTCGGTGGCGAGGTGATGCTGGTCAACGTTTTCGCCAGCTGGTGCGTGCCCTGCCTGGCGGAGCATCCGGTCCTCACCCGGCTGGCGGCGGAGGAGGGGTTGACCATCCACGCCATCAACTACCGGGACGCGCCGGACGACGCCCTTGCCTGGCTGGGCCGCCATGGGGATCCCTTCGCCCGCATCGGCAGCGATCCGGAAGGCCGCGCCGGCATCGACTGGGGCATCACCGGCGTGCCGGAGACCTTCGTCATCGACGCGGCCGGCCGGGTGCGCTTCCGCTTCGCCGGACCGGTCATGCCGGAGATCGCGGCGGAACGCATCCTGCCCCTGGTCGAGGCACTGCGATGAGACGGTTCCTGATCCTGTCGGCCTGGCTGATCGCCATCGGCGCCGGCCCCGGCATGGCCCTGGAGCCGGAGGAGCGCATGGCCGACCCGGCGCTCGAGGCCCGGGCGCTCGACCTCTACGCCGAGTTGCGCTGCGTGGTCTGCCAGAACAACTCGCTGCTCGACAGCCCGTCGCAGATCGCCGCCGACATGCGCGCCGTGGTGCGCGACCGCCTGCTGGCCGGGGACGGCGATGCCGAGATACGCGCCTATCTGGTCGACCGCTATGGCGACTTCGTGCTGCTGGAGCCGCCGTTCAACCCGGGCACCCTGGCACTGTGGCTGGCGCCGCTGGTGGTGCTGGTCGCCGCCGGCGGCCTCATCGCCTGGCGCATCGCCCGCCGACCGGCGCGGCCGGAACCCGATCCGCTGACGCCGGAGGAGCGCGCGGCGGTCGAGGCCCTGCTTGAGCGTCGACGCGGGGACGAAACGCCGGATGGCGGCGGGGCGCGTTAGCCGATGCTGTTCTGGATCGCCGCGGCCGGGCTCACTGCCATCGCCGTCATCCTGATCGTGCGGCCGCTGCTGCGCGGCGGTGCGCCGGCGCAAGGCGGCGACAAACTCGCCATCTACCGCGACCAGCTGGACGAGATCGAGCGCGATTCCCGGCGCGGCGTGCTGGGCGCGGCGGAGGCGGAGGCGGCCCGCGCCGAGGTTTCCCGCCGTCTGCTGGCCGCCAGCCGGGAAGGCCGGGGAAAAGCGGCCGGCCGTCCGCTGCAGGCCCTGGCGCTGGCGATGATCGTGGCGGTGCCGGTCTCGGCCGTCGGGCTCTATCTCTCACTCGGCACGCCAGGGCTGCCGTCCCAGCCGCTGTTCGCCCGCGACACCGCGGAACTCGAGGCCTTCTCCAGCGCCGTCGCCGAGGCCGAGGCCCTGGCCCAACGCCTGCGCGGCGCGCCGGACGACCTCGCCGGCTGGGCCGAACTCGGCGACCGCTACGCCTCGCTGGGCCTCTGGCAGGACGCGCGCGACGCCTATGGCCGCGCCGCCGGTCTCGCGGCCGGCAATCCGGGTATCGCCAGCGCCTATGCCGAGGCGCTGGTGCGGGTCGCCGACGGGACGGTCACGGCGGAGGCCCGGCGCGCCTTCGAGGCCGTGCTGGAGATGGACCCGGCCGATCCCCGGGCCCGCTTCTATCTCGGCCTCGCCGCCGCGCAGACGGGCGACTACGACACCGCGCTGGCGCGCTGGCAGGATCTCGCCGCCGACACGCCGCCGAGCGCCCCCTGGCGCGAGACCCTGGAAGGCGAGCTGCGCCTGGCCGCCGAGGCCGTTGGCCGCGACCCGGATCAGGTGCTGTCGGTTCTGCCCGAGACCGGCGGACCGGACGCGGCCGACATCGCCGCCGCCGCGGAGCTCTCGCCGGAGGAGCGCCAGGCGATGATCGAGGGCATGGTCGCCAGCCTGGCCGCCCGCCTTGAGGCCGCACCGGACGACGCGGCCGGCTGGCTGCGCCTCGCCGACGCCTACCGCGTGCTCGATCGACCGGAGGATGCGCGGACGGCCTATCGCCGGGCGATCGAGGCGGCGGCCGCGGCGCCCGATCTTCTGCGACTCGCCATTCAGGGCGTCATCGACCTGTCGCCGCCGGCCGAACTGCCGGCCGATCTGCGCGCGCCGCTGGAAGCCCTGCTGGGCATGGTTCCCCAGGACGAGACGGCGCTGTTCTTCCTCGGCCTCCTGACCGCGCAGGAGGGCGACACGGCGGCGGCGCTGGCCCGTTGGCGACCGCTGCTCGATCTCATGCCCGAGGACAGCCAGGCACGCGCGGCCCTGGCCCGCCAGATCGAGCAGATGGCAGCCGAACCGGGCCCGGCCGAAGGTGCGCCCGACGGGACGCCAGAATAAGGCTATGCAGGCCGGAGGGGCGCCGTTAGTCTCGGTTCCCGTGACTGCGAACGGCCAGAGGAACGAGGCGCTCGTCGCCCGCGACGTCCACAAGCGCTTCGGCGAGCTCGAGGTGCTCAAGGGCATCTCGCTGACCGCGCATGAGGGCGACGTGATCTCGATGATCGGCTCCTCGGGTTCCGGCAAGAGCACCTTCCTGCGCTGCATCAACCTGCTGGAGATCCCGGACTCCGGCGAGGTCTGGGTGTCCGGCGAGAAGATCGAGATGCGTCGTACCCGCGGCGGCGAGACCGTGCCCGCCGATCCGCGCCAGGTCGACCGCATCCGCGCCAGCCTCGGCATGGTGTTCCAGGCCTTCAACCTGTGGACCCACATGACCGTGCTGCAGAACGTCATCGAGGGACCGGTGCACGTGCTGAAGCGGTCGAAGGCCGAGGCGGCGGCGGAGGGCCGCGAGCTGCTGGAGAAGGTCGGCATCGGGGACAAGGCCGACCATTATCCCAGCCAGCTTTCCGGCGGCCAGCAGCAGCGCGCGGCGATCGCCCGGGCGCTGGCCATGCACCCCAAGGTGATGCTGTTCGACGAACCGACCTCGGCGCTCGACCCCGAACTGGTCGGCGAGGTGCTGCGGGTGATCCGCCAGCTGGCCCAGGAAGGCCGGACCATGCTGCTGGTCACCCACGAGATGCGCTTCGCCCGGGAGGTCTCCGACCGTGTGATGTTCCTGCACCAGGGCCGCGTCGAGGAGGAGGGGCCGCCGGCCCAGGTCTTCGACAACCCGGTCTCCGAGCGCTGCCGCCAGTTCCTGCAGACGAACTACTGATCGGGCTCGGGCCCTAGCTCCCACGTTCATCCCGCCATGAGAGGCATCATGACCGTCCGGCGCATCGTCGCCAATTTCGCCATGCCCGATCCGGCCGCCGCCCGCGCCTTCTACGCCGAGGTGCTGGGCCTTGAGGTGGCCATGGACATGGGCTGGATCGTCACCTTCGCAGGCCCTCCGGTCGAGACCCGGCCGCAGCTCAGCCTCGCCAGCGAGGGCGGCAGCGGCACGCCCGTGCCCGACATCTCGGTGGAAGTCGACGACCTCGACGCCTATCACGCGCGCGCCGTCGCGGCGGGCTGCGACATCGTGCACGGTCCGGTCGACGAGCCCTGGGGCGTGCGCCGCTTCTTCGTGCGCGATCCTGCAGGGCGCATCGTCAACATACTGGTCCATCTCTGAGGCGAGGAAGTTCCCGGATTCGGCCTGATAGCCCGCCGTCCAGCGCAACCTTGACGCTTGACCCGCCAGCGCTTGAGGCTTGATATGGCGGACACGGACCCGCGCCGGGCAGCAAGGCACCGGACGTGGCAAACCAGACATGACGAACAGGCTTCACAGACGAGTTGAAGGAGACACCATCCAGTGACCAGGAAACTTTCCCTGCTCGCCGGCATCGCCGTCGCCGCGATGGCCGGAACGGCCGCCGCCCAGGATGTCCGCATCGGCACCGAGGGCGCCTACCCGCCGTGGAACTATACCGAGTCCGACGGCACGCTGGCCGGCTTCGAGATCGATCTCGGCAATGCCATCTGCGAGTACAATGGCTGGACCTGCGAATGGGTGGCCCAGGACTGGGACGGCATCATCCCGGCCCTGCAGAACGGCCGCTACGACGCCATCATGGCTGGCATGTCCATTACCGCCGAGCGTGACGAGGTCATCGACTTCTCGCACGGCTACATGACCACACCGGCGCATTTCGCCGTCGCCGCCGACAGCGACATGGCGGCCGAACTCGCGGAGGCGGACGCGGAGACCATGATGGCCGCGCTCGACGGCGCTGTGGTTGGCGTGCAGGTCGGCACCATCCACCAGAACCTGATCGAGCAGGAACTGCCGGGCGCGGACCTGCGATTCTACGACACCCAGGACCAGCTCAATCTCGACCTGGTAGCGGGTCGGGTCGATGCCGGCCTCGCCGACGTCAACACCTGGACCGAGTTCAACGAGGCCGAGGGCACAGAGGCCATCGCCCTGATCGGTCCCGGCCTGACCGGTGCCGACTACCCGGTGCTCGGCGCCGGTGTGGGTGTCGGTCTGCGCGAGGACGATGACGACCTCCAGACCGCGTTCAACGAGGCGATCTGCGCCCTGTCGAACGACGGCACCATCGCCACGATGACCCAGGAGTGGTTCGGCTTCGACGCCTCGCTGCCCTGCCCGGACTAGACAGGTGACGACGGGCCGCCGCTGATCCGGCGGCCCGTCGAAGCTTTCCGGGAACATCGGAACCGTGCTCGACCTGCTGGCCTTCGGCGACGCCGGTTGGGGCGACGAGTTGCTGCAGGGCGCCGTCGTCACCATTCTGCTTGCGATCTCCGCCTACCTGCTGGGCATCGCGATCGGCATGGCCGGCGCGGCGATGAAGCTGTCCGGCAGCCGTGTCCTGCGCGCCATCGCCGGCGTCTACACCACCGTCGTGCGCGGCGTGCCCGAACTGCTCGTCATCTACCTCTTCTTCTTCGGCTCGTCGGGCGCCATCCAGAACGTCGCCAGCGTCTTCGGCTATACCGGCTATCTGGAGTTGCCGCCCTTCGTCGTCGGCCTGCTCGCCGTCGGTCTGATATCGGGCGCCTATTCGACCGAGGTGATCCGCGGCGCCCTGCAGGTGATCCCGGAAGGCCAGATCGAGGCGGGGCGCGCCATCGGCATGACCGGAAGGCAGATCTTCTGGCGCATCAAGCTGCCGCAGCTCTGGCGCTTCGCCCTGCCGGGCCTCGGCAATGTCTGGCAGCTCACCCTCAAGGACACCTCGCTGGTCTCGGTCACCAGCCTGGCGGAACTGATGCGCATGTCCTTCGTCGCCGCCGGCTCGACCCGGGAGCCCTTCATCTTCTACCTCACCGCCGCGGTGCTGTACCTGGCCATGACCACGGTCAGCCAGGCGCTGTTCCAGCGCGGCGAGCGCGCCGCCAGCCGCGGCGTCAGGATGGCCTGAGGGGCGCCGCCATGGGATCGATACCGCCGGACTATTGGGGCCGTTTCCTGCTGATCCTCTCGGGCGCGGGGCAGACCCTGCTCATCGTCGGCGTCTCGCTCGCCATCGGTCTGGTCACCGGCACGCTGATGGCGCTGGCACGGCTGTCGCGCAATTGGCTTATCGGCGGCTTCGCCTATGCCTATGTCTTCGTCTTTCGCGGCACGCCGCTGCTGGTGCAGATCTTCCTGATCTACTACGGCCTCTCGCAGTTCGATCTGATCCGCGACAGCTTCCTGTGGACCTTCTTTCGCGAACCCTTCTGGTGCGCCATCCTGGCCTTCGTGATGAACACCACGGCCTACACGGCCGAGATCGTGCGCGGCGGCCTGCAATCCGTGCCGCACGGGCAGGTCGAGGCGGCGCGCGCCACCGGCATGTCGCAACTACTGATCTTCCGGCGCATCCGGCTGCCGGTGGCGATCCGCCAGGCCATTCCGGCCTATGGCAACGAGGTGATCCTGATGGTCAAGGCGTCCTCGCTCGCCTCGACCATCACCATCATGGAGATCACCGGCGTCGCCAACCGCATCATCAGCCGTACCTATGACGTGGTGCCGACCTTCATCATGGCCGGCGCGCTCTACCTGCTGTTCAACTGGGTGGCGACGGAGATCATGCGTTTCGTCGAATACCGGCTGACGCCCTATCTGCGCCGGCGCGGTGACGACGGGCGCGGCGCGCCGCTGATCGAGCGCTATCTCGCCCGCCCGCTCGGGCTGGGCGCCCGCCGCCTCGCCTGAGACGCCGCCTTCCCGGCCGTCTGGAGACGTCCCGCCGCATCGTGTACGATCGTCGGCGAGGGGTGAGGAACGCATGGTTGCGGGAGAACGAGCATGAACGTCGAGTCGATTCTGCGCGGCAAGGGCACGGGCGTCGTCACAATCCAGCCCGACGAGACGATGTCCCGGGCGATCTCGCTCCTGGCGGAGAAGAAGATCGGCGCCGTGGTGGTCTCCGACGATGGCATGAAGGTCGCCGGCATCCTGTCCGAGCGCGATATCGTCCGCGGACTGGCGGAAGGCGGCAAGGCCGCGCTCGACCGGCCGGTCAGCGCCTTCATGACCGCCAAGGTCATAACCTGCGCGCGCGAGGACAAGGTCGACGAGCTGATGTCGAAAATGACCGCCGGGCGCTTCCGGCACCTGCCGGTGGTGGTCGACGGCACGCTGTTCGGCATCATCTCGATCGGCGACGTGGTCAAGGCCCGAATCGAGGACGTCGAGGCCGAGGCGGAGCAACTGCGCGGCTTCATCATGGGCGGCTGACCGGGCACTGCCGAGGCCGTGGCATAGACTCACGAAAGCAAATCTCGCCACTTCCCCCCGATGCGACATCCTCCTTTTGGGCAATGTATCGGGGAGAAAGGCGATGCGCATTTTCAAAGGGATAGCATTAGGCCTCGCACTGGTTGCGATGGCCGTGGTTACCACAGGCATCGGGCGCGGCGAGCTCAGGGCCCAGGACAACCTTTTCGTCGGCACGGGCGCCCCGACCGGAGTTTACTACCCGGCGGCCGGTGCCGTGCAGCGCGCCCTGGATGGCAGCGGTCTGCCGCGCCTGCGCATCGAGTCGACGGGCGGATCGGAAGACAACGTCGCCGGTCTGCGCTCCGGCAATTTCGACCTGGCGCTGGTCCAGTCCGACGTGTTGGCAAGCAGCGGAAGCGGGCTGGTCGCGCTGTTCGGCATGCATGACGAACCCATGGCCGTCGTCGTGCGCGGTGGCGATGGCATCTCCAGCCTCTCGGCCCTGTCGGGCCGTCGGGTCAGCGTCGGGCCCGCCGGCGGCGGCACCGAGAGCACCTTCGAAGCGATCCTGCCGGGCCTCGGTTTCTCGCGCTCGTCCTTCACCTGGGTCAACGGCGATCCGACCGGCCAGGCACGGGCGCTGTGCGCCAACGAGATCGATGCCTATGTCTTCGTCGGCGGACATCCCTCCGCTGTGGTGCAGCAGGCCATCTCCAGCTGCGGTGCCACTCTGGTGCCGGTCACGGGCGTGTCGGGCTGCTCCTTCGTGTGCGCCACCACCATCCCGGCCATGTATACCGGCGTCCCGGCAGTCAGCACCGTCGGCCTGCGCGCGGTGATGACGACGACGCCCGCGATGTCGGAGGACACCGCCTATCGGCTGACCCAGGCGGTGATCAACAATCTCGACACCATCCGCTCCCTGCATCCGGCCCTGGCCAACCTGCAGGCGGCGAGCATGGCGACGAACGGCATCCCGGTGCCGCTGCATCCAGGCGCCCAGCGCGCCTTCCGCGAAGCCGGGCTGCTCTGAACGGCCGCTTCCGGTAGTGGATAGGAGGGGGCCGGCGCCGCGAGGCGCCGGCCCTTTTCCTATCCGGCGCGCGCTGGCCCGTCGGCATGGGCCGCCGCCAGGTCGCCAAGCTGGACTGCCAGTTCACGGCGCAGCGCCGACGGCTCGATCAGCTCCGCCCCCGGGCCCAGCCAGCGCAGCAGTGGCAGCACCAGCCCCGGATCGGTGTCGGGGATGGTCATCACCAGCCCGTCCGCCTCGCGGGCGATCGCGGCGTGCCGGAAATACCAGTCACGCGAAAGCATCTCCGCCTGGTCGGCGGTCAGCCGGATGCGCGAGCGCGCGCCCTCGCTCTCCCAGCGCCGCATCGCCCGGTCGAGCCAGCTGCGGCCCAGCAGGGACTGTACGTTGAAGCCCGGATCGGGCCGGTAGGCCATCCCCGTCACCGTGATCTCCAGCACCCGGTCGGCCCGCCACAGGCGGATCTCGTCGGCCTCCAGGGAGCGGCCAACGAGATACCAGTAGTCACGGTCGTAGAGCAGGCCGGCCGGCTCCACCTCGTGTTCGCGCGGCGCGTCGCGCGACGGCGTCTTGTGGGTGAAGCGCACGCGGCGTCCGGCGATCAGCCCGCCCATGAAGGCGTCGACGGCGACCTGGCTCTGCACGGGGCTGATCAGGCGGCCGCGCGAATGGAAGATGTCGGGCGGGTGCGCCTCGATGCCCACCAGGCGCGTGCCGTCCATCAGCAGGTCCCGCGCCATGCGCGGCAGCGCCGTCAGCAGCTTGCGCTCCGCCGTGTCGAGCGCGTCGACCAGCGGGGTGGCGCGCAGCCCGCGCACCAGGGCCAGGGCGACCAGAAGAGCGGCGGTCTCGTTGCGGGTCAGCGCCACCGGCGGCTGGATGAAGTCGGGCGCCAGGCGGTAGCCGCCTTCGGCGCCACGATCGGCCTCGACCGGAATGCCGAGCGCGATCAGCCGGTCGACATCACGGTAGATGGTCCTGAGCGAGACCGCGAACCGCCGGGCCAGGTCGGAGGCGGGCACCCGCCGGCCGCCCGTCAGGTAGAGCAGGATGCCCAGCGCTCTCTCGATCGGATTCATCGCTCGCCACCCGAGTCGCGGTCTCCAGGAAGGGGCGGAGAATAAAATGGAACGGGCCGGGAACAAACATGACACGCAGTTGGCAGGTATGTCCGGGCATGATCGCGCATCACGAACGCACGGCGGCGCTGTCTGTCGCCGTCGGCACGATCAAGGAGAATTGCGGTGATCTTCAGAACCAATGCCGGCCCCGACGGCCGCTCCATCGCGCCCCCCGACACCCGGCCGGACGCCCGCCGAGAAGCCCGGCCCGTCACCCGCCGAGGGAATTTCGGCCGCCGGGCGTCCGCCCGCCGTAATCTTCTCGTGGGCTATCCGTTTACCCTGCTGATAGGGGCGCTGGTCGGCGCCCTGCTCGACTGGCGGGAGCGTCGGCGCACACGCCTGCATCTCGACCGTCTCGACGACCGCCTGCTGAAGGATGTCGGTCTCGAACGCGACGGCCAGGACTACCGGGTGAGCATCCGCGGCCCCTCGGCGCATCGTCAGATCGACTGGCGGCGCTGAGCGGCTGGGCCTGCCGGCAGCACAGGCAACGCGGCCGACGACCGGCTACCGTCGGAAAGCCGCTGCCGGCGCTACGGCCCGCGCGCATGTGTCGATTCCTGGTGGATTGGTGGAGCCGATGGGAGTCGAACCCACGACCTCAGCAGTGCGATTGCTGCGCTCTCCCAACTGAGCTACGGCCCCATGAGCGCGGAAGATAGCGATTGGGCCTCGCGACGCAAGCGATTTTCTGGCGCGGACGGCAGCGTCATGCACCACGCGGATCGGGACGGCCCGATAGTGGCTTGCTAGCCGTGCGGGTGGCAATCTGCGCTAGGCTGGCCGCCCCGCTCTGTCTTGGCCGGCGATAGTGCGCTAGGCTCCGCCCGGGCGTCGGTGCTTCCGGCGCGCCCGTCAGGCCACAAAGCGGCATGCTGCCCCATGCGACTTCTCGACAGGATGCTCCGCCGTTTCGTCGCCACCGGCTCGCTGACGGTGATCGACGCGGAAGGCGTCCGGCACGACTACGGCACGGCCGGGGACGCGCCGCGCGCGGTGATGCGGATTCACGACCGCGGGCTGTACCGGTCCCTGGTACTGAACCCCGAACTGCGACTGGCCGAGGGCTACATGGACGGCGCGGTGACCTTTGAGGAGGGCACCACCGTCAAGGATTTCCTCACCCTGTTCTCGCACAACCGGGCCGGACTGGCGAAAAGCTTCTCCCAGGGCCTGCTGCGCCGTTTCTGGAAGGCCATGCGTCGTCGCCACCAGCGCAACGACGTCAGCCGGGCCAAGCGGCAGGCGCGGCATCACTACGACCTCGGGACCGATTTCTACCGCCTCTTCCTGGACGAGGATCTGAACTACTCCTGCGCCTATTTCGCCCGTCCCGAGCTGAGCCTTGAGGAGGCGCAGCGCGCCAAGCATCGTCACGCCATCGCCAAGCTGGCGCTGGAGCCCGGCATGTCGGTGCTGGAGATCGGCGGCGGCTGGGGCGCTTTCGCCATCCACCTGGCGCGGGCCGGTGCCAGGGTTACCTCCCTCAACGTCTCGCCGGAACAGATCGCCGTCGCCCGGGAGCGCGCGGCCGCCGCGGGCGTGGGCAACCGGGTGACGTTCGTGGAGCAGGACTATCGCGAGTTCGAGGGCCGGTTCGACCGCGTGGTCTCGGTCGGCATGATGGAGCATGTCGGCATCGGCTATCTCGATGCCTTCTTCGCCCGGGTGCGCGACCTGCTGACGCCCCGGGGTGTGGCCTTCATCCACGCCATCGGCCGCATGTCCCCGCCGGGGACGACCGGGCCGTTCTACCGCAAGTACATCTTTCCCGGCGGCTATGTGCCGGCGCTGTCGGAAACCTTCGCGGCGCTGGAACGCCAGGGACTGTGGGTCGCAGACACCGAGATCCTGCGCCTGCACTACGCCTACACGCTCCGGGAATGGCAGCGGCGCTTCGAGGCCAACCGCGCCAGGATCGCCGAGATGCATGACGAGCGTTTCTGCCGCATGTGGGAGTTCTACCTCTACGCCACGGAGCTCGGCTTCATAGACGGCTCGAACATGGTCTTCCAGCTGCTGCTGGCCAGGGAGCGGGACGCGGTGCCGATCACCCGCGACTACATGATCGACGCCGAACGCGCCGTGGCCTCCGGATAGGACGGCCCGACACTGGCGGAACCCGCCTCAGGCGAATCCCCGGGCCGGGAAGTCGGGCGCGCGCTGCAGCCAGTTGAACGCGGGGTAGTCGGCGCCGCCGTCGACGAGGTGCAGCGTGTAGGCGTGGCGGGAGCGGGCGGAGAGGTTCGGCCGGCTGCGATGCGGCAGCAGGCCGTGCAGCACGATCAGCGTGCCCTTCGGCGCCTCCAGGGGCACGAAGCCGTCGGTCGGCAGCGGGGTTGGGTCAAGCGTCTCCATGACCACGCCGCCCTTGCCGTCACGCTTGAAGATCTGGTGCAGCGGCAGCCGATGGCCGCCGGGTATCGCCTCCAGGCAGCCATTGTCGACCGTGGCGTCCTGGAGCGCGAACCAGAAGCCGATGACCGACAATGGCTCGGTGTAGAGGAAAGTGGCGTCCTGATGGGCCACCACCTCGCCGCCGATATGGGGCTGCTTGAAGATGTACATCGACTGCAGCAGCCTGGGATCGGCGAGCCCCAGTGCATCCGCCAGGCCGGCCAGCCGCGAATCACGGGAAAAGCTGCTGAACACGGGGTTGAGGTCGTGCTGGGCATGTCCGATTTTGTTTATCGCGAGGTGCTTGTCGACGGTCAGGGTGCCGTCCGGTCCGAAGGCGCCTTCCTCGAAGAAGAAGCGGATCCGGTCCCCCGATTCCAGGAAATAGGCATCGGTCAGCTCGGTCTGCTGCGTGGTCGAGAAGATCGAGCGTACCGAGCCGGGGTCGAAGCCGTCGATCAGCCGGTCGGCCTCGGCCATCAGCGCCTCGCAGGTATCCCCCGGGACGAAACCCTCGATCTTGAGAAAGCCGTCCCGGTCCCAGCGATCACGCTGATCCCTGGTCAGCGCCCCGGTCCATGTTCTGGCCGATGCCCCGCTCGCTGCCATCACGTTCCCGAACCCCGTCTCGCCGTCTCGTGAAGAAGCTGCGAGGATGTCGCCAAGCGGCTGGCCTGTCCAGACGGCGTGGCAAGGTTGACAGGGCTCGACCCAGGGGCGGAGCCGGGTGGCGTCTTGCAGCAATTCCGGGAAAAAGGAATCGCCTTCTCGTGATTTTGCTTCGTCGCGCGCTTCGGCGATCATGCACCTGGGAGGAAGCGGCATGATGCGTGGGTTGGCGAGGCGCGCGAGCGTGATCCTGGCGTCGGGCCTGTGGCTGCTGGCGGCGACGGCGCTCGGCCAACCGGTCAGCGGCGCGGCCGATCCGCACGCACCGCTGCCCGCCGCGGTACGCCTCTCGCCCGACGGCACGACCGTCACCATCGAGGGCGCCCTGGTGGCGCCGGTCGCCGAGCACGTGGCCGCCCTGCTGGACAGCCATCCGGGGATCGAGCGGCTGCGCCTGTTCTCCACCGGGGGTCAGCTGATCGAGACCCTTGCTCTCGTCGCCCTGGTCGAACGCGCGGCCCTCGACACCAGCGCCGACCGGCTCTGCCTCTCGGCCTGCACCCTGGTCCTCGCGGCCGGTCGAGAGCGGCGCATCGAGGCCTGCGCGCGGGTCGGCCTGCATCGCTTCGGGCCGCCGCCGGGCACCCGCATGACCGCGGCGCTCAGCTTCGCCAGCGAGTGGGCCAACCAGCACGCGATCGAGGCCATGGTCAGCCGGGGCATCGCCAGCGACTTCGCCTACCGCGCGTACACCATCCCCAACGATGCCATGTGGTATCCGGGCGATGGCGAGCTGTTCGCCTCCGGGCTGGCGACCGCGGTGGAGCCCTGCTACCGCTGAGCCGGTCCGCCCGGGGCTCGGGTCTGCGCTGCCCGCGGCCAAGCCGGATCATGGAAGCGCTGCACCTCCAACAGGTAGCCATCCGGGTCGCGGAAGAAGAAATGGGTGACGGCGAAGCGCTCGCTATAGGCGGGAG
>Ga0207773_100352_pt1 | contig 20995 bp, 18 predicted proteins | sample TtaePargueraPR_2_FD_187281 | JGI IMG/M metagenome (GOLD analysis project Ga0207773, IMG submission 187281) | Aerobic enrichment media microbial communities from Bioluminiscent Bay, La Parguera, Puerto Rico - Tt and M1 (3) (SPAdes) | ecosystem: Environmental > Aquatic > Marine > Unclassified ...
CCGTGGTTTGCGATTTAAATAATCGGCCAAGAAAAACATTGGGCTTTGAAAATCCGACAGATTTAATGCAGAATTACCTTTCCGCACAGGCGGCATAATCGGTATGCACCTCAAAGTTGAATCCGCGCCTTACTCACGCAACAGTTTTATTCAAAAGCCAGTGGCGTTATATCACCTTCGTTCTACAATCTCAAAAACCCTTCACCAAAAAAGTATATTTTATTTAATATCAACAAGTTACACACTGCACTTAAAATCACCATCACCGGCATACAAAAAACCCCGCGCAAGAGGCGGGGTTTTATTTGAGGGTTTGCCGTCGGTCGAAGACCTTGGTACGCGCTTTAGTGTTCCGTAGGCACCCGCCCCAAATCACCCTCCATCTCCGCAGCCAGAAAAGACATCACCACCCAAGCCGCCACGTTCTGCTTCAGCTTCTCCGGGTCCACCTTGTCCAGGGTGTCGTTGGGTGTGTGGTGGTAGTCGAAGTAGTCGCTGCCGTCCTGGTAGAGGCCGAAGGCGGGGACGCCCTGAGCGACGAAGACGCTGCTGTCGGGGCCGCCGTGGGATTCGTTGTTGCCGCGCTCTATGCCCAGCGGGGCCAGCAGCTGCATCATCTGGTCGGCGATGTCGAACTTGCTCTCCGGCAGGCGGGTGTCGAAGCGCCAGATCTTGCCGGCGCCGAAGTCGGATTCGGAGACGGCGATGATGTCGTCCAGCTCGTCGCGGTGGGCGTCCACATATTGCTTGGCACCCACCAGGCCGATTTCCTCGGCGCCGTAGAGGACCACGCGCAAGGTGCGGCGGGGGCGCTGGGGCAGTTCGGCGATCAGGCGCGCGGTTTCCATGACGATGGCCACGCCGGCGCCGTCGTCCAGGGCGCCGGTGCCCTCGTCCCAGGAATCCAGGTGGGCGCCGATGATCATGACCTCTTGCGGTTTTTCGCGGCCGGTGATTTCGCCGATCACGTTAAAGGAGGGGCCGTCGGGCAGGCGCTCATTATGCGTGTCCAGTTTTACCCGCACCGGCTTGCCGCGCTCGAGCATGGCTTCCAGCAGGTTGGCGTCCGGGGCGGAGAGCGCCAGGGCCGGTATCGGGTTTTCCACGCCGTCGATGGACATCATGCCGGTGTGTGCGAAGCGGTCGTGGTCGGTGCCCACGGAGCGCAGCAGCAGTGCGGCCGCGCCCTTTTCCGCGGCGGCGCGCATGCCCTGGCTGCGGCCCTGAACCGCGGGGCCGTAGCCCTCGCCGGTGCGGGCGCGCTCCATGCGCTTGTTGATGAAGGCGATCTTGCCCTTGACCTTGCGCGTCGGCGCTTTCTGCAGAGCTTCCACATCGGCGAACTCGACGATCTCGGCCGTCAAGCCGCCCCCGGGGGTGGCGGCGCCGTAGCCGAGAGAGGTGACCACCAGCGGCTGCGGATAGGGCGCGACCACTTCGGCGTGGGCGTGGCCGCGGTGCCAGCGCTGCACGTCGATCTGCTCGGTGTAGACGCGGTCGAAGCCGAGCGCCTTCATTTTTTCCTGGGCCCAGGCCACCGCGCGGCGGTCGCCCTCGGTGCCGGCGCGGCGCGGGCCCACCTCGACGGTGAGGGATTCGACGATGCTGTAGGCATCGGAGGATTCCAGTGCGCGATCGCGCAGCACTTCCGCCACGGAGAGGTCCTCCTTGGAAAGCGGCACGGCCTGGGCGGCGGTAACCGCCAGGGTCGCGATCAGTCCCCCGGTAAGGGTCAGCAATGGTCTAAACATGGTTTTTGTCCTCGGTTAAGACGCGTTGGATTCGTTGTCGGATTGCTTTTCTACTCCCATCGCCAGCAGTCGGCGGCGCACCTCGCGCAGGCAATGGATACCCGCATCGGTGAACAGGTAGGGCGAACCGCCGGTGTATTCGCGCTCTTCGATCTCCAGGCACTCGAGGCGCAGCCGTTCCAGCGCCGGGTCGTGGCGCATGGGGTAGCCGGTGAGCACCCGCCATTCGTTGTCGTCCGCCTGGCCGGCGATCACGTCTTCCAGCCCCTTGAGGAAATCTTTGCGCTCCATGCGGAAGCGCGGCGTGCGCATATGCATGAAGGCCCAGATTATCAGGGCGAAGATCAAAAAGGAAAGGAGCAGCGTCAGGGCGATTTCCATGGTCATTCTTCCAGCAGCAACTTTATCGCCACGGCGATGGTCGCGAGGATGATCACCGGCTTGATCAGCCTGGCGCCGCGGGAGATCACCAGGTTGGAGCCCAGGCGCGCGCCGACAAACTGCGCCACCGACATGCTGATCGCGAGCCACAACAGCAGGTGGCCGCCGGCCATGAAGATAAACATCGAGGTGGCGTTGGTGGCCAGCACCAGCGGCTTGGTGTGCGCGGTGGCCTTGCGCATGTTGTAGCCGAGCAACGCGGCGAAGGCCAGCGCGTAGATGGACCCCATGCCGGGGCCGAAGAAGCCGCCGTAGAAACCGATACCGCCGCCGATCAACAGGTTGAACAGGCCATTGGGCATACGCGGCCTGGCGTCTATATCCGAGATGCGCGGGGAGAACATGAAGTAGAGTGCGATTGCGATCAGCAGGATCGGCAGCAGGGTTTGCAGCTGTTCGCCACCCAACTGGGTCACGCTCCAGGTGCCGAGCGCGGAACCGCCAATCGCGGCCAGCAGTCCGGGCCACAGGGGGCGCAGGTCCAGGTGCCCTTTCTGGAAAAAGTTGATCGCCGAGGACAGGGTGCCGAACACGCTCTGGAATTTGTTGGTGCCCAGCGCATCCAGCGGCGGCACGCCGGCCCACAGCAGCGCCGGCAGGGTAATGATGCCACCGCCACCGGCAATGGCGCTGATAAAGCCCGCGGCAAAGGCTACCGCGGTCAGTATCAGGCAGGTGATCAGGGAAAGGTCGCCGGTAAACTGCTCCACGTTTTCTGGGTCACTATTTCTCTTGTTGGTCTTCGACGAAGTCGGTCTGCATTTCCGGGTTGCGGCCCTGGTACCTGTTGAAACGGCGCTGTATCTCGCGCATGTCCACTTCCAGGTCGCCGGTGGGGCGGTACAGTGAGTCGACGCAGATGCGCTTGTTGGGAAAGTCCCAGGCGACGATCAGGATAGGCACGCCGGCGGCATTGGCGATACGCAGGAAACCGTTTTTCCACTTGGCCACCTTCTTGCGCGTACCTTCCGGTGTGATGCCCACCCACATTTTTTCATTCCCGCGGAACTGGCTGGCCACCTGCTTGGCCATGCCGCCCGGCGCGGAGCGGTCGGTGGGGATGCCGCCGAGCCACATAAACAGGCCTTTGAACGGAAAAAAGAACGCCTCTTTTTTCATCAGCCAGGAGATCTTGACCTTCAGCGCGAGGATGAACGGCATGGCGACGACGAAGTCCCAGTTGGAGGTGTGCGGGGCCAGGGCCACCATCACTTTTTTCTCCGACGGGAATTCGCCCTCGAGGCGCCAGCCGAGCATCTTGACGATCAGCAGGCCCACGGCCTGGGTAAACCAGTTGCCGATGCGGGGCATTTCTTCGGGTAGGTTTTTTGGGATACTCACTTCGATCCTTCTCTCAAATTTGTTGCCGTTCCCCTCTCCCGCAAGCGGGAGAGGGGAACATCAGTGCTCGCGGGTGGCGTAGAAGCGGATCTCCGGGTAGCGCTCTTCCGCCAGCTGCAGGTTGACCCGGGTCGGCGCCAGGTAGGTCAGGTGGCCGCTGCCGTCCAGGGCCAGGTTGACGCTGGCTTTGCGTTTGAAGTTTTCCAGTTCCTTGGCGCTTTCGCTGTCGACCCAGCGGGCGGTGTTGACGTTCACGTTCTCGTAGATGGCTTCCACCTTGTACTCGTCCTTCAGGCGGTAGGCCACCACCTCGAACTGCAGCACCCCCACCGCGCCGACGATGATGTCGTTGTTGTCCAGCGGGAAGAACACCTGGGTGGAGCCCTCCTCGGAGAGCTGCTGCAGGCCCTTCTGCAGCTGCTTCAGTTTCAGCGGGTCCTTCAGGCGGATGCGGCGGAAGAGTTCCGGGGCGAAGTTGGGGATGCCGGTGAACTTCAGACTCTCGCCCTCGGTGAAGGTGTCGCCGATCTGGATGGTGCCGTGGTTGTGCAGGCCGATGATGTCGCCGGCGATGGCCTCTTCCACGTGGGTGCGGTCGCCGGCCATGAAGGTCACCGCGTCGGCGATCTTTACGTCCTTGCCGATGCGCACGTGTTTCATTTTCATACCGCGACTGTAGGTGCCGGAGCAGACGCGCATAAAGGCGATGCGATCGCGGTGTTTCGGGTCCATGTTGGCCTGGATCTTGAACACGAAGCCGCTGAATTTGCCTTCGTCCGGTTGCACTTCGCGCTCGTTGGACTGGCGCGGCTGCGGACCCGGCGCCCAATCGACGAAACCGTCAAGCATTTCGCGCACGCCGAAGTTGCCCAGCGCGGTGCCGAAGAACACCGGCGTCAGCTTGCCGGCCTTGTAGGCCTCCAGGTCGAATTCGTGGGTGGCGCCGCGCACCAGGTCGATCTCCTCGCGGACATCCTCGGCGTATTCGCCCAGCAGCGCATCTGCCTCGGCGGAATCCAGCCCTTTGATCTGGATATCGTCGGGGATGGTGTGGCCCTGGCCCTGCTTGTACACGTGGATGGTGTCGGTGTAGAGGTTGTAGACGCCCTTGAAGTGCTTGCCGGAACCCAGCGGCCAGTTGATTGGCGCCGCCTGGATGTTTAGCACCGCCTCGATCTCGTCCATCACTTCGATGGGGTCGCGGATGTCGCGGTCGAGTTTGTTGATAAACGACAGGATCGGCGTGGTGCGCAGGCGGCAGACGTTCATCAGCTTGACGGTGCGGTCCTCCACGCCCTTGGCGCCGTCGATCACCATCAGCGCGGAGTCCACCGCGGTCAGCACCCGGTAGGTGTCTTCGGAGAAGTCCTCGTGGCCGGGGGTGTCCAGCAGGTTCACGGTGCGGCCCTTGTAGGGGAACTGCATCACCGAGGAAGTCACGGAGATGCCCCGCTCCTGCTCCATGGCCATCCAGTCGGAACGCGCGTGGGGGCCCTTCTTGCCCTTGACCGAACCGGCCAGTTGGATCGCATTCCCGAACAGCAGCAGCTTTTCGGTCACCGTGGTCTTACCGGCGTCCGGGTGGGAAATGATGGCGAAGGTGCGGCGGCCGGTAATGCTCGCCTGGGTGGAAGTCTGGCCCATAATCTCGGAGGTGATACCGCTTGGGAAACAAGGCGCGCATTATACACGTGGGGACTGGGGACTGGGGACTGGGGACTGGGGACTCGGGTAGGATACGGCCTTGCGTCGTCAGCCGAAGGGCGCGATACGGAACAACAGGACGATGAGGAGAAGTGGACAATGAGTCGGGAACGCTTACAGGCACTGCGGGAGGAACTGGCGCGGCAGGGGGTGCAGGCCTTCCTGGTGCCGCGGGGGGACGAGTACCAGAACGAGTATGTGCCCGCCTCCGACGAGCGCCTGGCCTGGCTCACCGGCTTTACCGGGTCCGCCGGCATGGCGGTGGTGGGCGCGGAACACGCTGCCCTGTTCGTGGACGGCCGCTACACATTGCAGGCGCAGCAGCAGTTGGGCGACCAGCCGATCGACCAGGAGAACCTGGACAACAACATCATCGCCGACTGGCTCTGCGACCAACTGAAGGAGGGGGAGGCCCTGGGCTTCGACCCGCGCCTGCACACCGAGCCGGGTCTGGCGCTGCTGAAAAAACGACTCGGCGAGCGCGATATCGCCCTGCGCCCACTGGAGCAGAATCCCATCGATGCCGTCTGGCCCGACAGGCCGGCGCCCCCCTGCGGCGCGGCGCGGCCCCACCCCCACACCTTTACCGGCGAGCACTCGGCGGACAAGCGCCGGCGCATCGCGGAACTGCTGGCGGACAAGCGCGCCGACGCCCTGTGGCTGCCCAACCCCGAAGTCTGTGCCTGGCTGTTCAATATCCGCGGCGGCGACGTGCCCCATCTGCCCGTCGCCCTGGCCTGCGGCCTGCTCTACCGCGACGGTACCGCCACCCTCTACCTGGCCAGGGAGGCGATGGGCGAGGCGCTGATAGAGCATTTGAACAATGAGGTGACGTTGGTATCGGACAAGAGCGCACTCTTCGCCGCCGCCAGGCGCCACCATGTCTCCAAAATCTGGCTGGACCCGCAGATCACCAATTGCTGGGCGCTGCAGCAGCTGCGCGCCCTGGATATCGAACTGCTGCAGGAGCGCGACCCCATCACCCAGGCCAAGGCGTGCAAGAACGCAGTGGAACTGGCCGGCGCCCGCGCCGCCCACGAGCGCGACGGCGCCGCCCTGTGCGAGTTCCTCGCCGAGCTGCCGGAGGCGGTGGCAACCGGCGCTCCCGATAACCGTTTTGGGGAATTGGAGGCGGTGAAACTGCTGAGAGCCAAGCGCGAAGCGCGCGAGGGCTTCCAGGACGACAGCTTCGATTCCATCTCCGGCTACGGCCCCAACGGCGCCATCGTGCACTACCGGGTCAGCCGCGAATCCAGCCTGCCGATGAAGCCGGAGGGCATCTACCTGATCGACTCCGGCGCCCAGTACCCGGACGGCACCACCGATGTGACCCGCACCCTGGCCCTGGGGGAATTCCCGCACCTGGCGAAGGAGCACTTCACCCGCGTGCTGAAGGGCCATATCGCCATCGCCACCCTGCGCTTCCCCAAGGGCACCTGCGGCGAGCAGATAGACGCCTTCGCGCGCAAGTCGCTGTGGGACGCGGGGCTGGACTACGCCCACGGCACCGGCCACGGCGTCGGCAGCTTCCTGAGCGTACACGAGGGGCCGCAGCGGATCGGCAAGGCGGCCAGCGGCGTGGCGCTGCAGCCGGGGATGATCCTGTCCAACGAGCCGGGCTTCTACCTGACCGGGCAGTACGGCATTCGCATCGAGAACCTGGTGTTCGTCAAGGAGTGCGCGGAGCACCACGGCTTTTTCGAATTCGAGGAGCTGACGCTGGCGCCTATCGAGCGCAGGCTGATCGATGCGGAATTGCTGACGGAACAGGAAAAGGCGTGGCTGAACAACTATCACCAGCGGGTGCGGGAGACACTGATGCCGCTGGTGAATGAGAAAACGCAGGTGTGGCTGCAGCAGGCCACCGAAGCCGTTTAAGCATCGTATTGTAGGAGCGGCCCATGGCCGCGATCGGGCTTTCGGGGATTTCCCAACGCCAATCGCGGCCATGGGCCGCTCCTACAATGGCAAGGCACCAGCTCCCCGCCCCTGTTCGACTCACCCTGGCACCTGCAGTTTTACGGCGGCCTCACCGCCCGCCGCACGGGCACCGACATCCCGGCGCAGCCACCACCAGGCCAGGGCACCGAGCAACAGGTTGGCCGCCGCGGTGGCGGCGAACAGGCCGGTGATTCCCCACAAGTGGTTGCCCAGCCAGGCCAGCGGCAGGTAGACGCCGAGCACGCGCAGGAAAGAGATCATTGTGGCTGGCAGCGGCCGCCCCAGGCCGTTGAAGGCGGCGTTGGCAGACATCACGAAACCGTAGCCGGCGTAGCTCGCCGGCACCAGGGTCAGGTAGGCCACCGCCACGGCCAACACCTCCGGCGAGTCGCTGAACAGGCGCGCCACCGATTCGCCGAGCAAATACAGCAGCAGCGCCAGCGCAGAGCCGAACCCGACGCAGAAGCGCGCCAACACGGAGACCGTCTCCTGCATACGCGCCGTCTTGCCGGCACCGGCGTTCTGGCCCATAAAGGGCCCCACCACCGAGGACAGGGCGTAGAAGACGATCAGCGCCACGGGCTCGATGCGCAGCGCCACGCCCAGGCCCGCCACCGCATCGGCGCCGTGCACCGCCACCAGCGCCACCACCACGCCGCCGGCCATGGGGATAATCACATTGGTGGCCACTGCCGGCAGGCCCACCACCAACACCCTGCGCCAGGAATCGAGCAGCGTCGACAGGCGCGGCGCCGCCATCAAACGCTCCTTGCGCACCAGGAAATAGAGGGCGGCGAAGAAGCTGAGACCCCGGGCAATCACCGTGGACAGGGCCGCGCCCTGCAATTCCAGGCGCGGGAAGCCGAGCAGGCCGAAGATCAGCAGTGGGTCCAGGATCAGGTTGAAGACGGCCACCGCCACCATGATGCGTCCGGTCAGGGCGCTGTTGCCGATGGCGCGCAGGGCCGACAGGGCCACCATGGGCACCACCGCGAAGACCGCGCCCAGGTACCAGGGCACCATATAGTCGGCGATCAGCGGCAGCATTTCCGGCGCGGCGCCGAGCAGCTTGAACAGCGGCCCAATGGTTGCCAGCCCTATGGCGCTGACAACCACCGCCACCAGCAGCGACAGTAGCGACGCATCGGTCACCAACCGCCGCACCCGCGCCAGGTCGCCGGCGCCATAGGCCCGCGCCACCGCCGACGAGGTGCCGGCCCCCAGGCCGATGGCGAAGCTGTTGATCACCATCACCACCGGGAAGGTGAAGCTCATCGCTGCCAGCGGCGCGCTGCCCAGTTGCGCGACAAAATAGGTGTCCACCACATTGAACGACATGGTGGCCAGGATGCCCCACACCATCGGCAGGGCCAGGCGCTGCAGGTGGCCGGCCACTGAGCCTTCGAGCAGGGAGGGGTTCTTTTGGGATAACGCCATGAAAAACTCTTTGCGGAAATTCGAATGCTTTCGCCAGACCGCGGCGGATGGAGCGCGAAACAGGGCAATATTCTAGCAGCCTCTTTCCGTGTAGGAGCGGCCGGCGGCCGCGATCGAAGCTTCTGGAAGCTTCTGTCTGAACCCGGCATTGATCGCGGCCATGGGCGGAGGCCGCCCCGCCGCTCCTACAGGGAAACGCAGAGTGTCGTCACCGCCGCTGCAGGGAGAGACTCATCAGCAACGCGCTCTCGCGCGCACCGCTCTCCACCGGATAGTAATTCTTGCGCAGGCCGTCTTCGCGGAAACCCAGTTTGCGGTAGAGGGAAAGGGCGGCGCGATTGGAGGCGCGCACTTCCAGCAGCACACGGCGGATATCCGCCGGCAGCCCCGCCAGCAGTTTTTCCAGCAACGCCCTGGCCACACCGCGCCTCCGCCAATCCGGGGACACGGCGACGTCGAGGATCTCCGCCTCGTCGAACAGCAGCGAAATCACACAACAGGCGATTGGCTCATCACTCGGCAACAACAGCCAGCACTGGTGGCCGGCGGAGATGCTGTCCCGGTACTGCCGCTCACTCCAGGGGTGGCTGTGGGCGCGCCGGGCCAGCGCCGCCAGGGCGGCACAATCCGCTTCAGTGGCGGCGACCAGGCGGGCAGCGGGGATATCGAGCCCGGGGAGGGGGCGGGTCATTTGACCCCATGCTTTTCAGGGTGAGTGTGTTCGGGGTAGATCTGCTGCAGCAGTTGCCACAGGTCGCGCTTGCGCTCCGGCTGCTGCAACAGTTGCGACAGGCTCGGCATGGCGATCACGCGAATGCCGTTCCAGTCGTTGACCGGTTTTTCGAGCGCGACCGGTGAACAGAAATCCTGCGCCTGCGCGCCCATCAACCAGATGGATTTGACCGGCCGCCGCGCGCTGGCCGCCTCCAGCCAGCTGGCGCAGGTATCCCGCGCCTCCGCGGCCGAGGCCGCGGGCCCGAAACGGTTCTCCGCAAGCGGCCAGCGCAGGCGGTTCTGCTCCCGCGGCAACTGGTGCCAGCCGAGGGCGTGGGCGATATTGTTGAATAGCGCCTCCACCGGCAGCGCGGCGCCGGGCTCGCGGCTGTCCACCGCCAGCAGTTCCTCGCCGAGCCACCAGCAGCTCAGCACGAAGGGCGGCACCTGCTGTTGTGGCGGCGCGACCTGGGTCACCAGCGCGGCCTGGACCGCGGGTGCGACTTTCGTCTGTTCGGTGAGATCGCCGATATCCCGCAGCAATTCCCGTTCGGCCGCCGGCGCCTGCGCCTCCTGCGCAGGGGTTTCGGACTCGGCGACGACAATCTGCGCGGCGGATTGCGGCAACGGATTTGCCACCGCCGCCTGAACCCGTTGCAGCGGCGTTTCCGCCGCCGGCACTGCGGCTTCCACCGGCGGCAACTGGGCCTGTCGCGGCTCGGGCGCGAGCGGCAGCACAAAGCGCGGCATATAGCTGGCCACGCCCAGGACTGACAAATACTCCGCTCGCTGCAGTTCGTTCACTTAAACGCCTTTTCTCTTGCTCTCTCCGCCGGTGAGCAAGTTTAACGCATCAAGGTAGGCCTGTGCCGAGGCCACCAGGATATCGGTATCGGCGCCCACGCCGTTGACCAGTCGGCCGTCGCGCTCCAGGCGCACGGTCACCGTGCCCTGGGAGTCGGTGCCCTGGGTGACGGCGTTGACCGAGTAGAGCTTCAGGTCGGCGCCGCTGTCCGCGATGGATTCGATGGCCTTGAAGGTGGCGTCCACCGGGCCGCTGCCGTAGGCCTCGGCGCGGTGGGACTCGCCGTCGATCAGCAGGCGCAACTGCGCCTGCGGCAGGCTGCCGATCTTGCTGCGCACTTCCAGGTCTTCCAGTTGGAAGTGCTCCACCGGCGACTCGCTGCCGGTGACCAGGGACTGCAGGTCCTCGTCGAAGATCTCGTGCTTCTTGTCCGCCAGGTCCTTGAAGCGCTGGAAGATCAGGTTGAACTCGCCGGTGTCCTCGAAGGTGATGCCCAGCTCTTCGTAGCGCGCCTTGACCGCGGCGCGGCCCGAGTGCTTGCCCAGCACCAGGCGGTTGTGGCCCCAGCCCACGTCCTGGGCGCGCATGATTTCGTAGGTCTCGCGATGCTTGAGTATGCCGTCCTGGTGGATGCCGGACTCGTGGGCGAAGGCGTTGGCACCGACGATGGCCTTGTTGGGCTGCACCGGGAAGCCGGTGATGGAACTGACCAGGCGCGAGGTGGGCACTATGTGAGTGGCGTCTATGCCACTCTCCACCGGGTAGAGGTCCTGGCGGGTGCGCACCGCCATCACGATTTCCTCCAGGGAGGCGTTGCCGGCGCGTTCGCCCAGGCCGTTGATGGTGCACTCCACCTGACGCACGCCGTTCATCACCGCGGAGAGGGAATTCGCCACCGCCAGCCCCAGGTCGTTGTGGCAGTGGGTGGAGAAAATGGCCTTGTCGGAATTGGGCACATTCTCGATCACGCGCCTGAACATGGCCCCGTACTCGCCCGGCTCGCCGTAGCCGACGGTGTCGGGGATATTGATGGTGCCGGCGCCGGCCGCGATCACCGCCTCGATGATGCGGTACATGAATTCCGGCTCGGAGCGGCTGCCGTCCTCGAGGGAGAACTCCACGTCGTCGGCAAACTGGCGCGCCGTCTTCACTGCCTCCACCGCCTGGCGCAGCACGTCCTCAGGCTCCATCTGCAGCTTGTACTTCATGTGGATCGGCGAGGTGGCGATAAAGGTGTGGATGCGCGGGGCATTGGCATTCTTCAGGGCCTCGGCGGCGCGGATGATGTCCGGGCCCACGGCGCGGGCCAAACTGCACACGCGGGAATCCTTCACAGTCTCGGCCACCGCCTGCACCGCCTCGAAATCCCCCTGGCTGGCAATGGCGAAGCCGGCCTCGATCACGTCCACGCGCATGCGCTCGAGCATGCGCGCGATGCGGATCTTCTCGTCTTTGGTCATGGAGGCGCCGGGGCTCTGCTCGCCGTCGCGCAGGGTGGTATCGAAAATGACTAACTTATCTTTTTTAGTGCTCATCAGGGCTCTTCTCCTAGTCTGGCCCGAGGCTAAACAGCGGCTGCGCCGCTGTCTACGCGCCCAATAAATACAGTGTGGAATTCTGCCGAAGAACGGGTGGGGAAAATTATATGCCGCAACGCGGCAGTCGCAGCGAAAAAGCGAGTGCGCGGTAGAGGTGCCAGGAATGGAAGCGTTCAGTGTACATGGCGGTTTCAGCGCTGGGGTGGAGTTTGCGCATTATGCCCACAGGGTGCGGAGCCGGTCAACAGTCATCCTAATATATGCAGAAAAAAGATCTAAAATTAGGATATACATCCCCCAATATTAGCATCCTGGATACAGCGATCCAGGCCCCGGCGGAGACCGGGGCCATCCTCGCTAGCGGGTTGCCGTCGTCTCCGGCTGCGGCGTCAGCACTTCGACCAGATGGCGGGTATAGGCCACGCCGCCCGTGTAGCGGGCCAGGTGGGTGGTGTCCACGAACATCTCCGGCGTAATGGCCGGCAGTTCGCGGTCGTTGTGCAGGCTGAGCCCGGTCGCCTCTTCGATGCGCGCCACCGCCGCCGCCAGCCGCCGCTCGGCCTCCGGCGTGTTCTCGATCCAGCGGCCGTTCTTCGGCAGCATCAGCACCTCTACGCGATCGGAGATCGCCTGGAAATTCTTCACGATGCCAATAAAAGCTTCGATCAGTTCCGGATCGAAACGCAGCTCGATGATGTCGGCGGAGTGGATGCGGTGCAGGCGATCGTCGTCCAGCCGGTGCTCGGTGCGCAGGGTCGCGTAGAACTCGTCGAACAGCGCCAGGGTTTCCGCGGAGCGCTCCGCGGGGATGGTGCCGCCGCCCTGCCAGCCATAGTGCCAGCGCTCGTCCTCGTGATCCGGGTAGTCCTCCTCGAAGCGCCGGTCGAGAATCTTGTCCAGCTCCCGGCGGCGGCTTTGCGCGGCCTCGTCCTCGGGAATCCCGGTGCGGGCGCGCGGCGGGGCCATCCCGCCGGCCACGAAACTGGTGAATGCCTCAGCGGAGATGCCGTCGCGCAGGTAGCGGATATTGAACAGGCGCACGCCGCGCTCGGGGTCTTCCATCAGCACGCGAAGAAACTCCCGCGGCGTGCCGAGAATCGCCAGCATCGTCTCCTCGGCCTCGCGGGCACCGTTGCGGCGGGTGATGGTGGCCTGGAAGGGATTGAACTCGATCAGCGCGATTTTCAGGCGGCGGCCGTCACGTTCGAACTGCTCCCTGACCCGACGCGACAGAATGTCCTGGAACAGCGGGTTCAGGCCGCCGAAACCGAAGTTGAAGGATTTTACCGGCATCCCTCTCTCGGCCATTTCGCGATCGAACTGCCGCGGGGAAAAGCCGGCCTGCACCATCGAGGAGCCGAAAAACATCGCCAGCTCCTGCGACTCCCTGGTAATGCGCGGCAGCGCGGCCTTGGCCTGCAGTACGCGGCCGAGAAAATTGTCCGCGGTAATACCGGTGGAAACATGAAACAACCGCACCAGGCCCAGGGCCGCCCCCATACCCAGTAGGATGGCGAGAAAAATGCGGGCGAAGAGCGCGCGCTCAGAACTGGAAGTAGATAAATTCACTGCTCGGCTCTCCTATCATCAGACAAAGGGCCTGCACTGTCACCAGTGCGGGCCAGAATCCCCAGGGCTTTTGTGCCAGTCGCTCGCCGTGTTGCAGAACACCGTAATCCACCAGGTGCATCACCAGCAGCGCCGCCGCGGTGAGCCCGAGTACCAGCGCGGCACCGTGGGACGGCGATGGCAGCACGGCGCCGAAACTGTGCAGCGTCACCAGCATCTGCCAGGCGCCTTCCAGGCTGGTCGCGCGGAACAGTACCCAGCCCAGCAGGACCAGGTAGAAAGTGAGCGCCCACTTGAAGATGCGTATCCACAGCGAGCGCGAATGGGCGAAGGGCGCAAACAGGCGCAGCTCCCCCAGCTTGTGGGTAACGCCGATCAGGGCGCCGTGAAACGCCCCCCAGGCGACAAAGGTCCAGGCCGCGCCGTGCCAGAGGCCGCCCAGCAGCATGGTGATAAAGATATTGCAGTAGCGGTTACCCCGGCGGTTGCCACCCAGCGGAATGTAGAGGTAGTCGCGCAGCCAACTGGACAGCGAGATATGCCAGCGGCGCCAGAAATCCACCGGCGAAACCGCGAAGTACGGCAGGCGGAAGTTCAGGGGAATCTGGAAGCCGAGCAGCAGCGCCAGGCCGATGGCCATATCGCTGTAGCCGGAGAAGTCGCCGTAGATCTGCCCGGCGAACGCCAGCACGCCGGTCCAGGACTCCATCAGGCTGATCGGCCCCTGGGCATCGAAGGCGGCGGCCGCCGGCACGGCCAGCAGATCGGCCATGGTCTTCTTCATCAGGCCGACGGTGATCAGCAGGAAGCCGTGCTTGGCATTCACCCAGGTGGGCAGCGGCAGCTTGTGGAACTGCGGCAGTATCTGCCGCGCGCGCAGGATGGGCCCGGCCACCAGCTGCGGGAAGAAGGCCAGCGCCGCGGTGAACTCCACCAGCCCTTTGCGCGGCTGCATATCGCCGCGGTAGACGTCGATGGTGTAGCTCATGCTCTGGAAGGTGTAGAAGGAGATACCCACCGGCAGTATCAGCTCCAGGGAGGATACGGAGGCCTGGTAGCCGAACAGCTGCAGGAAATCCACTACCGAACCGATGGCGAAGTCCGCGTACTTGAACACCGCCAGTATGCCCAGGTTTACCGCGATGGAGATTCCGAGCAGCGTCTTCCTGCGCCGCCCTGCGGGCGCGGCGGCGATGGCCTGGGCGAGGAAATAGTCGAGGACCGCACTGCCCACCAGCAGCGGGATAAACGCATAGTTCCAGGCCCCGTAAAAAACCAGGCTGGCCACCAGGATGAAGTAGACCCGCGGCCTTCGCTGCAGGAATACGAAGCCGTAGAACAGCAGGAAGACCACAAAGAAGGCAAAGAAGAGGGGCGTATTGAAGATCATTGAGGAGCCGCCTTGTTATCGTTTTGTCCTTTTGGGGCGCGCTGCCGGCCTGCGGAAATGCGCCACCCGGGTAGGATGCGGCGGACCGGCGGTTTGGATGCAGTGATAGCGATCAATATTTCAAGCGACTGAATCCCGCGGCAGAAAGCGACGGGATATCAGCCGGTGGCGCCCAGTTTTTCCAGGAACTGCCACAGTTGACCGTGCAGCTGCGCCACTTCCGCCCGCGACACAGAGGAGGCGTCGAGCTGCTGCTCCACCCAGATCCGCGCGCGCGGCTTGAGCGCACGGCCGGCATCGGTGATATCCACCAGGGTCACCCGCTCGTCGCGAGGGGCCCGGCGGCGGGTCACCAGACCGCGCTGCTCCATGCGTTTCAGCAGCGGCGTCAGCGTGCCGGAATCCAGCATCAGCCGCTGGCCCAGGGCGCCGACGCTGGTATCAATATCCCCTTCCGGCTGATCCCACTCCCACAACACCAGCAGCACCAGGTACTGCGGGTAGGTGATGCCGAGGTCCTGCAGCATGGGCCCGTAGGCCCTGGTCATGGCGCGGGAGGCGGCGTAGAGGGCAAAACACAACTGGCGATTCAGCGCCAGCGGGCCGCTATCGTCGTCGCAGATCGCCATCAGAGCAGCTGTTCGATTTCCGCTTCCAGCGTCTCCGGCTTGTCCTTGGGCGCAAAGCGCTTCACCACCTGGCCGTCGCGGTTCACCAGGAACTTGGTGAAGTTCCACTTGATGCCCTCGGTGCCCAGCAGGCCCGGTGCCTGCTTCTTGAGCTGTACGAACAGCGGGTGGGCATCGGGGCCGTTCACTTCCAGTTTGGAGTAAACCGGGAAGCTGACCCCGTAGTTCAGTTCACAGAACTGCTGGATTTCCTCGTCGCTGCCCGGCTCCTGCTTGCCGAACTGGTTGCAGGGGAAGCCCAACACCACCAGCCCGCGGTCCCGGTATTTTTCATACAGGGCCTGCAGCCCCTGGTACTGCGGGGTAAAGCCGCACTTGCTGGCCGTGTTGACCGCCAGCAGGACTTTGCCACGGTACTCCTCCAGGGTGGTTTCGCGACCGTCCTGTGTTTTCAATGCAATGGAATAGAGGTTGCTCATATCGGTCTCCGCTCTTCGACTGGCGCCACTTTAAATTTCACACAATTTAATTGTGCACAACCAATAATGCAAGCGCAGGCGTCGCGCCCCATGATACTCAGAGACGATCCGTCAGTGTGACCGGATGGTTACTAACAGAATACAGGGACAGAGCTGTGAATAACTTTGGGATAGGCCGGGACGGCCCCGCTGGCGCGGCGCTATTGGCGAGGCGGACAAAAAAGCGGCGGCGCACTTCTTCGGCGGTAAAAGCGGGCTAGCTAGGCTTCCCGCGGAAACGCCGCGAGGGGATGGGTGGTAGTGATCGCCATTTGGACCCGGTCACCACGCCCTACCTGGACCTCGTGACTGGTCCGCACCCTCAACTGCGCGCCCCCGGCGATACGCACGGCATAGAGCCGCGAGCTGCCCTCGTAGCGCACCCAGTCGATCACGCCGTTGCCCGTTGTCGATGGCGCCAGCGACAGGTCGTCCGGCCGCAAAAGCAGGTCCACCTCTCCCGCGGCACCGTTGATGGGGATACCCGGCGCCGGGCCGAGCGCCGTCGTTACCCGGCTCTGCTGCAGCTCCCCGGGCAGAAAGCTCGCCTCGCCCAGGAAACGCGCAACAAATCGACTGGCAGGCTCGGAGAAACACCGCTCCGGTGTATCGAGCTGTTCCAGCACGCCGCCGTTCAAAATGCCGACGCGATCGCCCACGGACAAGGCCTCTTCCTGGTCATGCGTAACCCAGATGGCCGGTATCCCGGCCGCTTTCAGGGCCTCGCGAATCTCCCAGCGCAGACTGTCCTTCAGGGCGGCATCCAGGTTCGACAGCGGCTCGTCCAGCAAAATGAATGCCGGTTCGTGGGCGAGAGTCCGGGCCAGGGCGACCCGCTGTTTCTGCCCGCCGGAGAGGCGCCCCGGCTTGGCGTGGCGAAAGCTGTCCAGGCCCAACAGCTTCAGCCAGTGGTCGGCCGGCTCGGTATTGCCCAGGCGGAAACAGACGTTCTGCTCCACCGTAAGGTGTGGAAACAGCGCGAAGTCCTGGAAAACCATGCCCACATTGCGCTTCTCCGGCGGCACCGCACTGTCGGGCGTTGAGCGCCAGCGGTCCAGTTCAATCTCGCCTGCGGAAATCGGGATCAGGCCCGCCAGCGCCTGCAGAATGGTGGTTTTGCCACAGCCTGTCGGCCCCACCAGCATCAGGACTTCGTCCTCCGCGAGGGCCAGATTCAGGTTTTTCACTACGGGGGTGGCACCGTAGCGTACCGACAGATTGCTAACCTTCAGCATCAGGAGTGGTGATTCTCTGTAACGTCGAATTCGGCCCGGCGCTCGCCCGATAACATCAGGGCGAGCCCAAGTGCGGACATCAATACCAGCAGCAAACCGGGGATGGCGGCGCGGCCAAAATACCCCGCTTCGTACACCCGCCACAAGTAGGTGGCCAGGGTTTCAAACCCGGTGGGGCCCAGCATCAGGGTCGCCGGCAGTTCCCGCATGGCCTCCAGAAACACCAGCGCTGCGCCGGCCACCATACCGCGCAGGGTGAGCGGCAAGGTCACGCGGCGGAAGGCCTCTCCCGGGCTGGCACCCAACAGCCGCGCGGCTTTCACCAGGCTGGGGTCCAGCCCCTCGGCGGTGGCGCGCACCGAGCCGACGGCCAACGGCAGAAAGCGCAGTACATAGGCGAGCACCAGCAGCCCCAGGGTCTGGTAGAGAAACGGCAACTGCAGGCCCAGGTAGACCAGGGCCGTCCCCATGACGATGCCGGGCACGCCGAAGCCGAAATAGGTGACCCGCTCCATCAGGCGCCCGGCGCGGCCGGCGATGGCTGCATGTGCCACCGGTATCGCCAGTACCACGGCAACCAGTGCGGCCAGGAAGGAGGCGTGGACGGAATTCCACGCGTGGCTGAACTGAAAGCCGCCGGTACCTTCCCGCAGCAGCCAGATACCAAACACCGATAGGGGCAGCACTATCGCCAATATCGTCACCGGCGCCACCGCCACGGCAATAATCAGCTTCTGCCAGCGATTCGGCCAGAGTGCCAGATGCCTGCCGGGCCTTTCGTGGTTGCCGCGGACACGCGATTCGAGAAACAACACCAGCCCCACGATGACCATCAGCTGCAGCGACAGCATGGCCGCCTGGCTGAGACCGAAAGCGTTGTACTCGACGAAGATCACCCGGGTGAACGTATCCAGGCGCATGATGGCCGGGGTGCCGAAATCCGACAGGGTATAGAGGGCCACCAGCAAGCCGCCGGCGGCGATCCCCGTGGCAACGCGGGGCAATACCACCCGCCAGATACTCTCGGAAAGCGTCATACCCAGCGTGCGGGCTGCGTTCACCAGGCTGGCATCCAGGCTGAGCAGTGAAGCCCGGGTCGTGAGCATCACAAAGGGATAGGAATAGAGGGTCATCACCACGGTTGCACCGACCAGTCCATCCATGGGCGGAACAGGCAACCCGAGTAGATTTTCGATCTCGCCTCCGCGGCCAAAGGCGGCATAGAGAGTGAAGGCGCCAATGTAGCTGGGAATGGCCAGGGGCGCGGCCAGGAGGACCAGCCACAGTTTGCGCCAGGGCATCTGCACGTAGGCGGTCAACAGTGCCAGCGGCACCCCGATCAGGACCGACCCGAGCACGGTAAACACCATTAACAGTAGTGTGTTGATCAGTACCTTGAGGTTGTGCGCGTCAAATAACTGCGCCTCTTCCGAGGCGAGCCCGATCAACACGCCCACCGGCATCAACCCCACCAGCGCGGTGATCAGCGCTAACGGGTAAGACCCTGGCCAGCGGGGAAGTGGCCAATTGATCATAGAACGCCGGCATTGCGCATCAGGTTGAGTGTCGGGCGAAGGTCCGCCAGTTGAGTCAGGTCCACTCGGGGCGGTGAAACCCTGTTCAATGGCGGCAGGCCCACCGGGGGCTTGACGCCATTGACCAGCGGAATTTCGTAGGCTTCGGACGCCAGGTACGACTGCACCTCCCGAGTCAGCAGGTAGCGAATGAAAGTGATCGGCAGATCACCCTCACTCAACGCCAATACGCCCGATGCGTTCACCAGACAGCCGGCATCGTTTTTAGTGAAGGCGAGATCCACATTGGCATCGGGCTTGCCGGATTTCAGTCGCAGGGTGTAATAGTGATTGGCGAAGCCCAGATCCACTTCTCCCCGCTCTACCCCCATCACCACACCCAGCTCGCCGGCGTAGCTCTTGGCGCGCTTGCTGATTGCGCGCAGCCATTCGGCGGTGACCCTGTCTCCTTCCAGCAGCCGCATGGCGGTGACAAAGGACTGGAAAGAGGCGTAGGCCGGCGCCCAGCCGATGGAGAGCTCGCTGTCCGCCAGGGCCATAACGCTGTCGGGAATCTGCTCAGGAGTGAGGCGTCCTGTATTGTAAGGCAGGGTGCGGATACGGCCCGTCACTGGTGCCCACTGGGGGTACTGGAAACCGGCTTTGAGCTGCCCGGTCAGGTCCGCCGGCAGCGGCCGCGCCAGGCCCGCGTCCGCCACCATGCCAATGGCCCCGGAGTCGACCGCCCAGAAAACGTCCGCCCTGCGCACGCCGGCTTTGGCTTCCGCCACGATGGTGTTGGCCAGGGCCGCGGTGACACCGCGGCGGATCTGCAGGTTCAGTTTCGGATTGCGTTGGCGAATGGCTTCGAGGACATTCTCGTAGAGGCCGCCCTCGCCACGCCCCAGATAGAGGGTCAGGTCGCCCTCCATCGGTGGCAATTGATCCACGGACAGGGTATCGGCGGCAACCGGCGGAGTCGTCGCCAGGCTCCGGCCAGCTGGGATCAAACCGAAAGCGCCGGCTGCCAGCAGGCTCTGCAAAAAAACTCTGCGCTGCACTGATACTCCTTGGTTCCAGTCCTCTATGAGAGCCCCAATTGGCCCTTAAAAGACCTTCTTACGTTTCTTTTCGGCTTCCACCAGCAGGTTCTTGGCCTTGTCCAGCTTGGCCTGCATGGCCTCCACCACCTTGCGCACGTCGTCCACGCTGGATTCGCCTTTCAGCGCCAGCGGAAGCGTCACATTGAAATCCTTCTCAAGGTCCTCCACCAGAGCCGCGTCCTGTTCGATCAGCGCCCCTTCAACACCTTCGAAACGGTGCAGGTAAGTGTCGTGAACAATGGTGGTCGCCGCTTCCGGCAGCTGCTCGGCGAATTTCGCCACCACGCGATCCAGGCGATGCTTGATGTCCTCAAGTGTTTCCGGAGCTGTGGTCGGTTCCGCTTCGGTAGTCTGAATCTTGGCCAGCAGCCCTTTTTGCTGGTACTGGGCCGCAACCTTAACCGCTCCCAGCCCCTGCCACAAAGCCTGGTTCAGCTTTTTCTGCTCTTCGCGCACCTTGGCTGCGGGCGCACCGGAATCTATTGCCTGCTTTACCCCGAAAATGCCCTGCCAGATTGACGCATATGTGGGCACATGATTGGTTTCAATGGCCGCATGGAAATCCACTTCCTCCCAATATTCCGGCAGCGCATTGGAATTCGCCGCCTTCTGTCCCTGCTTTTCGTAGGTATCTACGACACCGTCAAACTTGGCCACCAGCCAGTCCACTTCTTCCGAATACTGGCCGAGGTGCGCCTGCAGATTGTTCACATGTTCACCAATGGCGCCATTGGCCGATACCTGGGCTGCGGTCAGCAGCGCAATCAGAGCCACTACCGGACCTAGGCCACGACGCTTGCGAACCTCGAATAAAGCTTTCATAGATGTATCCCTTACCTGTCACTGATGCCGAATGATACTCATTATCAGAAACATGGTAAAGCGTGGCGGCTGGCCTGGAGGCAGGCATTCGGAATCAGTGCCAATACTCAACGGCGATCGCGGCCATGGGCCGCTCCTACGTAGGAGCGGCCGTTGGCCGCGATCAGGGCTTGAATCAGGCACCGGTAGGCTATTGGCACAACCTGTAGGAGCGGCCCATGGCCGCGATAGGTCTGGATGTCTGGCACTGGGCTATTTACCGTCGATACCGAGGGCGTGTGCCAGGTGCTTGGATTCAGTGCCAATACTCAACTACGATCGCGGCCAACGGCCGCTCCTACAAAGTCCTTTGTTGCATCTGGCTTCTGTAGGAGCGGCCGGCGGCCGCGATCGAGGCTTAGATCTGGTTTTTAAACAAAAAAAGGGCCACCCAACCGGGTGGCCCTTTCTTGTTTAGAAGCCTGACGATGACCTACTCTCACATGGGGAGACCCCACACTACCATCGGCGATGTTGCGTTTCACTTCTGAGTTCGGCAAGGGA
>Ga0207773_100353_pt1 | contig 20972 bp, 22 predicted proteins | sample TtaePargueraPR_2_FD_187281 | JGI IMG/M metagenome (GOLD analysis project Ga0207773, IMG submission 187281) | Aerobic enrichment media microbial communities from Bioluminiscent Bay, La Parguera, Puerto Rico - Tt and M1 (3) (SPAdes) | ecosystem: Environmental > Aquatic > Marine > Unclassified ...
CGGTCCGCGACGTGCTGGAGACCTACACCGACGAGCCGATGCTGATCGGGCCGACGACGTTCACCGACGAGCTGCACATCACGCCGGCGCGGGAGATGCTGATCATGGAGATCCAGGACGGCGAGCACGCCTCGATCGGACGGTTCGCGCCGGAAAGCGTGCCGCCCATCACCTTCGAGTAGGCGCCTCAGTTGGAAGGGGCCGAACAGACCTATCGGGCGGCCGGCCTGTCCGTCAGCTTCGGCGGACTGAACGCGCTGTCGGATGTCGATCTCACGCTTGCCCGCGGCGAGATCCTGGGTCTGATCGGCCCCAATGGGGCTGGCAAGACGACGCTGATCAACGCCCTGACGGGCTTTCAGCGGGCGCGCGGCCGCATTTACCTCGATGGGCGGGAGGTCACGCGCCTGGTGCCCCACCGGCTGGCCGCCGCCGGTATCGGCCGCACCTTCCAGATGGTACGCCTCTTCGGCGGGCTATCGGTCAGGGACAATCTGCGGGCCGCCGGCCGGCTCTCCTGGCAGGCGGCCGGCGACCTGCTGTCCCATTACGGGCTCGGCCAGTACGCAGACCGCCCGGCGCGTGAACTGGCCTATGGCGACGAGCGTCGCCTCGGCGTCGCCCGGGCCGTGGCCTCCGCGCCGCGCTACCTCTTCCTCGACGAGCCGGCGGCGGGGCTGAACCGCGACGAGGTCCGCGACCTCGCCCGCCTGATCCGCGACACACGGGACCGGCTTGGCTGCGGCATCCTGATCGTCGAGCACAACATGAGCCTGGTGATGGGGCTGTGCGACCGCATCCAGGTCCTCGACCAGGGGCGCACGATCGCGCTGGGCCCGCCCGGGGAAATCGCCGCCGACGCGAGCGTGCGCGCCGCCTATCTCGGAACCAGGAAGACCGCCCATGCTGCGGCTTGAGGGCGTGGAGGTCCGCTACGGCCAGGTACGCGCCCTGCGCGGCGTGGACCTCGCGATCGCCGATGGCGGCGTCGTCGGCATCGTTGGCGCCAACGGGGCCGGCAAGTCCTCTCTGACCCTGGCCATCGCCGGGGCCGAGCCGGTGGCCGCGGGCAGCATCACCTTCGAGGGTCGTCGGATCGACGGCCTCGCCCCCGAGACGATTGCGAGGCAGGGCATCAGCCTGGTGCCCGAGGGACGCCACGTCTTCGCCGACATGACCGTTTTCGAGAACCTCGACCTCGGCGCGTCGAGCCGCTCCGACCGGGGGGAAATCGCCCGCGACATGACCCGGCTGCTCGAGCGCTTCCCGATCCTGGCCGAGCGGCGGGACGGTCTGGCGGGCAAGCTTTCGGGCGGCGAGCAGCAGCAACTGGTGATCGCTCGCGCGTTGATGGCGCGGCCACGCCTGCTGATCCTCGACGAACCCTCGCTCGGCCTGGCGCCGACGATGATCGACCGGGTCTACGACCTGATCGCGGAGATCCGCCGAGAGCGCGGCCTGACGATGTTGATCGTCGAGCAGAACCCCGAACGCTTGCACGGCCTCGCGGACCGCGTGCTGCTGCTGCACACCGGGGAACTGGCGGGTGAGATCGACACCCGCAAGGAGGGCTGGGACAGCGCCTATTTCGGGCTCGAGGAGATGCCGGCGTGACCGCCGCGCTGCAACTTGTCGTCGACGCGCTCAGCGTCGGCTCGCTCTATGCGCTGTCCGCGCTGGGCATCGGCCTGATCTTCGGCATCATGCGGCTGATCAACTTCGCCCATGGCGAGTTCATCATGGTGGGCGCCTATGCCGCCATGCTGACCGCCGCCATCTGGGCGCCATTCGCCGTCATCGTCGCTGTCGCCGTGGCGCTGGTCGTGGCCCTGGTGACGGAAAGGCTCGCCTTCAGGCGGCTGCGCTCGAGCCCGCCGGCAACCCTGCTGATCACCAGCTTCGCCGTCTCCTATCTCCTGCAGAACCTGATGGTGCTGATCGAGGGCGCGCGTCCCCAGACGGTCGATTTCCTCAGCGCGCTGACCCGCTCGATGGATGTCGGCGGCGTCCGCCTGCCCTGGATCAATGTGGTGACGATCGCCGTCACCGCCGTGCTGCTCACGTTGCTGGCCATCTTCCTGCGGCGCACCCGCTTCGGCCGCATGACCCGGGCCGCGGCCAGCGATTTCCGGATGGCGCGGCTCCTGGGCGTGCGCGCGGACCGGGTGATCGCCATCGCCTTCGCCCTGTCCGGCCTGCTCGCCGCCGCGGTCGCCATCCTGCTGCTGGCGCAGACCGGTACCGTGTCGCCGGTCATGGGTCTGCAACTGGCGCTGGTCGGTTTCGTCGCCACTGTGATCGGCGGCATGGGCAGCCTCAGCGGCGCCGTGCTGGGCGGCCTGACGGTCGGCGCGGTGACGGTGCTTCTGCAATCCTTGCTGCCGGCGGAGCTGCGGCCATTCCGCGATGCCTTCGTCTACGGGCTGGTGATCGCCGTGCTGCTGGTGCGGCCGGGCGGCCTGTTCCGCAGCGCCGCGGCCATGCAGGAGCGCGTCTGATGGGCCTCTTGCACCGTCACCAGACGCTGCTGATTCTGGCCGCCATCGTGCTCGTCGCCGCCCTGGTGGCGTCCGTGTCGCCGCTGGTCGTCGAACGCATCGTCATCGACACGCTGATCAAGCTGGTGATGGTCGTCGGCCTCTCGGTCTTCATCGGCAATTCGGGCGTGATCTCCTTCGGGCACACCGGCTTCATGGTGATCGGCGCCTATGCCGGCGCCTGGCTCAGCATGCCGCCCAACGTGAAGCAGATCTTCCTGCGCGACCTGCCGGACTGGCTGATCGCCCTGCAACTGCCGGCCATCCCCTCGCTGCTGGGCGGAGCGTTGCTCGCCGCGGCGGTGGCGCTGGTCGTCGGCCTGCCGCTGATGCGCCTGTCGGGCATCGCGGCCAGCATCGGCACGCTGTCCTTCCTGCTCATCTGCAACATCGTCTACAGCCATTGGACGGCGATCTCGAACGGCACCGGCTCGCTGGTCGGTCTGCCCCTGTTCGTCGACGTGCCGATGGCCGCCGGGGCGGCGCTCGCGGCGATCGCCGTCGCCTGGACCTTTCAGGAGTCGAGTCTTGGCCTGCGACTGCGCGCCAGCCGGGAGGACGAGGCGGCGGCTCGCGCCTCGGGAATCGACGTGGCGCTGCTGCGTCTCGTTGCCTTCTGCCTGTCCGCCGCCATCGTCGCCGTCGGCGGCGCGCTGCAGGCGCATTTCCTCGGCACGCTCACGGTTGGCCAGTTCTTCATCGCCATCACCTTCCTGACCCTCGCCATGCTGGTGGTCGGCGGCACCGGCTCGTTGAGCGGCGCGGTAATCGGCACCCTCGCCGTGGCGGCCGCATCTGAACTCCTGCGCCTGGTCGAGGGCGACCAGCAGATTGCCGGACTCGTCATCACAGTGCCGCCCGGGGTACGCGACGTCGGGCTGGCCGCGATCATGCTGGCGATCCTGCTGCTCAGGCCGAAAGGCATCACCGGCGGCCGCGAACTCGTGCTTGTATCGCGACCGCCACGGCGTCTCGCGCCGGCACTCGACATGACTTCCAGGGAACGAACCGAATGACCCGCATTCCGCACGCCGACAGTGACGCCATCGCCGCGCTCTCCCAGCACCTGGAGAGCCTGTCGGGGCATTTCCCGGAGCTGCCGAACAGCATGAAAACCATGGCCTGGCGCCCGGAGATGGTGCCGCCGATGGTGGCGCTGTGGAACGTCATCATGCATTCGGGCACGGTTCCGCGGGCGCTGAAGTGGATGGTGGGACACATCGCCAGCCGCGCCCATGGCTGCCAGTACTGCTCGGCCCACACCGCCAAGGGCGCCTCGATCGACGGCATCGCCGACGCGAAGGTCGAGGCGCTGTGGACGTTCGAGCAGAGCGATCTCTTCACCGCCGGGGAGAAGGCGGCGCTGCGCGTGGCGCTGGGCGCGGCGCAGGTGCCCAACGCCACCACCGACGAGGACTTCGCCGAACTCAGGCAGCATTACACGCCGCCGGAGATCGTCGAGATCATTTCGGTGGTATCGATCTATGGCTTTTTCAACAGATGGAACGATACCTTTGCCACCACATTGGAATCAGCGCCGCTCGACTTCGCCCAGTCGCGCCTCGGCGAGCAGGGCTGGCACGTCGGCAAGCATGTGGATCAGGCATGAGGGTGATGGTTGACGGTAATCATGCAGGACGATCCGGAGGACGATGAGATGGCCGGGCGCCTCAGACGCGTGGAGAAGGCGACGCTGCAGCAGCGGGTCTGCGACGAGCTGAAGCGCGCGCTGATGTCCGGGCGCTTCGTGCCCGGCGAGGTGATCACGCTGCGCCGCGTCGCCGACGAGATGGGCACCAGCGCCATGCCGGTGCGCGAGGCGATGATGCGCCTGATCGCCGAACGGGCGCTGGAGATGCTGCCCAACCGGACAGTGCGCGTCCGGCTGATGTCGGTCGACCAGCTGCGCGACCTCTGGTCGGTGCGCGTCTTCCTGGAGGGCGAGGCCGCGGCGCGGGCCGCGCAGAACGCCAAGCCCGCCGAGATCGCCCGGCTCACCCAGCTTAACAAGGAGATCACGCGCATCTTCGACGAGGGCGACATGATGGGCATGGTGAAGCTGAACCAGCAGTTCCACTTCATGCTCTACGGACTGTCGCGGTCGGACCATCTGATGGCGATCATCGAGGGGCTGTGGCTGCAGACCGGCCCCTATCTGATGGCCTCGGTCGGCCGCGCGTCGACCAAGGCCCATGCGGAGAACGCCGAGACGCGCCAGAACCTGATCGTGCATCACGGCGATGTGCTGCGTGCGCTGAGCGAGCGTGACGGCGAACTGGCGCGCCGTGCGATCGCCGAGGACATCGGCAACGCGGCAACCCTGGTGATCGCCGAGGCCGAGGCCCTGGAGATGACCAAGGATGCCGGTGAGGACGGCGGTCAGCTGCGCCCGACCGGGAGCCTGGGCTAGATCCGGCCACAGAGGAGGGGGAGGAGGAAGCGATGAAGACGAGCACCCCGCAGCCCGAGGAAATGGCGCAGCACGTCGCCCGCTTCGAGGCGCTGCAGCCGATGGCGGCGATGAGCGATCCGGACCTGCCGCTGGAGGCGCGCGACAAGATCCTGTCGCGCAAGCTGATCCCGGTGGTCTCGCCCAAGGGCGGCAAGACACCCTTCGGTGCCGCGGGCATCCGCGACCGCGACTTCTCCATCACCTACGCGGTCTGTCCGCCCGGCACCGGGCCGGGCCTGCACGCCCATCACCGAACGGTCGAGACCTTCACCGTCATCCGGGGCCGCTTCCGCTTCGACTGGGGCGACGAGGGCGAGCACTCGGTGGAACTCGGCCCGCTCGACGTCTTCTCCGTGCCGCCCGGCATATGCCGGGGCTTCACCAACGTCTCGGAGGAGGAGGGCGTGCTTCAGGTGCTGATCACCGGCGGCATCCACGACATGAACGACATCGCCTTCCCGCCGGCGATGGAACGCGACATCGCCGCGATCAGCCCCAAGGCGCTGGACAGGTTCAAGGAGATGGGGCTGACCTTCGACGCCGGCGTTGACTAGCGCGGATCATACCTTGACGGAATCGCGGGAGCGCTTCGGCCAAGGTATGTGAATCCGCTCTAACTGATTGATAATAGACAGGATCACGGCTTGACGGAGCCGAGGCCGGCTCCGTCAAGCCGTGATCCTGTCTAGAGCCTACATCGTCCGGGGCAGCCAGAGGGCGATGTCTGGGAAGAGGACGAGCAGCGCCACCACGGCGAGCGAGACGAATACGAAGGGGGCCGCGCCGCGGAAGATCTGGCCGATCGGGATGTCGGGCGCGGCGTTCTTCAGCACGTAGACGTTGAGGCCGACGGGCGGCGTGATCAGCGCCAGCTCGATCATCATCATCAGGAAGACGCCGAACCAGACCGGGTCGTAGCCGAGTTCCAGTACCAGCGGCATCACGAAGGGCAGGGTAAGGATCAGCATGCCGAAGGTGTCGAGCATGGCGCCGAGCACCAGGTAGATCAGCACCAGTACGATGATGAAGGCGTAGGCGTCGAGCCCCAGGCCGCCGATCCAGCCGACCAGCGCCGAGGACAGGCCGGTCAGCACCAGGAAGCGGGAGAACAGCACTCCGCCGATGAGGATGGCATAGATGATGGCGCTGGTGGAGACCGTCTCCCATAGCGCCAGGCGCAGCACGGAGAGTCTGAGCCGGCCCATGACACCGGCGACGAGCAGCACACCGACGCAGCCGATGCCCGAGGCCTCGGTGGGCGTGAAGACGCCGCCGTAGATGCCGCCGAGCACGATCAGGAAGACCGCCGTCGTCGGCAGCAGCTTCCACAGGGCGCCGATCCGTTCGGCCAGGGAAAAGCGGGGGCCCGGCGGGCCGAGCGCGGGGTTCCCCAGGCAGCGTATGACGATGAACAGGGTGAAGGCGCCGGCCAGCAGCAAGCCCGGCAGGATACCGGCGATGAACAGATGGCCGATCGAGGTCTCGGTCCATACCCCGTAGATCACCATGGGGATGGAGGGCGGGATCAGGATGGCGAGCGCGCCCGACGCCGCCAGGCTGCCGGTGCCGAGCTTCAGGTCGTAGCGGTAGCGCTTCATTTCCGGCACCACCATCGCGCCCATGGTGGCGACGGCGGCGACGCTGGAGCCGGTGACCGCGCCGAAGCCGGCGGAGGTCAGCGTGGCGGTGACGGCGAGGCCGCCGGGCAGGCGGCCGAACCATTTGTAGACGCAGTCGTAAAGGTCGGCCGCGATGCCGGAGCGGTAGACGAGCTGGCCCATCAGGATGAACAGGGGCACCGCGATCAGGAAGAAGTTGGTGCCGCCCTCCCAGGCGACCAGGCCCATCTGCATCATCGTCGGGTTGAGGCCGATCACGGCGAGGTTGCCGAGCACGCCGATGGCGGCCATGGCGAAGCCGATCGGGACGCCGACGAGGATGAGCGCCAGCAGGGCCAGCACGCCGAGGATGCCGAGCGCGAAGAGGGTCACGAGGGCGTGTCCTCCGGCGTGCGGTCAACCCGCACGAAGGGCGCCGCCAGGAAGGCGAGCGCAGTGAGCAGCGCGGCGAGGCCGAACACGGCGTGGAACGGCCAGAGCGGCACGGCGATGAAATCCGCCCGGTCGCCATAGCGCAGCGCCTCGCGAACGTCGGAGACCGCCTGCAGCGCCAGCATGCCGGCGACCGAGATGCCGACCAGCGCGGTCAGAAGATCGACGGCGAGCTGCGCGGGACGGGCCATCCGCTCGTAGAACAGCTCCATGCGGATGTGGCGCTTGGTGGCCGTGGCCAGCGGCAGACCGACGCTGAGCACGACGAGGAGCAACAGCGTGTTGATCTCCTGCGCCCAGATGATGGCGCTGGCGAAGAAGTAGCGCAGGATGACGTCGACCGAGACCAGCAGGACCATGGCCGGCAGGCCGACCCAGACGCCGAGCGCGTGCATGGCCCGGAAGATGCCCAGCACGATCGACAGCCGCGGTGGGACCGAGACGGTCTCCATGTCACGCCGCCTGCGTGCGGGCGAGGCAGACGGCGGCGGCGTTGATCAGCGCGCTGGCGAAGGGGCCCTGGTCGGCGACCGGGGCCATGCGGTTGCCGCAATAGGAGAAGCCGTAGCCGAGATCCGGATCGCCGAAGGCGATGGCGCCGCCGATGCCGGCATGCCCGAAGGTGTTGCGTCCGCCGCCCATTGGCAGCACGGGCGAGGAAAGCATGAAGCCGAGCCCCATGCGGAAGTGCCGGTTGCTGATCGCCTCGACCGCATCCCAGGCGGGCTGCCGGGCCTCGGTGATGGCCTTTTCGCCGATCAGCCGGCGGCCGTCACCGACCTGGCCGCCATTGGCCAGGATGTCGTACATCCGGGCCATCGCCCGGGCGTTGCCGTGCCCGCCGCCGGAAGCGAAGCCACGCTCGAGATAGCGGGGGTCGTTGAAGTCGGGCCGCGGCCGGGCCGGTCGCCAAGCCCGATAGATTGGCGAGTCGACCAGCCAGTTGATCGCCTCGTAGCTGGGCGTGCCGCGGGTCGGGTAGTAGAGGCTGCGCCGCGCGACCAGGTCGCCGGTGACCGAGAAGTGGAAGTCGATGCCGTTCGGCCCGGCGATCTCGTCGCGGAAGAAGTCCGACAGGCTGCGCCCGTCGACCAGTTCGACCAGGGCCTCGCAGATCAGGCCATAGGTGAAGGAGTGGTAGCAGGGCATGGAGCCCGGAGGCCAGGTCGGCACCTGTCGGGCCAGGGCCGCGCGCAGCGTCGCCTGATCGTAGAGCGAATTCTCCGGCGCGGTGTCGAGATAGGGCAGGCTGCCGAGATGGGCGAGCACGGTGCGGACGGTCATCGCCGCCTTGCCGCCCTGGGCGAATTCCGGCCAGTAGTGGCAGACAGGCCGGTCGAGCTCGACGTGGCCGCGGTCGACGAGGAGGTGTACCGCCAGCGCCGCCATCGACTTGGTGACCGACATCATGCAGACGATGGTATCGCGCTGCCAGGGCTGGGTGCGGCGGATGTCGAGATAGCCGCCCCATAGATCGACCAGAACCTCGCCCCGCCGGATCAGGGCGACGGAGGCGCCGATCTCCTCGCCGCTGGCGAAGTTCTCGGTGAAGGCGGCGCGCACCTCCGCGAAGTCGGGGTGGCAGTCTCCCTCGACCGGCGCTTCGAATCGAATGGTCATGGTGACGCGGCGCCTTCGAAAAAAGAGGGCCGGGCCGTTGCGGCGACCCGGCCAGTACAGGGAGGCAATATCAGAAGTCGACGATGCCCGCGATCGGCTCCGCGAGGATCATGGCGCGCAGTTCCTCGTCGCTGAACTGGCTGTAGTGCGCCTCCAGCCGCTCGATGTCGGCCAGCAGCTGGCTTGCAGGCTTGCCCTCGGCCTCGAGCCGGGCGACCCAGTCGTCGATGACGGGCTGCACCGCGTCGCGCATGCGCTGCAGTTCCTCCTCCGGCAGCTCGATGAACTCCACGCCAGCCTCGGCATAGGCCGCCTGCGCCCGCTCCGCGAAGGCGTTGGTCGACTCGTCGGTGATCGCCGCGGCGATGCGCTGCTGCATCTCGTAGAAGGCCGCCTGCAGGTCCGGCGGCAGGGCCGCGAAGGCGTCCGGACTGAAGCAGCTGTCGATGTGGACCGTGGTGATGTTCAGAGTCGTGTAGTAGGGCGCCAGTTCGTAGATGCGGTAAGGCACAAAGCCGGCGTCGACCCAGAGGACCGCATCGATGATGCCCTGCTGGAAGGCGGCGTAGAGCTCCGGATAGGGAATGTTGACAAGGTTGAAACCGAGTGCCTCGGCGACCTCCGGCTGGAAGCCCTGGGCGGAGACCCGCAGTCCCTGAAGATCGTCCAGCGTGCGGATCGGCGTCGCCGACATGATGTTGGAGAGGCCGGCCAGGATCTGGTGGGCGAAGGAGACGCCCGCCGCCTCGAACTCCTGGCGGTAGTAGTCGCGCGCCAGCTCCATGGCCACGCGCACGGAGACGAGCGGCCGCTCCGGCACCACAAAGGGCAGTTCGAACACCCGCGTCATCTCGAAGCCGGTGGGCTCGAACGAGGTGTAACAAGCGGCGTACTCCGAGATGCCACCGCGCACGGCGCGGAAGCCCTCGGCCGGTCCGTGCAGGCTACCGGCGCCGAACTGCTCGATGGTGAAACGGCCGCCCGAATGCTCCGCCATCCAGTCGAAGGCGGCCTGCCAGACCGGAGGCACGACCGAAGCGGGCGGTGCCGGGTGCGAAAACCGCCAAGCGGCGCTGTCGCCCTCGGCGGCGATGGCGGCGGCCGGCGGCGTCGCGAAGTAGCCGAGCGCCAGGTCGGACTGGGCCAGGGCACCGGAGGATGCAAGCAGGGTAACGGCGGCGGCAAGCGGACCGGCCAGACTCCTCATCTCATGTCTCCCGAAATGTGAACTCCCCGTGACGTCCTGGGCGCGCTTGGGTCCGGCCTTCTGACGTCGGCGATTTTGATGGTGATCTGGATAACGGCTTCATGCAAGATTGTTTATCTTTTATCACAGATATCAGGGGGCGAAAATGTCATTCGACGGCAAGGTCGCGTTGATCACCGGTGGCAGCCAGGGTATCGGTGCGGCCGTCGCGCGGCAGCTCGCCGCCCAGGGCGCGAAGGTCGCGGTCGTGGCCTCCTCCAGCCTGGACAAGGCGAAGGCCGTCGCCGACGCGATCGGCGCCGCCGGCGGCACCGCCCGACCCTTCGTCTGCGATGTCCGGAAGGTGGCCGACATCACCCGGGTCGTCGAGGAGGTGGAGCAGGCGCTCGGCCCCATCGACATCCTGGTGAATGCCGCCGGCGTCTATTACGCCACGCCACTCGGCCAGACGACGGAGGAGGACTACGACCGCATGGTGGCCATCAACATGAAGGGCACCTTCTTCATGACCAACACGGTCGGCCCTCGGATGATCGAGCGCGGGAAAGGCGGCAAGATCGTCAACTTCTCATCGGTCGCCGGCGTGCTGGGCGTGACCGGCCGCAGCCTCTACTGCGGCAGCAAGGCGGCGATCATGATGATGACGCGCGCCTGGGCGAAGGAACTGGCGCCGCACGACATCAACATCAACGCCATCGCGCCGGGCAACACCGAGACGCCGATGAACGCCGACGTGCGCACCAAGCCGGAGAAGGCCGAGGCGCTGGCGGCGATGAAGAAGGCGACGCCCAGCCGGGTCGCCTACACCGATCCCGAGGAAATGGCGGCGATCGCGGTGTTCCTGTGCACCGACGCCGCGCGTCCGATGCACGGCTCCACCCTGCTGGCCGACGAGGGGATCTCCACGGGGTTGTAGGCGGATCGAGACAGGCGGCCGGACTCAGGCGGCAGGTTTCTCCGGCGCCGCGGAGGGATTGTTGTAGATCGCCGTCAGCAGGTCGTGGCGGTAGCGCAGGAAGTTCGGGTGCTCGCGGGTATCGAGCTGGTTGCGCTCGGTCGGCAGGTCGACGTCCACGTCCTCGATCACCCGCGCCGGACGGCCGCCGAGCACCCGCACGTTCTGGCCCAGATAGATCGCCTCCTCGATGTCGTGGGTGACGAAGACGACGGTGAGGTCGAGCTCGCGCCACAGGCGCAGCATCTGGTCCTGCAGGCTGGAGCGGGTGAGGGCGTCGACCGAGCTGAAGGGCTCGTCCATCAGCAGCACCCTGGGCTGGCAGGCGAGCGCCCGGGCGATGGCCACGCGCTGCTGCATGCCGCCGGAGATCTGCCGGGGAAAGTAGGACTCGAAACCCTCCAGCCCGACGATGCGGATCAACTCGGCCCCCCGATCGGCGATGGCCGCCCTGTCGAGCGCGCCCTGCATGCGCAGGCCGAAGGAGACGTTGTCGCGCACCGTCAGCCAGGGCAGCAGGGAGCGGGTGTATTGCTGGAACAGGTAGATGATTTCGCGGGGCGGTGCCGTGTAGGGCCGGCCGTCGAGCGAGACGGCGCCGTCGGTCGCCGGCACCAGCCCGGCCATGATCTGCAGCAAGGTCGACTTGCCGCAGCCCGATGGCCCGACCAGCGTGTTGAAGCTGCCATACTCGACCGTGAAGCTGACCCGGTCGAGCACGCGCAGGGCGTCCCCGTTCGCACCCGGGAACGCCATGCCAACCTCGGCGATCTGCAGCGCCATCCTGGCGGCCGTTCCGCTCGCCCCGCCCGCGCGCCTACTGCACCCAGAAGGCGCCGGAGACGTCGACCGCGTTCTCGATCCAGCCCAGCTCGTGCATGCGGTCGGCCTGCCACTGCACCGACTCGATCGGCAACTCGGTGGTGAATTCGTCCTCCGCCGCGGCGGCCACCATCTCGGGCGTCTGGTTCGTCCATTCGACGGTCAGGCGGGCCCGCTCCTCGGGGTTCTCGTTGAGAAAGGTGTGGGCGCGGTTGACCGCGTTCTGGAAGCCGTTCATGGCGTCGGGGTTCTCCTCCGCCCAGTCGCGCATGCCGACCCAGAGCCCGTTGGCGTGGCCGGGGTCGACCTCGGTGTCGTAGAAGGACAGCACCTCGACCCGTCCCGACTGCACGCCGGCGGTGATGATCGGCTCGAGCGGGATGACGGCGTCGACCTGCTCGGCCACCAGCGCGTCGATCATCTGGCCGTAACCGACCTCGATGAAGGTGATGGTGGAGAGATCGACGTCGTTCTCCTCGGCCCACATGACGAGGTAGAGTTCGTGCAGGCCGCGCCGCGTGACGATGCCCAGGCGCTGGCCTTCGAGATCCGCGGGCTCGCTGATGCCGCCGTCGGCGCGCACGACGATGGCCGAGGTGCCGGGCGGCTCGCTCGGCGCCCGGAAGCCGTCGGCGCCCACCACGAACTCGAAGCCCTCGTGCAGGCCGAAGATCATCGAGATGCCGTTGACGCCGATGAAGTTCAGGTCGCCGGCGATGACGGCGGCCTGCGCCTCGGCGCCTGAGCGAACCTGCACGATCTCGACGTCGAGGCCCTCCTCGTCGAAATAGCCCAGCGTCTCGGCCGTATAGACGTCGAGATGCCCGGAGATCGGCACCGCGCCGATGCGCACCGGGATGCCGTCCTGCGCCAGCGCGCCGGCTGTCGGCAGTGCCAGCGCCGTGACCAACGCCCCCAGTACCCGTGTCCGACCCTTCATCATGTTGCCCTCCCTTTTTGACGTGTTGTCGTGTCGAGCGTCTTCCGGACGCTCACTTCCAGCGCAGCAGCCAGCGCTCGCAGCTCACGAACAGCCGGTTGAGCGCATAGCCGATGACGCCGAGCGTGATGATGCCGGCGTACATGTCGCGCACCCGGAAGGTGCGCTGTGAATCGAGGATGAAGGCGCCGATACCGTCGCCGCCGGTGAGCATCTCCGCGGCCACCATCGCCATCAGCGAGAAGCCGACGCTGATGCGCATGCCGGTGAAGATATAGGGCGAGGCGGCCGGCACAATGACCCGGAAGATCGTCTGCAGGCGCGTCAGCCCGAAGGTCCTGGCGGTGCCGACGAGAACCGGGTCGACGTCGCGCACGCCGCTGATCGTGTTCAGCAGGATGGGGAAGAAGCAGGCATAGGCGATGATGAAGATCTTCATCCGGTCGCCGAGGCCGAGGAAGAGGATGATCACCGGGATCAGCGCGATGACGGAGATCGGCCGCAGGCATTCCAGCGTCGGCTCGAAGAGGTTGTAGACGACCCGCGAGAAGCCGATCAGCAGGCCGAGCCCGACGGCGACGAAGACGGCGGCCGCATAGCCCCAGAAGACGCGCTCCAGGCTCGGCAGGATGTGCGCGAAGAGCTCGCCGGTGAAGACCAGCTCCAGCCAGCGCAGGAAGATGTCGAGGAAAGGCGGCCACGACATCAGGTCGATGATGCCGAGCCTGGCCGAGAGGTCCCAGAGCACGAGGATGGCGAGCAGCGCGATGACGCCGCTCAGCCTGGTGCCGAAGACGTAGCGCAGAACGGCCGGAAATCCACGGCCGGCGCCGGCCGCGGGCGCGAGCTTGGCGGTGCTGGTGCTGTCGGTCACCGGACGCCTCCGGCCCCCGCCGGACCGTCGAGGTTCCGGCCGGTCGCCGCCGGGTCGCGTGGCGGGGGGCCGCTCACGAGCCTCAGCGCAGAGCCGCGCGGGTGGCGGGTTCCATGCGGTCCGGGTCCCAGATCTCCTCCGGGTCGAGGAAGGCCTCGACGGAGCGGACGCCCTCGACCTGCCCGACGGTGGTCTCCACCGCCTCGACGATCTTCTGCGAGAACCAGCAGACCGGCTCGGTGAGGACCAGCGAGATGCTGACATCGCCCGCGTCGTCGTCGATGCGGCCGATCAGGCCGAGGCTGACGATGTCAACCGGCCGGCCGGCCGAGACGCTGCAGGGATCCTTGATCTCGCGCAGCTTGTCGCGGATGCGCTCGACGCGGCTCATGCGGCGTGCTCCCGCTCCGCCGCGGCGCGGTCGCGGATCAGCTTCCAGGGCTGCTGGTAGCCGTCCTTCTTCAACTCCTCGAACCGGTCGCCGGCGATCTTCTTCTTCTGCGCCTCGATGTCGATGCCGTGCAGCTTCGCCATGTTCAGGCCGAGGATCTTGGCCTTGTCCTCCATGGTGAGGCGCGGATAGCCGTATTCCTCCACCAGATCGTCGGGCATCTGGAAGTCGAGGAACTTCTCGAGCGTCGGGCGCGAATGCTGCGTGGTGCAGCCGTCGCCGAAGATGATCTTATCGGGCGAGGCCCAGTAGAGCATCTTGCCCAGCGCCTCGGCGAACAGGCGCGGCGAGTTGTTCAGGTAGCTCCAGGAGATCTCCATGTTGCCATAGACGTTGGGGAACCGCGCCAGAGCGGCGGCGGTCTCCTCGACGAACAGCATGCCGGCATGGACGATCTGGAAATTCATCTCCGGGAACAGGGCGGCCGGCTCCTCCACGTCCTCCGGGCGGTAGGCGTGGGTCTGGGTCGGACCGAAGGGATGGGCCTTGTGCACCGCGAAGTTGGTCACGCCGAGCTCGAGCGCCTTCTCGTAGAGCGGGTAGGCGAGGCGGGGATCGTCCATCCGCCAGGCCAGCGTGCGGCCCTCGTAGAAGGTGGCGGGATAGACCTTGAAGCCGTCGACCCCGTGCTCCTTGATCTGGAACTCTATGTCCTTGAGCGCCTGGGTGACGTCGAGGGTGACCAGGCGGCCATAGTGCAGCACCCGGTTGGGGTACTTCTCCTTCATGGCCACGCCCTTCTCCCACGAGACCAGCCCGTCCTTGAAGAAGTCGTAGAGCGGGATGGAGTGGAAGATCGCCATGTCGCACGGGCTTTCCGCGAACAGGGCGTGCGCGAGATCCTCGATCGAATGGTCGCGCGCGTATTCCTGGGGGCCGAGCCGGTACTCGTTATCCGGCGAGAATTTCTTGTGATAGAGCAGGATGCGCTCGGCGAAGCTGCGGCCGAGCGGGGTATGCGGATTGCTCAGGTTCTTCGGGTCCGCGTTGAACGCGTGCACCACCCCGTTGATGACGAACATGTCGGCCAGCATCGCAAGGCACCCCCTGGATTGTCCGCCGCGCGCGAACGGCAGCGGGTGGGGCGGAGCCGGGCTCCCGGCGCTGTGTGCCGGATGGCTCGACCCTTGTCGCCCGCACCCTTGCCGCCGGCCTTGCGACGGTTTCTCTCGTTTCGCTCGGTCCCGCCCGTTCGTCTCGCGGGCCTTCGGACAAGTTTCCTCCCGGGTCGTCGGCCGCCGGCCGCGCGATCGCGGTCGTGGCAAGGCGCCAGGGCAAGTTCTTCGATATCTATTAACCGACAACGCGGTTTCGCTGTCAATGAGAAATTAGATATCTTATTTTGCTCGCGGGAGGCCGAAACGGTCGCGGCGCGGCAATGATGCGGCGATGACGCCGCGCTGGTGGGAAGGTGCCGCCACCCTCGGTCGCGCGCGAGGAAAGGGGTGACCTCCGCAACCCCGTTGCGGTAAGTCGTCAGGGTGCTTGCAGGCCCGGCGGGAGATTCTTCGACGGGCGCGGCTTTCCGCCGGCACGTCAGAACAGGAGTGCGCCACGGTGAACGACCGGAGCATCGACGGGGCCGAACCGCCCGCTTCCCTGACCCGGGAACGGCTCGCCCACCTGACGAGGCTTGCCGCGCGCGGCTACAGCCGGTCGCTGCAGATCCGTCTGGCGGAGCGCGACGTCAGCTTCGGCCAGTGGGTCTTCCTGCGCATCCTCTGGGACGAGGATGGCCTGACCCAGCGCCAGCTCAGCGAGAAGGCTGGCCTGACGGAGCCGACCACGCACACCGCGCTGCAGAAGCTGGAGGCGCGCGGCTATGTCACCAGGCGCAACCTGCCCGGAAACCGCCGCCGCCAGCACGCTTTCCTGACAGAGGCCGGCCGCGCCCTGCGCGAGGTGCTGGAGCCGATGGCGCTGGAGGTGAACACCGTCGCCCTCGCCGGATTGCCGGCCGAGGAAATCGAGATGTTCCGGCGCTGCCTTCTCAAGGTAATCGCCAATCTCGAACAGGACGAGGCGAGCAAGGGCGAGGCCGGCTTCCGCATGCCGCCGACCCGCGTGCTGGGCCAGGTCGACTAGATCGGCTGCCTCACAGGCTGAACGCCTCGCGGGAGGCGGGGTGGAACAGCTCCGCCGGTTGCAGCCGGCGCGGCGACAGTCCCTGGCGGTAGTGGTAATCGAGGAAGGTATCGATGACCGCCTCGTTGCCCGGCAGGCCATAGGTCCAGGGGTCCGGCCCCATCAGGGCCCGCGCCCGGCTGAGATTGTCCTCGACGAAGGGCATGGTGACCTTGGTGGCCGAGGTGTCGGCGAGCGCCTCCTGGGCCATGGCCTTGGCCGCGCCGAAAGCCTTCAACAGTGCGCCCGGCAGCCAGGGATTGGCCGCGGCGAGCGAGCGGCGCAGTCCCAGCAGGTGCATGATCGGAAAGATGCCGGTGCGCCGGAAATAGTCCTCCGCCGTGCCGATCGAGTCCGCGAACAGGCGGCCGACCTTCGCATGCCCGTCGGCGAAGCAGCGCGGCGCCCGGGGGCCGATGAAGCCGTCGATCTCGCCCGCCGCCAGCATGCCGCTCAGCGTCGCGCCCTCCGGCGCCTGGTCGACCCGGATGTCGTCCGGCAGGTCGAGGGCGATCTTCTCGGGCCGCCCGGGCGTGTCCATGCCGCCGCGCACCCACTCGATGTCGGCGGGGCGGACACCGTGGACGTCCTCGAGAATGCCGCGGATCCAGACATTGGCCGAGAGCTGGTACTCCGCGATGCCGATGCGCCGTCCCTTCAGGTCCTCGGGTGTGGCGATGCCCCGATCGGTGCGGACATAGACCGAGGTGTGGCGGAAGGCGCGAGACAGAAAGACGGGCAGGGCGACATAGTCGGACTCCCCGCGGGCCAGCTTCACGCAATAGGAGGAGATCGACAACTCGCTGACGTCGAAGGCCTGATGTCGGAAGGCGCGGAAGAACATCTCCTCCGGCGACAGCAGCATGAAGACCGGCTCGACGCCGTCGATCAGCACGCGGCCGTCGACCAGCGGCCGGGTCCGGTCGTAGTCGCCCACGGCGATGGAGAGGGGGAGCTTGGCCATGGACGCCTTCCTATTTCCGGATCGGTTCGGGGAACTGGTGGTTGAGCCTGATCGCATCGCCGCGCCGGGCGGAGTCGAGGATGCCAAGGCAGATCTCCAGGCTCGCCAGGCCCCAGCGCCCGCTCTGCCGGGGCGGAAGGCCGTGGCGCACCGCGCCGTAGAGCGCGTCGACGACGCCGGTACGAGGTGCCAGGCGAATCGGGCAGTCGACGAAGCGGGCTCCCTCGGCGGCGTAGGACCAGACCCCGGTGGGCGTCAGGCGGAGCGCGCCCCTGGTGCACGAGACGATCACCGGTCCGAAATGCTCATGCGCCGATGGCAGGTTCTGGTTGGCCGCGCCACTGAAGGTCCGCGCGCGCTTGGCCGCCTGCTCGGCCTCCGGCGTGGCGAAGCCACCCGCCGCCCGACGGGCATTGGGGAAGGCCTCCGGATCCTTCGGAAAGCCAAGCTCGCCGGTCCAGCCCATCCAGACATCGCTGTCGAAATAGCCGTAACCGGAATAGGCGAGGGTGGCGAAGCTGCCGTCCTGGAAGCGCAGGATCGCGGCGTAGGCACCCTCGGTCGGGCGGTCGGGGTCCCAGGCGCCCGTCATCGCCTCGACCGTGCGTGCGGCGGACGGTATGAGCGATCGCACGACATCGACCTGGTGCACGGCTTGGCTGAAGACGACGCCGCCGCCGCGGGCGGTGTCCAGTTCCTCGGGCCGGCGCGGGCGGACAAGGAAGTCGGTGTAGTTGAAGGACTGCACCATGCGCACCTCGCCGAGGCCGCCCTGCGCCAACAGGGTGCGGGCCAGGTCGACCGGACCGTCGAAACTGTGGCTCGGGCCGACGATAAGGTGCACACCGGCGGCGCTGGCGGCTTCGATCATTCCTTGCGCCTCCGCCAGGCTGGTGGCGATCGGCTTTTCCACCAGCACGTGCTTACCTGCAGCAGCGGCCAGCGCCACATGCTCGGCATGCATCTCGTGCGGGGTGGCGATGTAGACCGCCTCGACCTCGGGGTCGTCGCAGAGCGCGGCGACGCTCTCATAGGCGCGGCCGCCGAACGCCTCGACGAAGGCCCGGCGGGACTCCTCCCGCGGCGCGGCGGCGGCCACCAGGGCGACACGCCTGTCGCAGGTGAGACTGGGCAGGGTCAGCATGAAGCCGCGGCCGAGGCCGGCCACGCCGAGCCGCACCGGCTGGCCGCGCTCAGAGTTCAATGACCAGGTCTCCTTCCGCCGCGCGGGACACGCAGATCATGATGTAGCGATCCCGCTCCTCGTCCCGCAGGACCATGTCCCGGTGGTCGACGACGCCCTCGACCAGGCGGCACTTGCAGGTGCCGCAGGTGCCGCTCTCGCAGGAACTGACCGTCGCCTCGCCGGCCTCGCGCAGCGACTCCAGGATGGTGCGGTCCGCCGGCACGGCGACCCGCCGGCCGGACCCGGCGAGGGTGACCGCGAAATCCCGGTCGTCGGGACGCACCACCTCGACCGGCTTGAAGTCCTCGAAATGGATGCGTCCCTCCGGCCAGTGGCCGGAAATCGCCTTGATCTCCTCCATCAGGTGGTGCGGGCCGCAGCAATAGACATGGACGTCCCGCGGCTCCTCGAACAGCTCCCAGAAATCGAAGAAGCGATCGGGGTCTCCCCGGTCGTGATGGATGGTCAGCGACGGGATCCCGAGGCTGTCGAGCTCCTCCCGATAGGCGGTCTCCGCCGGCTCCCGGGTGCAGTAGACCAGGTCGAAGCGCTTGCCCTCGCGGGCGAGCTGGCGGGCCATCGCCTGGATCGGGGTGATGCCGATGCCGCCCGCGATCAGCAGGTAGCGCTGCGCCGGGACGAGCGCGAAGGTGTTCTCGGGGTCGGAGATCCACAGATGCCGGCCCTCGGTCGCCGCCTCGTGCATCGAGGTCGAGCCGCCGCGCGACTGCGGTTCGCGCTTCACCGCGATGACGTAGCGGTCCGGCGCCTCGCCATCGTTGACCAGCGAATACCGCCGGTTCGCGCCCGAGGGGGTCGCGACACTGATATGGGCGCCGGGCGTGAAGGCGGGCAGGGCGACGCCATCCGCCGCCGGGACCAGGGTGAATTCCTCGATCTCCGGCGTCAGGCGGCGACGGCTGGCCACCGTCATCTCGCGGTCTTGCGGTGTGCTGGACATGCTCCCCAAACCTTGCTGACCGCGTAGTACTTCGATATCTAATTTCATTTGTCAATCCTCGGCCGCGATGGGCACTGGACCCGACAGCCGATTTCCGCTATCAATAATTAGATATCTAACATCGTGATGTCCGACAACGTCTGTTTCGAGGAGACGTCCATGCTCACCCACGAAGAGAACGACCTGCTCTGCCGGGTCGAGGGCGACGCACCCATGGGCACGCTCATGCGACAGCACTGGACGCCGATCTGCCTCATCGAGGAAGTGGCGGAACCGGACGGCAAACCGCTGCTGATCGAGGCGATCGGCCGCCGCTATGTCGCCTTTCGCGACAGCGACGGCCGCCTGGGCGTGCTTGACGAACTGTGCCCGCACCGCCGCGCCTCGCTGGTCTACGGCCGCAACGAGGAGTGCGGCCTGCGCTGCCTCTATCATGGCTGGAAGTTCGACGTTGAGGGCAACTGCGTGGCGATGTCGTCGGAGCCGGAGGCCAGCCCGTTGCGCGGCAAGGTCAGGCACCGCGCCTATCCGGTAAAGGAGTGGGGCGGCTTCGTCTGGGCCTTCCTCGGCGAGGAGGCGGACCGGCACCCGTTCCAGCCGCCGGCCTTCGCGCCCGAGGAGGACACCCAGGTCGCCATCCTGAAAATGCGCATTCCGGCCAACTGGGCGCAGATCACGGAGGGCCAGATCGACTCCGCCCACTCCTCCAGCCTGCACTCCTCCGACATGAAGCCGGCGCGGGTCGAGGGCGCCTCGGCGGACGACAAGGCCTGGTACCGGCCGTCGACCGACAAGTCGCCGCGCCTGGAGATCGAGGTCACCGATTACGGCTTCCACTACGCGGCCATCCGCAAGCCGATCAAGAGCCCGACGACGAACGACTATCTGCGCATCACCGAGTTCATCGCGCCCTATACCTCGCTGATCCCGCCGAACAACAGCTACAATGTCGCGACCGTCATCGTGCCGATCGACGACACCACCTCGCATTTCCATTTCATCGCCTGGGGCGGCAAGGCCTGCCCCTCGACGGCGGAGTGGCGGCGCTTCAACCACACCCAGAAGGGCATCGACCTCGATGAGCGCTGGGTCTCTAAGCGGCAGTTGTCCAACGACTTCCTGCAGGACCGCCAGGCCATGAAGCTGGGAAGCTTCACCGGTGTCCAGGGCATCCCCAACCAGGACGTGGTGATGTGGGTCTCCATGGGGCCGATCGTCGACCGCACCAAGGAAACGCTGGGCGCCTCGGACCTGGCCATCGTCGAGTTCCGCAAGCTGATGGTCGGCGCCGCCCGGCGGGTGGCGGCCGGCGAGCGGGCGATCGGCACGGCGGAACCGCGACCCTGTCACGCGGCGATCGCCTCCCGCGAGGGCGTGTTCCCCAAATCCATCGACTGGCGGACCCTGGGCGCGCTGCCGGAATCCGCATCCACGCAGGCGGCGGAGTAGCGCAAGAAGGGGAAAGGGCCGGCTGAAACGCACAAACTAAGATATCTAATTTTAGTTTGACAGGGTTCCGGCCGGTCATCTTAATAGACGTCAAAGTTCTTGGGATGGGACGGGAAGGAGCCGCGGTCGGTCACGGCCCGCCCGGACGGGAGAGGAAACGCCAATGGCCCAACCTGCCGGTGTCGTCAGCGACCGGGGCCCGACTGTGCAGGGCCCTACTGGGCTCTACCACGGCGGCCGCTGGCACGGCTCGGCGGATGGCAGCGTGATCGAGAGCCGCAACCCGGCGACCGGCGCCGTGCTGGCGCGGGTCGACGGTGCCGGGGCGGCCGATCTCGACCGGGCCGTCGCCGCCGCCACGGCCGGGCAGGCGGAGTGG
>Ga0207773_100354_pt1 | contig 20832 bp, 19 predicted proteins | sample TtaePargueraPR_2_FD_187281 | JGI IMG/M metagenome (GOLD analysis project Ga0207773, IMG submission 187281) | Aerobic enrichment media microbial communities from Bioluminiscent Bay, La Parguera, Puerto Rico - Tt and M1 (3) (SPAdes) | ecosystem: Environmental > Aquatic > Marine > Unclassified ...
ATCGACTATGTTCTTGGCAGGTGGACCCAACCTGAAATTGATGAACTCCCCCTGTATATGGATAAGGCCATCGAAATGATCAAGGCATTTTGCACTGTAGGGATAAACATGACCATGAGCCAATATAATGATTAAAAATAAGCCCATGTATTCAATCAACTTGGGACTACAAATTGTCCCCAAAAGCAAAGACATTGACACTTATAGCCTGGTAGACAAGGCTATTGCGGTCATTAAAGCCTCGGGAATAAAATATGAGGTAACCCCTTTCGAAACCGTAATGGAAGGCCCAGAAGACGAACTTATGGACATTGCTAAAAAAGCACAGGAGGCCGTTCTGGAGGCCGGGGCCGATGAAATTCTGGTCTATTACCGCATGCAGATCAGAAAATCAGGTGATGTCACAATGGGTGAAAAAACCGATAAACACAAACAACTTGGCCCTTAAGAAAATTCTCCCATCAGCTTTCCACTACTACAAACAATGTAGGGAAATCTCTTTTTTAGATTTCATATGAAATCTAAAACTAATCCTGCAAATTTTAGAAAGCGCACCTCCACACACTTGTCCACCCTGGTGGATTTTTTTTTGTTTTTTGGCACTTCCCTCTTTAAAAGGCAACTCCCTTGACAAACAACATCTACACATATAATAATTGAATATTTTTTAGTATATTATTAGGAGAAACCACGATTATCAGCCTTATAATTTGGCACTTCCTCAAATCATTGTGTGTTGCATTTTCCAAATCACTCTGAAAAATGTCTATTATTTCTAATCATATGAAGAAGATCTCTACACTACTCCTACTAGTTCAAATATCCATTCTTCATATTGGCTATGCGCAAATTAAATCCGTGAACTATGATGTGGTAAATAATCAGATCAATGAAGGCACCCCCCTTCCTTCTGAGGAAGTTTTTTATATCAAAGGCCAGATTCCTGAGGGGATTGCTGTGGTCATGGGCAAAATCTACAGTTCCTCCAAAAATGGAAAAAATGCAAATACCTATACTTGGAAGAGGCCTTTTGAATTTAATGTCTCCCAGTTTGAGCTTTTCGTTTCGGACCCACTGAGAAGTAATGATAAATACACTATTGAATTGCATTACTTTCAAAGGGCAAACGATGCACAAATGGAGATACTTAAAACTTCCATCCGCAAGAACCTATCCTCTTATATCAGAGCCAATTTTGAAATTTCCAGCTCAAAAATCAATGCATTCAGCAGCGATAAAGTTATCCTTGCTCAACTGAAAAAAATTGTTGAGGATGGCACGAAAAACTATCGCCACTTTGTCCAACGGGAGTTTGAGGGATTCAGTGATATCGTAAAACTAAAACTTGAGCAAAAAGATGAGCTAAAGTTAAGTAGAAGCAAATTTAACATTATTGGAAAACAAAAAAACAGCAGGGACAATGACCGCGCTGTATATGCAGCAAAGTATTTGGATGAGCTGGTGAATTTAGTGGAAAATGAAGCAGACCAATACCTTGCTTCCAATATGGTGGCGCTAGTGGATATCAGGACAGTGGAAGCCTACCCTACCATCAAAAAACCTTCCAGTATTCCCTTGAACTTTGGATATGGAGGTTTCGCCATGAAACGTTCATTTTCGGATACAGAATATTTTAAAGGATTCTACGCTGGTGTTTCCGCTCCATTGGGCAACAGGACCTTTACCAAATTTCTTGGTAATGCATCCATTTCAGCTGGCGTGTTTTTACAGCACTTCGAATCGGAAAATGGAACCAAAATTTCCGGACCCTTTGTAGACCTCCCCATATATGCAGGATTGGGATACAAATTATTCCGGGTAATCCGGTTTAATGCCGGCTTGGTTGCCGTCAACACCGAGATGCAAACTGATAACAACAATCAATTTCATCTACAGCCTTTTGCCGGCTTTAGTTTGGAATTTGACATATGGTTGGGCCTTAATCAAAAAAGGTAATCATCATGAAAAGTATTACCATAATCTTGTTGATCTACCTGCTAACTTTTAGCACTTATGCCCAGCAGGTAAATTATAACTGGCGCTTAGGAGCTAGTATAGGCTACACCAATTATTATGGCGACCTTAGCCCCTATGAAATAGATGGCTTGGGCAATTTATCGAACATCTTTAAACTTTTCACTTATAACAAAAATTATTATAGCAAGCCTTCCGTCCAGCTTTCGTTGGAAAGACGCATTACTCCTACTACTGGATTAATGATCCAATATGGACAATATCAGTTCGGCATGAGTGATCGCTTTGTACAGCCCGATGGTTCTTTGGACATTGAGGTCCCAAATTTTAATCGCGCTCTTAATTTCCGAACAACCCTGGAAGACATTGGGCTCTCCTTGGTTTTCAAAGCAGACAATGGAAAATTACTGAAGGACAAATCCTTAATCTCCCCATACCTCACATTAGGTGCAGGTTGGATGTGGTTCGATGTGAGAGGGGATTTACTTGATGAAAACGACTCTCCCTATGACTATTCAGCAGCTTCCATCACCAATGACGGGACATTTGAAACTGACCTGGCAAAGATTGAAACCGAATCCAAAGGCAATTACGATCCCAGCGGATTATATTCATCATTAGGCATAGGGTTTCGTATTCGGCTATCCAACAAGTTTGAGTTGTTTGTCCAAAGCGATTTTAAACATGTCTTTACTGATTACCTCGATGATGTAAGTGGCCAATATAAGGAGGAATACCCTTCTAACTTTGAAGCATATACCGCCAAACCGGGAACCAATTCGGTCAATGCTGACAATCCAATCAGAGGAAACAGCAATGGCCAAAAGGATTGGTACATCTATCATGGAGCAGGCATAAAGCTTAGCTTTGGTTCGGCAAGAAGCCACTTTAGGGCTCCTGCAATTGCTAGCAATTATGAGGTCATCCCATTTCAAAGACCAATGGAAGAGTCCTCCAAAGAAAGGGAAATTAGGGCAGGTGAATCAAAGACCAGCCCAGTTACAAACAATTATTATACTTTTCTAAACTGGCCAACGCCTCCACATTGGGACCATATCAAACATCAGATAGCCATGCTGTTGCTTGACATGGAAATTGCTGAGCAATACAGATTGCTGGAACAGGTAAAAAGTGAGCAGGCTGAAACTGAGAAAAACCTACAGGCATTTAGGATTACAGGCAAGGAGCTACATCCGGACAGTTTGGCAAAAAACAGTGAACGGAAATACTTGTTGGACATCAGTCTTGAAAAGAGGGATAGCTTATCTCAAGAGGCTATGGAAATTCAAACAAAAATCCTCGCATTAGAAAGACAAAAAAGCTTGCTCCCAGCACCTCAAGATGGGGATTCTTCGGTATTTGACTGGAAATACAATCTGGGACTTCCTATTACCATGCAAAATGGTCAGCTTGCTGAAGATACCACCGGCAGAACATTTGTTTTGAAGCAGGGGCTTCCGATTACAGAATCGTTGGTTCCTCAAGCGGATTCCACCTCCAAAACTTCAATTGAGGAAGAAGCTATTGCTGCGGTCCCACCAGTCGTAGCACCCATTTCAGAAGAAAAGCCACAAGACCAGTCCAAAACCCAAGCTCCCAAACAAGCCGTATTACCCTTAAAAGATGATGAAAAGAGGAATGAGGAAACCCTAGACCTCCAACCTGAACCACAAGAAATAGAAGTCAAAGAAAAAAAACGAAAATGGTGGCTCCCTATTCCCATTATTTTTCCTAGGCTTAACAAGAAAAAGGACGACAATAAGAAAGAACAAGATGTCATTTCAGAGGAAATATCCCCTGAAGGAGCCGAATGGTACGACCATATTAGCCAAGAAGAGTATGAAACCTATTATCTCCCTGCCATTGCCTTGGGAATGACAATAGCAGGGATTCCTGCTTCTGAAAGCACCGTTTTGCCAGAAACAATAGGCCGTGTAGAAGCCGGCCAAGAACCGGATTCTGCTTCAATTCAAGAAATTCCATTACCCAGCCCTATTCCCATTTTGAGGGACACCGTATATATTGAAAAAAATGAAAGCACAATCCTGCTTCCTACTAAAACAGTGGTATATTTTGAACTCAATCAGCAGCAGCTTTCATTTGCGGAAAAAGATAAATTAATGCTGCTGGCCAGCTACCTAATAGAGCAGCCTGAAAGTAAAATCCTCCTTGAAGGCTTTGCGGACAATACAGGCAAGCTATCCTATAATCTCAAATTGATAGAAGCAAGGACAAATGAAGTCAAACGATTATTAGAGGAAGAGTTTGGCATTTCACCGGAAAGAATCGAAACTAGAATTGGGGGCCAAATCGTTAGGAACACTTCTAAAAACATCCCCAACAAGATGGATAGAAGGGTTGAGCTTACCATTATTTATGAATGAAATGGTTCTATGTGATTTGTAGTGGGTAATCCAGTTTATTTAATTTGGTTATTTAGTTATTTGGTTATTTGTTATTGACCACAATCGACAGTTAACAATTCAACATGTTACTAAATCGACAGTTCAACAGATAGTTAAAGGTTCGCTTTCGTCATCTTTTCAGGGCAGGACTTTCGGATTTCGCCCCCTAACTACATTATTGGGTATTTTCCCAAACAATTAGACGGCTTAATATAGAAACAGTTAACCGCTTTCCGGTATTTTATTTCTCCACAGGATTCCCAATAGGACCGTAAAAAAAAGGTACGATTTCAGTACCCGTATTTTTTTCCCCACATTCTTTGCAGATTTTTTCTTAGATCATTTTCGCGGGCATTTTTCCCCGGATCATATAATTTTTGACCTTTTAACTTGTCTGGCATAAATTCCTCCTCCACAAAATTCCCTTCATAATCATGGGCATATTTATAACCTTTTCCATAGTTCAGGTCTTTCAATAACTTGGTGGGCGCATTTCTCAAATGCATCGGTACAGGAAGATCCCCTTCCTGCCTCACCAAAGCCTGTGCCTGATTAATGGCCATATAACTGGCATTGCTTTTGGCAGAGCTTGCCAGGTAGGTCACGCATTGGGACAATATAATCCTAGCTTCAGGATATCCGATTATTTTCACCGCATCAAAGCACTGGGTGGCCAATAATAAGGCATTGGGATTCGCATTTCCGATATCCTCCGAGGCCAGAATCACCAATCTCCTAGCTATAAACTTCACATCCTCCCCTCCTTCAATCATTCTTGCCAACCAATAAACCGCAGCATTCGGGTCTGAGCCCCTTATTGACTTAATAAAAGCAGAAATAATGTCATAATGCTGCTCTCCGGACTTGTCATACATCGCCACCTTCTGCTGGGCAATTTGCGTCACCTTATCATTGGTCACCACAACCGGGTCCTCAGGAATGGCATTGACCACAATTTCGAACAAGTTGAGCAGCTTTCTCCCGTCTCCTCCCGAAAGCTTTAACAAAGCTTCAGTTTCCTTAAGCTCAATGTTTTTGTTCTTGATCAGCACATCCTTTTCCATGGCTTGCTGAATCATGGCTTCAAGATCTGATTTTTCCAAAGGATTCAGTGTAAACACCTGGCACCTGGAAAGCAAAGCCGCATTTACCTCGAAGGAGGGATTCTCAGTAGTAGCTCCTATTAAGCGAATATGTCCTTTTTCCACTGCCCCCAACAATGCATCCTGTTGGGATTTATTGAAACGGTGGATCTCATCTATAAATAGCACTACCCCCTGTTGAAAACGGGCCTTTTCTATCACCTGTCGAATATCCTTTACCCCAGAACTGATGGCACTGAGCGTATAAAAGGGAGCCTTCACCTCATTGGCGATAATGTTGGCAATGGTAGTTTTCCCCACCCCCGGAGGTCCCCAAAGAATAAGCGAAGGAACTGTCCCTGATTTAATGGCCCTGTACAAAAAAGTCCCTGGAGCACTCAAGTGGGACTGCCCAATCAAATCTTCCAGCCACATTGGCCTCATCCTCTCTGCTAATGGCTCTTGACTCATGCTAATATTATTTTTTTATGCATTACACCCTATTTATATAGTCCGTGCAGTTTACTTCTCATTATTTCCAATTGATCATCCCCAAAGTCAAGGTGGGTCACAAAGCGGACCATATCTCCTCCAAACTGAACACACCTTATTCCTACTGATTACAACTGAGCAACCATACCTTTTGGACTAATCCCCTCCAAACGGGCTATAACGATATTGGTCTGCACAGGGAGCACTTCAGCAACATTTGGATGTTCAATTAATATTTCGGCTACCTTCGAAGCCCTCAAATGATCTTCCTTCAACCTTTTTATATGATGATCCAAAGCATAAATTCCCGCTGCCGCCAAAAACCCAGCTTGCCTCATTCCTCCTCCCATTGACTTTCTGACCCTCTTTGCTTTTTGAATGGTAATTTTACTGCCCAAAAGTACGGAACCCACAGGACAGCCCAAACCTTTGCTTAGACAAACTGAAATAGTATCAAAAACTTTTCCCCAATCCCTAGCATTTTCACCTGACGCGACCAAGGCATTGAAGATTCTTGCCCCATCCAAATGGAACTTCAGTCGGTACTCCTCACATACTCCTTGTATAGCTTGCACCTCTTCCAAGCTATAAACACTTCCTCCTCCCTTGTTCATGGTATTTTCCAAGGACACCAAAGCAGTTTCAGGAGCATGAATATCATCTGGCCGTACCGCCTCTTTTACAGCCTTAGCAGTTATTTTACCTAAATCTCCATCCAACAAATTTACTGATGCCATTGAATTGGCCATTATCCCCCCAGCTTCATACAAATAGATATGGGAATGTTTATGGCATATGACTTCTTTTTGGGGACCGGTATGTAGTTTAATGGCAATCTGGTTGGTCATCGTTCCGGAAGGGCAAAATAGCGCGGCCTCCATTCCAAAAATCCCTACTATTTTTTCCTCCAATGCATTCACCGTAGGATCCTCCCCAAACACATCATCCCCAACTTCTGCACCCCACATGGCCTCTAACATGCCCTGGGTGGGCTTGGTGACGGTATCACTCCTTAAATCAATCATATTGAAATATTAAATCCATTCGATTAGGCGGTATAAAAGTAATCATTAAGACTTTGAAGGAGACTGCCCGGGATGCTTAGACTTGAAACCCAGGGAATTTTCACCGGCATTTTTGAATACTTCTTCCATTCCTCCCAGCTCAATATTTAATGCTTTAGTGGAAAGATTGATTTCCCAAAGCGAAATACCTAAGGAAATGAGAAGCGCTATCATGCTCATCATAAAAATAATATTGGCCGCCGTATCAAACCTTCTATAGATCAGAAACATGCACACCACGCAAAGCAAAAAACTGAGCACCCCAAAAATCTGCATGTTTTTGATCATATATACCCGTTTTTTCAGGTTCTTCAGTTGCTCCAAAATCTGGACATCATCCGGTTTTTCACGGTACCGTTCATTAAGTCCACGGATGAGGTTGGCCATTGCCAAAAAGCGATTGGTGTATGCAAGCATCAACAGGGTGATGGCAGAAAAAAGCAATGCAGGGGTCGACAGTTCCAGTTCCATATGGTTACATTATTGACTACCTAAATTCAGGAATTTTAAAGGATAATAAAAACCCCACCCAAATAATTGACAGGGTTTGTCCATATTTTTTGGCCTACAAGATTTCAAAGTGGCATTCCAGACTGCGATACGGTTTATTTGAATTATTGGTAACTTGATAATTGCCAGTCTGAAATCGAATAGGGATATTTTAGGCTCTATATGAAATAGTGTGGCCAAACCCTCCAACAAAAAACACCTCGGGTTAAATATTTCTGGAGTCAAACAAACGCGTAAGTAGGTCCGCCTTGCAGGTATTGGGCGGTAAGAAATTAAAGAAGAGGGTATATTTTAATTCTTCTCCCTAAAAAAGAAACACGAGACAGTTTCCTGTCTCGTGCCCAAATAATATTACAAGAAATTATTTACAAGTGAATCACCTCATCATACGCTGCGGCCGCGGCTTCCATAATTGCCTCGGACATTGTTGGGTGTGGGTGAACAGTTTTGATCAACTCGTGGCCAGTAGTCTCCAACTTCCTAATGGCTACGATTTCAGCAATCATCTCCGTTACATTGGTTCCAAGTAAGTGCCCTCCAAGTAATTCTCCATATTTGGCGTCAAAGATCAATTTCACAAAGCCATCCTTGGCACCTGCTGCAGAAGCTTTACCTGAAGCAGAGAAGGGGAATTTACCCACTTTGACCTCATAACCTGCCTCTTTGGCCTTTTCTTCGGTATAACCCACTGAAGCAATTTCCGGTGAGCAATAAGTACAGCCAGGAATATTATTATAATCCAATGGTTCTGGATGATGGCCGGCAATCTTTTCAACACAAATAATTCCTTCTGCAGATGCCACGTGCGCCAATGCAGGACCAGGGATCACGTCGCCTATTGCATAGTAACCTGGCATATTGGTCTTGTAGTATTCATCAACCTTGATACGTCCCCGGTCAACTACAATCCCTACATCTTCCAAGCCACAGTTTTCAACATTTGCCACTACCCCAACAGCAGAAAGTACTATGTCACACTCAAGGGTCTCTTCCCCTTTCTTGTTCTTCACGGTTACTTTACAGCCTGATCCTTTCGTATCTACGGCAGTCACTTCAGTGCTGGTCATAATATTCATGCCAGCTTTTTTGTATATTTTTTCCAAAGCCTTGGACACTTCAGCATCCTCGTTAGGAACAATTCTATCCATAAACTCAACGATAGTTACCTCTGTTCCTATGGCTGCATAAAAATAGGCAAACTCCACTCCAATCGCCCCAGAACCTACAACCACCATTTTCTTAGGCTGCTTGTCCAAGGTCATGGCCTTTCTATAGCCAATGATCTTCTTATTATCGATCTTAACTGCAGGAAGCTCTCTGGATCGCGCTCCAGTTGCAATAATGATATGCTCAGCACTGTAGGTGGTTTTGTTACCATCTTTATCTTCAACTTCAACCTTTTTACCCGGCTTCACTTTTCCCCAACCCAACAGTTGTTCAATTTTATTTTTCTTAAAAAGGAACTGGATACCTTTGCTCATTCCCTCAGCTACTCCCCTACTTCTCTTCACCATTCCATCAAAATCAGCCTTTGCGTCTTTTACGGAAATACCATAATCGCTTGCGTGATTTATGTATTCAAATACCTGGGCGCTTTTCAATAAGGCTTTTGTCGGGATACATCCCCAGTTCAAACAAATACCACCTAGTTCGGCGGCTTCTACAACAGCAGTTTTCAAACCAAGTTGGGATGCGCGGATAGCCGCTACATATCCACCCGGTCCACTACCTACTACAATTACATCAAATTTTGTTGAAGACATATGTGTATTTTTTAAATAGCTATTTTAACCATCGCAAATTTAAAATAATTAAGCTCAGAAAAAAATTTGGAATCCATTATACTGGCCTCCTTTAAGCCCAAACCAGTACTGAACCAGACAGTAAGAAAGGAATCGGGCTGTCCCTACAGGACATCCTTCGTGTCCTGGGATTGTTTTTGGGAATAAATCCCTATTTTTGAACCCTCAATATGAACTAACAATAACATTAATATGGGATTATTAACAGGAAAAACCGCCCTTATAACCGGGGCTTCAAAAGGTATCGGTAGAGCTATTGCTATCAAATATGCCCAAGAAGGCGCCAATGTGGCATTTACTTTTTTGTCCAGCGTGGAAAAGGGACAGGCTCTTGAAAAGGAATTATCTGAATTTGGCATCAAAGCCAAGGGGTTTCGCTCAGATGCTTCTGATTTCCAAGCTGCGGAAGAACTGGTAAATGAAGTTGTTAAGGAATTCGGATCTCTGGATATTTTGATAAACAATGCAGGCGTCACCCGGGACAATCTTTTGATGAGAATGTCTGAAGAGTCTTGGGACGAGGTGATCAACATCAACCTTAAATCCTGCTTCAATACCGTCAAGGCAGCGACCAGAACGTTGATGAAACAAAAGACCGGATCTATCATCAACATCACTTCGGTAGTTGGCATCAAAGGAAATGCCGGCCAAGCCAATTATGCGGCCTCCAAAGCGGGGATCATCGGTTTCACCAAATCCGTTGCCCTAGAACTTGGCTCCAGAGGTATCCGAAGCAATGCAGTAGCCCCTGGCTTCATCGAAACGGAAATGACTGATGTATTGGACGAAAAAACTGTTCAAGGCTGGAGAGATGCCATCCCAATGAAGCGCGGTGGCCAGCCCGAAGAAGTTGCCAATGCTTGTGTATTCCTGGGATCAGACATGAGTTCCTATGTTTCTGGCCAAGTGCTTCAAGTAGACGGAGCAATGCTGACATAGAATTCCAAGATTGAAAAATTAGAATTTTGAAGATTTAAGCTTTTCCAATCTGCCTGAGCCGGATTGAAAAAGCTTAAATCAATTTTTTAATAGTGTTTTGCACTTTTATTTTTAGTCTTCACTTGAATTGATTTTGGTTGGTAAGCTGTTTCCAAATCTTCTAGCCCATATTTTGGATCAAGCAATATTTCTGGGGGTACGAAGTACAATGTACCAAGTAAGAGACTTGAAAGCCGAAGGTCGAATGCCCAAAGCCAGATTTAGAGTTTTCGGCCTTAGGCGTTTGGCTTTCGCTTTTCCCGCTTCCTCGAATCGCGATTATCCGAATCGAAAATGTTCCTCTACTCCCCAACTTTTCCGCTTGATCCCATATTTTTGGCAATAAATCCAATCCGATCTGTCATGGGGATGAGCGGGATTGCCAACTAATCCTTCCCGCATACAATGCTTATATAATTAAAGCAATTATTATATTGTCAACCTTTAATCCAAGCTCCCATCAAAAGTCTTTATTCGCAATCTGCTACCTTCCTTTGATTAACTAATGATTTGGTGACATTTTTAATCATCAAAAAACCCTCACCATAATTCGCGCAAATCCGTGTAATTCGTGGACACCTCAACTTCAAACCTATTCAAAATCAACAACTTTCTAACATCATAAAACGTATATCAAATTGATATCACTTTAAAATCAAATTAAAATGGAAAAGACAACCAAACCCATATCCGGATATGTGATGGTTCTTATTGAACTTCTGATCGCCGCCTCTATCCTTGTTTCATTCGGATCTGGCAAGATCATTTTAGCTATTCTTGCCTGTATAATTTTTGTTTTCATCATTCCAGGTTTCTTTATCGTCGAACCCAACAAGTCTGTAGTTTTACTCCTTTTTGGAGCTTATAAGGGCTCCGTGAAGTCCAACGGCTTCTTTTGGGTCAACCCCTTTATGGTTAAGAAAAAAATCTCCCTGAGAGTAAGAAACTTTGAAAACCAACCCCTAAAGGTAAATGACAAAATCGGTAATCCCGTGATGGTCGGAACGATTGTGGTATGGAAAGTGGAGGACACCTTCAAAGCGTTTTTTGAGGTGGATGATTATGAAAATTTTGTCCACCTACAGGCTGATGCGGCAGTGAGGAAAATGGCCGGACTTTACCCCTATGACAATTTTGAGGCTGAAGATGCTGAAGTCACCTTACGCTCTGGAGTGGAAGACATAAACCGGTCTTTGGAAGAAGAAATAAGCGAAAGGCTCCAGCATGCAGGAATTAATGTCATTGAAGCAAGAATCAGTCACCTTGCCTATGCATCGGAAATTGCCAGTGCCATGCTTCAAAGGCAACAGGCTTCTGCAATAGTGGCAGCAAGAAGAAAAATTGTTGATGGAGCCGTTGGAATGGTTGAGATGGCCTTGGATGATTTGAAAGTAAAGGAAATCATCGATTTTGACGAAGAGAAGAAAGCAACTATGGTCAGCAATTTGATGGTGGTCCTTTGTTCTGACAAAAGCGCCAGTCCAGTGCTGAACGTAGGAACTTTGCACCAGTAAAGAGGATATAATATGCCAAGTAAAAAAGCTTTCGCCCTAAGGATAGATGAAAAACTGATGAAAGCGGTGGAAAAATGGGCGGCGGATGAATTTAGAAGCACCAATGGCCAATTGGAATGGCTGATCCATGATGCCTTAAAAAAGGCGGGCAGGCTGCCCAAACCCGGAAACACAAAAAAAGAGGCCGATTAACCGGCCTCTTTTTCCTTTACATTGTTTCTTCTATATCTGGCCTATATAATAATTTCTCGTTCTCAAAATCATACAAGGTCACCCCTCTCAATTCATAATAGGCGTTCCAATATTCCTGTAATGACTGAATATAGCTTCTTTTATTGGAGTCTTTTTCTTGCTGGGCAATGTTGAGATTGGTGATATCTACCTTTCCACTCAAATATCGCTGCCGGGAAATCTCATACCTTTTTGCAGCTACCTCATCCGCTTTTTCACTAATCAATATTCTATTTTTGAGCTGTTGGAAATTTTTTACCTGCGTAAAGATCTCTTGCTCAAAATTAATAATTTCTTGATCCACTGTATAATCAACCAATTTTTGATTTGCTTTAGCTTGTCCCATTCTAGCTTTATTTCTTCCCCAATCTAGAATAGGTACACCTACAGTTAAGTTTACAATGGCTTGTTGATTAGGATTTTGATAAACACCAGATAAGTTTCCTGCTGCATTGTTATACCCGTAACTAGCATTTAAATTCAAATTAAATCGGTCTCCTTTTGCTTGGGCCACTTCTGACTCTGCCTGTAATTTCCTAATATTAAAGTCCACTGCTTCGGAACTATTTTCAAAGGCTAGGTCAATAGCCTTTTCCACATTCACTTCGAATTCAGGGATCTCATCAGGCAAAACCAATTCAAAATCAACATTTTCATTTAAACCAATGTAAGACCTTAAGGATAGTGCTGAAGATTCCAAATCCAACTTGGCAGAAGCCAAATCCTGATCGGCCTGGAGTACCTGTAACTCCACTTGGAGCAATTGATCCTCGGTCGTTGTCCCAATATTATACCTTCCTTTTTCGATTTTATAAATGGCCTCTGTATTGGTTTTATTTTGCATAGCAATATCATAACTCACCTGGGCAATCATATATCTGAAGAATAATTGCGTAGCCGTTCGACTGATCTGCTCCATTTCTTCCACATAGCTCTTCTTACTTTTCTCATAGACCAAGGGTTGAATTTTCTTATCCCATTTAAACCTGTTATAGGCAAATATCGGTTGGCTAAGACGAACATTTATAGGAACACCACTCCACCTGACTCCATCTTCACCTTCCTGTGCATAATAATTATCAAATCTACTTGTTGAAGTGTTTACTGAAATCATCCCTCCTGTTGCGGTAATACTCTGCTGCAAGCCAACACCAAGATCTATTAAACTTTGCTCCACTTGCCTGTATTCATAAGTACCGTCAGGCTGCTGTACTGGCGTAACAGACTGTTGATAGTTGGGTATTGTGCCTTCCAATCGTAATTGAGGATTGTAATTGGATTTATAAAAACGATAGCCCCAATAGCGGTTTTCCTTCCGTGTCTGCGCGCTCAATGCCGCCGGAGACATTGACTTCGCCCTGGCTATTATATCCTGAAGTGAGTACCTTATTTTATCTTGTCCAAAAACTTCACCAGAAATCGACAAAGTAAAAAATACGAGTACAAAAGTAATTAACTGTTTATTCATGTCTTAAAGATGTTATTGGGTCTTGATTGGCAGCTCTTTTGGCAGGTGTTATTCCAAAAATCAACCCTACAGTGGCTGCAACACTAAATGAAACCATAATGGACGGAATGGTAATGATCGTTGGGAAATCTCCAAACCGAGAAACCATGCTGGCTAAAACAATTCCTAAAATCACACCAATTATCCCTCCTGAAACGCTGATCAGCATGGCCTCAAAAAGGAATTGATGGACAATATCTGTCTTTTGGGCGCCCAAAGACAGTCGTAAACCTATTTCCTTGATCCTTTCCATAACGGATGCCAGCATAATGTTCATTATGCCAATTCCGCCTACTAATAAGGAGATACCTGCTATGGCTCCCAAAACAATATTAAAAATATTCTGGGTTCGTTGCTGCTGTTTCAACAGGAGCTCCGGAATGGTAATCTCAAAGTCAATAACATTATAATGCTTTCTTTCCAATAGCCGGGAGAGAACTTCAGCTGTAGGGTTTAGCATGGTACTTTCTTTTACCTGTACCACAAGCTTATCTATCTGATGATAGTTTGCCCCCTTAGAAGATGTGTTTGGCTGTTCCTGGCCATTATTCATCCTGTTCTTTTTGGCATCGGCCAGTAGGTTGCCGGAAGTAACCATGTCCCTGTTTTTATACCTGACCAACATCGTCTGGACAGGGATATATACATCCATGTTAAAATCCCTTATCCCCAGCTTGGCTATACTTTGATCCGACACAATACGCTCCTCCAATACGCCTATAACCCTCATCCATTGGTTACCACATTTGATGCGCTTTCCTAGGGCATCTTCCTTGCTAAAAAACTTCGTTTGAACACCTCTTCCTATGATGCATACCGGATCTCCATTAGTCAGGTTATTTTCAGTAAACATACCCCCTTTACGAAGCTTGAAGTTTGTTACTTCAAAATATTCAGGAGTCACACCGACCAGTTTGGCAGATCTCCGAATCCCACTTTTGACAATATATGTATCCAAAATAATTTCAGGGCTGATGCGTTCTATGTCCGGGATTATTTCCTTGATAGCCTCAACATCTAACATTCTTAATCCAGGGGAAAATTTACCATTCTCCTTACCGGGGCCAGTTCCCGGACCTTCTTCAACTTGTTCTTCCACTTGCTCCACAATGGGTTCCACAATGATATTGTTTACTCCCACGAGCTTGATTTGCTCTAAAATTTCTTGCTGAGCCCCATTTCCTATCGCCATCATGGCAATTACAGCCGCTACGCCAAAAATGATTCCTAAAGCCGTTAGCAAAGAACGCAGCCTATTGGCCATCACAGCTTCAATAGCGATATAAAAATTGGATAATAATCTCGGTCCAAACATAAAATCAGGAATTATTGTTTAGGTGAATTACCTCCCTGCCTAGCTCCTCCTGCCGGCATTCCAACTCCTCCAGCAGGCTTTGGAGTCTCTTTTTCATCAAGTTCATTCTCCTCTTCACCAATTTTCTGATTCCTTTTCCCGTCCAATTCCTTTAGTAATTTTACAGATTGGTCCCGTTCACCCCAATCTGGAATGGAAAGGTACACCTTATCACCTTCTTCCAAGCCCATTTCCACGACTGCCTCATCATAGTTCGCCAGGCCCAGTTTCACCTCCTGTTTGACACCATTGTTCAGATAAACATAATTAATACTATCATTTTGAACATGGATAGCCTCCAGAGGGACAAAAAGAGCATCCTCAATCTCCCTGGCTAGGATATTATTGCTGGTGGTCATCGCCGGCCGCATTACCGGATCACTCTCATTCACCAAAATTTCCACCTCAAACACCTTTGCATCGGAATTTGGCCTTTGTTGACCTACATTAGCCACTCTTGTTACTTTTCCTGTAAATTTTTTCTCAGGAAATGCATCCAGCCCAATTTTCACCTTTTGGCCTACTTTCACCTTCCTGATCTCCACTTCATTCACATAAGTTATACTCTGCATTTCGGTAAGGTCCGGCAAGGTCGCTACCACTGGATTCCAAGCGCTTATCTGGGAGCCCTCTGCTATTTTACTCCCGTCCCAATTGGACTGATAAATCACCATCCCATCTTGTGGGGCGGTAATGGTAAAATCTTTGAGCAAGTCCTGCATTTGTTGGAACTCACGTTCCTCCTTCCGAAGCCGTGCCGTTCTTTCGGCCATTTTGGCCAAGGCCTGATTATACTTGATTTTATAATTCTCCCTTGCTTGGTTCAAATCCCTCTCTGCTTTTTCCAGGTCATATTCATTCTGCTTAATCGTGGCCGGTGGCTCAAACTGGGATTGCTCCAATACGAGCTTTTTTTGCTCCACGTTGTATTCCATATTGAGGATGTTGTCCCGCTCTTGTCGAAGGGTCAGAGCCGTATCCAATTTGGCCTGTTCGTACTGTGCCATTTCCGAATCCAGGTTATTTTGTCCGTCACTTAGTTTCCCGAACAGTTCAGATTTATCAATGGAAGCAATAAAGTCCCCTTCTTTTACCACTGTACCTTCATCGACCATTTTTTCAATGGTCAACTGATATACCCTAAATTCTCTGGCCTTCGTTGGCCCCATAACCTGCACGGACCTCAAAGCCTTTAGCTCCCCCGTGGTGGCAATTTCAACAGTAAATTTCCCCTTTTTTACCGGAACAATGATATCAACACCATCTCCGGATGCAGTTGGTGAAAAAATAAAGTACAGTAACAAAATTGCTACTACACTTCCTGCTGCAACAAATATTAAATTCTTTTTCATCATCAAATCCCTTTAATAAGGTATTATTAAGTTAAACTTCTTCAAAAATAAATTTTTAAGTGCTAACGACCTTCCCAACGAAAACCAAATATAGCCATTAACATAATATTTCAAACTAAAATCTTAATTAATATATGTTAAAATCCATCTAAATGTTTTGCTAAATTGCGACCCGCTAGACTTGAATCAACAAAATCGACATGAAAAAAATCATCAGCTTTGTCATCCGTTATATACCAAGAAGTTTTTTACAACGCATTAGCCACTTTTTCCTCCGCATTTTGTCAGTTTTTTATGGGGGAGATGCTGTGGAGTGCACCATTTGTAAAAAGCATTTCAGGAAATTCCTCCCATATGGTCGAAAAGCTCGGGAGAATGCGCTCTGTCCCAATTGCCTTGCACTTGAAAGACACCGACTCATGTGGCTATTTCTTCAGCAAAAGACTAATTTCTTCACTTCCCCACTAAAAGTACTTCACGTAGCCCCAGAACTTTGTTTTATCAATCGTTTTGAAAAGTTAGAAAACTTGGAATACATCACTGGGGACATAGAATCACCTCTCGCTAAGGTAAAAATGGACATTCACAAAATACCATTTGAGGACAACGCCTTTGACGTTGTCTTTTGCAACCATGTAATGGAGCATGTTGAGGATGATATCTTAGCATGTAAAGAAATCAACAGAGTTCTTAAGAATGATGGTTGGGGCATTATCCAATCCCCAGTATATGACATCCCTAACACCCTTGAAGACAAAACCATCACCTCACCGGCAGAAAGAGAAAAAATGTTTGGCCAACGTGACCACGTAAGAAAGTATGGTCATGATTATGCCAAAAGGCTTAGCAAATCTGGCCTGGATGTGCAGGAAAACAGATTTGTTAAGGAACTGCCAATCGACATTATCGAGAGACATGCATTGCCACCCAATGAAATCATTTATTATTGCAAAAAAGGGAAACTACCGCTTAATTAATTTAAATAGTAAGCCGGCGCCATATGAAAACAACTGACCATAAGAGGTAAAAATTGACATAAAACCAACTTTAACAGATCGGTTGGCAACTGTACCGGAAATAAAAACTGCAATGGTCCAGAAACCAAAAACCACAGAACCTATAATAAACATTGGTTTATTATAGAAATATGCGGTTACTATTACCAAAAATGCGATGGAGAAAAATAAGGGCATCAAATGAACCAGTTTAATGGATCCAGGATGAAAGCGGTTTACATTCACTCGATTCCCACCAAATGAAAAGCTTTGCTTTAAAAAGGAAATATAATCATTTCTCCTCTTATGGTAGACAAAGGCATCTTTTACCAACTGCAGGTTAAATCCTTTCTTTTTTATCCGAATACTCAATTCAATGTCTTCCCCCTGATTGGGATCTCTAAAGCCTCCTACCCTTTCATATACTTTTCTCGAAAACCCCATATTATATCCTCTTGCTTGGTATTTTCTTGGATCCACTACTTTCCCTCTAATTCCACCGGTCGTCCACAGAGAGGTCATGCTAAAATTGATAGCCTTCTGAAGATCCGTAAAATCCCCCAATGCGGCATCCGGCCCCCCATGAGCATCCAAACTATGCCTTTCTATATTCGATTTTAAAATATTCAGGTAATCTTCAGGAATTATGCAATCCGAATCAAAAAACACAAAGTAGTCCCCTTTTGCGAGTTTCATTCCATAATTCCTTGCAAATCCTTGCCCGGTATTTTCCTGATAATGATATTGGATAGTTAATCGGTTTTCAAAACCATTAGCAATTGCCTCACTCTTTTTTGATGAGCCATCATCAATGATTATTACCTCAAAATCCCCATAGGTCTGTCCCTCTAAACTCCCTAAAAGTTCCGAAAGCTCCTGGGGTCGGTTATAAACCGGAATAATGATTGAAAAAAACATCAACTACTGAAATTTAATTCTTCATCGATATTGTAATCGTTTTTGGGAGAATGTGTTGAAATCATCATTTCTGCTAAAAAGCCGGTCAGGAACAGTTGGACACCAATGATGAGTGCTACTAAGGCTAGAAAAAACAACGGTTGTTCAGTTATTTCCCTTACATACAAGCCATGTCGTAATCCATAAATTTTTTCAAATATCAGCCAACAAGTAATCAAAAAGCCAGTAAAAAAAGACAGGGTACCAAAAGTTCCAAAGAAGTGCATTGGTTTCTTTTTGTACCGGTTGACGAATGAAACGGAAATCAAATCCAAAAAGCCATGAACAAACCTCTCAATCCCAAACTTAGTCCGCCCATATTTTCTAGCCCTGTGAGCAACCACTTTTTCACCGATTTTGGTAAAACCATTCCACTTTGCTATCAAAGGGATATAGCGGTGCATTTCTCCATAAATATGAATTTGTTTGACTACCTTATTTCTATAAGCCTTTAATCCACAATTGAAATCATGCAACTTAATCCCTGAAATCATCCGGGTCACGCCGTTAAAAAAGCGTGAGGGTACTGTTTTGGTAATGGGGTCATGCCTTTGCTTCTTCCAACCGGAAACAATATCATACCCACCCTTTGTTATCATCTCATAAAGTCCCGGAACTTCGTCGGGGCTATCCTGTAAGTCTGCATCCATCGTTATCACTACCTCGCCTAAGGCTTTACTAAACCCCACATCCAAAGCTGCTGACTTACCGTAGTTTCTGCTAAAACAAATTCCTTTAATGTGTCCATTTTCCTGCGAAAGAGCTTGTATTACCTCCCATGAGGCATCTGAACTTCCATCATTGACAAAAATCACCTCATAGCTCAGTTTGTTTTCTATCATCACCTTGCTTATCCATTTTGTAAGCTCCGGCAAAGATTCTTCTTCATTAAACACAGGAATAACAATGGAAACTTGAATCATTTATGCTAATTGAGTATTGGACCTTTTGTTTATTGCTACTACGATCAAGCCTATTATCAGAGCTCCCATCATAGCATTGAAGAGCGTTGACCCTGCGAAAAATTCCGCTGTTTGAAAAAACTTCATAAAGGCAGGAACATTGTCTGGATCATAGGTTGCCCCCATACTTTCTTGGGCTTCTATTTGTGCTTCGATTATTCGTTGTACATATTCTGTATCAAAAAATTTAAGATAGATATAAAACCCCACAGCTCTGATCACCCCTCCGATAAACCCTACCAGCAGGACAAGTTTAAAGCCATCACCGAAGCTCATAATCCCATCATTACTATCCCTAAATTCCTTGGTGCTGAAGAAATAAATGCAAAATGCAATGGCAAATGTGATAATACCAGAAACTATTTGGGTTCCCATTCCTCTAGAAGAGAGGTCAAACATTGCTGTAATAAAGATGACAATGACGCCGATTATTCCATAAATCAAGCCCCATTTTTTTCCAGTATCGGATATTGAAGTTCTATCTTCCATAATTTTATTTTTTAGTTCTTTTTAAAATTATGGAAATAATAATAGTAAAAAATAATTCCAACATGAAAATTTTGAGGAACACATCTAATGCGATATCTGATATGCTCATTTCCTCATTTTTTTCCAGAGTCTTTTCGAAAGCCTCCTTATTTATATTTTCGGTTATATAGGCTTCCTTTCCTTGCAGCCATTCGATCTTTTCAGCGCGGTAATTAAGAAAAATATCTTGATCTAATTGCAAAAACAATGCTATTCCAGCAGCTGCCACTAATGCCAATAACGCATATATCACAAACCCCACGGTCATTCCTTGGGCAAATAGTAATTCGCCATCGCCAAAATTATCCCTAAAATTCTTAATACCGATAAAGACAAAAACCGGTGTAATCATACAGGCAAAAAACAAGGTGAAATCGATCGGTTCGAGATCAATTAAAAATAAAACCCAAAATGCCAACAGGCATAGTAAACCTCCTGTTAAACCAAATAAGTAACTACTTTTGATATATTTATGCATCCAATCGAACCAATTTACCCTTGTTAATAACAACCTTTACCTTACCTTTCAATCTTTGGTTAAAGTAAGGTGAATTCGCGCTTAGCGATTTATTGGAAGTATTGTCAAATGTCCATTCTTCATTAGGATCAAAAATAGTTATGGACTCCATAGATTCTTTGGTAGACCTGATCACTTTTGCCGGGCCATTTGTGATCTTTTCGATCAATAATGGCCAGCCTAATTCTTTTTCTAGAAGCACCAGTCCAGGTAAAAATGTTTGCAAACCACTCATCCCGAATGCGGATAAGTCAAATTCCATGTGTTTTGCATCAAAATCTTTAGGCTGATGATTAGATACAATGGCATCTATCGTTCCATCCTTCAACCCTTCTATTAAGGCCTTTCTCTCCTCTGCACCTCTAAAAGGGGGTAAAACTTTCAAATTTGTATTGTAATCAATCAAATCCTTATCCGAAAATAAAAGCTGATACAAGGAAATGTCTGCTGTAACACCCAAGCCTTCCTGTTTAGCTTTCCGGATAGCCTCAATTCCTTTTACCGTACTTACTGTTTGCAAATGCAAGTTCCCTCCAGTATATCTCAAAATCTCCAAATTCTTTTGAATGGCAACTTCTTCGGCTAACGAAGGAATTCCTTTCATTCCT
>Ga0207773_100355_pt1 | contig 20820 bp, 17 predicted proteins | sample TtaePargueraPR_2_FD_187281 | JGI IMG/M metagenome (GOLD analysis project Ga0207773, IMG submission 187281) | Aerobic enrichment media microbial communities from Bioluminiscent Bay, La Parguera, Puerto Rico - Tt and M1 (3) (SPAdes) | ecosystem: Environmental > Aquatic > Marine > Unclassified ...
GCCTTTCCAAAATCCTCCTCAGACCTCATCACCCTCCTCACCTCCGGCCCCACCAACGCGCAGCCCCAGCGCGGCCATTCCGACGCCGTGCTCCCCCTCACGCGCTATGCAGAACTCTTCGACACCCTTCCCGAAGAAATCCGCGCCGCCGTCACTGCCCGCTGGGGTACCCCGGACACCGATCCCTTTGTCCGCGAAGCAGCCTTCCATCTGCCAGCCCACCGCGTCGGCAATGTCACCATCATGCTCCAGCCCGCCCGCGGCTGGCAGCTCGACGAGACCACGAGCTATCACGACCCGCACCTAGTCCCGCCGCATGCCTACATCGCTGCCTATCTCTGGCTGCGTCACGAGTTTGGCGCCCACGCCATGGTGCACAACGGCAAGCATGGCACGCTCGAATGGCTGCCCGGCAAGTCGGCGGCGCTCGATGCCGATTGTTACCCAGACGCCCTCTGGGGCCAGTTGCCGCACCTCTACCCCTTCATTGTCAACGATCCGGGCGAGGGGACGCAGGCCAAGCGCCGCACCGGCGCCGTCATCATCGACCATCTGGTGCCCCCACTCACCCGTGCCGAAACCTATGGGCCCCTCAAGGACCTCGAGGCCCTGCTCGACGAGTATTACGCCGCCTCCGGCATGGATCGTCGCCGCCTCAATGATCTCAAACGTCGCATTCTCGACTTCACCCGCGACAGCCGCCTCGATCAGGACATCGGCCTGCCCGAAAGCGAAGCCGAGGCCCTGATCAAGATCGACAACTTCCTTTGCGATTTGAAGGAAGCGCAGATACGCGACGGCCTGCATGTCTTTGGGCACTCGCCAGAGGGAGGGATGGCACGAGACCTTGCCGTCGCTTTGGCCAGAATACCGCGCGGTGAGGCCCCCGGGGATAACTCGCTGATTCGAGCTCTGGCCGATGATCTCCGGCTCGGATTCGACCCCCTGACCGCCAAATTGGGCGAACCGTGGTCCGGGCCGACGGAATGGCATTCACAACGCGTTCATGAAGCGACTCCTGGCCCTGCGCCGAGACGCATTGGCGACGTTATCGAGCAGCTCGAAATCATCGCCGCCGATCTGGTCGCCGGCACGCGCCATTGCCCCCCGGAGTGGACAGCTACAAGCGCCGTCCTCGACACGGTCGAAAACCTTGTCAAACCAAGTCTTTCCGCCTCCGGCCCGGCGGAAATGCAGGCCTTCCTCGACGCGTTGGACGGCAAATTCATCGCTCCCGGACCCTCCGGTGCGCCCTCCCGGGGGCGGCTCGATGTGCTGCCCACGGGCCGCAATTTCTATTCGGTGGACGCGCGCGCCCTCCCAACGCCAAGTGCCTGGGAACTCGGCAGAAAATCGGCCGAAAGCCTGATCCTGCGGCATCTGCAGGATCATGGCCACCACCTGCGCGCCGTCGCGCTTTCGGTCTGGGGGACCGCCAATATGCGCACCGGCGGCGACGATATCGCCCAGGCCATGGCCCTCATCGGCGCCCGTCCCACTTGGGACCCCGGCTCGCTCCGCATTTCCGGCTACGAAATCATCCCGCTGGCAAAACTCGGTCGCCCTCGCGTCGACGTAACCCTCAGAATTTCCGGCTTTTTCCGCGATGCCTTCCCCGCCCAGATTGCGCTCTTCGACCGCGCCGTCCGCGCCATCGGCGCGCTGGACGAACCCGAGGACGACAACCCCATCGCCGCCAGTATGCGTGCCGAGGCCTTGGGCCTCATGGCAACCGGCAAATCGGAAGCCGAGGCCGCCTTGGCGGCGGGTGTGCGGATTTTCGGTTCAAAACCAGGTACTTATGGCGCCGGCCTTGGCCAGCTGATCGATAGTGGCAACTGGTCCGACAAGGCCGATCTGGCCAATCAGGCCCTGGCCTGGGGTCAATATGCCTACGGCGCAACCGCGTCAGGCGTGGCCATGCACGACCGCTTCCGCGCCCGCCTGGGTGAGATCGACGCCGTGGTCCACAATCAGGACAATCGCGAGCACGACCTGCTCGATAGCGACAATTACTACCAGTTCGAAGGCGGCCTCTCCGTTGCCGCCGAAACCCTCTCCGGCCATAAGCCGGCCGCCTACCACAACGACCATTCCCGTCCGGAAACGCCGAAGATCCGCACGTTGGAAGAAGAGATCAGCCACATCATGCGCTCCCGCGTGGTCAATCCCAAATGGATTGCCGGCATGATGCGCCACGGCTATCGCGGCGCCTTCGAAATCATCGCCACGGTCGATTTCATGTTCGCCTTTGCCGCCACCACCGGCTCCGTGAAAACCCACCACTTCGACCTCGCCTTCGAAGCCTTTGTGGAGGACGACATCGTGCGCGATTGGCTCAAAGAGGCCAACCGCTTCGGCTATGATGAGCTGATCGCCAGATTCAACGATGCCCGCCAGCGCGGCCTTTGGTCGCCACGCTCAAATTCCGCCTATGCCTATCTGGAGTCGTCCCATGACTGATAAACCCGCCAAGAAAACCGACCTCATGAGCGAGGCCGAGCGCGACGCCTATCACGCCGAAAAAATGAAGAAGAAGAAGACGGCGCGCGACAAGATCCTTTCCACCAAGACCGAGGAGAAAGGCTTGCTCATCGTCCATACCGGCAAGGGCAAGGGCAAGTCGACGGCGGCCTTTGGCATGGTGTTCCGGGCGCTGGGCAATGGCATGCGCGTGGGCGTCGTGCAATTCGTCAAGGGTGTCTGGAACACTGGCGAGCGCACCGTGCTCGACAAGTTTCCCGACCAGGTGACCATCAATGCCATGGGCGAGGGCTTCACCTGGGATGTTGCGGACCGTCAGCGCGATCTGGCCGCTGCCCGCAAGGCCTGGGACCAGGCCAAGGCGCTGATCGCCGACCCGCGCTACGATATGGTGTTGCTCGACGAACTCAATATCTGCCTGCGCTACGACTACCTGCCGCTCGAGGAGGTAGTCGAAACGCTGCGTGACAAGCCGCACGACAAGCACGTCATCGTCACCGGCCGCAATGCCAAGGACGAGTTGATCGAAATTGCCGATCTGGTGACGGAAATGACAGAGATTAAGCATCACTTCCGTGCTGGCGTAAAAGCGCAGAAGGGAATCGAGTTCTAGCAGACACTTGGCACGAAAGACCGCGTCAGCCCGTCGATCACAGCATTCATATCTGCCAGATCGCGAATATTGTACTCGATCCGGTAGGCCGCATAGCTGGCCCCGTCACAAAGCGGCATCATGCGCTGATAGAAGATGCGGTGGTCGCGTTGACCGGAAAACACCGTCCATTGCGGTGTCGAGGCCTGATAGGTGATTGCCCAGTTCTGATCCCCTGCAAAGCGTTGCCGCTGCGCGACCTCCGCTTCGAAACTCTCCAAGAAGTAGCCGCCCCATGCCGTCAGGACCTGCTCAGATTTCAGCAGGTAGAAGGTCTGCCCGTCGCCATTGTCGCTCTCGCCTCGGCCTTCAAAACCGGGCGGAATATCAAGCTCATACCCGAAGCGCTGATTGGCATAGTGCGTCCAGAACTGCGCCATGGCAGGAGCAGTTATCAGCAGCAGAGCAATGGCGATCAGGATGCGCATGACGCGACTGTGCCTGTGCTTGCGCCAGCGGGCAAGTCGCTCAGAGAACAACAATTCCGGCGTGCTTGGCCTTGTCTTCCGGTTCGACATGAATGGTGATCTGTGCATCCCTGACGGCCTGACGAAGCTGGGCCTCGATGCGGTCGCAGATGCCATGCGCGTCGTCCACGCTCATGGCGCCGGGCACGACCAGGTGAAAGTCGATAAAGGTCATCTTGCCGGCCTGTCGCGTGCGGATATCATGTGCCTCTATGGCGCCGTCGGCGCTGGTTGCGATCACCTCGCGAATGGTCTTCTGAGTCTCACCGGGCACAGCGGCGTCCATCAACCCGCCCACGCTGTCGCGGATCACGCCCCAGCCGGACCACAGGATATTGAGCGCGACAAGCACAGCCAGCATGGCATCGAGCTGCGCAAGACCGGTCGCAAAGACCAGCGCCAGCCCAACCAGAACGCCAACTGTCGAGATCACATCTGTCATCAGATGTTTGCCATCAGCCGCAATCGCCGGCGATTTTGCGTCTCGTCCCTGTCGCAGCAACACCAGCGCCCAGACAAGATTGATCGCAGTGGCCACGCCACTGACCGCCAGACCCTGTACCGGCGCCTGGGGCATTTCCGGGGTCAGGAAGCCAGTGATGGCTTCCCGCAAAATCAGAATGGCGGCAACGATGATCATCACGCCGACCAGCACGGCCGAGAAATATTCGGCCTTGTGATAGCCATAGGGCAGGCTGGCATCGGCCGGGCGCTGGGCCAGCCGCACCGCGATCAGCGCACCGATGGCGGTCACCACATTGACAATGGATTCCAGCGCATCGGAGTACAGAGCGATCGAGCCGGTCAGCCACCAGGCCAGGAATTTCAGCCCCAGCACAATCAGCCCCACCAGAATGCTGGACGCGGCGATGGCCAGGGTGCGGTTGACCGCCATGGTGCTCTCCTCGGTCTCGAATACTGGCCATAGCGGAGCCGGCGTCAGGTCGCAAGTTCTTGTATTTGCGAGCGATTTTCAGAAGCATTCGTAACTTCCGCTTGCTTCGGTGGCCCCACGGCCAAGCCATTGATTGACCAAGAACTTTGCCCGGCCTAGAACCGAAACCAGCGCAGCGTTCCCTTGACGGAACTGAAACAGAGCTCGGTGCGGTCGACCAATTCGCGGGACCAAGCCCGGGGCTGCTCCGGTTTTTGAGTGAAGCTGCCTCGGTCGAACGAGGCGAAAATGATTGATGCACCATCCAGCCCGCCCGCCAACTCGGCTCCGCGCGGCATAGTTGCCGGCATTGGCCTGCGCGCGAATGCCGGCAGTGCCGAAGTGCTGACTTTGCTCGACCTCTGCCTTGCGAGTGCAGGTCTTACACGCAACGATTTGACAGCCCTCGCGACCCTGGATCGCAAGTTGTCTCATGCTGCGCTGGTCACGGCAGCGGCGATCCTCGATGTGCCTGTCCTGTCCATTGGCGATGACCGGATCGATACGATTGTACCAAACCCCTCCGCGCGCGTTCGACACCACATGGGGCTCAATTCAGTTGCCGAAGCCGCTGCCATGCGTTTCGGCACCCTTCTGGTCGAAAAGCAGCGCAGCGCCAACGTGACTTGTGCACTGGCGCGCCTGGCGGGATGTCAGGATCAATCGCAGCCCAGAGCATCCAATGCAGCTTCGACGCTTCCAACCTCATGGGCTGGGCCGTAGATGGGGCGCTCGATCATCACCACCGGGACCGATAGCTGCAAGGCAGCCTCCAGCTTGGCCGCCGTCTGTCCGCCGCCCGAATTCTTGCTGACCAGATGCGAAACGCCATGACGCCGCATCAAAGCGACTTCGTCGGCCAGCCGGTAGGGTGGGCGGCTCGTAATCAGCTTGGCATGGGCCGGCAATGGTCCGGGCGGTGCCTCAATGACGCGGATCACGAAACGGCAATCGCGTCGTTCCAGAAAATGATCGAGCCCGGCATGTCCTGTCGTCAGCAGCACATTTGCGCTGGCCGGCAAGGCACCGGCAGCCTCCCGCACCGATCCCACAATGGTCCAATGCTGACCCGGCAGCGGTGTCCATGCGGGGCGCATCAGGCGCACCAGCTTGACGCCACTGGCTTCGGCAGCCGCCACGGCGTTGGTGGAGATCTGCCCGGCATAGGGGTGGGTGGCGTCGATCAGGCGATCGATGCCCGCGACGCGCAGATAGGTGCTGAGCCCCCCAATGCCGCCAAACGGTCCCATCCGCAACTGTCCCTCGGGCAGGATCGGGTTCTGGGTTCGTCCCGCCAGCGATGTGATGACGTCGTGGCCGGCGCCAACCAGCCGACTGGCCAGTTCCCGCCCCTCGGCGGTTCCTCCCAGGATCAGAATTTTCATCGTTTGTCTTTCATGGCCCCATGCCAATTTGCCCGCCCCCGTCCTTGCACTCAAGGTCCCGCGAGGCGCAATGACTGAACGCCATCTCGCCACCCTCGCCAAAGCTGATTTCCCGGCCTTTGAACCGGGCTCTGTCTGGCTCGTCGGCGCGGGACCCGGTGGTCCGGGCCTGTTGACACTCCTGGCCTGGCATGCCCTGGGGCAAGCGGATGTGATTGTCCACGACGCTCTGGTGTCCGCTGACATACTCGCGCTGGCGCCTGATCATGTCCTGCGTATCCATGCCGGCAAGCGTGGCGGCAAGCCGTCTCCGAAACAGGCCGACATCACCATTCGCCTGATTGAACTGGCGCGCCAGGGCAAGCGCGTATTGCGGCTCAAGGGCGGCGACCCTTTCATGTTCGGTCGCGGGGGAGAGGAGGCGGGCGCTCTCGCCGAGGCCGGCGTGCCATTCCGCATCGTCCCTGGAATTTCATCAGGCCTGGGTGGGTTGGCCTATGCCGGCGTGCCGGTCACCCACCGCGAAACCAACCACACGGTCATATTCGTCACCGGCCATGATGAAACCGGCGCAGTCCCCAGCGCGGTCGACTGGTCTGCCGTCTCTCGGGCGGCACCGGTTATTGTGTTGTTCATGGCGGTCAAGCACCTCCCCGTCATCGCGGCAAACCTTTTGGCGGCGGGACGGCATGCCGACGAAGCGGTGACCATCGTCTCCAATATTGCCCGGCCGGAACAGAGCGTGCTTGAAACGACACTGGGCGACGCCGGCACGCTGGGGGAGGTGCCCACGCCAGCCATCGTTCTCGTGGGGCCGGTGACGCGCTATCGCGCCCGGCTCGACTGGTATGTCGGAGAAGTGCGGAGGCACGTCTTTGGCTGAGGGACTTGTTATATCCGCGCCGCGCTCGGGCTCAGGCAAGACGGTGATTACGCTTGGTCTGCTCGCGGCCATGCGCCGTCGCGGTTTGGTGGTGGCGCCAGCCAAATCCGGGCCCGACTATATCGACCCACATTTCTCCGGGCGCGCCGCGGGACGGGACGCCATCAATCTCGACCCCTGGGCAATGCCGCAGGATCAATTGCGCGCGCTCGCCAGCCAGCAGGCGACGGGGGCAGACTTGCTGGTCGTTGAGGGGGCCATGGGCCTGTTCGACGCGGCCGCCGATGGCACAGGGTCCACTGGTGATCTCGCCGAACGTCTTGGCCTGCCCGTCATACTGGTCGTCGACGCCGACAGGCACAGCCAGTCGGTAGCCCCATTGGTGGCCGGCTTCGCGCACTGGCGACCAAAGGTTCCCGTCGCCGGTGTCATCCTCAATCGCGTCGCCAGTGCCCGACATGAACGTATGCTGGTTGCCGCTTTGCGCGACACCGGTGTCCCCTATCTTGGCGCGGTGCCCCGCCGGCCCGAACTGGTCATTCCCGAACGACATCTCGGACTAGTCCTGCCCGGCGAAACGGCCGACTTCGCTGGCTTTCTCGATCATGCCGCCAATGCCGTGGGTGACTATGTCAACCTGGATGCGCTGCTCGCTCTGGCGGCGCCTCTGGCGGCTGACGATGTGCCGCCGAGCGCTCTGCCGCCGCTGGGTCAGCGCATTGCCATTGCGCGCGACAAGGCGTTCGCCTTCATCTACCCCCATCTTCTGGATGGATGGCGAGCCCGGGGTGCAGACCTCAGTTTCTTTTCGCCCTTGGCCAATGAAGCGCCGGCTGCCGATGCCGACGCGATCTTTCTGCCCGGCGGCTATCCCGAACTGCATGGCGCCGCTCTTTCCGCAGCAGACACTTTCAGGCGGGGACTGGTTGCGGCGCGAGACCGAGGCACACTGATCTATGGCGAATGCGGAGGCTTCATGGTGCTGGGCGAAGGTCTGGTCGACAAGCAGGGCTCTGCCCATGCCATGTCCGGACTTTTGCCCGTGACAACCCGCATTGACCGGCCCAAGCGCGTCCTGGGCTATCGCCGTCTTGTCCACCAAAGCCCCTTGCTCTGGCCGACTAGCCTCAATGGCCACGAGTTTCACTATTCATCGGCCAGAGGCACTGGGCTGCCGCCGCTATTCGAGGCGGTGGATGCCGAAAATATCCCCCAGCCGCCCATGGGCGCAGTGCTGGGGCGGGTCATGGGATCTTACGCGCATGTGATCTCTGCGCCATAAGGAATCTCATGACCAAAGCCTTGATGTTCATGGGCACCGGCTCCGACGTCGGAAAATCGCTGATCGTTGCGGGCCTCTGCCGCGCACTGAGCAATCGCGGCCTTTCGGTCGCGCCCTTCAAGCCGCAGAATATGAGCAACAACGCCGCCGTCACGGCCGATGGGGGCGAGATCGGCCGCGCCCAGGCCCTGCAGGCCCGCGCCGCCCGACGCGACCCCATCACCGCCATGAACCCGGTCCTCCTCAAGCCCGAGGGCGACACCGGCTCGCAGGTTGTGGTGCGCGGCAGGCGCCGCGCCAGCTTGTCGGCCCGCCAGTATTGGGCTGACCGCGCCCAGCTGCTGCCCGAAGTGCTCGATGCATTCCGCGCTCTTTGCCAGACGACTGACATCGTCCTTGTTGAAGGCGCCGGCAGCGCCTCCGAAGTCAATCTGCGCGCCGGTGATATTGCCAATTTCGGCTTTGCCCGCGCCGTAAATGTCCCTGTTGTGCTGATCGGCGATATACACCGGGGCGGCGTTGTTGCCTCCATTGTCGGCACGCTGCAGGTGATCGACTCGGAAGATGCCGCGCTGGTTCGCGCCAGCCTCATCAACAAGTTCTTCGGCGATCCCGCCCTTTTCGCGTCCGGCAAGAGCTTCCTGGCCGAGCGCACCGGCCGGCCCTGCCTTGGTCCTGTGGCGCACTTCGCCGATGCGACACGACTGCCGGCAGAGGATGCGCTGGCGCTGGAAGACTATGCCGGAGGGCAGGGGACGTTCCATATCGCGGTGCCGCGGCTGCCGCGCATCGCTAATTTCGATGATCTGGATCCCTTGCGGGCTGAACCTGGCATCCGACTGACACTGGTAGGCCCGGGCCAGCCCGTTCCGCGCGATGCTGACCTTGTACTCTTGCCAGGCTCCAAGGCCACCCGGGCCGATCTGGGGGCCTTGCGTACCAATGGCTGGGACATCGACATCCATGCACATCACCGCTCTGGTGGGCGGGTCATGGGGATATGCGGTGGCTATCAGATGCTGGGCCGGACTGTTGCCGATCCCGATGGCATAGAAGGTCCTCCCGGCACCGACGAAGGATTGGGCCTCTTGCAGGTCGATACGGTCCTGGAACCCACCAAACAATTGCGGACCGAGCAGGCCGTTCATCTGCAAAGCGGACAAGCCGTCTCCGGCTATCACATGCATATGGGCGTCACGACCGGGGGCGACACCAGTCGGCCCTTCGCAATGGTCGACAACACCCCTGAAGGTGCGATCAGCGCCGATGGTCGCGTAACAGGCACCTACCTCCATGGCCTTTTTGCCGCAGACGGCTTCCGCCGCGCTTTCCTCGGCGAAGCTGCAAGTCCGGACCTGTCATATGAAGCAGGCGTGGAACGCACCCTTGACGACCTTGCCAATCATCTCGAAACCCATATCGATATCGACCAGCTCCTGGCCCTGGCCGCTCCGACAAAGACTTGAGACATGGACCCGCTGATTTCCCCCCTGGCCCTGGCTGTCGAACGCCGCTTCGGCTACCCGCAAAAGCTCACTGACACCATCGGCCACCCGGTCATGTGGTTTGGCCGGCTGATCAGTTTCTGCGAAGAGAGGCTCAACACCACGCGCCGTTCGCCCGGTCAGCGCAAGCTGGCTGGCGTTGTCGCGCTGGGTCTGCTTCTTCTTTCGGTCCTTATTGTCACTGTTGGCATCCGCACAGTCTTGTCCTGGGTCCCTTTGGGTTGGGTCATCGAGATGCTGATTGCCACGGCCTTCCTTGCCCAGAAGGAACTGGGACGGGCTGTCGAAGCGGTATCCGAAGCACTGAGAACCTCCCTGAAGGCCGGCCGGGAGGCGGTCAGCCATGTTGTGGGGCGCGATCCGCAGGCGCTCGATGAAGCGGGCGTGGCTCGTGCCGCCGTCGAAACCCTGGCCGAGAGCACCTCGGATGGTGTGGTCGCGCCGTGGCTGTTCCTGCTGCTGTTCGGACTGCCGGGCATAGCTGTTTACAAGGCCGTCAACACAGCTGATTCGATGATCGGTCACCTTGACGAGCGCTATCGCGACTATGGCTGGGCGGCAGCCAGGCTCGATGACGTACTCAATTGGGTGCCGGCGCGCCTCAGCGCGGCGCTCATTACGGCGGCATGTTTTTTCACGCCAGGGGCCAGTCCCGGTCGCGCCTGGGCAACGACACGGCGCGATGCGGCAAAGCATGACTCGCCCAATGCCGGCTGGCCAGAAGCGGCCTTTGCCGGCGCACTGAATTTCCAGCTTGGCGGCCCACGGGCCTATGACGGCGAAGTGGTCGATCTGCCCGCATTCGGCAGCGGCAAGGCGGGGCTGGGGCCAAGCGATATCATGCTGGCCCTACTGCTCTATCGCCGCACGCTCGATCTTTTGCTGGGGTTGAGCGGCCTGGTGGCCCTGATGCTGCTGGTCAGTTGAGAGGGCCCGGGTTTTCCCCCTTCATCGTCAAAGGCAGTCCTGCGGCAATGAAATAGACATCGTCGCAGATCTCCGCCAGCCGCTGATGCGTCGATCCGGCCAGATCGCGAAAAGTGCGGGCCATGGCGTTGTCCGGCACGATGCCCAGCCCGACTTCGTTGGACACAAGGATAACCTTGGTCTGCCGCAACTCTTCCAGGGTTCCATAAAGCTCGGTGACGGCCGTCGCCACGTCTTCATTGGCCAGCAGCAGATTGGTAATCCACAGCGTCAGGCAGTCGACCAGGATCACATCATGTGATTTTTCGGCCTTGAGCAGGGCATGGGACAATTCGACCGGCTCCTCGATTGTCGTGAACCGCTCGCCGCGACTGGCCTGATGACTGCGAACGCGGTCGTGCATTTCCGAATCCAGCACGGTTGCCGTGGCGAGGTAAGCAGGCCTGGACCCGGCATGTAGTGCCAGCCTTTCTGCAAAGGCGGTTTTTCCCGAGCGAGCCCCGCCCAGGACCAGACAATGTCGCGTCATGGTCATTCCTCTTCCGGGCCGTGCCGCCGCCCGTTTCGATACCGATCATCTTCGCCCCAAACGAGCAGGAGAGGCAACCTGTTCCGCTCCTGCCCGGCGATTGCAGGCGGCCCATGCACACCACCGGATTGGCAATGACATTTTCTTGGGTCTACTACTTTCGTCTTAGCGCCTTTCGCATTATGGTCCGCGCCGAATTGACCACCTAGTCTGGGAGCGTTAGGGCAGGGCGTTCGCCCCTTTCCTTTGAACCTCCCACACATCCACGGAGATGCCTTTCGTGCCGCGATATTATCTTGGCGTTGACGGTGGCGGCACCAATTGCCGCGTGCGCCTGGCCAATGAACATCTGGAAACGCTGGCAGAGGTCAAGAACGGCCGCTCGAACTTGCAGATCGACGGTGGTGAACCGGCGTACAAGGCGATCAGTGCCGGCGCGCGGGATGTCTTCAAGGCCGCAGGCATCGATTTTGCCGAGGCTGCCAACACCTATGCCTGCTTCGGCATGGCCGGCGGCCGCATGTATTCGGCGCGCGATGCCTTTGCGGCGCGCCCCTGGCCCTTTGCCGGGGTGAGAGTCTACGACGATATCGACATTGCCCATGCCGGTGCCCTGGGTGGTGGCGAAGGTGGCGTCGTCATCATCGGCACGGGATCGGCGGCCATGTCGATTGTCAATGGCACCCGATACCAGGCCGGCGGCTGGGGCTTCCACATTGGTGACCAGATGAGCGGCGCCATTCTGGGCCGTGAACTGGTTCGCTATTCGGTTGAGGCCGAGGACGGTCTGGTCGAAGCCTCGCCGCTGACCAAAGCCGTGATCGCGGCGCTCGGTGGCGACAATCAGGCCACCATGACCTGGTCCTTTGCCACCGAGATGGACTTGAAGCTGTTGAGCCGCGATGGATCGGAAGGCTGCGACGATGCCCTGGTTGGCCGCGCGCCGGGCGAGTTCGGCAAGCTCATGCCGCTTTTCTTTGATTATCTTGAGCAGAACGATCCAGTGGCACAAAAGCTTCTCACCATCGAGATCGGTTATATCGACACCTATGTGAAATGGTTCAAAGGGCACCACGCCAGCGTCATGGCCATTGTTGGCGGGCTGGGGCAACGCCTCTTTCCCATCCTGCAGCAGCATTATGGTGACTTTGTCGCCCTGCCCAAATACGAACCTCTGCACGGCGCGGTCATCCTCGCCAAACAGAATTTCGCGTCAAACTAAGGGACGTCCCGCTTTGTCCAGCCGCATCATTCCCGTCCAGCCCTTTGATTATGTGGTGTTTGGCGCCACCGGGGACCTCACCAAGCGCAAGCTGATTCCCGCGCTCTACCACCGCTTCAAGGATGGGCAGTTCGACGAGCAGAGCCGCATCATCGGCGTCTCCCGCTCCAAATTGACCAACGCCGAATTCCAGAAACTGGCCGGGGATGCCATTGCCCAGTTCGTCGAGAAGGACTACCAGGACGCCGCCACCATCAAGCGCTTCCTGACCATCTTCTCCTACGTGGTCAATGACGTGTCCGACGAGGCTGGCTGGGGCGACATCAAGAAGGCGCTCCGCGATGACCCCAATGTGGTGCGCGCTTTCTACCTGGCCGTTGCGCCGGACCTGTTCGAACCCATCGCAGAGCAGCTGGCCAAGACCAAGGTCTATCGCCGCGACGCGCGCGTGGTCATCGAGAAGCCCCTCGGTCACGACCTGGCTTCCTCCATCGAAATCAATGACGGTGTGTCCAAGATCTTCAAGGAAGATCAGGTCTACCGTATCGACCATTATCTCGGCAAAGAGACGGTGCAGAACCTGCTGGCCCTGCGCTTTGCCAACACCCTGTTCGAACCGATCTGGAACTCGGCGCATATCGACCACGTGCAATTGACCGTGGCCGAAAGCGTCGGCGCTGGCACGCGCGGCTACTACGACGAGAGCGGCGCCCTCCGCGACATGATCCAGAACCACATGCTGCAATTGCTGTGCCTGGTGGCCATGGAGCCGCCAGCCAGCGACGACGCCAACGCGCTCCGTGACGAAAAGCTTAAGGTTCTGCGCGCTCTCCGGCCCATTACCAATGGCGAAGTGGCCACCAAGACCGTGCGCGGCCAATATCGCGGCGTGAAGTCCGAGACGGCGGCCGTGGCCAGCTATCAGGACGAGTTGCCCGAGGACAAGAAGGGCAGCCACACCGAAACCTTCGTCGCGCTCAAGGCCGAAATTGACAATTGGCGCTGGGCCGGCGTGCCCTTCTACATGCGCACAGGCAAGCGCATGGCCGAGCGGGTCTCGGAAATCTGCATCCAGTTCAAGCCCATTCCGCATTCGATCTTTGATCATGCCGAAGGCGCGCCCAAGGCCAATAAGCTCATCATCCGCCTGCAGCCTGATGAGGGCGTCAAGATGATGATGATGATCAAGGATCCGGGCCCCGGCGGCATGCGCCTGCGTCAGGTGCCACTCAATCTCAGCTTTGCCGAGACCTTCACGGAACGCACGCCAGAGGCTTATGAGCGCCTGCTGCTCGATGTGGTGCGTGGCAACCAGACCCTGTTCATGCGCCGCGACGAACTTGAGGCCGCCTGGCAGTGGGTCGATCCGATCCGCCAGGCCTGGGACCGGTCTTCGGAGCCGCCGCAAACCTACACCGCCGGTACTTGGGGGCCAAGCGGCGCCGTGGCGCTGATCGAGCGCGACGGTCGCACCTGGTATGAGGGGCCGAACTCGTGAGCATTGAGCGCCGCAGCTTCGCCGACAAGTCGAGCTTGGCCAAAGAACTGGCCGAGTCCGTGGCTGACCGCATCCGCTCGGCCATTGCCGAACGCGGTGCGGCCGCCATTGCGGTCAGCGGCGGCTCGACGCCCGGCAAATTCTTTCAGGCACTCGGGAAGACCAAGGACATCGATTGGTCCAAGGTTGTGGTGACCCTGGTCGACGAACGCTGGGTCGATGAAACCAGCGACCGGTCCAATGCCGCTCTGGTCAATGAGAAGATGCTGCAGGGCCCGGCCGCTAGGGCAAGATTTTTTCCGCTCTACTCGGGTGGCGACGAGCCCAGCGACGCGGCCATTGCCAAGACCAATACGCTGATGGCCGATTTGCCCCGGCCCTTCGCTGCCGTGGTGCTCGGCATGGGAAATGACGGGCACACGGCCAGCTTCTTTCCAGGTGGTGACACGCTTGACGCGGCGCTGACCGAGCCCGGGCCGACGCTCGCCATCCGCGCCCCGGGCGCTGGTGAACCGCGCGTGACCTTCACCCTGCCAGCCCTGCTCAAGACTGAGGGCCTCTATCTTCACATCGAAGGCGAGGGCAAGGCTGAGGTGCTCGAAACCGCTCTGGGCGATGGCCCGGTCGAAGAGATGCCGATCCGCGCCGTGCTGCGCTCGGGCGCAGCGGTGACTGTTTACTGGTGTCCATGAGGCTCCTGGGGCGGTCCCCAATCGACCGCCCCGGCCGCCGAACGACATCGGTTTGTTGATGCAAGGATAACCGCGCCAGCGGCCCCCTTCTGGCGTGTCCTTGCCTAGCTTTGGAGACTTGCCATGACCGTCCGCCAGGCCATCCAGGATGTGACCGACCGCATTGCCGCGCGCAGTCGCGACAGCCGTCGGGACTATCTCAATCGCCTCGATGCTGCCCGGGAACAGGGCGTCCATCGTGCGGCGCTGTCCTGCGGCAACCTTGCGCATGGCTTTGCTGCCTGCTCGCCGGCCGAAAAGGCGGCCTTGGCCGGCAACAAGACGCTCAACCTGGGCATCGTCAACAGCTATAACGACATGCTGAGCGCCCATCAGCCCTATCAATTCTATCCCGATATCATCAAGGAAGCAGCCCGCGAGATCGGCGCTACCGCGCAGGTTGCCGGTGGCGTCCCGGCCATGTGCGACGGCGTTACCCAGGGCCAGCCCGGCATGGACCTCTCGCTGTTTTCTCGCGATGTCATCGCCATGGCGACTGCCATCTCGCTCAGCCACAACATGTTCGACGCCGCCGTCTATCTCGGCATCTGCGACAAGATCGTGCCGGGCCTGGTCATCGGCGCCCTCTCTTTCGGGCATCTGCCGGCGGTCTTCATCCCTGCCGGCCCGATGCCCTCTGGCCTGCCCAATGATGAAAAGAGCAAGGTTCGCCAACTCTATATGGAAGGCAAGGTCGGTCGCGCCGAGCTGCTCGAGGCCGAAAGCAAGTCCTACCACTCGGCCGGCACCTGCACCTTTTACGGCACCGCCAATTCCAACCAGATGCTCATGGAGATCATGGGCCTGCACCTGCCCGGCGCCAGCTTCGTCAATCCCGGTACGCCGCTGCGCGATGCGCTCACCCGCGAGGCCACCAAGCGGGCCCTGTCGCTGTCCGCCTTGGGGAACAATTACACGCCCATCGGCCACATCATGGACGAGAAGGCCATCGTCAACGGCCTCGTCGGGCTGCATGCCACGGGTGGTTCGACCAACCACACCATGCACCTGATCGCCATGGCCGCCGCCGCCGGTCTGCAGGTGACCTGGGACGATATGAGCGATCTCAGCGATGCCACACCTTTGCTGGCGCGGGTCTATCCCAATGGCGTTGCCGACGTGAACCATTTCCACGCCGCGGGCGGCATGGGCTTCCTCATCAAGGAATTGCTTAATGACGGCTATCTGCATGAGGACGTCAAGACCGTCTGGGGCACGGGTCTTTCGGGGTACACCGTCGAAGCCAAGCTGATCGAGGACAAGCTCAGCTTCGAGCAGGCGCCTGCCGAGAGCGCGCTGCCCAAGGTTCTGACCGGCACCAAGGCGCCATTCCAGCCCACCGGCGGCCTGAAGCTGCTCAAGGGCAATCTCGGCCGCTCGGTCATCAAGGTCTCTGCCGTCAAGCCGGAGCATCGCGTGGTCGAGGCGCCGGCCCGGGTGTTCCATGGCCAGGAAGGTCTGCAGGCCGCTTTCAAGGCCGGTGAGCTGACGGGCGACATGATCGCTGTGGTCCGCTTCTCCGGCCCCAAGGCCATCGGCATGCCCGAACTGCACAAGCTGACGCCGGCCCTGGGTGTGCTACAGGATCGCGGCTTCAAGGTGGCCCTGTTGACCGATGGACGCATGTCCGGCGCATCCGGCAAGGTGCCGGCCGCCATCCACATGACTCCCGAGGCCATGGATGGCGGGCCGATCAGCAAGATCCGCGACGGCGACATGATCCGGCTCGATGCCAATGAAGGCACGCTGACATTCTTGGGCGACGAGAAGGAATTTTTCTCGCGCACTCCGGCCACTGAAGACCTGCGGCCCCAGCATTTCGGCATGGGCCGCGAACTCTTCGCCGGCTTCCGCAGCCTCGTCGGCGTGGCGGACAAGGGCGCGAGCGTGTTCAACTGATATTTTGCCGCGGGCCCGTGTAGCGGGCTCGCGGCCTTATCAGCGCGCCTGTTTCCACCTGCTCCAGCGCGTGGGCGATCCAGCCCACGCTGCGGGCCAGCGCGAAAATCTGCAAGGGCGCGTCCGCCGGCAGGTCGAACGCAGTCGTCATTGCGGCCAGGGCGAAGTCGATATTGGGCTTTTCGCCGGTCAGGCGCTCTCCGGCCGCGGACAGCTCGGCGAAGACCGGAGGCAGGGAAAAGGCCTGCATCAGGGCTGCGGCGCGCACATCGCCCTCGGGATAGAGCCGATGGCCGAAGCAGGCCAGCGTCTGCCCCTGCCGCAAATAGGCGGTCACCGCTGCCTCGGCACCCTGCCGCTGGGCCTCCTCGGCCAAACGGGCCATGCTCTGGCTGGCGTTGCCATGCAGCGGGCCGGACAGTGCCGCCAGCCCGGCCAGGACCGCGGCAGACAGGGGCGCGCCGGTCGAGGCCGTTACGCGCGCCGCGAAGGTCGATGCGTTGAGCTCGTGCTCGGCCAGCAGAACCAGCGCCCGCCGGATCGCATCGGCTGCGTTCGGTCGCGCCCATTGCAGCGCCAGGCGCTGATGCACCGGCACGGAGCCCGGCGACGCCAGTGCCCCAGCCAGGAAGGCCACCGTGCGCGCCGCATCGCCCAGCAGCACGGTGCGGCTGCGTCCGACCGATGGCATGTCCGTTGCTGCCAGTTCGGCCATGGCCTTGTAGGCCGCCGCCATGCCCGGGGCCAACGCGCGCCCGCGACCGGCAAAATCAATCTCACCCCCAGCGTTCCAGAGCAGACGCGCCGCAGCGCCGAGCGTGGCGGTCTCCGCCAGCGCCACGGCATCCTGCCCGCGGTAAAACAGTCGCCCCCCGGTTACGGTCGCAATGCTGGTTTCCAGCAAGGGCTCGCCCCAGGCGATGGTTTCCGCGGCTACGGCTCCGGCGGGGCGCCGGCCTTTCTGCCGTGCCGCCAGCCGCTCGACGTCTTCCTGCCGGTAGAGGCTCCGTCGCGGGTCTTGTGGGTCCGGCCGGGCGCCGATCCGGCCACGGCTGACATTGGCATAAAGGGTCTGCGGCTTGGTGCCCAATTGCGCCAGCGCCTGCTCGGCGGTCATCCAGCTCATGCGACCTCGCATTGATCAATTGCATCAAGATTGACGTCAATCTTGATTGGCTCGATTGAAGAGGAAACAGCAAGGAGTTGCAACATGTCTGGTCTTGATGATGTGATCGCCGCCGAAACCCGCCTCAGCGAAGTCGACGGCGCCAATGGCCGCCTTGTGATCTGCGGGCATAACCTGGATTCCCTGGCTGGACAGACGTCCTTTGAAGCTGTGCTGACGCTGTTGTTGCCCGACCTGTTCTCGACCAGTGAAGAGGTGGTGCGCGCAGAACTCGGTCAGGCGAGGCTCCATGTGTTTCGAGAGGTCGCAAGGCTGGATGCGGATCTGGTCTCCCTGTCTGTCACCGAAGGTCTCCGCGCCCTTATGGCACGGCTTCCAGATGGCGAGGATAAGTCGGTGGCCTTGCAGCAGATTGCTGCTCCGGCCGTCTTCGTGCCAGCTCTGATCCGTGCCAAGGTCGGACAGAAGCCGATACCGCCCCATGGCGGCCGCGGCCATGCCGCAGACATGCTGGCCATGTTGACGGGGGAAGAGCCAGATCAAGAGCAGGTCAGAGCCCTCGACACCTATCTCGTGACCGTCTCCGATCACGGGCTCAATGCCTCGACTTTCACCGCCCGTGTCGTGGCCTCCACCCGTGCCGGCTATGCCTCAGCGGTGCTGGCGGCCCTTGGCGCGCTCAAGGGACCGCTGCATGGTGGTGCGCCCGGACCCGTGCTTGATATGCTCGATGCCGTTGGCGCGCCGCAGAGGGCCGCAGACTGGGTTGCCGCAGCCCTGGCCCGCGGCGAGCGGCTGATGGGCTTCGGTCACCGCATCTACCGGGTCCGCGACCCCAGGGCCGATGCGCTCAAGACCGCGCTCAACCAGCTCGGTGCCGCCGGCGGCATGGACGCCGATCGCCTGGCGTTGGCTGAGGCTGTAGAGGCGGCCGCATTGTCCGCCCTGCGCGCCGCCAAGCCCGACCGGGTGCTTGAGACCAATGTGGAATTCTTCACCGCACTTCTCCTCGAAGCGCTGGGTTTCCCCCGCGAGGCATTCACTGGCGTCTTCGCCGCTGGCCGGGTCGGTGGCTGGGTGGCCCATGCCTATGAGCAGATTGGGACTGGTCGTCTGATCCGCCCGCAATCGCGCTATGTCGGACCGAAGGCCGCCTAGCTTTCGCTAGCGGCAGGGGCCGGCCGCGCGAAATGGCGCCTTGATCACCGGTTCGAGCTTGGGGAGCCAGAGATTTGGATCCGCACCCGGCGCTGGGTCTGTGGCGTCTGCGGTGCGCGGCATCCTGGGCACCTCCGAGGCGCAACCCGGTGTTGTAGCTATGTGCTCCTGGGCCAAGGCCGGAGCGAGCATCAAAATCAGACAGGCCAGTCCCCGCACTGCGCGCATATCTGTACCCCCTTTGTTCCCAGAGGTAAATGTTTCGCTTTTGTTCTGTCCTGTCAATACGCGTTAATACTTGTTAACGACTGCGCCCGAACAGCCGCTCGATATCGCCCTTCTTGAGCTCCACATAGGTGGGGCGGCCATGGATGCACTGTCCCGAATGCGGCGTGGCTTCCATGTCGCGCAGGAGGGCGTTCATCTCGTCCACACGCAGCCGCCGGCCGGAGCGGACCGAGCCGTGACAGGCCATGCGGCCGATAATGGCCTCCATCCGTGCGGTGAGGGCGGCAGTGCTGTCCCATTCGGCAAGGCCATCGGCGAGATCGCGGATCAGCCCGGAAATATCGGGATTGCCGAGCAGGGCAGGGGTCTCGCGCACGGCGATGGCACGGGGGCCGAAGCGGTCGAGGTAAAGCCCGAATTTTTCCAGCTCCGTGGCAGCCTCTTCCAGGCGTGAGCAATCCTCTTCGGGCAGCTCGACAATGACCGGGATCAATTGCGCCTGACTGACGACTGGGCCGGAGGCAAGCTGGGCCTTGAAGCGCTCATAGACGAGGCGCTCATGGGCGGCGTGCTGGTCCACCAGTAAGAGGCCATCCCCGTTCTGGGCGATGATGTAATTGTCGAACATCTGCGCCCGGGCTGTGCCCAGCGGATAGTCGGCGGGTGCGGCGTCGGGCTCGACATGTTCCACCCGCGCACTCGGAGCCGAAAAGCCCGCAAGCTGGCCGGGGTGCCGGTCGAGGTTGAGCGGGGCCCGGTCGGGTTGCCAATCGAAGCGCTGCGGCTGATAGGCAGCCGAAGCAGGGGCGACCGGCGCTGGGGCAGATGGCTCGGCCATTTCCGGCGCTGTGAAGGCCCCAAGAATGTCCTCGGCCACACTGGTCGAGGCCTTGAAACCGGCGCTGGCCAGGGCCGTGCCGATGGCCTTGATGACCGCGCCGCGCACCGCGCCCTGATCGCGAAAGCGCAATTCGGCCTTGGCGGGGTGCACATTGACGTCCACCTCCGCCGGGTCGATGGCGATATAGAGCGCCACCACGGGAAAGCGGTCGCGAAACACATAATCGGCAAAGGCGGCGCGGACGGCGCCAACCAGCACCTTGTCGCGCACCGAGCGGCCATTGACGAAATAGAACTGGCTGAGCGAATTGGCGCGCGTATAGGTGGGCAGCCCCGCCATGCCGGCCACCACGATACCATGCCGGGCCGTGGCGAGGGTAACCGCGTTCTCGACGAAATCGGCGCCCATCACCTGGCCCAGCCGCGCGCCCAGCGCCCCCTCGCCGGTAACGGCGGGCCAGTTGGCGGCGGTACGGTCCGAACCCTCAAGCACGAAATGCACGGCCGGATTGGCCATGGCCAGGCGCTTGACCACATCGGTGATGGCGGCGGTTTCCGAGCGGGCGGATTTGAGGAATTTCCGCCGCGCCGGGACCTGCGCGAAGAGGTCCCTGACCTCAATGACCGTGCCCCGGTTCATTGCCTGCGGCATGGGCGCCGTGCGCCGGCCATTGTCCACCACCAGCGCGAGACCCGTTTCCGCCTCGGCAGTGCGGGAGGCGACCGAGAGGCGGGCGACCGACCCGATCGAGGCCAGCGCCTCGCCGCGAAAGCCCAGCGTGCGGATATCGTCCAGATCATCGGCGCTGAGCTTGGAGGTGGCGTGGCGCTCCACCGAGAGCAGCAGGTCCTCCCGATCCATGCCGTGTCCGTCGTCGGCAATGCGGATGAGGTCCATGCCGCCATTGGCGGTGGTGATCGTGATACGGCGCGCGCCGGCATCGATGGAATTTTCCACCAGCTCCTTGACCACGCTCGATGGCCGCTCGACCACCTCGCCGGCGGCAATGCGATTGATCAGGTCTTCGGGCAGCTGGCGGATGGGCAAGGGCGATTCTCCTAGCCTCCAA
>Ga0207773_100356_pt1 | contig 20760 bp, 18 predicted proteins | sample TtaePargueraPR_2_FD_187281 | JGI IMG/M metagenome (GOLD analysis project Ga0207773, IMG submission 187281) | Aerobic enrichment media microbial communities from Bioluminiscent Bay, La Parguera, Puerto Rico - Tt and M1 (3) (SPAdes) | ecosystem: Environmental > Aquatic > Marine > Unclassified ...
GTCGCGGATGGTGCCGACATTGTAGGCCTGGGCCCAGGCCTCCTGGCGGTCCTTGGAGAGCCAGAAGTTCACGAACTCGTAGGCCAGGTCGATGTTCTCCGCCTGGGCGGGGATGTTCACCGTGGCGATCAGCGGGATCGTGCCTTCCTCGGGGATCACGAAGTTGACCGGCAGGCCGCTCTGCTGCAACAGCGCCGCGCGGGCGCTCCAATAGGGCGTCATCACCGCCGAGCCGTCCTCGATGAAGTTCGCCATGATGGACGAGCTCTGGATGAACTCGATGGCGTTGGGGGCGATCTCGGCGAAGTAGGCGAAGCCCGGATCGAGATCCTCCAGCGTGCCGCCCTCCATGACCGAGAACACCTGGGTCAGGAAGACGCCCATGATGGTGTTCATGTTCGGCAGGATGATGCGGTCGTGGTACTGCTCCTCGCCCAGCACCCGCCAGGAGGTCGGCGCCTCGGCGATCTCGTCGGTATTGTAGAGCAGCGACATGTACTGGATCTCGTGGATCGCGCCGCACTCGCCGATGCTGTTCTGGATCTCCGGGATCAGGTGCGCCATGTTCGGCACGTGCTCGACGGTCAGCGGCGCCAGCAGGCCCTCCTCGCAGCCGTTGATCGACTCCGGGCCGGTCATCACCACCACATCGTAGCCGGGCGCGCCGTTGGTGGCGCGGATGCGGGCGTAGTCCTCCGCGGCCGAGCCGGTCACGTCGTAGACCACGTCGACACCGAACTCCTCCTCGAAGGGCTCGATGATGTGCTCCAGGATCAATTCCTCGTAGCGGGCGCCGTAGGAATTGACGACGAGGTCCTGCGCGATGGCCGACTGCGTCGCGACCAGCGCCCCGGTGAGCGCAACCGCGCTCGTGAGCACGGTCCGGGATCGTAGTTGCCTAGACTCCATGACGTAGCCTCTCTTTCTGATTGTTGAGATCTCTCGGACGGCGCGGGAAGTCGATCCAGGACAGGGCATCTGGCAGGCTTCCCGTCTGATCCGCCCCGAGAGGCTAGCATCCCGCCGTTGCGCACCGTCAAGCACTTATCGACCATTATTATTTCTAAATTCCAATTAATCCATTGCAAACCCTATATTTCCCGGGGTTGGCCAGGCGCGATTTGATCGAAGAAGCCGATGAATTATCCGGCTTTTGTATTTCCCTTCGCGGCCCCGCACGGGCTATGCCGGAGAGGAAAAGGGCGTCGCACGCCTGCCGTGCCGCCCCAGCCGAGGAGGCCTGACCATGCCCGCCACGAGGACCGCCGCCCGTTCCTTCGCGCCGCCGCCGAAGCGTGCCTTCCGCACCATCGAGGTGATCCCCAGCGACGCCTCGATCGGCGCCGACATCGTCGGCTTCGACTTCGCCGGCGCCAGCGACGCGATGCTGGCCGAGATGCGCCAGGCCTGGCTCGACCACTCCGTCGTGCGCTTCCGCGGCACCAGGGTCTCCGACGCCGACCAGGTCGCCTTCACCGCCCGGCTCGGCGAGTTCGTCAAGCATCCCCGCCAGCTCAAGGGCGAGGAGGGCGCGCATCCGGAGTTCGAGGAGATCCTCGTCATCGCCAATGCCGACGACAGCGGCAAGCCCGCCGGCACCATGGGCAACAGCGAGTGCCGCTGGCACTCCGACACCTATATCGTCGACCGGCCGCCCTCGGGCGCCATCCTCAAGGCGGTGCGCCTGCCCAAGGCCGGCGGCAACACCTATTTCTGCGACATGTACGCGGTCTATAACGACCTGCCCAAGGCGCTGAAGCGCGATCTCGACGGCCGCATGATCCAGCTCGACACCGTCTATGACGGCGCCATGCGCGTGAGGAAGGGCATGGCCGAGCCCGACACGCGCGACATCCGCCTGTGGCCGTCCATCCGCCACCCGATCGTGCGCACCCACGGCGAGACCGGGCGCAACGCCATCTACCTGGCGGCGGAGACCAAGTCGGCCTGGATCGTCGGCCTGCCGCTCGACGAGAGCGCGGAGATCATCGCCCAGCTCTGGGAGCGGGTGGCCGATCCGAAATACCACTGGACCCAGCACTGGCAGACCGACGACATCATCATGTGGGACAATCGCTGCCTGAAGCACCGCCGCGACGGCTGGGCGGCCGACGACATCCGCATCATGCACCGCACCACGATCCGGGGCGAACGGCCGCACTTCGTGTGCTGAGGCGCCCGCCGCGCCTCAAGACCCTCCCGCCCGGTCCACGCCCGGCGGCCGCCAGCCATGATAGGCCGGATGGTCCCGGCCGATCGGCAGGGCGACCGGCGCGCCGGTGCCGGCCGAATGGTAGATCGCCGTCGCCAGTTCGAGCGAGCGGCGGCTGTCGTCCAGCGTCACCGCCGGTGGCGTTCCCTCCGTCAGGCTCCGGTGAAAGTCCTCGAACTGCCCGGCGAAGGATTCGCGGATCCGCGGGGCGTCGGCCAGGGCGGCGTCGATCGCCCGCTGCCGCGCCGCGTCCGGCGCCCGGAAGGACCAGGGCGCGTCGGTGAAGTCGCGCGCCTTGTGGCAGCTCTCCACCGTCACCTGCTCGAAGACGAAGCGCAGGCGGGTGATCTCGGTCGCCGCCCCCAGGGTGGCGGAAAAGGTGGCGAGGCTGCCGTCGGCCATCTCCGCCAGGGTGGCGCTGCAATCCTCAACCTCGATCGGATTGACCGCCGTTCTTGTCGCCGCGAAGACCCGCGCCACCGGCCCCAGCACGGCCATGACGATGTCCTGGGCGTGAATCGCCTGGGTCAGGTTCACGCCGCCCAGCTCGGTCGCCCAGCGGCCCCGCCAGGGCACGGCGTAGTAGTCCGCCCCGCGGCGCCAGTGGTTCTCCACCGTGGTGACATAGGCCCTGCCCGTCAGGCCCAGCGCCATCAGGTGGCGCAGCTGCATCAGCCCGTTGCCGAACCGCTTCTGCAGGATCGGCAGCAGCGCGCCCTCGGACCCGGCCGCCAGCGCCGCCAGCGCGTCGACCTCGGCCAGCGAGCCGACCAGCGGCTTCTCGCAGATCACGTGCTGACCGGCCTCCAGCACCGCCGAGATCTGCGCGAAATGCTGGTAGGGCGGCGTGCACAGGTCGACGACGTCGATGGCCGGATCGCCGACCAGCCGGGCGAGATCGCTCTCCACCCTCCGCACGCCATGGGCGGCCGCCAGCGCCGCCGCCCGTTCCCAGTCGACATCGCAGACAGCCACCACCTCCCAGAGGTCGGGCAACGCCCGGAACCCCGCCAGGTGGGTGCCGCCGATGCCGGTCCCGACGATGGCGACTCGCAGGCGTCTCGTCATGGTCGTGGTGTCATCCCGGTTGGTTGTTTCCGGTCGGTCGCATGGCGGGCGCGATCCGGTCCGGCGCGGCCGTTCACTCCGCGCCGTGCAGCCCGGCGCGCAGCGCGTCGATCTCGGCGGCATATTTCTCCCGCCGCGCCGGCGCCTCCTCGGTCCAGGCGCTGAACCGGGCCATCAGCCGCCCCAGCGCCGCCAGATCGCGGTCGCTCCAGTCGTTCAGGAAGTCGCCGAGCAGCAGGAACTTGAAGGCGCGCACCGCCTCGACCACGCGCTGGCCGCCGGGCGTCAGCTGCACCACCGCGCGCCGGCCGTCGGCCTGGCTGACGGCGCGGCGCACATGGCCGGCCGCGACCATCTCCGCCACCAGCCGGCTCGCCCGCGACGGGTCGATGCCCAGCCGCTCGGCCACCGTCGCCACCATGGTCTCGCCATCGGCGTCGCCGCCGAACTCGTTCTCCGGCGCCGCGATGGCGGTCAGAACGTCCAGCTGCGGCAGGTCGAGGCCGAGGCCCAGCTCGACCAGCGCCAGGCGGCCGATCTCCCGCTTCACCGCGCGTCGCCGCCAGCGCTGCAGCAGGGCGTCGATGGACAGCGTCGCCTCGACGGTGTCCGCGCGGATGCCCGCCCGCCGCATGAGTACCCGCGTGTCGTCGGTTCCCGTCATCGTCCCTGGCCCGTCATCATCCGTGTGCCGTCATCGCCCGTGTCATCCTCCGGGACCACCCAACCCCCTGGGATGGCAGCACTGCGAATTTACATGTTATCAGCATATATATGCGTGTGACACAGTTCCAGCGCGAACAGACAACCAGCGAGGAACGGCCGATCATGCCGGAGGAGGGGGACGCGGGGTCCCGGGACGAACAGCCGGTCTGGATCATCATGTCCGCGGTCGCCGCCGTGCTGCTGCTCGCCTCGCTCGGCCAGACCATCGTGGGCACCGCCCTGCCGGTGATCGTCGGCGATCTCGGCGGCCTCGACCATCTCAGCTGGGTGGTCACCGCCTATCTGCTCTCCTCCACCGTGGCGGCGCCGATCTACGGCAAGTTCGGCGACCAGTACGGCCGCAAGGTGGTGCTGCAGGTCGGCATCGCCATCTTCCTCGCCGGCTCGGTGCTGGCCGCCATGGCCACCTCCATGACCTTCCTGATCATCGCCCGGCTGATCCAGGGGCTGGGCGGCGGCGGGCTGATCGTGGTCGCCATGGCGGTGGTGGCCGACGTCATCCCGCCACGCCGGCGTGGCCGGGCGCAGGGCCTGCTCGGCGGCGTCTTCGGCGTCTCCACGGTGATCGGTCCGCTGCTCGGCGGCTTCCTGGTGGAGCAGCTGAACTGGTCGTGGATCTTCCTGCTGAACATCCCGGTGGGCCTGCTGGCGCTCGTTGTCATCGCGCTCGCCTTCCGCCAGAAGCCGGCGAAGACGCGCCACACCATCGACTATCTCGGCGCCGGGCTGCTCACCGGCGCCCTCTCGGCCATCGTCCTGTTCACCAGCCTCGGCGGCAACACCCTGCCCTGGGATTCGTCGGCGATGATCGTCCTGGGCGTCGGCGCGGTGGTCATGCTGGTCGCCTTCCTGGCGACGGAGATCCGCGCGCGGGAGCCGATCCTGCCCTTGCAGCTCTTCCGCAACCGCACCTTCGCGGTGTCGAGCGCGGTGCTCTTCATCGTCGGCATCGCCATGTTCGGCACCATCACCTTCGTGCCGCTCTACATGCAGGTGGCCCAGGGCGTCAGTCCGCAGGATTCGGGCCTGCTGCTGATCCCGATGATGGTCGGGCTGATCGGCGCCTCCATGGCGGCGGGCCAGGTGATGAGCCGAACCGGGCGCTACCGCCTGCTGCCGATCGCCGGCACCGTGGTCATGGTCGTCGGCCTCGCCCTGCTCGGCGGCATGAGCCGGACCACGCCGTCCTGGCTGATCTCGGTCTACATCTTCGTGCTGGGCTGCGGCATCGGGCCGATCCTGAGCGTCTCCGTCGCCGCCACCCAGAACGCCGTGCCGCCGGGCTTTCTCGGCGTCGCCACCGCCGGGGCCACGCTGTTCCGCCAGACCGGCGGCTCGGTCGGCGTGTCGATCTTCGGCGCCATCTTCTCCAGCCAGCTGGCCGCCCGGCTCGGCGCGGAAGCGGCGGGCGGTCCGGGAGACCCGGGCGGCGGCGTCGCCGGCACCGTGCGCGAGGCCTTCAGCGCCGAGGCGATCGCCGCCCTCGACCCGACGGCGCGGGCGACCGTTCTCGACGCCATCGCCGGCGCCACCCACCCGGTCTTCCTCACCGCCGCCGTCGCCTGCGCCGCCGCCTTCCTGATCGCCCTGCTGCTGCCGGAACTGCCGCTCGCCACCACCGTGCGGCGGGAGCCGGAGGCGGAGATCGCCGCCGAGGAGGAGGCGACGGCCGCCGTCGCCGGCGCGCCGGCGGGTACCGGCCGGCGGTAGACCTCCGCAAAACATGGAAAAGGCCCGGCGCGCCGAAACGCCCCGGGCCTCCTCGTACTCGGTAAGCTTGCCTGCTTAGTTCGTCGCCGGCATCACCACGTCCTCGGCGAGGAATTCGTTGGTGTAGGCGTCGGTCACCTCGAAGGCCTCGATGTCGAAACTGTCGGCGACATAGCCATAGGTCTCGGCCATGCGCTCGGGATCGAAATGGCCGAGCGGCAGCTCGCCGGCGCCCGCGTCGGTCATCAGCTCGACCACCAGGTCCCAGTTGGCGCGCACGTCGACCGGATCCTGGCTCGCCGCCGCCGCCAGCGCGTCCACACAGGGCTCCGGCGTCTCCACGCAGGTCGCGTAGGCGCGCTGGGTGGTGGTGACGAAGGCCTCGACCACGTCGGGATTCTCGGCCAAGTAGGCGTCGTTGACGATGAAGGCGTTGCCATAGGGGTTGAAGCCGATATCGCGCAGCGAGACGAAGCCCAGATCGTCGCCGAAGATGCGCTCGTAGATGTAGTGCACGTTGTAGAAGTGCGTGGTGGCGTCGATCGTGCCCGACTGCAGCGAGGCGACCTTGGCCTCCGGCGCGATGTTGACGAACTCCACGCTGTCCGGGTCGACGCCGATCGCCCCGGCGATCGCCGGCCACATCTGCCGCGCGGCGTCGAAGGGCGGGTTGCCGATGGTGCGGCCGGCCAGGTCCTCATAGGTCTCGATGCCGCTGGAGCGCACCCAGTAGATGCCGTAGGGCGAGTTGACGTAGAGCGCCATCACGCCGCTGACCTCCGCCCCCTGGCCGCGGCCCTGCAGCACGTTGGGCATGTCGGCGATGCCGAACTCCGCCGCGCCGACGCCGACGCTCTGCACCGTGGCGCCGGAGCCGCGGCCCTCCTCGATGGTCAGATCGATGCCGGCATCGGCGTACCAGCCCTGCTCGCGCGCCCAGTAGATCGGCGCGTGGTCGCCGCCCGCCGTCCAGTTCAGCATCACGGTGACGTCCGCCTGGGCGAAGGCCGCCGAGGTCGAGAGCGCGATCAGGCTGGCGCCCAGAAACGAAGCTGTGGTCCTCATCCTTCTTCTCCTCCCTTGTCGTACCGGTCCCGCGCCGTGCCGGCGCCGGATCCCTGGTCTGGCCGTGCCGTCCGCTCTCCTCAGCGGGCCGACACGGCCGGTTCTTCCGATCGCCGGTCCCGGTGGGCGGCAAGGCCGTCCCACGGACCGTCCATCGATTTCAGGAACTGCTTCGGGGTCAGCCCCAGCGCCCGCTTGAAGGCGCGGTAGAAGCTGGACAGGTCGCCGAACCCGGCGTCGAAGCAGGACATCATGATGTTCCCGGTCTCGCGCATGCGGCTGATCGCGAAGTCGAGCCGGAGCTGGGTCAGGTACTCCACCACCGTGGCGCCGGTCTCCTGGCGGAAGCGCTCGGTATAGCGCCGGTAGGAGAGCCGGGCGATGGCCGCCAGCTGCTCGACGCGGACGGGGTGGATGAAGTTCTCCTCCAGATAGGCGAGGCTCTGGGCGAAGCCGCGCGCCGCCGGGTCGAGAAGCTGGATGCGGCGGATCTCGGCGATGATCACGGTGACGTGGTGCATCAGCTCCATCAGCCCGCACCACATCGCGTCGTCGGCATGCTCGCGCCGGCGGCTGTCGTCGAACAGCATCTGGGTGAAGCGCCGTGTCACCTGGCCGCGCGGATGCGGCATGCCCAGGCGCACCGGCTCCAGCGGCGGCAGGCTCTCGCGGCAGCGCCGGACGATGCGCTCCGACAGCGCGTTACCGGCCGACAGCCGCTCGTCGTAGCAGGCCATGGTCAGGGTCATCGGATGGCCGGACAGGTCGCCGAAGGCATGCGGCAGGCCGGCCGGGATGCGCAGCAGATCGCCCTCCCGCAGGGGCACGCGCACGCCGTCCTGGAGCCGCACCATGCCCTGACCGTGGCGCACCAGGCAGAGCTTCTCGAACGGCCAGACGCCGATATCCATGGTGAAGCTGGGCGCGTGCCGGCTCTCGAACACGGCCATCCCGGTCTCGCCGAGGGTCACCACGATCGGCCGCTCCGACAGGGGCGGATTGCCCTGCCGCAACGACAGGCCCCTGGGCCCGTCCCGATCCCTGTCCACCCCGGTGCGCGTCACCGCGTCATGCCCTCCTCGCCGAATTTGCAAAGACAGTATCCGCCCAATCGCCAAAGAAGCAACGCCTGTTTTGCGCCACTATCCGTCGCAATCGAACCGCTGCGAGGAATCAGCGGCCCAATCTGCAAAAAGTCCGGAGGCAACCGGACGGCAATGGAGGGAGGACGGAATGACACCGGAACAGCTGCACGCCTATGCCCGGGACGGCCATGTCACCGTGCCCGGCATCTTCACGGCCGGGGAGATGGACCAGGCCATCGCCGACGTCATGGACTGGGGCGCGTCCTACATGGCCGACCTCACGCCCGAGCAGCGCGCCTGGTATCTCGACCGCGGCGTCGTTTCCGCGGCGGTGCTGCGCAAGATGGACAATCCGCACTATCACCGCGCCGCCTTCCGCGCCCTGGCCGCCGACCCGCGCCTGGTGGCGCATGTCGAGGCGCTGATCGGCCCCGGCGTCTCGGTCTATTTCAGCCAGATCTTCTACAAGCCGCCCCAGGGCGGCGGACCGAAGCCGGTGCACCAGGACAATTTCTACTTCGGCCCCTCCGACCGCGAGGGCGTGGTCACGGCCTGGATCGCGCTCGATGAGGCGACGGTGGAGAATGGCTGCCTGTTCTTCGGCGACGGCACCCATCGCGGCCCCGTGCTCGACCACGTGGCTCCGGCGGACCAGCCCTACGACCTGCAGATTCCCTTGGAGATCGCGATCGACTACCCGATGACGCCGGCGCCCGTGCCCAAGGGCGGGGTCAGCTTCCACCACGGCAACACGCTGCACCGTTCCTCGGACAACCGCTCCGACAAATGGCGCCGCGCCTGCGCCCTGCACTACGTCTCCAACGCCACCCGATTTGCCACGCCGGCCCTTACATACGATCATGGCCTCGTGATACGGATCAGCGAGGCGATACGCTGATCCCGATAAATGTGACAGGCGAAGCGACGGGGCCATGACAGCCGACGAGAGACGCTCGGCGCCGCCGACGGGTGGCGTCGCGGCACCACGCACCCATCTGGTCGTCGCCACCGGGCGCTGGCTCTGGCGCTGGTGGCCGGCGGTGCTGGGCCACGCCCTGTTCGTGCTCGCCTGGCATCTGGTGGTGGTGCTGGGCGAGGTGCCGAGCTTCATCATGCCCACGCCGCTGGAGACGATCGCCACCCTGGCCGATCCGACCTATCAATGGCCGGGCCACATCGCCATCACCGCCGGCGAGGTCTTCGGCGGTTACCTGATGGCGCTCGCCTTCGGCGTCGTCTTCGCCATGGCCTTCACCTGGTCGCGCGGCTTCGAGCGCGGCGCCATGCCGGTGCTGGTGACGCTGAACATGGTGCCCAAGGTGGCGATGGCGCCCCTGTTCATCGTCTGGCTCGGCTACGGCCTGTTCCCCAACATGGTGATCGCCTTCACCATCTCCTTCTTTCCCATCCTGCTGACCACGCTGCGCGGCCTGCGCGAGGTGGAGCCCGACCTGCTCGACCTGGTGCGGGCGCTGAAGGGCTCGCGCTGGCAGATCTTCGTGAAGATCCAGCTGCCCGGCGCCCTGCCCTATCTGTTCTCCGGCATGAAGGTGGCCTCCGTGCTGGCCGTCGCCGGCGCCATCGTCGGCGAGTTCATGGGCTCCTCCGGCGGGCTCGGCTACCTGATGCAGTCGCGCCAGGGCTTCCTCGACACCGCCGGCATGTTCATGGCCGTCATCCTGGTCTCCATCATCGGCGTGCTGCTCTACGGCCTCGTCCTGCTGCTCGAGAAACTCCTGGTGGTGAGCGATGCCCGGATCGAGTGAGCCGATGACCGCGTCCGAGGCGCCGGCGCCCGGCACCGGGGCGGCGACGATGATCCGCATGCGCGGCGTGAAGAAGATCTACCGCACCCGCGGCGAGGAGTTCCTCGCCGTCCAGGACGTCACCATGGACATCGAGGAGGGCGAGCTCGTCACCCTCGTCGGCCCCTCGGGCTGCGGCAAGTCGACGGTGCTGAAGATCCTGGCCGGCCTGCAGCCGCATGACGAGGGCGAGGTCACCATCGGCTCGCCCGGCGCGCCCTTCAACCAGGGCCGCGACATCGGCATGGTGTTCCAGCAGCCGCTGCTGCTGAAATGGCGCAAGATCCTCGACAACACGCTGCTGCCGGCGGAGATCCTCGGCCTGCCCATGCGGGCGGCGCGGGAGCATGCCCGCGACCTGCTGAACATGGTCGGCCTGTCCGGCTTCGAGGACAAATATCCCTACGAGCTGTCGGGCGGCATGCAGCAGCGCGCCGCCATCGCCCGCGCCTTCGTGCACGACCCCAGGATCGTGCTGATGGACGAGCCGTTCGGCGCGCTCGACGCCCTGACCCGCGAGCGCATGAACCTTGAGCTCCGGCGCATCTGGGCGGAGAGCCGCAAGACCATCCTCTTCGTCACCCACGGCATCCAGGAGGCCGTGTTCCTCGGCACCCGCGTCGCCGTGCTGACCTCCGGCCCGGCCCGCATGGCCGACACCTTCACCGTCGACCTGCCCTACCCGCGCGAGCTCGACATCCAGAACGAGGCGCGCTTCGGCGCCTACACCCACCGCATCTACCAGCTGCTCGGCCTCTAGGCCGTGGCCCCGCCAACGACCCCGCCCAAGCACGAGAGACCATTCCCATGAGCGCGATCCTGACCACCGTCGTCGGCTCCTACCCGATCCCCGCCTGGCTGACCGCCGCGCCCTCGCGCCAGGCGCTGATTGACGCCACCCGCGTGGTGCTGGCGACCCAGGAGGAAGCCGGCATCGAGGTGGTCTGCGACGGCGAGATCAGCCGCTTCGACATCAACCATCCCGAAACCAACGGGATGATCGAGTACTTCACCCGGCCGATGAGCGGCATCCGGTCGGACGCCACCTTCCAGGAGCTGACGGACTATCGCGCCGCGGCGGGCATGCGCTTCCGGGCCCGGCCGCCGGGCGTGGTCGACGGTCCGGTCGGTCACGGCACGCTCGACCTGCCGGGCGCCTGCGCCCAGGGCCGCGCGCTTACGGACCGCACCTTCAAGTTCACCGCCACCGGCCCGCACATGCTGGCCAAGACGCTGCTCGACCTGCACTACCGTGACCCGGCCAAGCTCGCCATGGCCATCGCCGAGGTGCTGGCCGAGCAGATCGCGCAAGTCGACGCCGACATCGTCCAGCTCGACGAGGCCAACCTGCCCGGCCATCCGGAGGAGGCAAGCTGGGCGGCCGAGGCGATCAACACGGTGCTGCGCGCGGTCAGGACAACGCCGGCCGTGCACCTCTGCTTCGGCAATTACGGCGGTCAGACGATCCAGTCGGGCGGCTGGAAGCACCTGATCGACTACCTCAACGCGCTGGAGACCGACCACATCGTCATGGAATGCGCCCGCCGCCCGGCCGAGGAGCTAGAGGTCTTCAAGGACCTCAGGCCCGAGATCGGCTTCGGCCTCGGCGTCGTCGACATCAAGGACAATGGCGTGGAGACGGCCGAGACCATCGCCCGGCGCATCGAGCGGGCGGAAAGCGTGCTGGGCGCCGGCCGGGTGAAATATATCCACCCCGATTGCGGTTTCTGGATGCTGCCCCGCTCGGTCGCCGACGCCAAGATCCGCGCCCTCGTCAAGGGCCGCGACCTGTTCGAGGGCCGGTAGGCGGGAGGGCCTCGCCCCTTCACCGTGTCACCCCCGACTTGATTGGGGGTCCAGACCGACGGCGCCACACGGCACCGCCGCATGGATTCCCGCTTTCGCGGGAATGACAAAAACATAATAGTTTCAAATTATTAGCGTCGTCCCGTGCGCAGCGCAGCACGCAGTGATGCGCTGCAGACAAGGGACCGGCCGCCCGTCTTCTCCACGCCACGCCCGGCTGCGCGAGGTTCCGGCTCTCCCTGCGATCGGCCGGAACGACGGTGGTGGGGATGGAGTTGAAGAAATCACGGTCGTTCCGCACGCAGGCGACAGCCGGAGATGCGGAACCCCAAAGCCCGTCCTCGCCTACGCCGCCAGGAAGTCCCGGATCCAGGCGATCTGGTGCGGCACGTTGAGCGCCGGGGCGTGGCCGGCCAGCGGCTCGACCGCCATGCGGGCCCGGGGCTGTGCCGCCTGCATGCGCGTGGCGGTCTCCTCCAAAAGCAGGTCGGATTGCGCCCCTCGCAGCAGCAACACCGGCAGGTCGAGCGCCGCCCATTCGTCCCACTGGTCGTAGTCCGTGGGGTGGGCGCGGAACTGCTCGGTGATGCGCGGGTCGTAGTGCAGCGTCACCTGTCCGTCGGGCAGACGCCGGGCCGAGGAGCGGGCCATGGCGTTCCACTCGGGATCGCTGATCGGCCCGTAGGGCTTGTAGACCGTGCGCAGATAGGCTTCCAGTTCACCCACCGTGGCGAAGGCCGGCGGGGTGGATACATAGGTGAGGATTCGCTCGATCGCCGGGGCGGGGAGTTCCGGGCCGATGTCGTTGGCCACCAGATGGCTGATCCGCCCGGCGAGCGGCCCGGCCGCCACGTGGATGCCGAGCGCCCCGCCCATCGAGGTGCCGACCCAGCGCACCCGGTCGAGCCCGAGGCCGTCGACCAGCCCCACGGCCAGCCTCCCCATGAAGGCGAGGCAGTATTCCGCCGCCGGATCCACGGCCCATTGGCTCAGGCCCCGGCCGATGGTGTCGGGCGCGATCAGCCGGTAGTCGTCCGCCAGCGCCTCGGCCAGTGGCGCGAAGTCGGAGCCGGTGCGCGCCAGCCCGTGCCAGAGCACGACCGGCGGGCTGGCCGGATCGCCCCACTCGCGGACATGCAGCTCGCGCCCCGCGACCGTCAGGAAGTGGTGCCGGACGCCGCTCATCGCTCGTGCCTCCTCAGCCGAAGCCGGCCGACGATGCCGCTGGGGAAGAAGTAGACCGAGAGAATGAACAGGAGCCCGAGCCAGAGGAGCCAGCGGTCGGGATGCACAAGGTCGGTCAGCACCGGGATCGCCCCTGTCGCCTCCGCGGCCCAGCCCATCACGCCGCGCAGATAGGTCTCCGCCAGGATGAACAGGGTGGCGCCGATGGCAGCACCATACATCGTGCCCATGCCGCCGATCACCACCATCAGCAGGATGTCGATCATGATGTCCAGCGACAGGAAGGTGTCGGGGCCGGTATAGCGCAGCCAGACCGCCAGCAGGGCACCGGCCAGCGCGGCGAAGCCGGCCGACAGGCAGGTCGCGGCGGTGCGGTAGAAGACCGTGCGGTAGCCGATCGCCTCGGCCCGGAAGTCGTTCTCGCGGATCGCCTGCAGCACCCGGCCGAAGGGCGAGTTGACGATGCGCAGCAGGACGAGGAACAGCGCCAGCGCCACGGTGAAGACGAGGTAGTAGCCGATCATCCGGCCGTCGACCCGCTGGCCCAGGAAATCCCCCAGGTTGAAGGCGGGCGTCAGCATCTGGGGGACGCGGTAGTTCAGCCCGTCCTCGCCGCCGGTGATGGCGAAGAGCTGGCTGACCAGGATCAGGAAGGCCGAGGCGACAGCCAGCGTCACCATGGCGAAGAAGATCGCCCGCACCCGGAGCGAGAAGAGGCCGATCAGCAGCGCCAGCGCCACGGCCGAGACCGTGCCGGCCGCCGTGCCGATGAGGATCGAGTCCCAGCCCGCGCCCAGATTGCGGCTGGCGATCGCCACGCCATAGGCGCCGAGGCCGAAGAACATGGTGTGGGCGAAGGAGACGATGCCGGTATAGCCCAGGAGCAGGTCGTAGGAGGCGACCAGCACGATGAAGACGCAGATGCGCGCCGCCGTGTCGACCGTGCGGGTGCCCGGGAAGATGAAGGGGGTGAAGGCGAGCCCGATCAGGATCGCCGCCAGCACCACGACCAGCACCGGCTGGCGTGGCACGTCGCCGGAGAGCAGCCAACGGATCATCGCCGCGATCCCCCCTAGTGGCCCTTGTTGACGGCGATCAGCCCCTGCGGCCGCCACATCAGGACGACGACCATCAACAGGATGGTGGAGCCGAGCGAGAGCGTGGGCGTGAGGAAGCCTGTGTAGTTGGTCATCAGCCCGACCAGAAGGGCACCGACCAGGCAGCCCTCGACGGAGCCGAGGCCGCCGATGATCACCACGATGAACACCATGATCATCAGGTTCTGGCCGATATGGACGGTGATCACCTCGTCATAGAGCGCCCACATCACGCCACCCAGCGCCGCCAGGGCCGAGCCGACGATGAAGACGCCGGCGAACAGCACCCGCACCCGGTAGCCCATGGCCTGCACCATCTCGCCGTTTTCCACCCCGGCGCGGACCAGGAGGCCGACGCGGGTGCGGCGCAGCACATAGGCCATGGCCCCGAAGATGGCGAGGCCCAACACCGTGGCGTAGACGCGGTAGCGCTCGATCGCCGCGTCGCCGACGAGGAAGGCGCCCGACAGCGCGTCGGGCCGGTTGATCGGGATGCGCTCCGGCCCCCAGATGGCCAGCAGCAGCTGCTCGGTGACGATCAGCGCGCCCATGGTCACCAGGATCTGCTTCAGATGCGCGCCGTAGACGGGCGCCACCACGCTGCGCTCGAAGAACCAGCCGCCGAGGCCGGCGACGGCCATGGCGGCGGCGATGGCCGGCACGATGGCCAGCAGGTTCAGCCAGACATTGTCCGCCGCGAAGGCAGAACCGAGCCAGATCAGCACCGTCACGCCGACATAGGCGCCCACGGTGATGAAGGCGCCGTGACCGAAATTCAGCACGTCCATCAGGCCGAACACCAGGGTCAGGCCGGAGGCCATGATGAACAGCATCACCCCCATGGCGAGCCCGGCGACGGTCAGCGTCACCCAGGTCGGGACCGAGCTGCCCTGCGCCAGGATAAGCACCAGCGCCACCAGGGCCAGCAGCGGGACCGAGAGATAGGGTGCCGCGCGGCCCAGCCGCTCCCTCGCGCCGGGCCCGGGCAGGACCACAGTCTGGTCGGCACCGCCGGTGTTGTTGGCAAGGCTCATGGTGTGGGCTCCAGGGAGAGGCCGAGCAGACGGCCCTGCAGGTCGCGGTCGGCGGCGAGATCGGCCATCATGCCGGCATGCACGATGCGGCCCTCGTCCATCACCGCGACCGAGCGGCCCAGGCACTGGGCCATGTGCAGGTTCTGCTCGACCAGCAGGATGGTGGTCTCGCCATCGGCGATCAGTTCGGAAAAGGCCTGCGTCAGCGCGCCGACGATAGCCGGCGCCAGGCCCTTGGACGGCTCGTCGATCAGCAGCAGGCGGCGCGGCTCGATCACCGCCCGGGCGATCGCCAGCATCTGCTTCTGCCCGCCCGACAGATTGCCGGCCGACAGCGCCCAGAAACGCCTGAGCGCCGGGAACAGGGTCAGGATCCAGTCGAGGCGCGCCTGGTCGAAGCGGCCGCCACGGGCTGCCAGCACCATGTTCTCCTTCACCGTCAGCCCGGCGAAGATGCCCATGTTCTCCGGCACGAAGGCGATGCCGGCCTTGGCGATCTCCGGCGTCGGCAGGCTCTCGATCGGCCGGCCGTCGAAGTGGATCTGGCCGGCGCTCGCCTGCCACAGCCCCATGATGGTGCGCATGGTCGTCGTCTTGCCGGCCCCGTTGCGGCCGAGCAGGACCGTCACCCCGCCCCTGGGCACCACCAGATCGACGCCCTGCAGGATGTGATAGCGGCCGATATGGGTATGCACGCCTTCCAGGCTCAGGAGCGCGGTCTCAGACATGGGTCGACACCCCCGTGCCGAGATAGGCCTCCTGCACCACCGGCGCGTTCATCACCTCGCCCGGCGCCCCGTCGGCGACCAGGAAGCCGTTGTGCAGGACGATGATGCGGTCGGCCAGCGTGCGCATGACGTCCACCTTGTGCTCGACCAGCAGGATGGTCTTGGACCGGTCCTGCTTGATGCGCTGGATCAGGTCGAGGACCAGCGGCGCCTCGTCCATGCTCATGCCCGCCGTCGGCTCGTCGAACATCAGGACGTCGCGCTCCATGGCCAGCAGCAGCGCCACCTCCAGGCGCCGCTGGCCGCCATGGGAGAGCGTCGCGGCCGTCTGTCCGGCCTTGTCCAGCAGGTCGACCTGGGCCAGGAAATGCTCCGCCTGCTCGGTCAGCGCCCGATGGCTGGAGGCCATCGACAGGAGGTTGAAGCCGAGGCCGCTTCTCGCCTGTACGACCAGCCGCACATTCTCCAGGCAGGTCAGGTTGGGGAACAGATTGGTCAGCTGGAAGGCCCGGCCGATGCCGCGATGGGCACGGCCCGTGGCGCCCAGCCGGGTGATGTCCTCGCCATAGAGCAGCACCCGCCCGGCGGAGGCGCGCAGCTGGCCGGAGATCAGGTTGAAATAGGTCGTCTTGCCGGCACCGTTCGGGCCGACGATGGCGGTCAGCGTGCCGCGCTCGAAGGCACAGCTCACCTCGTTCACCGCGACATGGCCGCCAAAGCGGATGGTCAGCCCGCGCGTCTCCAGGACGGGCGGCTCGGTCGGGTCGGCGGGCATGGCGATGGTCGTCCTGGCGGTCTGGAGGACGCGGGCGCCGGGGCTGGCGCGACGACGATCGCCGCGCCAGCCCGCGAGCGCTTGCGGTGGCTACTCGCCCCAGCGGCTCTCGGGATTGAGGATGGGGATGTCCATGTCCTCGATGCCGAGCTCCCGGATCAGCACCGGCACGCCCCAGTCGACACCCTCCTGCACCTCGATGCGGAAGTGGTACATCGACTGCAGCGCCTGGTGGTCCTCCGGGCGGAACATCATGGTGCCCTTGGGCGTGTCGAACTCCATGCCGCGCATGGTCTCGATCAGCGTCTCGGTATCCGTGGTCCCGGCTTCCTCGATGGCGGTGACGATGGCCATGCCGGCCGCCATGCCGCCTGCGGTGAAGAAGTCCGGGGGCTCGCCATAGCGGTCGAAATGCTGCTCGACCAGCCAGTCGTTCACCGGATTGTCGGGGATCTCGTAGTAGTAATAGGTGGCGCCTTCCATGCCCGGCAGGTCGCGATAGGCGACCAGGGCCGGCAGGATGTTGCCGCCCGAGGCCAGCTCTATGTCGAAACGCTCGGGCTGCAGCTCGTTCAGCCGACCCAGCGGATTGCCGCCGCCGGCCCAGATCACGAAGATGATCTTGCGCTCCGCCTCGACCTCGTTCAGCGCGTCGAACAGGCGCTGCGCCGGGGCGGTGAAGTCGGTGGTGTCGGTCGGCACGTACTCCTCGAACACCAGCTCGGCACCGGTCTCCGCCAGCGCCGTGCGGAAGGCGGCGACGCCGTCCCGGCCGAAGGCATAGTCCTGCGCCAGGGTGGCGATGGCCACGCCCTCCGCACCCAGCGCCACGGCGTTGGAGATAGCGTCCTGGGAGGAGTTGCGGCCGGTGCGGAAGATGTAGCGGTTCCATTCCGAGCCGGTGATGCTGTCGGCCACCGCCGGCTCGACCAGCAGGATGCGGCCATATTCCTCGGCCACCGGCAGCATGGCCAGCGCCACGCCGGAGGAGACCGGCCCGACGGCGATGTCCGCGCCATCGTCGCCATAGGCCTGGGCGAGCAGGGCGCGGCCGGTCTCCGGCTGCAACTGGGTGTCGTATTCCAGCACCTCGATCGGCAGGCCGTTGATCTCCATGGTGCCGTCGGTGGCGTATTCCAGGCCCATCATCAGGCCGCGATGGCTCTGCGTGGCGTAGGCCTCCAGCGCGCCGGTCTGGCCGTAGACATGGGCGATGCGGATCACGCCGTCATCGTCCTGCGCCAGGGCCGGGCCGGCGGCGAGCGCCAGCACCATGGCGGTGGACACGATAAGGGTCTTGCTCGAGGTCACGTCGGTTCTCCTCCCTCGTGGAACGGCCGTCCGGCCCGGGTTCGGCCCGGCTTGGCCTATCTCATCGGCACGCTTGTCGGCGCGCGCCTTCGTCTCCGACCCCACGTCGCAAGCCGCGTGCCAACTCGTCTGAACCCGGGAAATCCGCGAGATCCGCCCGGACAGCACCGGACTCGCGCCCGCCGCCTCGATGGGTCAACCGTCCGGAATTCCGGACGGCACCGGGCCAGTCGGCCCAAGCCATTGATAAATTGAGATGAAATCAGCGGCGTCCGGAAATCCGGACGCATCGCAATATGTCCGGTATTCCGGACGCTCAGGCCGTGGCCCTGGCCGGCGGCGTCTCCTCCAGACCCTGCAGCTTCTCGTAGAACTGGGCCCGGGAAATGCCGAGCAGCCGGGCCGCCTGGGTGCGGTTGCCGCCGGTCGCCGCCAGCGCCGCGGCGATCGCCGCCGCCTCGGCCTCCGCCAGCACCGCGCGCAGCGGCCGGACCGGCCCAGCCTCGCCGTCTCCGGTGGACGCGGCGGGCGCCATGCCGTGGCCTGGCCGGTCGGGGACCAGCCCGTCGAGATGCGCCGGCACCAGGACCTCCGCGCTCTCCGCCCGGATCGCCGCCTGCTCCAGCACATTGCGCAGTTCGCGGATATTGCCGGGCCAGTCATGCGCCGTCAGCCGTGCCACCGCCGCCGGGTCCAGCTCCTGGGGCCCCGTGCCGTTGCGGTCGCGCAGCTGCTGCAGCAGGCTGTCGGCGATCAGCGCGATGTCGTCGCGCCGATCGCGTAGCGGCGGCAGGCGGATCGGCAGCACGTTCAGCCGGTAGAACAGGTCGGCCCGGAAGTTGCCCGCCTCCACCATCGCCTCCAACGGCCGGCTGGTCGCCGCGATCACCCTCGTGTTGACCTGCCGCACCCGGTTGGAGCCGAGCGGCTCGACCTCCTGATCGTCGAGCACGCGCAACAGCTTGGGCTGCAGGGCCAGCGGCAGGTCGCCGATCTCGTCGAGGAAGACGGTGCCGCCGTCGGCCAGCTCGAACTTGCCGATCCGCCCCTTCCGGTCGGCCCCGGTATAGGCGCCGGGCGCGGCGCCGAACAGCTCGGCCTCCAGCAGGCTTTCGGGGATGGCGGCCAGGTTGAAGCGCACCATCGGTCCCTGCGCGCGGGTACCCGCGGCATGGATGGCGTGCGCCAGCAGTTCCTTGCCGGTCCCCGTCTCGCCCAGCAGCAGCACCGTGGCGTCGCGCGTCGCCGCCTGGCGGGCCAGGCGCTTCATCTGCCGCGCCGGGGCGGACTGGCCGAGGATGCTGGCGAAGCCGTACTTGGCCCGCCGGCTCTCCGCCAGCGCCTTGCGCGCCTGCTCCAGATCCTTCTGCAAGCCCTGGAACTTGGCGACCAGGGGTTTGAGCGCGTCGAGACGGTCGTAGAGGATGACGCCGACCGCGCCCGTGGCCTGGCCCGCCTCGTCCATCAGCGGGATGCGGCTCACCACCACCTGGCGCTCGCCGATCGGCACGATGTCGAGCAGGTTGGGCCGGCCGGTCTCCGCCACCGCGCGCATCATCGAGTTGGGCACCACCTCCTCGACCGGCCGGCCCTCGACCGGCTCCAGCCCGTTCCAGCCCAAGAGCGCCTTGAACTTGTGGTTCATCCAGGTGATGCGGCCGTCGAGGTCGACCGCGAAGGCGCCGTCATAGAGCCCGTCGAACAGCTCGGCGATGCTGCGCGCCGTCTGCCGGCGGATGTCCTCTTCGCTGGGCAGCGGCTTGCGCCCTCGGGTGACCATGCCTCGTCCTTGCCGGGCGCCGCCACGAACCCTGCGGCGCCGTCATCGCGTTGTCCCGCCAGTGAAGCACGGCACGGGTCCACGGGCCAAGCGTCGCGGGAGCGGCGGCCTGGCCCCGGGCACGCCAGCCTTCCGGCAGCCGCCTACACCGCCCACAGCGTCGCCAGCACCAGCGCCAGCACGGCGAAGCCGGCGACGCCGCCGAAGAAGACCCAGCGCTGCCAGGGCTTGCGCAGGTTGATCGTGCCCTGCCGCGCGGCGCGGCCGGACAGGCTGACCGGGGCACGCCGCGCCCGCTCGCCGGTGGTGGCGTGGACGTCGTCGGTGGTCGATTGCCTGGTCATCGGGGACCTCCAATCCGTTGCCCGGCCATGTGGTCGGTTCCTCTCGTGTCGGCAACCGCGATCTCCGGGCCGGCGCGCCAGGACTTTCGTCCGCGCGATGCATCCGATCCGCGGGCGAGGCGCGAATGTGCCTTGCGTTCATCCGCACCCAACCAATGAGGGCTCTCATGCGACTTGCGACATCACTCTGCCGGGGCACCGCCCTGGCCGCTCTGCTCCTTGGCAGCCACGGCCTCGCCCAGGCCCAGGGACTGGACTTCGACGGCAACTGGTACATCCAGGGCGGCGGCGGCTTGAATTTCGCCGACGACATCCGGGTGACCTCGCCCCAGAGTCCCGGCCAGTTCATCGACTTCGGCTACGAGCTCGGCTTCCTCGCCGGCGGCGCCGTGGGCTATCGCTGGGACAACGGTTTCCGCACCGAGATCGAGGGCGTCTACCGCCACAACGAGTTTGACGAGGTGTGCGGACCGATCACCGGCGGAGCCGCGACCTGCATCGACGCCGACAACCCAGCGGTCGCCGCGGCGGGCTTCGCGAACGAGGTGTCCTCGATCGGCATCATGTTCAACATCCTCTACGATATCGACACCGGCAGCGCCATCACGCCCTATCTCGGCGGCGGCGTCGGCGCCGGCTATGTGGACTGGGAGCTCTCGCAGGGCGGCTTGACCGCCAACATCGACGGCTGGGGCGTGGCGCTGCAGGGCATCGCAGGCGTCAGCTACGCGCTGAGCGACAGCTTCGAGCTGTTCACCGACTACCGCTACTACACCGTGCTGGGCGATCATGATGCCCCGGTACCGGGTGGCCAGGGCGGCACGCTGGAGATCGACGAGTACGCGGCCCACTCGGTCTTCTTCGGTGCGCGCTACCACTTCCTGCCGCCGCCTCCGCCGCCGCCGGCCCCGACCCCGGTCGAGGAGCCGCCGCCGCCGCCCCCGCCGGCCCAGGACCGCTTCATCGTCTTCTTCGACTGGGACCGCTCGAACCTCACCCCGCAGGCCAATCAGGTGCTCGACCAGGCGG
>Ga0207773_100357_pt1 | contig 20727 bp, 22 predicted proteins | sample TtaePargueraPR_2_FD_187281 | JGI IMG/M metagenome (GOLD analysis project Ga0207773, IMG submission 187281) | Aerobic enrichment media microbial communities from Bioluminiscent Bay, La Parguera, Puerto Rico - Tt and M1 (3) (SPAdes) | ecosystem: Environmental > Aquatic > Marine > Unclassified ...
CGCCGGCCGCGCCGCAATCCCTTCCCTCGATCGGAAGTCAGCTTTCGTTCGCGGCGTCGGCGATCTCATCCGGCGTCAGCACGGTCACGACGCCAAGATCCTCGTTCACGAAGATCACGTAGTCTGTCGTGACCTCCTGGTCGCCTGAGGCGTCGGCCAGTGCCTGGCCAGCCTCTTCGGCATCGCCCTCTTCAGCTGCCGTCTTGTAGCGGTCGAAATCCGGATCGTCGGTGTTGACGACGTACTTCTCACCGGAACTCATTCCGGGCTCCAGGTTGCCACCCACGTCCGAAGTCGGATCCTCGGAGCCGACGAATTCCTCGGCCGCACCGTCCTGGCCACCGCTCTGCGCGGCTGCCACCATGGGCGTTGCGGCAAGGCCGGCGGCAAACAGGGCGGCAATAGCGGCCCGCGAGGACGTAAGGTACCAGCGAATGTCAGTCATCGGTTATCTCCCTTAAGCTGTTGGTTGCGCGGCTTCCGCGGCGACACTCCCTGAGCCGCGGATCTTCGGCAGGGCGCCGGAGTGAAGGAGGGGGAGGCGCGGCACAAGGCCGCACCTCCTTCTCCGGTCATCTTCTATGATGTCAGCGTTCGCCGTTCTGGATGCGCGCCGCTGCGTCGGCGATCTGCTGGTTCGTCAGGCGCGTGTCGAGCCCGAGCCGCGTGTTCAGCTCGTTGACCATCGGCTGCGTGATGGGGCGATCCGCGACCGCGGCCAGGTTGTCGGCCGCCGCTGCCAGGTTGCCGCGCTCGACCGCGGTCTGATAGGCCTGCAGCTGGCCATACTGCGCCGTGGCCATCGTGTGGCTGTCCTGCGACTCGGCCTCTTCGCGGCTGGTGCCGAGGAGGCCATAGATGGTGTCCTGGTCGTAGTTGTAGTCCTCGACGCTATCGAAACTGCTTCGCATCTCCGCAATGCGCTCACCCGTGGCGATGGCATCCCGATCGTCAGCCGACTCCGGCACGGCAACCGCGGCCGGCTGCGTCACCACCAGGACGGTGTCGCCGGTCCTTGCATCGGAGCGCTCTCTCAACATCCCTTGCTTGGAGGCCGCAACGTCAGCGATCTGAGCTGCCGCCAAGTCGGTTTCGATCCCCAGCTCCGTGTGCACGTCCGTCACCATTTTCTCGGTAATCGGTCGTTCGGCCACCTTGGCCAGGGTATCGGCGGCAGCGTCGAGATTGTTGCGCTCTACCTCTGTCTGATAGCTCTCAAGTGGCCCGTACTGCGCGGTGGCCAGCTGATGTGACGTGCCTTCCGCCTTCTCGCGCGTGGTGCCGAGAATATCGTAGACCGTCTCCGCAGCGGCCCTTGCCTGCGGATCCAGACGGCGCTCCGTCTGCTCCTGAGCAAAGCCCTGGTCACCCGCCTGAGCCTGCGCGGTGGCGGCGTTGGGCTTCACTGGCGAGTCGATGCCGCTGCCTGCCGTCAAGGGCGCCGCGGCCAACCCGCCTGCGACAAGGATCGCCAGCGAGAGTCTGGTAGAGCTGGAGAGGGCTTGCTTGCGTGTCATGCTCATCTCCTTTCATTGCTGTTGCAGCTTTCGGTGTCTCGACAGCGAAACGGGAGCCGCCCGGCGAGGTTCCGAGAAAGTGCCGGGATGGTGTCAGCAGGCGTCACGATCGCGTGAGCCAGGGCCGAATCAGGCGAGAGGATTGCTGCTCGTCGGTGGTGCGGCGGGTGGCGTCGGCGGACGACCGCGCCGAGTCTCGTACCACAGGCTGATGTAGTTGCCGGAGAAGATGATGAGTGCGCCCGCCAGCGTGATGACTTCGAAGTCCTCGCTGTAGAGCAGAAAGCCGGCAAGAGCCATGACCGGCAGGCGCAGGAAGTCGAGCGGCATGATAAAGGTGGCGTCGGCCTGCGCCAGGGCGCTCGTCAGGCAAAAGTGCGCCGACAGGCCCGTGACTGCCATGAGCAGGAGCCAGGGAGCCTGTTCCGCGTCGATCGGCTGCCAGACGAAGGCAGATGCAGCCGCACCCAGGACGGTCTGCATCAGGACCATGTAGAAGGTGATCGCCAGCGCGGTTTCCCGCCGGGTCAGCCACTTGGTCGTGGCGCCGGTGGCGCCGAAGAGGAACGCGCAGCTCAGCATGTAGACGATGCCGAGGCTCACCTCCGTGACGCCGGGGCGGACGATGACGAGGATGCCGACGAAGCCCAGGGCAAAGGCCGCCAGACGGCCGCGGTTCAGTCTCTCGCCGAGGAACAGGACGGCGAGTGCGCCGGCCCAGAGGGGAGAGGTGAACTCGATGGCCGATACCGTCGCCAGCGGGAGCAACCCGATGCCCAGGATCCACAGCACCTGGCCGGAGAAGTGGATGACGTTGCGCAGGCCGTGTCCAGCGAGGTGAGCGGTCCGGATTTGATGCCAGCCGCTGCCGGCGGTGCTCCGTCGGCTCAGGATCGGCACGAGAATGACGATGCCGATAGCGCTGCGGATGAACAGCATCTGAAAGGCGTGCATCTCGCCCGTGAGCTCGCGCACCGATACTGCCATGGCCGCGAATGACAGCAGCGAGCCGATCATCCAGGCAACTGCCTTCAGGACATGGGCATTGGGCTGCATGCGGCGGGAATCCGGGATAGCATGGGAATGGCAAACCGACGGGGCCGCCACCATGCCATGCCGCTGCCACGGCTGGCCAGGATCATCACGTCATGGCGCTTGCAGGGGCGCCATGCACGTCCGTCAATCCAGCCGGGCGATGGCGAAGGCGCCCCCCTGGTAGCGGTTCACCGGTGCCTCGCTTTCCGGCTTCTCGCACCTGGCGTCGATCATGGCGCGGAACTTCTCTGAGCTGTCTTTGGGACGCCAGCCGAGATAGCCGGCGCAGCGATTGTCCCACCACTGCTCCTCGTTGTCGGAGGCGCCAAAAACGGTTACGTAGCCCAGCTTGGGGGTCGTGAAGACGCGCTCGATGAGCGCGACGAGATCGTCTTCACTGAGCCAGGTCGCCATCATGCGATGGTCCTTGGGCTCCGGAAAGCAGGAACCGATACGCACGGCGGCGGTCTCGATGCCGTACTTGTCGTAGTAGTAGCGCGCCATCGCCTCCCCGAAGCACTTGGAGACGCCGTAGAGGCTGTCGGGACGCACCGGGTCCGTGGAGTCGATCCGTGTCTCGCGCTTGTAGAAGCCGATGGCGTGGTTGGAGCTGGCGAAGAACACCCGCTTCACGCCGCAGAGCCTCGCCGCCTCATAGATGTTGTAGGTGCCGACGATATTGGCTGGCAGGATCTCCTCCCAGCTCCGCTCGACCGAGACGCCGCCGAAGTGGACGATGCCGTCACAGCCGTCGACCAGCGTCCTGACGCTGGCGAGGTCTGCCAGGTCGCAGGGGACGACCTCTTCGTGCGGTGCGGCCTTGCCCAGCTCGGCGATGTCGGAGAGGCGCAAGGTCTCGGCCAGCCCCGGGAGTCGGCGGCGCGCCAGAGAGCCGAGGCCGCCCGCGGCGCCGGTGATGAGAAGTCGCTTCATGAAAAATTGCTCCGACAACGAACTCGAGAATGTCCCACTCTAGCCGACTAGCCCGGCGGCGTCTCCAGCAGGGCAGGGAGGGTGAGGGAGGCGGCCGGGACGAAGGTGATGAAGGCGAGCGTGACGAGGATGGCCAGGTAGAACGGCCAGATGGTTCGCACGGCCTTGTCGATCGGCACGTTGCCGATGGCGCAGCCGACGAAGAGGCAGGCGCCGACCGGCGGCGTGCAGAGGCCCAGGCCCAGGTTCATCATGAGGACGACACCGAACTGCACCGGATCCATGCCGAAGGCCGTCACGACGGGCAGGAAGATCGGCGTGCAGATCAGGATCAGCGCCGCCATGTCCATGATCATGCCGAGCGCCAGCAGCATGAGGTTCAGAATAATCAGGATGACGATCGGGTTCTCCGAGATCGTCAGCAGCAGGGCTGTAAGCTGCTCGGGCACCTGATAGAGCGCCAGGAGGTAGGCGAAAGCGGTGGCGCTGCCGACCAGGATCATCACCATGGCGGTGGTCCGCACCGACTGGCGCACGGCCTCCCAGAAGTCCTTCAGCGACAGGCTGCGATAGGCCAGCGCCGTGATGGCGATGGCGTAGATGACGCCGAAGGCGCCCGACTCGGTCACGGTGAATACGCCCGAAAGCGTGCCCCCCACGATGATGACCGCGGTGAAGAGTCCCGGCACCGCGGCGACCGCGGCAACGATAAGGGCGGTGAAGCCGGGAAAATCCTCGCGGGGATAGTTCTTGCGCACCGCGACCCAGTAGGCGGCGATGCCGAGGCAGAGGCACATGAGGACGCCCGGCACGACTCCGGCTAGGAACATCTTGGTGACCGAAATGCCGCCGCCGGCCGCCACGACGTAGAGGATCATGTTGTGGCTCGGCGGGATCATGATACCGGCGATCGAGGAGGTCACCGTCACGTTCACGGCGTAGTCGGCGCCGAAGCCCTTCTTCTTCATCACGGGGATGAGCAGCGATCCCAGCGCCGAGACATCGGCCACGGCCGAGCCGGAGATGCCCCCGAACAGCATGGATGATGCCACGTTCACCACGCCGAGCCCGCCGCGCATCCAGCCGACGGCGGCGGCGGCGAGGTTGATGAGCCGCGCGGCGATGCCGCCGCGCAGCATAAGCTCCCCGGCGAAAATGAAGAAGGGGATCGCCAGCAGGGAGAAGATAGAGATGCCCGAGACGATGCGCTTGAAGCCGATCAGCAGCGGCAGACCTTCGTAGGCGAAGGTCGCTATGGCGGCGACCGCAAGAGCGAAGGCGACAGGCACGCCGATGGCGACGCAGAGGGCGAAGAGCCCGAGAAGCAGCAGCAGGCCCATCTGATGTCACTCAAGTCCGCGCACGGGTGGTTCGACGTCGGCAGACGGTGGGGGCTCGCCCTCGGTAAAACGCTTCATGGCGTTGGTCGCGCCGAACAGAACCAGCAGCCAGCCGCAGACCACCAGCGGCAAGGTGCGCAGCCCCTCCGGCACGTCGATCATCGGCACCTTTGTCGACCACGCAAAGAGGGTGAGATCGTAGCCCTTCAATGCCATCAGCAGTCCGAAGCCGCCCAGGATCACGTCTATGAGCGCCAGCAGCCAGCGCCGCCAGCGCCAGGGCAGCATCAGCGGCAGGACGTCGACGCTGAGGTTGGTTCCGTCACGCACGTTGCTGGCGGTGGAGAGAAAGGTGATCACCGCGATGAGCAGCAGGGCGACCTGCTCCACCCACGTCGGCGTGGCGTTCAACACATAGCGGCCGAAGACGAGCCACCCGAAGGAAGCCACGAGGACGACAAGGCAGATGCCCGAGACCCCAGCAGCGATACGCGCGACCGCCCCCATCAGGCGGTCAAAGAGCCGAAAGGCGCTTGCGAAGGAAGACATGCCGGCGACCGCGGGTGCGAGGAAGATGACAAAGCGGGAGGATCGAGAAGCGGCCCGGCCGGCGGACAACCGCCCGGGCCGCCGCACGGAACGCTATTCGGTCGCCTGGATGGCCTTCACCAGCCCTTCCAGGTCCGGATTGGCGGCGATGAACTTGTCGTAGACCGGCTGCATCGCCTTCTGGAACGGCGCCTTGTCGGAGATCTCGTTATACTTCACGCCGGCGGCCAGGACCTTGTCGCGGCTGGCCTTGGCGCGCTCTGCCCACAGTTTGCGCTGCAGATCGGCGCTGTTGCGCGCCGCGGTTTTCACGATCTCCTTGTCCTCGTCCGACAGGCCGTCCCACAGCGCTTTGCTGACGCAGAAGCATTCGGGGATGATCAGGTGCTGCGTGTCGGAGTAGTAGCCGGCGACTTCGTAGTGGCCGGTCGAATCATAGGACGGCCAGTTGTTCTCGGCCCCGTCGACCACCCCGGTCTTGATGGAGCTGTAGACCTCGGAGAACGCCATGGGCGTCGCGTTGCCGCCCATCGACGAGATCATGTCGACGAAGAGGTCATTGTTCATCACGCGCACCTTCATGCCCTTCACGTCTTCGGGCGTGGCGATCGGCTTCTTCGAGTTGTAGAAGGAGCGGGCGCCGGAATCGTACCAGGCCAGCGCAACCAGGCCCTTCTCCGACATGGCTTCGCTCAACTGTTCGCCAATTGGACCGTCGACCACCCGGTGCATGTGCGCGATGTCCTTGAAGATGAACGGCAGATTGACGACGTTGGTCGCCGGCACCACCTGGCCCATCGGCCCGAGATTGAAGACGGCGAAGTCGATCGAGCCGAGGCGCATCTGCTCGATGGCGTCCGGCTGGTTGCCCAGCACGCCGGAGTGGTAGCTCTTGCCGGTCAGCCGGCCGCCGGACTTTTCGGCGATCTCGGCCGTGAACTGGTCCATACCCAGCGAGACGGGATAGTCCGGCACGTGGATGTTCCAGCCGCGCCATTCGGCCGCCTCGGCGGCGCCGGACAGCAGCAGGGCGGCCGCGACGGCGGCCAAGGCTTTCATGCGGGGCGGGCGTGTCATCATCGGTTCATCCTCCCAGAGGTCCCGGGACAATTGGTATGATGTCCCGTGTTGAAATGCCGGCTATTGTTCTATAATTCATATGATGACTGGTCAATGGCTTTTGCGGGCGGTTTTTGCCGGCGAAGCGAATCGCGCCATACTGGCCGTGCGCTCAGGCGCACGGGGAAACGGGCCTAGGGCAATGGAGCAGGTCGAGGAGCGTCGTCCGCGGCAGGGGCTGACCCACCGGGTTATCGCCGAACTGCGCGGCCGCATCGAGAGCGGCGAGCTGAAGCCGGGCGACAGGCTGCCGACCGAGCAGGCCCTCATCCGGCACTTCGGGGTCAGCCGCACCGTCATCCGCGAGGCCGTCGCCGGCCTGCGGGCGGACGGCCTGGTCGAGCCGCGCCAGGGCGTCGGCGTCTTCGTGCAGGAGCCGCCGGCGGGCAATGCGGAATTGCCGCGCCTCACACTGCCGAGCCAGAAGATCTCTGACATCATCGAGTCGCTGGAGTTGCGCACCGCCGTGGAAGTGGAGGCGGCGGGCCTTGCCGCCATGCGCTGCTCGCCGGCGCAGGAGGCGGAGATCCACAGCCGCCTGAAGGCCTTCGAGCAGCGTCTCAGGGCGGGTGAGCCGACCGAGGCGGAGGACTTCGCCTTCCACGTGGCCATCGCCGAGGCCGCCAATAACCAGCAGTTCAAGGAATTCCTCGCCTTCCTGGGGCGGCGCACCATTCCGCGCTCGCAGCTGCGCCAGGCTGCCGGCGCAGCCATTCCCGCGCCGGTCAGCGATGACACGCTCTATGGCGAGCACTGCGCGATCTTCGAAGCGATCCTCGCGCGCGACCCGGAGGCGGCGCGGGTCGCCATGCGGCGCCATCTCGCCGGGTCTATGGAGCGTTACCGCGCCCTGATTCGCCCAGCTGCCGTGCGTGCATGATGCCCGATGCTTGCTAAGTCATATGATGAGTTGACAGGGCTTTTGCCCCTCATATGATGGGGCCGCAAGCCGGCCGCCCAGACCCAGGGCGACGGTGCCGCGTTCGGTTATCCTTCTGCAAGGCCCCGCCCATGACCCCCCAAGAAATCAAAGCTCAGATCGGCTCCGGCCTGCTGTCTTTCCCGGTCACCACCTTCGATGCCGAAGGAGAGTTCGACGCCGGTAAGTACCGCGAGCACGTCTCCTGGCTGGCCGACTACCCGGCCGCCGCGCTCTTTGCCGCCGGCGGCACCGGGGAGTTCTTCTCGCTGACGCGCGGCGAGATCGTCGAGGTCATCCGCACTGCCAAGCAGGCGGCGGGGGAGGTGCCGATCGTCTCCGGCTGCGGTTACGGCACACGCATGGCCATCGAGATTGCGCGAGACGCCGAGGCGGCTGGCGCCGACGCCCTGCTGCTGCTGCCGCACTACCTCATGAAGGTGCCGCAGGAGGGGATCTACAACCATGTGAAGGCTGTCTGCGACTCCGTCTCGATCGGTGTGATCGTCTACAACCGCGACAATTCGCAGGTGACGGCGGAGACGCTGGAACGGCTCTGCGAGGCCTGCCCGAACCTTGTCGGCTTCAAGGACGGCAGCGGCGACATCGCCACCGTGCGCGAGATCACCGCACGGCTGGGCGACCGCCTGGTCTACGTCGGCGGCATGCCGACCCACGAACTCTTTGCCGAGGCCTACGACGGCGCCGGCGTCTCGACCTACTCCTCGGCGGTCTTCAACTTCGCGCCGCAGTCGGCGCTGGATTTCTACAACGCCCTGCGCGCCGGCGATAAGGCGAAGATGGAGGCGATCCTCGGCGACTTCTTCTACCCCTACTCGCGCATCCGTGACCGCCGGCCCGGCTATGCCGTTTCCATCATCAAGGCGGGCCTGCGTCTCGTCGGCCGCGATCCCGGCCCTGTGCGCGCGCCGCTCACCGACCTCACCGACGAGGAGATGGAGATGCTGAGCCCGCTGGTCAGGAAGTTCGCGGCCTAGGGTCCCCGCGCATGCACATCGTCGCCGTCCGTACCCACGTCCTGCGCCACAGACTGGACCGGCAGTTTCAGTCGGCCTTCTCAACCTTCACCGACCGCTGGGCCTGCCTGGTGGAGGTGGAGTGCGACGACGGCACCGTCGGCTGGGGCGAGTGCCTCGGCCCTTCGACGGCTAACGCCGCGGTCGTCCAGGCCATGGCGCCGCTGCTGGTTGGGCGCGACCCGCTGGAGATCGAGCCGATCTGGCTGGAGCTCTACAACCAGTTCCGCGACCAGGGCCAGCGCGGCCTCACGATCACGGCGATCAGCGGCATCGACATCGCGCTGTGGGACATCGCCGGCAAGCATTTCGGCGTGCCGGTGCACGTGCTGCTGGGCGGCGCCTTCAGGAGGCGCATTCCCGCCTACGCCACTGGCGGATTCCGGCCTGTCGGGCGCGACCGCAGGAGCGCGCTGCAGGAGGAGACCGCCGGCTACATCGGCGAGGGCTTCATGGCGACCAAGATCAAGATCGGCTTCGGCGTCGAGGAGGACCTGGCGACCATAGCCGCCGTGCGCGCCGCCATCGGCCCCGAGGCGCGGCTGATGATCGATGCCAACCACGGCTACGACGCCATCGAGGCCATCGAGCTGGGCCGCCGCGCCGCCGAGCACGGCATCGACTGGTTCGAGGAGCCGGTGACGCCGGAGCTGCTTGACGCCTACGCCGAGGTGAAGGCGCGCCAGCCGATCCCGCTCGCCGCCGGCGAGACCTGGCACGGCCGCTGGGCCTTCGCGGAAGCGATCTCGAAACGCGCCGTCGACATCCTGCAGCCCGACGTCTGCGGCTGCGGCGGCTTCACCGAGATGAAGAAGATTATTGCCATGGCCGAGACCGCCGGCCTGCGCCTGGTGCCGCACGTCTGGGGCACCGCGGTGGTGCTGGCGGCCTCGCTGCACGTGCATGCCGTCCTGCCGCCGAGTCCGCCGCGCCACGAGCGCTATCAGCCGCGCCTGGAATTCGACCGCACCCACAACCCCTACCGTCAGGCCATCGTCACCCGGCCCATCGAGCACGAGGGCGGCATGGTCGCCGTGCCGGAGGGGCCGGGTCTTGGCATCGAGATCGACCGCGCCGCCGTCGAGAAGTACCGGGCATGAAACCGCGCGTCCTCAGCGGTCCGCCGCCGCGCCTGACGCTGCCGCCAAAGGCGACCGACACCCACATGCACGTCTACGACGACCGCTTTCCGGGGCGCGAAGGCGGCCCGCCCAAGCCGCCGCTGCCGGCCACGCTCGACGACTACAAGAAGCTGCAGCGCTGGCTCGGCCTGGAGCGGGTTGTCTTCGTGCAGGGGGCCGCCTATCAGTTCGACAACGCCTGCCTGCTCGACGCGCTCGAGCGCTTCCAGGGTGAAGCCTTCGGCATTGCGGTGGTGCGCCCCGATGTCGACGAGGCGACCCTGGAGGACCTGACGCGGCGCGGCGTGCGCGGCGCGCGCATCATGCACCTGCCGGGCGGTGCCGTCGGCCTGGGCGATCTGCTCGCCATCGACGCGCGCACGCGTGCCTTCGGCTGGAGCCCTATCGTGCAGTTCGACGGGCGCGACATCGCTGGCTACCGGCCGATCCTGGAGCAGATCTCCGGCGACTACGTGATTGACCACGCCGGCAAGTTCCTCGAGCCGGTGACGGTTGATGCGCCGGAGTTCAAGACCCTGCTGCGGCTCATCGACCGTGGCAACTGCTATGTGAAGATCTCCGCCTGCTACGAGACCTCCAAGGACGGCCCGCCGGGCTATGCCGATGTCGGCGCGCTGTCCAGGGCGCTGATCGCGCATGCGCCCGAGCGCATGCTCTACGCGACTAACTGGCCGCACGTCTCCCTGCCCATCGACAACCAGCCCGACGATCGCGGGCTGCTCGATCTCATGCTCGACTGGGCGCCGGACGACAAGGTCCGTCAGCTCATCTTCGTCGACAACCCGGCGAGGCTTTACGGGTTTTTGGCCTGTTCGTAGCGACCTCTTCCCGAATGAAATGCGATGAAAATCGTCGCTTCGCTGCTGCTGATAGACTAAGCTTCTGGTTTAGTTTCGACAGGGCGGGGAGGCTATGCAGGTTGTGCTCCGGAAGCCTCAGGAGGGAAGCCGTAGTTATCGCTGTATGCGTATTGCCGGTGCCATGCTGCTCGCATTGTTGGTGCCCGCCTGTGCCACTCCCTTTCCGCCGGAATTAAAGGGGGCAGAGCCGGAGCCCGTCGTGGCACTTCTGGCTGACTCCTATCAGCAGGCTTCGGAGAATTACCTCTATGAAGCCAATGTCTCCGAGATGGCGCTTTCAGGGCTGTCCGAGATCTCCCAGGTTTATGACGGATGGGAGGTGACGCCTGGAGGCGACATCGTGACCGTCGCGCTGCGCAATGAAGAAATCCTGCGCTTCGCCCGCCCGGCGGAGACTGATATCGACGGTTGGGCGACACAGGTCGCCACAGCGTTGATCGCCGTCGCAGAACGACCCGATACGCGCGACGTGCCTTCGCGCCGTCTTTTCGAAGCGCATATGCAAGGAGTTGCCAAAGCACTCGGCTCGGACGTCGAGTACATTTCCTTTGAGGCGTTCTGGGAGTGGTTGCGTGAATTTCCTGATAGCGCCCCTGCTTTCACCTATCGGCGCACGGACGCCGGCCTCCAGGTGGTGGACCTTGATTCGGGCGGCCGTCTGGAGAAGGAAGGCCTGCGACTGGGCGACGTTATCACGGCGATAGACGGCGCCGATGTGACGACCCTGAAGTCGGTTCAACTGTTCCAGCTCCTGGTGGGCCAGGAAGGTTCTAAGGTGGTTTTGTCCGTTGGCAGGGGCGACCCGCCCCAGCCGCTCTCCCTGCAGGTAACCCGATGGAAGCCGGAGCCATTGACTGTCCGGGTTGTACGCCATGGCGCCATTGCCGCTTTCGAACTGACCAGATTGAGTGCGGACCTCACCAACGATTTCTGGAAGGCGATGCGATATGAATTCCGCGAGGCCAAATTTGCGAAGAAGCCCCTCACCGGGCTGCTGGTCGATCTGCGCGGAGTTTCGGGGGGCGTGGACGAGGCTATCGGGTTCACAGAGATCTTTCTGGGTGCGGGCGTGAAGCTTGTCGAGCGCGGACGCTTACCTTCTTCGGAGAAATTGTGGAAGGCCGGCCTGCCGGACGAGTCGGAGCGGTTGCCTCTCGTTGTTCTGATCGATGGCCTGTCCGGCCTTGGTGCGGAAGTTGTCGCGGCTGCTCTGCAGGATAACGGTCGGGCCCTCCTGATCGGCAGCTCGACCTTTGGGGCAGGCGTGCGATACGACCCCCTAACGTTGCCTGACAACGGCAGGCCCTCGAGCCTGGGGCTCTTCAGCATGCCTACAAAGCGACTTTACGCGCCGTCCGGCTATGGTCTAGAGGGGCGGGGGGTCGTGCCCGATATCTGTATCGCAGGCAGTGAGCGGTCCGTGGAGGGGTGGCTGACGGCTCTGCGGCGCGGCCAGGGTCTGATCGGTCTTCCCGACCGGCTCCGGCATATCGATCCGGATGATGATGTGGGGCTTGCGGCGCATCGCGCTCTCTGTCCGGCGGAGCCGGACCTGCTCACCTTTCATCCGGGAGCGCGCGACACCCTGGGGCAAGACCTCGCCGAACGTCTCGCGCTGGCGATCCTGAACGATCCAGCCCTTTACAGACAACTCCTGAGGCCCAGCTTCTAAGTTCCTTCACCTGCGGACCGACGTGCAACCGCATAACCTCTCGTCCGTTGCACCACTGAACCGGCTGCCTGTCGGTTGTCATTGCAAGCGAGGGAGAAAGCGATGTACGCGGCGCTGCGCACGCTGGTTCAGGAGTTCGGCTGGATCCACACCGGCATCGGTCTCTTCGGCAACATCACCTTCGTCGCGGGAAGCGTCCTCTTTTTGCCGGCCTTCGAGCCGCTGAAGACGCTGGGGGTGTGGCTGTTCATCGCCGGGGCCGGCCTGATGCTGATCGGCAATTTCGGCGATCTGCTCGTGAAGGTCTACGAGGCGCGGGCACGGCCGCCGCGGAGCCGGAGAGACGGCAACGCGGAACAGCAGAGCGGCGCGCCGGAGGCCCGGCGCGCCGCCTGACCGTTCGGTCTCCGCGTCTTTGTCTTACGCGGCGTGGCCGTAGTGCTCGAAGATCCGCCGCTCCAATCCGGGGTCGATCTCCATGCCCGGCTGGTACTCCGGTGCTTTTTTGATCGTCTCCTTGTCGGCATCCACCAGGAGCTTTTCGTCGCTCCAGTCGATGCCGCGCGCCCAGGCCGGCGCGACCAGTACCTTGCGCCCCGGCAGCCAGTTGCGGGTGTCGATCACCAGGAAGCGCAAGCTCCAGTCGCTGTCGTCGATCAGGAAATCGTCGACATGGCCGATGTCGCCGTCGCGTGCCGCCACGTGGTAGCCGTTCACTTCGCTCGCGCTGCGCAGGTTGGGATCGCCGTGAGGAACCCCGCGCTCCTCTTCCGGCGGCGTCGGGACGGCCTCGCCCGGCTGGCGCTGCAGGTGCGGGATCAGCGGCAGCATGCCGGCGCCGCTTGGAAATTGCTCCCAGTAGCGCGGCCAGCGGAAGTGGTCGGCCAGCGCGATCTCGTTCTGGCGCGACACCGGCGCGTCGTCGCCGATGCCCGGGCTCTCGCGAATCTCCTGCTTCGACAGGCCGAGCGCGACCTTCTCGTCGCTTCCGTCAACCCCCTCTACCGCTTCCGGTGAGATCAGCACCCGCCGGCCTCCGGGCAGCCAGTTGCCGGTCGCCACCACCAGATAGCGCACCTGCCAAGCCTGATCGTCGAAGAAGACGTCATGAACGTCGCCCAGGTCGCCGTCCTTGGCCGCAATGTCGTATTGGCGAAGCTCGTTGATGCTGCGGATCATGGCACTACGCCTCCGGGAAAGGAAAAAGGACTGTTATCCAGTCAACGCAGGCGGGGGAGCCGCGTTCCGCGCTCCCGCTGGGGGAACCCCCGCCTGCCGCGCCCGTTGCCGTCGGGGAGCAACTGATCGACGAGAAAGGGGAACCGCCATGTCGCGTCACGTCTATTCGGTCACCGAGGTCTATGGCTCCTCGCCGGACTCACTGGACGACGCCATTCGCAACGCCGTTTCCACGGCCTCGCAGTCTCTGCGGAATCTCGAGTGGTTCGAAGTCAGCGAGATCCGCGGTCACATCGCGGACGGCAAGGTCGGCCACTTCCAGGTCGGCGTGAAGCTCGGCTTCCGCTACGAGAAGTAGCCACCAGCACTGCCGTTTGGCCTGCCGCTAATCTTCTGAGAGCGACTCTTTGGGGGGCGGCGCGCTGCCGCGCCTGCCATTCGTACCCTTGAACATGCGCCCGAGCAGCATCGAGGTCCGCGGGATGTAGCGGTAGGGCGTGCGCGGCTCGATACTGCCGCGCCGCGTCATGCGGAACAGCGTGAAGGCGACCAGGGCGATGTGCACGGCGGCCATGAAGGCGAACATCGCCTCCGGTCCCGCCAGCGCCATGAGCCAGGCCGAGACGAGCGGGCTGACGATCGCGCCGATCGAGTAGAGGAAGATCAGCGCGGCGTTCAGTTCGACGATGAAGTCATGCTCCGCGAGGTCGTTGGCATAGGCGGCCGAAACCGAATAGATCGGATAGGCGGTCAGCCCAAACACAAAAGCGCCGATGTAGAAGCCGGTGACGTTGCCGGGCTGCATCATCGTCGCGATGCCGAGGCAGCTGGCCGCCGCCAGCACCGACAGGCCGAGCAGCACCAGGCGGCGATCCGTCTTGTCCGCCACCCAGCCGACGGGGTACTGCGCGGCGACCCCGCCCAGCACCGCCGAGGCCAGGAAGATCGCGATCTGCGGCTGGGTGAGTTCGTTCTCGACCCCGTAGATCGGACCCACCATGCGAAAGCCGGCACCCGTGATGCCGGCCACGATGATACCGAGGGTCGCCGCCGGAGACAGCAGCGCCGCCTTCAGCGGCCGCAGGCGCGGCGCCTTCGGTGTCACCGGCGCCACGCGCTGCGACAGCGCCAGCGGCAGCAGGCAGAGGCAACAGAACATGGCGACGAGGTTGTAAGCGGCGTAGCTCGCCGGCTCGAGGACTGCGATGATGCCCTGGGCGCTGAGCGCGCCCACCAGATCCACCACGCGGAATACGCCGTAGACGCGCCCCCGGTTGTGGTTGTCGGTCTTGGCGTGCAGCCAGCTCTCGACCACGGTGTAGGCGGCGGCGATGGCGAGCCCCGTCAGGACGCGCAGCAGGGCCCAGACCAGCGGCCCTTCCAGGATCGGGTGCAGCAGCGCGCCGATGGCGCCGATGGCAGCGGCCGCCGCGAAGGTGCGGGAGTGGCCGATGTCGCCGACCAGGCGCGGCGTCACGTAGCAGCCGACGATGTAGCCGACGAAGTGGGCCGAGCCGAGCAGGCCGATTTCCTCGGTGCTGAAGCCGATGACCGCGCCGGAGAGGGCGTCGAGCGGCCCCAGCGAGCCTGAGCCCAGCTGCACCAGGTAGATCGAGACGAAAAGCGCTGTGAAGGAAAGCAGGGTTCCCATGGCATCCCAGGCGGCCAGCCGCGCAGCGGTCCGGGGTAACGAGGGGGCCGGCTGCGGCGCCACCCTAGCATCAAAGTCCTATTTTTGCCTCTAGTTCGCCTGGGCTTTTCGCTTGGGTACGGATGATTTTCCGTCCGATACTGCACCCTGGGGTTTGGGAGACTGTGGGGACGGCAGGCAAGGTAGCCCGGTCGCAGGGGCATCGCACCGCGTATGGCAGAGCGAACGGTGATCGTGCGACGGCAAGACAGACCAGAGAGGGGCAATCTCCGCCGCTGCCTTCATGAGCGACGGGGTCGCACCCCGTCCGAGGGCGTGGCCACTTCCCGTCACCTTTCCGTCGCCGGTAATGAAAGCGCCGTTCGGGCGGCTTGCTGCCGCCACGAAATGCCAGGGCGCGCGTCGCTCCTACTCAAAGCAGGAGAGCTGCCATCGGCGATCACGCTGGCGGCTTCCTGCTGTGCATCAGAGGAAAGCAAGGAAGGGAGCAATCACAGATGAATCGATACCTGCGCGTGATGCTGGCGGCCGCGGGGCTTGCCCTGCTGTCGGGCTGCGCCGGCTTCGGCCTGGAGGAGGCGGAGATGACCTCTCCTCAGGGCAACAGTTACGACCGCGCCCTCCAGGAGGGTTACCTGGAGCTCTCGCGGTCGGAATTCAACGAGGGCGACTACTGGGACTCCGATCGTTTCGCTGCCCGCTCGATGGCCGCGGCACGTGGCGAAGCCGTGCAGCCCGAAGCGATCTCGGCGCGCGACCTGCCGTCCGACATGGTCGGCACCCTGACCTCGGCGCGCCAGCGCCTGACAGCGGCACAGGCGGCCGGTGCCGCCCAGAGCAAGCCGCTCGACGCCGCGGAGGCCCAGGTGGCTTTCGACTGCTGGATGCAGGAGCAGGAGGAGAACTTCCAGCCTGACGACATCGCCGCCTGCCGCGAGCGTTTCATGACGGCGATGGCCGCGCTGGAGGAACGGCCGGCCCCTGCCGCGCCGCCGCCGCCCGCCGCCGCACCGGCGCCAATGCCGGCACCGACGCCGGGTCCCTTCACGGTCTACTTCGATTTCGACCGCGCGCAGCTGACGCCGGCGGCGCAGACGGAACTCGCCGACGTGGTGGAGGCGGCCCAGTCCTCGCCGAACGCATCCCTCGAGATCACCGGCTACACCGACCTCGCGGGCGCCGAAGCCTATAACCAGGTGCTGTCGGAACGGCGGGCGAACTCGGTCATCGAGTACCTCGTGCAGGGCGGCGTGGATGCGGCGCGCATCGTCGGCCGCGGCCTCGGCGAGTCGAATCCGGTCGTCGCCACCGAGGCGCCGGAGCAGCGTAACCGCCGGGTCGAGATCGAGTTCCGGCCGTAGTCGTGACGTCGGCCGCGCGGCGCTATTCGTAGGCGTCGCGCGGCTGGCGCAGCCGGTCCGGCGCGGGGGGCGATCGCTCACCCGCGCCGTCGCCGGCCGCTCGGAACCGCGTTCGGCGGCGGGCCGTTTCCCGGCCAGAGATCCAGCAACGGGAAGGTTCGCAATGCCGATCACGGAAAAGAAGCATGCGGCGCCCCTGTGGCGCTGCCAGGACTGCAACCATGCCTTCAGCGGTGCCGACGTTTCACCGGACACGGCGAACATCGACGACGCGCACGACGTCTTCTCCAAGCATCGCGGCCCCGGGGGCAACGTCTGCCCGCGCTGCGGCGGTCAGCTGACGATGATCGGGCGGCGCTGAGCCGGCGCCGGCCGGCGCCTCCACCGGTCAGCGGGCTCCCCGCGCGGGCGGCGGTAGATGCACCGCGCCGAAGTTTGCGCTGTCCGATCCCACATTCTTTGCCGTCACCGCGGCGCTCACGATCGTCTATATTGCTGCTGTCTTTGCCATCCTCGAAGTGCGCGCTCTCTCCGGCCCTGGCATTCATGATCCGTCCTCTCGGTTCTCTGCGGCAGACGACTACGGCGGTAGCTCCCTTCATCGGCGGCAAAACGCTGGAGCCAGCATGAGCCCGCTGCCCCACCGGCCGCTCTCACGCGTGCTCGTTGAGCTCGGGCAGACGGCCGGGGAGCGGGTGTCCCTCGCCGAGTTGACCGAGTCGCTGACTGACCGCAGCTTCGCGGCCCTGATTATTCTCTTCGCCGCGCCGAACCTGTTGCCGCTGCCGCCGGGCTCCTCGACCGTCTTCGGTATCCCGCTGATCCTTGTCGCAAGCCAGCTGCTGCTCGGCCGGCCGCGCCTCTGGCTGCCCCGGGTGCTGCGCGAGCGCTCGCTCGATCAGGCGACCTTCGCGAACATAACGGTGAAGATGGAGCCGGTGCTGCGCCGCCTGGAGCGGCTGGCCCGGCCGCGCTGGTGGCTGATGCCGCAGGTGCTTGCCGAGCGCTTCACGGGAATGGTGGTGCTGCTGATGGCGCTGGTGCTGATATTTCCCATCCCCTTCGGCAACTGGACGCCAGCGCTGGCGGCCATGCTGGTGGCGCTCGGCCTCAGCGAGCGCGACGGGCTGTGGCTGGCGGTCGGCACGCTGGTCGCCGCCGGCTCGCTCGGCCTGGTCGCCGGTATCCTCGGCTCGCTCGGCTATGCCGCCAACGGCCTGCTGCAGTAGCGTTGCCGCCAGCGTCTCGGCTGCCGTTGCCGATGAGCTGCGGGCGGCTTGGCAACACCTCGCCACGTCCTCTGGAGCCGCCGGGGCCGCGGCTCCCAGCCAAGACAGCGCAGAGAATGTGGTCTGGAACGGGAACTGGGCTGCGCTCGAGTGCGGTCGTTACTATCGCTGAGATAGATTTTAGGGTGGCCTGACTGGCCGAATAGACGTTGATCGTCAATCAACGATGTTTGATTCCCCCTCGGATGTCGTCGAATACTGGCAAAGTTAAGTCTCCATAGCGTTACTTCTTTCTCTCTATAGCCTTTCTGGTTGCCGCTTCGGCATACTTCCTGTCGGGAATGTCCGGCGAGAACGGAACGGGCATTGCGTCCGCTTCACATGCCGGACTCCTGCCAGCGGCCGAGGTGGGAGAGGAGGCCGACGATGGACGCATTCCTCGACAATTGGGATCGCTACGAGCCTTTGGCGGTGCTCGTGCTGCTGCTGGCACTCCCGCTGGTGCCGACGCTCATCATCTATGCGCTGCTGAATACGGAGAGCATGGCGCAGTTCATCCAGAAGCGGAATATCGGCGCCAAGGGCCAGGCGATGATCCGCCTCGGTGGGCCGGTTGCCTTCTACTTCATCATGTTTTCCAGCGCCTTTGCCGCCTACACGAATCTCACGGTGAACCAGTACAAGCAAAAGCGCATCGCCGATGCACTGCACGCGTACAACATCACTCCCGACCAGCTGGCGACCATCCTGTCGTCGTACAAGGAACTCGACGACACGCTCAACAAGTTCAGTGTTGCCGTCGACAAGGTGGAGGACATCCTCGCGTCCTACGAAACTCGACGCTCGTTGCTTGTACGGGTCGCGGGCGCCTACTGCTACACCGCGCATTACCGGTGGGACGACAAGCCCTTCGTCGCGAAAGGGGCGATGCGCTTTCGGATCAACGAGGTGAATGAAGTCGAGATGGCCGGCTTCGACAAGCAGGGCAACGACTTCACCGCTGCCGGCGTCTCCGTCGGCTATGACGAGATGTACTACCGCTGGCAGGTCTTCGGGTCGGCGAGCCCTACGCAGGGCTACTTCGGTGTTACCCGCCTGCGCTTCAGCCCGAGCCAAGAAGACAACATCCAGGAGATGCGCGGCGAGTGGTACGGCGCCATCGCCGGCAAGGTCGAGTTGACCCGCGTGCCCGACGAGGGCCACTGCACCTTCCAGGCTCCCACGCCCGAGCAGGCGGACCAGTAGCGAAGACAGGCCTGGGAGGCGGTACCCGCCGGAATTGCCGGATCGCGCGGGGCGGAGGTAGGCAGCAATTTCAGGGAGAATGGTGCCGCCGGGGTGAATTGAACACCCGACCCCACCCTTACCAAGGGTGTGCTCTACCCCTGAGCTACGGCGGCACGCTGCGAGGCTTCCTGCCTCCTGGCTTTTCGGCCAACGGGGGCGGAACATGCCACCGCAGGTCGGCGATGGCAAGGCCAAAGCCCCGTCCGCGGCGGATTTTGAGGCCCCCTGTAAAGTCGGCCCGGCTTCATAGACGGAGCCGCCTTAAGGGCTCCTTAACGGCAGGATTCCGCCACCTTGTGGCCTTGACCGCGCCCCGATCGGGCGGCAGTGTCGCCGGACGATGCCCAGCGACCCCGACAACAAGCCCCCATCTCCTGGACGTGCCGCCGGCAGCGGCGCGGCGGACGACCCGCGCCGGGATCGCCTCGCCCGCGCGCTGCGCGACAACCTGAAGAAGCGCAAGGCCCAGCAGCGCCAGCGCCAGGCGGCGGCGAGGCCGGGCGAGGGCAGCGACGATGCCGCGGGCGGCCGATGAGACGGCCTTGGGAGTTGCCGCGGCCTTGAGAATCGACCGCCCTTTCAGTAGAAACGCCCGTTCCGCCGATGTCCTGCCGGGAGTCTTCCGGGAAACGGGCGGCCTGCAGCTCAAACAGACGGGAGCGTGACGGCACATGTCCATCATGCCGGACAGCTGGATCCGTGAAATGGCCGCCACCACGGGAATGATCGAGCCCTTCGTCGAGGCGCAGCGCCGCGAGGGCGTGATCTCCTATGGTGTCAGTTCCTATGGCTACGACGCCCGCGTGGCCGAGGAATTCAAGATCTTCACCAACGTCGACAATGCCATCGTCGACCCCAAGAACTTCTCCGACCAGAGCTTCGTCGAGCGGGAGACCCCTGTCTGCATCATCCCGCCGAACTCCTTCTGCCTCGCCCGCACCGTCGAATACTTCCGCATCCCGCGCGACGTGCTGGTCATCTGCCTCGGCAAGTCGACCTACGCGCGCTGCGGCATCATCGTGAACGTAACGCCACTGGAGCCGGAGTGGGAGGGCCACGTGACACTGGAGTTCTCCAACACCACACCGCTGCCCGCCAAGGTCTACGCCAACGAGGGCGCCTGCCAGTTCCTCTTCCTCAAGGGGGCGACGCCGCCCGACGTCTCCTACGCCGACCGCGCCGGCAAGTACATGGGCCAGCGCGGCGTCACCCTGCCGCGGCTCTAGGAAGCACCCGTCCATGGACCAGATCGTCATCCACGGCGGCCGCCGCCTCGTCGGCCAGATCCCGATCAGCGGGGCGAAGAACGCCGCCCTGCCGCTCATGGCGGCAAGCCTGCTGACGGCGGACACCCTGCGGCTCACCAACGTGCCGCGGCTGGCCGACATCGCCACCATGGCGCGCCTGCTGGCGCAGCACGGCGTCGCCCTCGGCGGCGACGCGGTCGCCGGCAAGGCAAGCGCCAACGGCGAGGCCGGAACGGGCGGCGACGACGACCGCAGCATCGGCGGCGTCCTGGAGATGCGTGCGGGCAGCATCGACTCCTTCGTGGCGCCCTACGACCTCGTGCGCAAGATGCGCGCCTCCGTGCTGGTGCTGGGTCCGCTGGTCGCCCGGGTCGGGGAGGCCAAGGTGTCGCTGCCCGGCGGCTGCGCCATCGGCACGCGACCCGTCGACCTCCACCTGCACGGGCTGGAACAGCTCGGCGCCGAGATCCGCCTGGAGGAGGGCTACATCCATGCCCTGGCGCCCAAGGGGCTCACCGGCGCCAAGGTGGTGTTCCCGAAGGTTTCCGTCGGCGCCACCGAGGACATCCTCATGGCCGCCTGCCTCGCCCGCGGAGAGACTCAGATCGTGAACGCGGCCCGCGAGCCCGAGGTGACCGACCTCGGCGAGT
>Ga0207773_100358_pt1 | contig 20517 bp, 22 predicted proteins | sample TtaePargueraPR_2_FD_187281 | JGI IMG/M metagenome (GOLD analysis project Ga0207773, IMG submission 187281) | Aerobic enrichment media microbial communities from Bioluminiscent Bay, La Parguera, Puerto Rico - Tt and M1 (3) (SPAdes) | ecosystem: Environmental > Aquatic > Marine > Unclassified ...
CCCGCCGGCTCGGCGGCGCGGGCGCGCGCGAGCTGACCGGCGCCGGGGTCGATGCCGATGACCCGCGCCCCGCTGCGCGCCATCACCCGCGCCAGCGCGCCGTCGCCGCAGCCGACGTCGGCGACCTGCGCGCCCGCCAGCGGCAGGCGCTCGCGCAGGACGGCGGTGTGTTTGATGAGAGGGACGGCATCCATGACGGCGGCATTCTAGGCCGCCGCGGGCGGACTTCGCCAGGGCCAGCCGGCGGGCTGCTGCCAGGGTGCTGACAGCAAGCCGATTGCCAAGGCGGTGCCGGGCTTGCTACCCAGAGGACGGGAGCAGTGGGAGGCCTCGATGCAGATCGTGACGGCGGAAAGCTGGTACCGCACGGCCGGCGTGGGCGACGGCATCACCCACATCTGGGAGCCGCACATCAAGCCGTTCTACCGCTGCAACATCTGGCACGTGCGCGGGCGCGACCGCGACCTGCTGGTCGATTCCGGCATGGGCGTCGTCAGCCTGCGCGAACAGGTGCGGGTGCTGGCCGAGCGCCCGCTGACGGCGGTCGCCAGCCACACCCATTTCGATCACATCGGCAGCCACCACGAGTTCGCGGAGCGCGCCGTCCACCGGGCCGAGGCGGACCTCATGGCCCGCCCGGATCGCAGGGCGGTGCTGGCCGACCCCTACGTGACCGACGACATCTTCACCGCCCTGCCGCCTGACGACTACGACTCCGCGCGCTACGAAGTGCCGCCCGCGCCGGCCACCCGCCTGCTCGACGACGGCGACGTCATCGACCTCGGCGACCGCCACTTCGAGGTCATCCACACACCGGGCCACTCGCCGGGCGGCATCATGCTGTTCGAGACGGCAAGCGGCGTGCTGATCTCCGGCGACACGGTCTACGACGGACCGCTCATCGACGACGCCTACCACTCCGATGTCGCCGTCTACGCGGAGACGATGAAGCGAATCCACGACCTGCCGGTGCGCGTCGTCCACGGCGGCCACTTCCCCAGCTTCGACGGGCAGCGCTACCGCGCGCTGATCCGCGCGTATCTGGACGCGAAGGGGCTCTAGCGGGTCAGCAGCACCATGTCGCCGGGGTCGGCATGGAGGCCGATGACCTCGCCCGGCTGCACGAGTCGTTTCTGCGGCAGGCGCAGTTTCAGCGGCGTGTCGAGCCCGTCCATCCTCGCACTGCATTGGTGATGGGTGCCGAAGAAGCCGGCCTCCATCACCGTCGCACGGCCGAGGGCGACGCGGCCGCCGCCGGCTTCGGTATGCAGATGTTCCGGGCGCAGCGAGAGCGCTACCGACGCGCCGGCCTCGGCATCGCCCCGGATATCGAACCCGCCGAGCGGCGTCGTCACCGCCACGCAGCCGTGTTCGGCGCGTGCCACCCGTCCCTCGATCAGATTGTTGTCGCCCATGAAGTTGGCGGTGAAGCGTGAGGCCGGCCGCAGGTAGACGCGCTCGGGCGGGCCGACGTCCTCGATGGCGCCGTCGTTCATCACCACGATGACGTCGGCGATGGCCATGGCCTCCTCCTGGTCGTGGGTCACGTGGACGAAGGTGGTGCCGACGCGCTTCTGAATGGCTTTGAGTTCTTCCTGCATCTGGCGTCGCAGCTTCAGGTCCAGGGCGCCCAGCGGCTCGTCGAGCAGCAGCACCGAGGGTTCGACGACCAGGGCGCGGGCGAGCGCGATGCGCTGGCGCTGGCCGCCCGAGAGCTCGTGGATACGGCGCAGGGCGGTGTGGCCGAGGCCCACCATGTCGAGCGCCTTCTCAACCCGCGCCGAACGCTCGGTCTTCGGCACGCCGCGCATCTTCAGGCCGAAACCGACGTTGCCGGCGATCGACATGTGGGGGAAGAGGGCATAGTCCTGGAACACCGTCGTGGTCGGGCGTTTCGCCGGCGGGACTTGCGTGACGTCCGCGCCCTTGATGAGCACCTGGCCGGCGGTCGGCCCCAGGAAGCCGCCGAGGATGTTCAGGAGGGTCGTCTTGCCGCCGCCGGAGGGGCCGAGCAGCACGACAAAGCTGCCTTCGGCGATGGCGAGGTCGATGCCGCGCAGGGCGGCCTTGTCGCCGAAGTGCATGGCGATGCCGCGAAACTCAACGGCGGGCGTGCTCATGCCCTGCGCCTCCGGAAGACTACGAGGTCCAGCAGCAGCACGGCGGCGATGGAGATCAGGAAGACGAAGCTGCCGACCGCGTTGGTCTTGGGGTTGAGGCCGGTGCGCAGCATGGACCAGATCTCGACCGGCAACGTCACGTCGAAGCGGCTGACCATGAAGGCGATGATGAACTCGTCCCACGAGAAGGTGACCGAGAGGAAGAAGCTGGCGAAGAGCGCCGGCCAGATCATCGGCACGGTGACCAGCGCCATGACCTGCCATTCGCGCGCTCCCAGGTCGCGCGCGGCCCGCTCGGCATTGGCCTGATGCTCGCCGAGCTGGCTGTAGACGATGGCGAAGCAGAGCGGCAGGTTGATCACCACGTGGCCGATGCCGACGGTCAGCAGCGACTTCGGCACCCCCAGCTCGTTGAAGGTGATGAGCAGGCCCATGGCGATGATGAGGTAGCTGACGGTGAGCGGCGCGGTCAGGATTCCCTGCAGCAGGCCGGCGCCGGGCAGGCGATGGCGCGCCAGGGCATAGGCGGCGAGGAAGCCGAGCACCAGCGAGACGAGTGAGGAGGCGACGCCGACGACGAGGGAGTTGGCGAGGGCGTCCATCAGCCGCGTATCGCTGAAGACGGCTTCGTACCATCGCAGCGTCGGGCCGTTGAAGGGCGGCACCGGCACGCGGGAGTCCTGGAAGGAGAACAGCACCAGGACGCCGACCGGCAGGAAGATGAAGCCATACAGCAGCGTCACGTAGCTCCAGACGGGCAGGGCACGGACGATAGTGCGGAGGGGGTGGGCCATGGCGCTACACCCGGTCGATCTTCAGCCAGCGCGCACAGGCAAGGTAGACGAGGCTCACCACCGCCATCAGCACCATGGCCAGGGCCGAGGCCATCGGGAAGTCGGCGCGGCGGCCGATCTGCAGCATGATGGTCTGCGGCAGCAGCAGCTCCCTGTTGCCGCCCAGGATCTGCGGGGTGATGTAGTCGCCGATGCACAGCACGAAGGTGAGGAAGGCGCCGACCATGATGCCGGGCAGGGTGAGCGGCAGGGTCACGTGCAGGAAGGTCCTGACCGGTCCGGCGCCGAGATCGGCGGCCGCTTTGCGGTAGCTCGGCGAGAGCTGCACCAGGTTGGCGTAGATGGTGAGAGTCAGCAGCATGACGAAGAAGTGGACGAAGCCCACCACCGTGGCGCCGCGGTTGTTGGCGAAGGAGACCGGCTCCGCCGTGATTCCCAGGTCGAGCAGCCAGTTCGAGAGAATGCCGCCTTCCGACAGCACCAGCAGCCAGCTATAGGAGCGCACCACGTAGGAGGTCCAGAACGGCAGGATGGCGAGCAGCAACGCCAGGCGCTGCCAGCGCCGGGGCACACGTTCCGCCAGGATCCACGCCAGCGGATAGGCGAGCAGGACGCTCACCACGGTGACGATGGCCGTGACCTCGAGGGAGTTCACCAGGGACTCCAACAGGAACCCTTTGGAGAAGAAAGCTTCGTAGTTGCGCAGCGTGAAATCTGTGACGAGGCGCGAGCCCACCCGCTGCCACAGGCTGTAGAGCGCCATGATTGCGAGCGGCGCCAGGAAGAAGGCGACGGTCCATAGGAAAGCCGGCACAAGCAGCCCCCAGGCCCTCGCTTGCTCGCGGCGCTGCCTGGGGGTGCTCATAACCTTTGGATCTGCCTGAGCCGGCTGCGGCTCAGTGCTGCAGGAACTCGGTCCAGACGTCGAGCATCTTGGCGTCGAGGTCGGCGTCGGGAATGAAATAGCGGTAAGACTTGGCGAGGAAGCTTTCCTGCTCGTCCCAGCGCAGCGTCGCCTTCTGCCCGTCGGTCAGCGCGGCGCCGGCCTTCTTGTTGGCCGGCATGCCCCAGAAGCACGAGGAGGTCGCGAGGCGCGCCTGGCCCTCGGGGCTCATGATGTACTGCACGAACTTCAGCGCGAGGTCCTTGTTCTTCGAGTCCTTGAAGACCGCCAGCGACTGCGCCCAGAGGATGCCGCCCTGGTCGGGCAGGACCCACTCGAGGTCCGGGTTCTCCGCCTGCATGACCGCCGTCGCCCACTCGCCGCCGCCGAGCAGAATGTCCGCCTCGCCGGTCGCCAGCGCGGTGGTCGAGGACACCACCTCGCCGACCATGGCCGAGTTCTCCTTCAGCTTGAACAGCTCCTCCTTCATGGCCGGCAGCCTGTCCGCGGTGATGTCGCTCGGCTTCATGCCCATCTTGAGGGCCACCAGGTCCATCAGCGGGATGTAGTAGTCGTAGACGGCGATGCGGCCCTTGTACTTGTCGGACCACAGAGTGCTCAGGTCCCGCATGTCGGCGGGATCGACCTTCGACTTGTTGTAGCTGACGACGTTGTAGCCGAACTTCTCCATGATGGCGTACATCTTGCCGTCCTTGTGCGTGACGTCGGTCATCTGCACCTGTTCGAAGATGTCGTCGAGCGGAAGCTGGTCGGCCGGCAACTCCGCGAGGAGTCCCGCCTCCACCACCCGCGGCACGTCGACGCCGTCGATCACGAAGACGTCCCAGTCGCCCGGCTGCGACTGCTCGACGATGGCCAGCGCGGCGCCGGTGCCTTCGTACTCCTTCAGGTTCACCTTCACGCCGTGCTGCTGTTCGAAAGGCTCGATCAGCGCAGGGTCGGTGTGGTCGCACCAGACGAGCGCGTTCAGCTCCTGCGCGGCGGCGGTTCCGGCGCCGCCGAGGACGGCGGCGAGCACGGCGGAAGCGCCGATAGCGAAAGCGTTGCGGCCGAGAATGTGAGAAGTCATCCCTGTCCCCCTGCGTTTCGTTTGTAATCCGCCGTTCTGCGGACCGGCTCGAAAAAGCATAGCGCGAGGCCGCTTTCAGGCGGAAATGAAAAATGAACCGATTATAAACTTGAGGCGGTTCATTCGCCGTGCAATGGATAGGCCATGAGCGGTCTCAGGGAAAAGCAGAAGGCGGACCGGGAGCAGCGCATCCTCAAGGCGGCCAGCCGGCTGTTCCGCGAGGAGGGCTACGACCGCACCAAGATCGAGACCATCGCCGCGAAGGCGAAGGTTTCCATCGGCACGGTCTACAACTACTACCAGAACAAGGGCGACCTGCTGGTCGCCATCGTCTCCATGGAGGTGAACGAGGTGCTGCGCGCCGGCGCCGCGCTCATCGAACGGCCGCCGGCCGCGCCGGAGAAGGCGGTCAACGGCCTGATCTCCATCTACCTCGACCACTCGCTGGTCTATCTCAACAAGGAGATGTGGCGTCAGGCCATGGCGATCTCGACCCGCCAGCCGGACTCGCCCTTCGGCCGGCGCTACGCCGAGCTGGACGAGCGGCTCACGCGGCAGGTCTGCGCGCTCATCGAGCGGCTGCAGGCGCGCGGCCGGGTGAAGGCGGAGATCGACGCCGCTGCCGCCGGCGAGATGATCTTCAACAACACCAACATGATGTTCACGCTTTTCGTGAAGAGCGACGCCATGACGCTTGCCGCGCTGAAGAGCGCCATCGCCCGCCAGCTCCGCCCGCTGCTCGCCGCCGTCCACGCCTGAGGCGGCCGCGTCACCCCTGCGGGAAATACTGGCGGTAGGGCCTGGCTTCCTCGACCGCGCGGGCGAAGGAGGGGCGCGCCATCAGTCGCTCGAAGTAGGCGGCCAGGTGCGGGTGCTTTTCCGTAAAGGGGTGCACCCATTCGGCGTAGAAGAGGCCGGGCGCGGCGGCGCAGTCGGCCAGGGTGAAGGCCTCGCCGGCGGCCCAGGTCTTGCGCGCCATCTCGGTCTCGAGGATGCCGTAGGCGGTGTCCAGCAGCGCGCGTGCGTCGGCGACGCCCTGCGGGTCTCGCCGGTCGGCCGGGCGCAGGCGGTCGGCCACGATCTTCTGCATCGGGTGCTCGACGTAGTTGTCGTGGAAGCGATCCCACAGTCGCGCCTGCAGCGCCGCTTCCGGATCGTCCGGGATGAGCGCGACCGGCCCCGGGCGGTGCCGCGCCAGGTACTCGATGATGCTGGTGGACTCCGGGACCGTCACGCCGCGCGCCTCGTCGCGCAGCACCGGGAACTTCACCAGCGGCCAGACCGCGGCGAAGGCCGCGCGCGACTCCGGGTTGCCGAGGTCCACCAGCTCAGGCTCGAAGGCGATGTCGTTCTCGTAAAGGGCGACCAGCACCTTCTGACAGAAGGAGGAGAAGGGATGGTAGTAGAGCCGCAGGGCCATGGTTGTTTCCCCGGTGTGATCGCTGAAGGCATGCAACCTAGAAGCAGCCTGCCGCGCTCGCAAGTCGTGCCGAGGGCGCTGGCCTTTCGACCGTCGCGACGCTAGGCTCCGCGCCATGGATACGCGCATCGCCCATCGCTCCCGAATGCTCCGCCCCGGCCGTCGCCACTGACGCGGGGTTCGGCGCCGCTGCGCGCTCTTGTCCGGATTGCGGACGCCCCGCCGGAGACGGCCGGGGCTTTTTTGTTGTCCGCCCCTCATCCCTCGGAGCAAGAGCCATGACCAGTCCCCATCACAGAGGCGGCGACTGCCTCTTCTGCGGCATCGCCGCCGGGCGCGTGTCCGCCCACATCGTGCACGAGGATCACGACCTCGTCGCCTTCCTCGACATCAACCCGATCCGCCCGGGCCACCTGCAGATCGTCCCGCGCCGCCACATCGCGTACTTCGAGGACCTGCCGGCGCCGGACGCCGCCGCCATCCTGCACCTCGGTCAGCGCCTCGCCGGCGTCCTTAAGGCGCTCTACGGCGTGCGGCGGGTCGGTTTCCTCTTCACCGGTGGCGACATCCCGCACGTCCACGCCCACCTGGTGCCGCTGGTCGAGGGCAGCGACATCACCTCGCGGCGCTACATCGCGGAGGAGAAGATCACCTTCCGCAGCACGCCCCGGGTGCCCGATCCGGAGCTGGCCGCCACCGCCACGCGCCTGCGGGGGGCGCTGGCCTCCCTGACCGCCGGCTAGGTGGTGCCGGTCAGCGGCATGGCTGCCATGGGCGGGGCGCACTTGCGAACTGTCGACAATTCAGTAGGCTGGCGCCCCGCCCCGAGAACCGCAGAGAGCCCAGCCGCCGCCCATGACCCGCCAGACCATCGAGACCGCCGAGAGCTTTCCCGAGATCCGCGAGGGGGTCCGCGCCCTCTGCGCCAACTACCCCGGCGCCTACTGGCGCGACCTCGATGCGCGGCGGGCCTACCCCGAGGCCTTCGTGAAGGAGCTGACGGCGGCGGGCTATCTCGCCGCGCTGGTGCCCGAGGAGTACGGCGGCAGCGGTCTGCCGCTGGCCGCCGGCTGCGCCATCCTGGAGGAGATCCAGAAGGCCGGCTGCAACGGTGCCGCCTGCCACGCCCAGATGTACACCATGGGCACCGTGCTGCGGCACGGCAGCGAGGCCCAGAAGCAGCGCTACCTGCCGGGCATCGCCGAGGGCTCGCTGCGCCTGCAGGCCTTCGGCGTCACCGAGCCGACCAGCGGCACCGACACCCTGAGCCTCGCCACCACGGCGAAGCGCGAGGGCGACCGCTACGTGGTGAACGGCCAGAAGGTGTGGACCAGCCGCGCCGAGCACAGCGATCTCATGCTGCTGCTGGCGCGCACCACGCCGAAGGATCAGGTGACGAAGAAGGGCGAGGGCCTCTCCGTCTTCATCGTCGACCTGCGCGAAGCGAAAGGCAAAGGCATCACCATCAAGCCGATCCGCGCCATGATGAACCACTCCACCACCGAGGTCTTCTTCGACAACCTCGAGGTGCCGGCGGACAATCTCATCGGCGAGGAGGGCAAGGGCTTCCGCTACATTCTCGACGGCATGAACGCCGAGCGCATCCTCATCGCCTCGGAGTGCATCGGCGACGCCCGCTGGTTCATCGAAAAGGCCAGCAGCTACGCGACGGAGCGCAAGGTCTTCGGCCGGCCGATCGGGCAGAATCAGGGCATCCAGTTCCCCATCGCCCGCGCCTACGCACAAAGCGAGGCGGCGGCGCTGATGGTCGAGCGCGCGGCGGCGCTGTTCGATGCCGGACAGCGCTGCGGCAGGGAGGCCAACATGGCGAAGATGCTCGCCTCCGAAGCCTCCTGGGCGGCGGCCGAGGCCTGCCTGCAGACCCACGGCGGCTTCGGCTTCGCCGAGGAGTACGACGTCGAGCGCAAGTACCGCGAGACGCGGCTCTACCAGGTGGCGCCGATCTCCACCAACCTCATCCTCGCCTTCCTCGCCGAGCACGTCCTCGGCATGCCGCGCAGCTACTGAGCGCCGCGATGAAGCCGGTTCTCTTCGGCCCCGCCTACTCGGTCTACGTCCGCATCGCAAAGATCGTGCTGGCGGAGAAGGGCGTCGACCACGAGCAGGTCGTCTTCGACGTCTTCGATGTGAACGACTGGCCGGCCGACTGGCTCGAGCGCCAGCCCTTCGGTCTGGTGCCGGCCTTCGAGCACGACGGCTTCCGTCTCTATGAGACGCGGGCGATCACCCGCTACATCGACGAGGCCTTCTCCGGGCCAAAGCTGCAGCCCGACAGCCCGCGCGGCCGGGCGCGCATGGAGCAGGCCATCTCGGTGCTGGACGGCGAGGGCTACTGGCCCATGGTGCGGGAGATCTTCGTGCAGCGGGTCGAGCGGGGGCGTGACGGCATGACCGATGAGTCCGCGGTCGCCGCCGCGCTGCCGAAGGCGGAGCGCTGCCTCGCCGCGCTCGCCGGCCTGCTCGGCGATCAGCCCCACCTCGCCGGGGCCGGCTTCAGCCTCGCCGACGCGCACGCGGCGCCGATCTTTCACTACTTCCTTGCGACGCCGGAGGGGCAGGGCCTGCTGCGCGCGCAGCCGAAACTGCAGGCGTGGTGGTCACGCACCGCCGCGCGCGCCAGCGTCGCCGCCGCCTGCGCCGTGGAGGCCGCATGAGCAAGCCGCTTGAAGGCCTCCTCGTCATCAGTCTGGAACAGGCGGTGGCCGCACCCTACTGCTCATCGCGCCTCGCCGACGCTGGCGCCCGCGTCATCAAGCTGGAGCGCCCGGAAGGCGACTTCGCGCGCGGCTACGATCACGTCGTGCACGGCGAGAGCGCCTACTTCGTCTGGCTGAACCGCGGCAAGGAATCAATCGCGGTCGATCTGAAGCAGCCCGACGACCTCGCGCTGGTGAAGCGCATGCTGGCCAAGGCAGACGTCTTCATCCAGAACCTGGCGCCGGGCGCGGCCGGGCGCCTCGGCCTCGGTCACGAGGCACTGCGTCGCGCGCATCCCCGTCTCATTACCTGCGACATCTCCGGCTACGGCGAGACAGGCCCCTATGCGCAGATGAAGGCCTACGACCTGCTGGTGCAGGCGGAAAGCGGTCTCGCCGCGGTCACCGGCCGCCCGGAAGGGCCGGGGCGGGTCGGCGTCTCGGTCTGCGACATCGCCTGCGGCATGTACGCCTATCAGGGCGTGCTCGAGGCCCTGCTGCGGCGCGGGCGCACGGGCGAGGGCTCGGCGCTGGCGACTTCGCTCTTCGCCGGCATGGCCGACTGGATGACCGTGCCGCTGCTGCACCAGGACTACGGGCCCGGCGCCCCCAAGCGCGTCGGCCTGAACCACCCCTCCATCGCGCCCTACGGCGTCTACGCCTGCCGGGGCGGCGAGGAGGTGGTCTTCTCGATCCAGAACGAGCGCGAGTGGAAGCGACTGGTGGAAGAGGTACTGCGCCGCCCAGCGCTGCTGGACGATCAGCGCTTCGCCGGCAACTCCGCGCGCGTCGCCCACCGTCCGGCGCTGGACGCGATCATCGAGGAGGTTTTCGGTGCGCTCAGCCGCGACGAGCTGACGACGCGTCTCTTCGAGGCGGCCATCGCCTATGGCGCGGTGAACACGCCGGCCGACCTGTCGGCCCATCCGCAGCTCCGCCGTGTCACCGTCGCGACGCCGACCGGGCCCGTGGAGCTGGTGGCGCCGCCGGTGGAGCTGCGCGGCGACACGACGGAACTTGGCGCCGTGCCCGCGGTGGATCAGCATGGCGCTTCCCTCAGGAAGGAGTTCGCGGCATGAGCGCGGCGGCGGCAGAGGACTGGACGAAGTGGGTCGGGCGCAGCGAGCAGCTGCGCGACAGCATTGCCGCCGGGCGCGCCCAGGCGATGCAGGCGACCCTCGACGACGCCGAGGCGCCGCTGCATCCCGGCGATGCGCTGCCGCCGCTCTGGCACTGGGCCTACTTCTGGTCGCTGGCGCCGACCGCGAGCCTGGGCCCCGACGGCCACGCGGCGCGCGGCGGCTTCCTGCCACCCATCCCGCTGCCGCGCCGCATGTGGGCCGGCAGCCGCGTCGCTTTCCCGCGCCCGCTGGAGGTCGGCAGCGAGGTGTCGCGCCACTCGACCATCAAGTCGGTCGAGGAGAAGTCGGGCCGCAGCGGGCGCCTCGCCTTCGTCACCGTGGAGCACGTCATCGCCGATGCGGAAGGGCCCTGCGTCGTCGAGGAGCACGACATCGTCTACCGCGAGGCCGGAGAGAAGGGTGCGCCGCTCCCGGCTGGCGAGGCGCCGCCGCAGGCCGGCGCCTGGCGCCAGGAGGTGGTGCCCTCGCCGGTCTTGCTGTTCCGCTACTCGGCGCTCACCTTCAACGGGCACCGCATCCATTACGACCAGCCCTACACGACGCAGGAAGAGGGCTATCCCGGCCTCATCGTGCACGGCCCGCTGCTGGCCACACTGATGATCGGCCAGCTGCGCCGCCACCTGCCACGCGCCCGCGCCACGCGCTTCGCCTTCCGCGCCCGGCGGCCGATCTTCGACACCAGGCCCTTCGCGGTCTGCGGCGCGCCGGACGAGGCGGCGGGCCGCGCCGAGCTCTGGGTCGAGGATCCCGACGGCTACCTCGCCATGCAGGGCGAGGTGGCGTGGTCTAGCTGAGCTTGCCGAGCGCCTCGATGGTCTCGAGGAACTCGTGCAGGGAGTTCTCGCTGTCGCTGTCGACCATCAGCAACTTGTCGATGGTCTCCCCATCGGTCGCCAGCGGCAGGATGATGCGCGCGTAGGCGCAGGTCTGCCGGCTCGTGCGCAGGGTGATGCGGTGGGCCAGTGGCCGGCGCCGCTCGACGGCCTGGCGGTAGTGTGAATCGATGAGCGCGCCGTAGGCGGGCGGCCGGAGGTCGAGCGGGCCCCTGCCGGTCAGCTCGGAGCCGTGCGTGCGGCCAATGCCGGTGCCGCTCAGGCGGTAGCGGAAATCGAGCCCACCGGCGGTGTCGCGAAAGACGTCGGCCAGCATGATGCGCGGCAGCAGGTCGGGGATGTCGAGCGGGTCGATGTCCGCGCGCGCCGGCGCGGTCCGGCCGCGGCGTTTGCTCTCCCAGTATTCCAGCGCGAGGACGAGATCCGGAACGCGGTCGCGGTCTTCGACGAGGTCGAGTTCGGACGCCCGGATGTCCTCCAGCGTTTCACCCATGAAAGCGATGGTGGCGCGATAGCGCGCCGGGCGCAATCGGCCCGCGCGGGGCCGGTCAGGAATCGCCGTCAGGAATCGCCGTCGCTGGACGCCTCCCGCGCCGCCTTCAGCGCTGCCCGACGTTCGCGGTTTGCGCGGTGGCGCTCCTCGCGCCAGGCCTTGAAGACCTTGGCGCGGTAGCCGTTGCCGCGGATCGCCTGGCGCGAGTGGTACTGGCCGATGGCGCGGGTCCAGGAGCGCGCTTCCTCACGCAGTCCGGCGAGGAAGCCGGCGGCATAGGCGACGTTGACCTCCGGGTCGAAGGCGGCCTCCAGGGAATCAAAGGCTTCGGGGTGGAAGTGCAGATTCACCTGCATGCAGCCGACGTCGATGTTCTTGATGCCGCGCGCCTGCAGATTGCGGACCTCCTGGATGGCCGCCGCCTTGCTCGGCAGGAATCGCCCCTCGCCCTCGGCCATGACGGTCCACGGCCAGGCAAGGCTTTCCGAGCGGTCGGCGTGCCAGCGGCCCGATTCGGTCCGGGCGATGGCGTCCAGCAGGTGCGGCGGCAGGTCGCGCGCGGCCTCGGCGCGGGCCGTCGCCGCGCGGCAGAGCGTCCAGGTACTGTCAGTCGAATCAGAGGCTTGGCTGGCTTTGCTGGGGGCCGGCGTCAGGACCAGCAGGGCAAGAAGGGCGGCGGTCGGCAGCGGTCGTCGCAAGGCAAAGCACTCCCGGGTCGGCGGTTCCTGCCGAAATCAGGAGCAAGCGGCGTGCCAGTGCACCGTCCGGCGGTTGCAGGACCGCTCCGGCCTCTATTGCGCCGCAATATCCCAACCCGTTTGGTGACAGCTTCGTTAACGGGCGGGATATAAAATTATTGGCAAATCAATAAATTGAGCAGATTCCCATTGAACTCCCCGTGGCAGGGAGGCATATTGTGCACTGCGGTATGGGAACGGCTTCGCCGGGACCTGCCGCAGTTCCATAGGGCATTTCCTCCCTAAACTTGGGCCGCGCTTGTCGCGGCCCTTTTTTTGTTTACGAGGTAAACGATTTTCGGCGCGGGCAGGCTCAGCCGGGCAGCGTCTCGTCGCCGGGGCCGAGGGCGCGCTGCATGAAGACGGAGTCTACCCAGCGGCCGTGCTTGAAGCCGACCGAGGCGAGGGTGCCGATGGTGCGGAAGCCATGGCGCGCATGCAGGCGAATGGAGCCGGCGTTGCCGCTGTCGCCGATCACCGCGATCATCTGGCGGTAGCCGAGCGCGGCGCAGCGCTCGATCAGCGCGCCCAGCAGGGCGGAGCCGATGCCGCGGCCGCCCTCGCCGGGCAGCACGTAGACGGAGTCTTCCAGGGTGTAACGATAGGCCGGGCGGGCGCGGTAGGGGCCGGCGTAGGCATAGCCGAGAATGGTGCCGCTGCCGGGACGGTCCTCCGCCACCAGATAGGGCAGTCCGCGCTTCAGGACGTCCGCCAGGCGCCGGGCCATCTCTGCCTGGTCGGGCGGCTCCTCCTCGAAGGAGGCGATGCCGTGCAGCACATGGTGGGCGTAGATCGCCTGGATGGCCGGGACGTCGGCGGTGGCCGCAGGGCGGATGGCCAGCGCCTCTCGGTCCAAGGCCTCGCTCATCGTGGCCTGCCGTTCAGCTGCCGGCCCGGCTCCCCGTCCGACTGCCCGTCCGACTGCCCGTCCGACTGCCCGTCCAGCTGCTGGGGCGAGAGCGCGCCGAGGGCGGCGACCACGTCGCGCATGTCCTCGGCCAGCGCCTTCAGGGCCGGGCGACGCTCGATGCGCGACTCGTCCATGTAGATGTGGCGGTTGATCTCGATCTGCAGGCAGTGCACGCGCGCCTGCGGCCTGCCGTAGTGGCGGGTGACGAAGCCGCCGGCGTAGGGCGTGTTGCGCACCACGAGGTAATCCTTGCCGGCCAGCACGTCCTCGACCGTCTGGGTGACGATCGGGGCGCAGGTGGTGCCGTGGCAGTCGCCGAGCACGAAGGCGGCGCCGGCGCTGCCGCGGCTCGGCCGGCAGTTGGACGGCATCGAGTGGCAGTCGACCAGGATGCAGTAGCCGAAGCGCTCCTTGGTCGTCTCGACCAAGCTGCGCAGGGCCTCGTGGTAGGGCCAGTAGTAGCCGCGGATGCGCGCCAGGCCCTCCTCGAGGCTCAGCTTGCGCCGGTAGATGCTGGCGCCGTTGGCGACCACCCGGGCGATGGTGCCGAGGCCGGCGGCAACGCGCGGCGAGGAGGTGTTGGCGTAGGGTGGCAGGCGGTCGCTGAACACGGCCGGGTCCAGCTCGTAGGGCTCGCGGTTCGGATCGACAAAGGCGCGCGGGAACAGGGCATGCAGCAGCGGCGCGCCCATTTCCGGGGCGCAGCCGAAGATCTCGTGCACGAAGCTGTCCTCCGACCGCCTGAGGCTGATCGGGTCGAGGCGGGAAGCGGCAAGGAAATCGGCGGAGTAGTCGCTGCCGCTGTGTGGCGAGGCGAACACGAGGGGCAGGGTCTGCCGCTCCGGCCGGATGATCTGGTGAGGCTGCGGGGCCTGGGCGCTCGGCGCGATCGCGTCCATGTCTCTACGGGCTTGGTTCCGATCCAGTTTTAGGGCAAAGCGGGGGGCCTGTCATGCCCGATTCGAGGGCGCCGGGGAGGGTCGCCGGCGGCGGACATTAAGCTCTACTTGGGGCATTGCGGGTAGTCTATACTGCCTGGCGTCGGGGCGCGGCGGCAGCGCGACGCGGCGGCCGGGAACGGCCGACAGCAAGAACAAGAGACCGAACACAGGGCTAATGGCGCAGATCCTACTTGCCGAAGACGATGCCTCGATGCGGGAATTCCTGGCCAAGGCCCTGCGCAACGCAGGCCATCACGTGGTGGCCGTAGGCGATGGCCTGGACGCCATGGAATCGCTCGACGGCTTCCGCGCCGATCTGCTGCTGGCTGACGTGGTCATGCCGGGTCTCGATGGCATCGAGCTGGCGCGCCGGGCAGCCAAGCTGCAGCCCGGGCTGAAGGTGATGTTCATCACCGGCTTCGCGGCCGTGGCCCTGAAGAACCGCGACCAGACGCCTCAGGGCGCGCGCATTCTCTCCAAACCTTTCCACCTCCGCCACCTGGTGGAGGAGGTCGATTCCATGCTGGCCGTGTGAGCCGGCGGCAGCCGCTCCGGCGGCTGCGGAAGGCTTGAAAATGCCGGAGGAAGGTGCTACTTCGCCTCCTCCTCGGCGATCCAGCGGATCGACCGGCCGCCCGGCCACCATCTCATCCTTCCGAGCCGGGCTCAGGAGGGCGTATAGCTCAGCGGGAGAGCGCCTCGTTGACATCGAGGAGGTCCCTGGTTCAATCCCAGGTACGCCCACCATCTTTTCAAAGACTTAGTCAGAGCTGTCGCCAGCCTTTATCGGGCCCCATTGCACGGGGCGCCAGGGCCGGGCTGACGCCTGCGAGCTGTGCAAACCTCGCTGGTTGACCCTCAGCGGGCCTTCCAGGCGCCGTCCGGCGTCCGGCAGCGATCGACAACGAAGTGGAAAGTGTCGCCGACGTCCTTCACGCGGATGTCGTGCTTCAGGCGCCGGCAGGGCATGCCCTGGTACTGGCCCTTCTGCACCAGCTCGATCCGGCCGTTGTTGCCGCTCTGGTCGTTGGACCAGGTCTCGGCCGTGCCGACCGGCCGGTCCTCTGTCGCATAGAGCTTCTCTGCCGCGGCTTCGAGCATCGCCCAGTCCTCGGCCGTGAGGTCGAGGCCGCCGCGGGTGAAGGGGTTGAGCTGGGCGGCGGCAGGCAGGCTGAAGGCCAGGCCCAGGGCGACCGCCGCCGCCGCGCTCACTGTTTTCATCATGGATCGCTTCTCCTGCTGGCATTGTCCGGCTCTGGTATCGCGGGATCGGGCGCCGGCAGTGGCGCGAGACTGATGGTCGTCGGTTCCGGCCACTGAAAGCGCTCGATTTCGTCCAGCGGCACCGGCACCGGTGAGAGCTGCAGGACGATGCGCTGCCCGTCGGAGTGGAAAATGTTGCGCGGCTCCACCGAGCTGCGCGGCTGCTCCGGCGTCGAGACCGGTCCGCCGCCGGCGTAGGCAAAGCGCTTCAAAGCCTGGGCGCGGGCCAGGCTTTGCGCCAGGTACCAGCGCTCGGCATCGACGTCGGGATCGATACGGTGGGTCGTGCCGAAGCCGCTCTGGATGACGCCGATGTCGCGGCTGATGGCGCCCAGCCAGATGGGCGTGCCGCGAAAGCGCAGCGGCGTCAGCCAGACGCGCAGGTGATTGCGCTCGTAGATGTCGTCGCGGGCGATCTGGAAGGCGGCATCCTGGCGGCGGCCGAAGACATAGAGGTCGCTGACCGGCGAGTAGCGGTAGATCGACCCGAAGAGGAAGGAGCCGAGGGTCTTCAGGGCGGAGGCCTGCGTTACCGTCTCCGCCGGGTCCCAGCCGCCGGCGATGAGGGCCGCGAGGCCGAGATCCGGGTCGGCGATCGCGACGAAATTCAGGGGATCGGCTTCCACCTCGCCGTCGGCGTCGCTGACGCAGCAGGGCAGGGCCTCGATCGCCGCCTTCAGCTCCGCCGCGGTCTGCAGGTCGCGGATCTCGCCGGGACCGTAGAGGCTGTCGAAATCCACGAGGCTCCGCGCGAGCCCGGGGACCGGGACCACGAAGGAAGCCTGGGTGCTGCGGGACTCGCCGACGTAGATGAAATTCAGCGCCTTCTGCCCCAGATCGGGTGTCACGTAGAGAAACCCTTCGACCGTCTGCCCAGCCTCCACGATCAGGGGCAGGGCCTGCCCGGCGAAGAGCCGGTCGATCTCCGCATTGGTCTCGCTGGAGAACCAGCCGTGGTTGATGAAGGCGGCTTCGGCCGGCGTGTAGTAGAGTGCGTCGGAGAAGAGCGGCAGCAGGGTCAGCGGCGCATCGCCCGCGTTCTCGACGCGCAGCCAGACAGGCTGGATGTCACGCTCGATCAGGGGTAGCCCGAAGACGCCCCGCGCTTCTTCCGACCCCAAGGCCACCGCGGTGATCGAGAGACCGTCCTGGCTGCGCGTGGCGGCGCGCTCCATGAAGCCCACTTCGTCGTGCGTAAGCGGCGGCGTGAAGCCGGAGCAGGCGGCCAGCAGCAGAAGCAGCAAAATAGCCAGCGCGCGGAGCACGCGGAACCGATGGCTGGCACTGCTTTCCTTCGCGAGCGGCACTCTTGAAGCTCCTACTCGACGTCCTTCACGATCCTGAAGCCGATGTGGTTAGAGCCGAGGCCCAGCTCGGCAGGCTGGCGCGCTGCCGGGCGGTAGCGCAGGCAGAAGTTCGGCGCGCAGAGCCACGAGCCACCCTTCACCACGCGGCGCGGCCCGATCTCCGGCGGCGAGAACTTCGCGGCCAGCAACTCGGGCGGTCCGACCGGATCGGCTTCGTCGCGCGGCGGATGACCCGGCACCCACCAGTCGGCGACATGCTCCCAGACGTTGCCGGCCATGTCGTAGAGCCCGTAGCCGTTGGGCGGGAAGGAGCCCGCCGGCGCGGTGCCGTGGAAGCCGTCCTCGCCGCGGTCGCCGGTGGGGAACTCGCCCTGCCAGCTGTTGGCCTTCCAGCCCTCCAGCGGATCGTAGGTGGCGCCCCAGGTATAGGTCGCGCCGTCGAGCCCGCCGCGCGCGGCGTACTCCCACTCCGCCTCGGTCGGCAGGCGGCCCCCGGCCCAGTCGGCATAGGCTTCGGCATCTTCCGGCGAGACCTGCACGACGGGATGGTCCGCCCGGCCTTCGATGCTGCTGCCAGGCCCCTCCGGATGGCGCCAGTCGGCACCGATCACGAAGTGCCACCACTGCGTGATATCTGCCTTGGTCGTGATCTTGTCGGGCATGATGAAGACCATGGAGCCGGGGCGCAGCAGCTCGGGCGGCCAGTCCGGATGCTCCGCCGGGTCGGCGCCGCGCTCGGCCGTGGTGACGTAGCCGGTTGCGGCCACGAAGGCGGCGAAGTCAGCGTTGGTCACCTCGGTGCGCGAGATGAGGAAACTGCCGACGCTGACCCTGCGCACGGCCGTCTCTTCCCTGTAGGTGCCTTCCTGGCCCATCTGGAAAGTGCCAGCCTCGATGCGGACGAAGTCCGCCGCCGTGGCCGGCGCGAGCGCGGCGGCCACGAGGAGCCATGGCGGCAAAGCCAGCAGGAGACGTTTCATTGCGGCCATACCGCGGACCAGTCCTTTGCCATGTCGACGACGGTCCAGCCCATCTCCTGCGCCTCGTCGAGCGCCTTGTCGAAGTTCCCGACATGACTTTCCCGGTCGTAGGCGAACTCGCGCTCGGCGTCGGTATGGTGCACGAAGAGGGCGAAGCGCGGGCCGTCGCCCGCCGTCGACCACTGCGCCATGGCGAGATCGCCGTCGGAGTTGCCGCCGACGAAGATCGGCCGCTTGCCGATGTGGCGCAGGATGCCCACGGGCTTGCCGCCCTTGTCGTCGATGAAGGCGATGCCGGGGTCCTTCAGCACCTGGGGCACGCCGTCGACGATCTCGAAGCGCGCCGCGCCCAGGCTGCCGATGACATTCTGGGGCGGCACGCCGTAGGCCCGCTCGGCGAAGGCGCGCATGAAGTCGACACCGCCGCCGGAGACGATGTAGACCTCGAAATCGTGGGCGCGGAGGTAGTCGAGCAGCTCGACCATGGGCTGAAACACCATCTCCGTATAGGCCCGCCCGCTTTGCGGGTGCTTGGCCGCGGCGATCCAGTCGGCGACCTCTGCGGTGAAGGCCTCGACGGTCATGCCGGAGTGGGTGGCGCCGACGATCTCGAGCAGCGCCTTCTCGCCGCCCGCCATGACCGCCTTCATGTCGCCGGCGGCGGCGGCCTTCAGCGCCGGCGTGGAAGCCCAGGCGGGATCGGCGGCGGCCAGCCTCTTCGCCTTGTCGAGGGCGAAGAGGAACTGGAAGTAGGCCGGCTGCTCCGACCACAGGGTGCCGTCGTTGTCGAAGACGGCGATGCGGTCTTGCGGCGGCACGAAGCGGCTGCCGCCGTCGGCCGCCACGCCCTCGACGAAGTCGATGATGGCCGCCTTCGCCGGCCCGTCGTTCCATGATGGGAGGTCGGCGGCCTGCGCGGACGTCGACCAGAGCACCGCGGCGGTGAGCAGTACGATCGCCCGGCGAAATGGCTTCACGGCTGCATTGGCTTGCATCATCCGAAGATGCACCGGATCAGTTCCCCATGCCCGACTTCAGCTTCTCCTCGATCGTGGAGAGATTGAACGATCCCGGCGTCTGGCTCGGTGGGTAGTCCTGCATGGTCTGCAGGAACTGCGCCGCCATCGCCTGAATGGGAACGACCACGAAAGCGCGGTCCAGAAACCAGTCGTTGTAGGTGTTGGCGTTGTGCTGGGCCCGCTCGAAGGGGTCGCGTCGCAGGTTGAACAGCAGAGGCACGCGGAGCTCGGTGAAGGGCTCGCGCCAGACGCCGAAGGCCTCACCGCGGTTCTCCAGGAAGACCACCTTCCAGTCGTCGTAGCGGGCGGCGACCACCTGGCCGTCGTCGTTCACATACCAGAATTCGTGGCGTGGAGCCTCGCCTTCGCCCTTGAGGTAGGCGAGCTGATTGTAGCCGTCGATATAGTTGCGGTAGTCACGGCCGTTCAGCGTGACACCACTGCGCAATTTCTGCGTGATGTCCGTTTCGCCGGCGATTGCGGCGAAGGTCGGCAGCCAGTCTTCGTGGGCGACGATGCCGTTCAGCGTCTCGCCGGCGGGGAACTGGCCCGGCCAGCGCACGAAGGCGGGGACCCGGTAGGCGCCTTCCCAGTTCGAGTTCTTCTCGCTCCGGAACAGGGTCGTGCCGGCATCGGGCCAGGTGTTGTAGTGCGGTCCGTTGTCGGTCGAGTACATCACCACCGTGTTGTCGGCGATACCGAGCTCATCGAGTGTTTGCAGCAGCTGGCCGACATGCATGTCGTGCTCGACCATGCCGTCGTGGTACTCGTCGCCGCTGGGCCCGGAGATGCCGGTGTGCTCCTCCTTCACGTGAGTGCGGAAATGCATCCGCGTGCCGTTCCACCAGACAAAGAACGGCTGATCAGCCGCCTGCTGGCGCTTGATGAAGTCGATGGCGGCGGCGACCGTCTCGTCGTCCACCGTCTCCATGCGCTTTCTGGTCAGCGGCCCGGTGTCCTCGATGCGCTGGGTGCCGTCGGCGTTGGCCCAGGAATGGATCACACCACGCGGCCCGAACTGTTCCTCGAAGGTCTTCCCATTGGGGAGCACCCGGCCTCTGGGATAGTCGCGGTTCTCCGGCTCTTCCTCGGCGTTCAGGTGGTAGAGGTTGCCGAGAAACTCGTCGAAGCCGTGCATGGTCGGCAGGTGCTCGTCGCGGTCGCCCTGGTGGTTCTTGCCGAACTGCCCCGTGGCGTAGCCGAGACTCTTCAGCACCGTCGCCATGGTGACGTCGGTCATCTGCCAGCCCTGCTCGGCGCCCGGCAGGCCGACCTTGGTCATGCCGGTGCGGACCGGCACATTGCCGCCGATGAAGGCGGCGCGCCCCGCCGTGCAGCTCTGCTGTGCATAGTAGTCGGTGAAGGAAAGGCCCTCTTCGGCGATGCGGTCGATGTTGGGCGTTTCATAGCCCATCATGCCGCGGTTGTTGTGACTGATATTCCAGGTGCCGATGTCGTCGCCCCAGATGACCAGGATATTGGGCTTCTCCTGGGCCGCAGCCGGCATGGCGACAAAGGCCGCTGCTGCGGCGAGCAGCAAGCCGCTGAGGCCATGTCGCAGGCCCCCTGCACTGTTCGAGATCATCGTGCTGTCTCCCTCGGTGGGCAAAGGCCTCTTGGTCTGCCCAACACGATAGGGAAGAACCGAGCGGCCCGGTATTGGCCCAGGTACCTACATGTCCAGGTACCTGGGAGGGGCGAGCTCAGAAGCGGAAGATCACGCCGATCTGCGGGCCGTGCGTGACGGTGTCGTAGGCGAAGAAGTCGGGGCCCTCATCATCGTTGTCGTAGTCGACCCAGAGCGCGCGGTAGCCGGCGGCGAGGGAAACGCTATCCCAGGCGTCGTAGATCACCAGCCCCTGAACGCT
>Ga0207773_100359_pt1 | contig 20497 bp, 17 predicted proteins | sample TtaePargueraPR_2_FD_187281 | JGI IMG/M metagenome (GOLD analysis project Ga0207773, IMG submission 187281) | Aerobic enrichment media microbial communities from Bioluminiscent Bay, La Parguera, Puerto Rico - Tt and M1 (3) (SPAdes) | ecosystem: Environmental > Aquatic > Marine > Unclassified ...
AAATCCAGTTGGATATTTTACCAGGTGAAAACCAACTGATGATCAGTGCAACGGTCAAATGTGAGGGAAAAACGGGTGTAGAGATGGAGGCACTGACCGCTGCAAGTGTAGCTGCCCTGACCATTTATGATATGTGCAAAGCACTTTCCCATGACATCATCATCAGCGAAACCAAACTTATGGCAAAAGAAGGAGGGAAACATGTATTCAACAGATAATTTATACGGACTGGTCCTTGCTGGCGGAAAAAGCAGCCGAATGGGACAGGACAAAGGCGAACTTCAATACTATAGAACCAATCACCGTACTTACCTGTACCATACTTTAAGGGAGCTCTGTCCCAAAACCTTTATCAGTTGCCGTAAAGATCAAGAAAACATTATTAACTCGGGCCTCAACTATATTTTGGATGAGGATATTTACAGAGGACCACTAAATGGTATCCTTTCAGCCCATCACAAATATCCCGACAAGGCCTGGCTGGTGGTAGCCGTCGATCTTCCTCATTTACATGAAGAAAACCTCAAAGAGCTGGTTAAGCAACGGCAGCCTTTAAAATCGGCTACTGTTTATGCCACCCATGAATCCCAACTGCCTGAACCCTTGATCGGCATTTGGGAGCCAAAAGGATTGGAGTCCGCCGAAAAATTCATGCAGGAAACAGAGAAAAGCTGTCCCAGAAAATTCCTGATGAACACAGAGGTGGAGCTTATCTATCCTGAAAATGACCTTGAACTTTTCAACGCCAATTTCCCGGAAGATTACCAGCTGGCAAAGTCCAGAATTGAAGAAAAATAATGTCCCTGATACGCTATCAAAAACATATAAAACTAAAAAGCTTTGGCAAAGATGGCCAGGATAAACTGACCAAATCCAAAGTGCTGATCATCGGAGCAGGAGGCTTGGGCACCCCCGCATCACAGTACCTCAATGGCATTGGTGTGGGCACCATAGGCCTTATGGATAATGACGTCATTGACCATAGTAACCTGGCCCGGCAAACCCTCTTCAATCCCTCCGAAGTAGACAGGCAGAAAACTGAGGTTCTGGTTCAAAAGCTGCAGCAACAAAATCCCGACACCAAACTCATGGCTATCCAGGATTTTTTAACTCCTGAAAACGCCTTGGAAACCATCGCTGGCTATGATTTGGTCATTGATGCTTCGGACAATTTCGGAACCCGTTATCTGGTCAACGATGCCTGCGTCATCCTGGATAAACCTTTCATCTATGGAGCCCTTCATGATTTCGAGGGACAGGTAAGCGTGCTTAATTATAAGGGAGGACCTACCTATCGTTGTTTGTTTCAGGAATCGGATCAAAACCACATGATTCCAAATTGTGATGAAAACGGCATCTTGGGAGTACTCCCTGCCCTGATCGGTACCTACCAGGCCATTGAAGCAGTAAAGGTCCTGACAGGAATCGGGGAACCGCTATCCGGCAAATTATTGATCATAGACACCTTGGCACAGACCCACCTCAAAATCGGTGTGCCTGTTAACCCTGAAAACAAAAATATCAACAAGTTAAAAGACCATTACAAGCAACCAGTTTGTGCTAATAAAACTTCCTTTCAGGAAATAAAACCTGAGGAATTTCTGGCAAGGCAGAAAGACAAGGATGGTTTCCAATTAATTGATGTGCGCAGTGAGGTTGAATTTCGGCTTGGCCATTTGAATAATGCCACCAATATTCCACTACAGGAAATCCAGCACCGCTACAGGGAATTCAGCACAAAAACGCCCATTCTTCTGGTGTGCCAGTCTGGCAAGAGAAGCTTACAAGCCGCTCAGTTACTCCAGAAAGCACAAGCTGACTTAACTATTTTCAACCTTCAAGGAGGAATGAACCAGCTTAATGCCTTTCAGGAAAACAAGCTTCAATAGGTATTTAAGATGCACCTTTTACTAAGATTAGGGGTATACTGGGCCGGATTTGCAATCCCCTATCAAATATCCATTAGGCAATTCCCTCAAAAGAAAACCTGTTCAAGTCCGTTCAATTCGTGGACATTCTCCTTAAATTCCGCATCATTATCTCTGAAATTACCAACATACTTTTACTAAACAACCATGATCAACGTAGAAGAAGCGCTTAAACTTGTACTGAGTCAGACCCAAACTTACGGCACTATGGCAGTAAACCTTACCAATGCCACCGGCCGGTTTTTAGCCGAAGACGTTTTTACGGACCGCGACGCCCCTCCATTTGACCGGGTTATGATGGATGGCATTGCAATTAATTTAGGGGACCTAAGCAATCCACTAAAAGCCACCTACCCCATTCAGGGAATCCAAGCTGCCGGAGCCCCACAAATGAAGCTAAACGACGCAAGCCATTGTCTGGAAGTCATGACCGGGGCCATTCTTCCTACTAATGCGGACACCATCATCCCCTATGAAGAAGTAGAGATCATTGGCGGCAAAGCGCATATTCAACTCGAAAAAGCCCTAAAACGGTTTGTGCATTATCAAGGAAGTGACTCCAAAAAAGGAGAGCTGGTGCTAAGAAGGGGCAAAAAGATCAATGCCGGGGATATTGGTATCCTAGCGACTGTAGGAAAAAGCAAGGTAAAAGTGGCCAAACTACCAACAGTAGCCATTATTTCCACAGGAGATGAATTGGTGGAGGTAGACCAAACTCCACTAGCCCACCAAATCCGAAAATCCAACGTTTATAACCTTTGGGCAGCTTTGTCCAAAGAGGGCATTCAAGCTGAAATGCACCACATAATTGACGACAAAGATGCCCTGAGAGAAAAACTCTCCAAACTGGTAAAAAACTATGATGTGCTATTATTGAGCGGTGGAGTATCCAAAGGAAAATTTGATCATATCCCGGATATTTTAGCTGAAATGGGTGTGCAAAAGCATTTCCACCGTGTAGCCCAACGACCAGGAAAGCCTTTTTGGTTTGGTTCCCACCCAGACCTCCACACAAAAGTATTTGCCTTTCCCGGCAATCCAGTATCCACTTATGTTAACCACTTGTATTACTTCCAACAGTGGCTATATGCTTCTTTGGGACAGCCGTTGAGTTTTGACCTAAAAACCCTCGGCGAGGATATCCCAGGCAATCCCAACTTGGCCCGTTTTGTTTCTGTCAAAATCGACAAAGAAACCGGGGAGGCAGTTCCCTTAAACCATAATGGATCAGGTGACCTCTTTAGTCTGGCACAGACTGACGGCTTCCTTTTACTGCCCAAAAGGGAGGAGGCTTATAAGCAAGGGGAAAAGTTTAGGTTTATGGATATGAGGTAGCTGAGCGGAGTCGAAGCTATTTGGCTAAGATCAGCTAAATTGGTAAAAACAGGGAGGGAGCCGTTTACAGTAAATTTCATCCATCAACCTGCTACATAACTTTCCATCTCTGTTGAGAAGTTCACTGTGCTTCGAGATTTGGTAATAGGACAATCGAGTCATTTATTCAGATAACCGGATCAAATTTCTATTATCAAATCCCAATTCTTCTCCTCCCAGGATAAAATTTAGCCAGTGAATTGTCCGAAATAGCCTTGTATTTAGTTCTTTCCCAGTCATTCTCCGTTCAACCTTGTATCCAGTCCTGTCAACCAGGGAGAGCTCGGCCTTTCCAGCCATTATGCTACTTGGCTTTTTCTTTATTAATTACTTTTCCGGTTTCCGTGTTAAAGATCAAAAGCCCTTCTTTGTCGCTTCCCAAATTCCCTAACAGTTCACCCTTTCCATTCCAAATTGCACTTTGTCCAACGCTTATAAAATTATCACAAAACCCAACGCTATTTGACATTAAAACTGGCATTGAAAATTTCTTTGCGATCTTCGGATAATGCCTGAATGCTTTTTCTATGCCGTTTTGGGATTTGGCAACACTCGCCAAATAAATTTCCGCACCTAATTTTTTTGCATCCTCCGAATGTTCAATTTGCAAAGATTCGTAGCAAATAGCAGGTGCAAGTTTTTTATCTTCCACAATCAGAATCATATGTTCATTGCCCCCAACAAAATAAGGGAATTCGTCGACATGTAATTTTTGTTTTGAATAAACCGTTTGGATTTGATCAGGCTGAAATATAATCATACTGATAAGAACCCCATACTCTGATTTAGTCGGAACCCCAAGTCCGATTGAGATATTGTTTAGGTTACTAATTTTTTGAAACTCATCTAAACGAGAATCGCTTTCGTCCATCGCCAAACCCTTAGCGAGTTCAGGTTCATAACCTGTTAATGACAATTCCGGAAAAAAGATGATGTCAGTACCTTCCGAAATTGCAATTTCAATCCAACTTTTGTGGCTTTCAATATTCTCTTGAATATTTCCTTTACTTGGTTTTATTTGTGCTGCACCTATCTTCATCCGTTTTTCTAAATTTTGACTAACGCAACAAAATTGGATTAAACATGAACATTTTCCCGACCGATACCATACAGTGATTTATGGAACAATCATCCCCAACCTTCAAACTTTTTACCCTTTCAACTTTCCTACTTTTCCAACCCTCCTACCACTCAAATAAACTCCACTAGGCCTTCCAGCTTCATGCCCCTGCTTCCCTTGATCAGGATCAGGTGATCTTCCAGCTGGGAGTCGGCCAGCCAATTTCTAAGGCTGAATGGATCGGGAAAGTAAAGCGCCCTGGGGGCTTTCAAAAGGGCATTTTGCACCAATTCTCCCGTGAAGCAGATTTTATCGATTTTGTACTCACTGACCCACTCGCCCAGCTTTTTGTGCTCTTCGGCGGCACTTTCACCAAGCTCGTACATATCTCCCAAAATCACCAGTTTATGTGGCTTGCCCGTCATCTTGCCAAAGGTCCTGATGGCCTGTTCCATACTGCTGGGATTGGCATTATAGGCATCCAACACGATCAAATTGCTCCTTTTTTCAATCAATTGCGAACGCATATTGCCCGGCACATAATTGGTAATTGCCTCCACCGCTGCCTTCTCCTCCACTCCAAAAAACCTCCCCACGGTCAAGGCTGTAGCTATATTTTCAAAATTATAAGCCCCCAGCATCTTAGTCAGATGCTCTTTTCCATCTTCTGTCCTGAAATTGACAAATGGATTGGCCTCCACCAGTTCGCAATGGTAATAGTCTCCTTTGGCAGGATAAGTCACCGGTTCATCCATACGCTTCATCATATTGGCCAAAACCGGATTTTGGCTGTTCACGAAAATCTTTCCCTTATGGCTGATTAAGAACTGGTATAGTTCTGTCTTTGTCCTTAAAACACCTTCAAAACCGCCGAAGCCTTCCAAATGCGCCCTACCGATATTGGTGATCAGCCCATGGGTAGGCTCGGCTATTTCACAGAGCTCCGCAATATCCCCTATCTTATTGGCACCCATTTCCACAATGCCGAATTCGGTATTTTCATCCATGGCCAATAAGGTCAACGGCACTCCAATATGGTTGTTCAGATTTCCCACTGTGGCATAGGTCTTGTACTTTTTGCACAATACCGCCTTGATCAGCTCTTTGGTAGTGGTCTTTCCATTACTGCCCGTTATGGCCAAAAAAGGAATATCCAACTGCTTGCGATGATAGTTGGCGAGTTGCTGAATGGCCTTCAACACGTCCTCCACCAAAAAATAGCGCTCATCTCCCTCCACTTTGTACGCTGCTTCATCAATCACCGCTACGGAAGCCCCTGCTTCCAGAGCTTTGGCCGCAAAGGCATTGGCATTAAAATTCGGTCCCTTTAGGGCAAAGAAGATATTTCCCTGCTCAATTTTACGGGTATCCGTACTTACTCCGGTGGAATTTTTATAAATAGCGTATAGTGTTTCGATCGTTGACATTTAATACATTTTTAATTTAGAACCGCACCATTATCTTAATAAGAGACATCCCAATTGATTTCCATTCAACCATCTTTAGAATTGGTAATAATCAGAACAGCCCTCCTCTTTTTCCAGCAATCCAAGTGGCCATTGTAAAGAGAATACCTAATTCGTGCAAATCCGTGAAATTTGCGGACTCCTCTATATTAGTCCTTGGATAATCAGTTTGCGGATTAAACTTTCTCCCAAAATAAATGATTCCCTTACATCTTTAAGCAGGAATGTTCGTTTAATTTTAAATGATTGTCCACTTTCTTATCGGAAGCAATGAGATATGATGTGGGGAAAATCATTTTAAAATGTTAATTCCAAAAAATAAAATCCCCCGTATCAATGGGACTGACTGTAAAAAACTTGTCCGTGGCAGATTCGCGGACTCCTATCACTATTCGTAGAGCACTGATAGACTTGTGTATATAAAATCCAATTTTAAACAAAAAACAAAGTTTCCCCATCTTTGCCAATATGAAATACCTTTTACTTTCAACATTTCTTTTTTTATATTCAAGCAGTTTTGCCCAGAAGATCTACCAGTTTGCTGAAAAGCCCGTAACTCAAAATGGCCGAAGCCTGGTCATGCCTTTTGCCGGCGGCATCAATGCTGCACAAATCCAAACCTTGGATGTGAATGGAAATGGTGAAGAAGAATTGGTCGTTTGGGACATTAACGCTCGAAACATTAAGGTCTTCGAATTGCAAAATGGGCAATACAGGCACTTGCCTTACCTGCACCATTACTTCCCTGAAGATGTAAGTGGCTTTTTGGTCTTGGCAGACTTCGACAATGATGGGAAAAAGGACCTTTTCACGAGCACCGCCTTTGGGATCAAAGCCTATAAAAACACCTCCAGCGCTGGAAACGCTACTCCCACTTGGGAAGTTGCTGAAGCTTTCTTAAAACTGGAAAACGGCACCAACTTCCAGGCAAACAACCTGGATGTTCCTGCAATCCAGGACATAGATGGAGATGGCGATCTCGATGTGGTTATTTTTAATTTTGCCGCAGGAGATTATTTGGAGTTTTATAAGAATACCAGTGTGGAAAGAAAAGGATCTCCAGACATCGATGGCTTTGCCAGCCCAGACATACGTTGGGGTAGATTTGAGTTTTGCGGCTGCGGAAATTTCTCCTTTGGCCAAACCTGCAACGGAGCCCCAATTTCCAGAAAAATTCCAGGCGATGAAAATAATGCCATCCTCCATTCCGGAGGACATTCCATTCTTTTAAAGGATGTCAATGGAGATGGATTGTTGGATTTGGTGATGGGACAGGACGAATGCAGCACCCTATATTTCCTTCCCAATTCAGGCACCAACACCACTCCGGTTTTCTCAAGTTTTAGCACTTCGCTACCAGGACTGGGGCCCTTTCCTCAATTCCCGATCTTCCATATTCCGCAAGAAATTGATGGTAGCTTCCTTATAACTTCCAACAGCTCGGAAACCACACTCACAGCCCATATAGACTTTGCTCACAGTATTTATCAACTCAAAGAAAACAGCACTCCAACACTCATCTCCTCAGCCTTTTTACAGGAAGATATGATCGACCTCGGAGAAAACTCCCGTCCTTTTTTCAATGGAAATGCTTCTTCCGGGGAATTAATTGTAACTGTCAATGTAATTGAAGGAGGTGAGCCCGTAGGTCAGGCATTCCGCTACAGCTGGACAACTGATGGGCTTGAACTGAAGGAAACTGATTACCTTAATCTATCATCCCTTAAACTAACCGATATCCAGTATTTGGAATTCACTTCGAGCAAGTTGGAAGACTTTCTCTTTATTTCAGGAGCCGAAATAGAAGACTTTCTATTGGTTCGCAAGCTGATGGTCGCCCCAAATCTCCAAGTCGAAAACCTAAAGGAAATAACCATCCCCAATATCCCTCTTCGCCCAAATGACCATTTCGAATTCTATAATGCCGATGGGGAAGATTATCTTTTACTTGCACGACAAACGGGGGAACTGGTTCGATACAAGGTCACCCTTGGAAATACTCCCAAATTTGAATTGCTCGATGAGGACTATCTAGGTTTTTCCAACAATCCAAGTAATAGAAACCTCACCGTAAAAACAGTAAACACAAATGGCCAGATGGACCTTTTTGCAGTTGATCAAAGGGGAATGCTCACTTATGTCCCCGATTTCACCAATTTCAGTGGAAACAAGTCAACCGCGCTTTTGAAAATACCTGATGAAAATGTTCAAGCGACTAAATTGGGGAGAAACACCTGGATAGCCGCCTTGCCGGAGCCTTTTGGAGGCAAAGTGCATCTGGTACTGGGGAATAAAGCAGGAGGACTTCATCTGCTTGAAGATATTTCCAATGGCACCACCCCACCAGAAGAAGGGGAGCTACAGGTAAACCTTTATCCCAACCCAAGTGATGGCCTCGTCAAGTTAATTGCAAGTGAAAGCGGCCAGGCTAGGCTTATCAATTCCCTTGGTCAAACTATAATAAATGAATTCAGCATGAACGCCAATACGATCCAGGAAATGGAGCTCAGTACTTTGGCAAGTGGAATGTATTTTGTAGAATTTATCAGCAACTCAGGGAAACGCATTACAAAAAAGTTGATTGTTTATTAGCAAAGGAATGCTCGCATCTCTTGAAAGAGCTTCAAGGTATTCATTGGTACATGTTTGCAAGCCTGCTCTTCATAGGAAATGACAAATCCCCAACATCCTCAACGACTTACTAGGTTGTACTTATTTGGACCTATCCAAAATCATTTCAACTCAAACTTATCGGCATCCATCCAAGCCGGGAATTTCTCCCGGTATCGGCCCAAAGCTTCTTTGTCCAACTCCACAATCATGATTTCTTCTTTATCCTCTGAAAAAGCCAAGGTGTCCCCCTTAAAATCATAGGCTCCCGAATGGCCTGAATAAGCTACTCCATTTCCATCTTCCCCTATACGGTTTACACCAATTGAATAACATAAATTTTCTACGGCCCTCGCTTTTAACAGTATATCCCAAGCTCTGTCACGTGCTGCAGGCCAGGAGGCTATGTAAAAAACCAAATCGTAATCCATCCCCCCCTGACTATTGGGCTTGTTTCTCGACCATACAGGAAACCTCAGGTCATAACAAACCTGTGGTAAGATTTTCCATCCTTTTAAATTGAGAATTAGGTTTTCATGCCCCATACTATAATGATGGTCTTCCTTGGCCATTCTAAAAAGATGCCGTTTGTCATAATGGCTGACCTCCCCATTTGGGTCAACCCATAGCAATCGGTTATAATAATTTTTATCTTCTTTGATGATCACACTTCCGGTAACCACGGCCTTGGTCTGAGAGGCCATTTGTTTCAACCACTTGGTGGTAGTGTAATTCATTGGCTCGGCCAAAATTTCCGCATTCATGGAAAACCCCGTTGGAAACATTTCGGGAAGGATGATCAAATCCACCTTTCCCTGTAGCTGCCACAGTTTTTCCTCCAGCATGGCCAGGTTAGCCCCCCTGTCCTGCCAGTACAAATCCGTTTGAACCAATGCTACGCTTATGTTTTCCATGTTACTAGCTTTATATTAATCCTGCTGGTCAGATCCCCCTAAAACGGCCCAAACCTGGAAGATTTGGGCCGTTTACAAACTTAATAAAGTAGAATCAAGAAAAAAGTTGACCGGATTACCAAAGTCAACTTCTTTACTTATGAATTTTGTTCCGATTACCTCACCGGATAAATCATCCTATAATCTGTTGGCACCTTGCCTTTACTTACATCTATCAGTTTACTTTTGACCATTCTCTTTTTCAAGCCTTTTATGTAATCCACAAAGAGAATACCTTCCAAATGGTCATATTCATGCTGAATCACCCGGGCAGTCATCCCATCAAACTCCTCTTCTTTCAGCTTCCAATTTTCATCAAAGTATTCGATGGTCAGTTTTTCAGGACGGATAACTTCAGCCCTTACATCAGGGATGCTCAAACAACCTTCCTCAAAGCTAAACTCATCTCCGTACTCATCCAGGATTATTGGATTAATAAAGGCTCTTCTGATGCCCTTTTCTTCACTTTCATCGTCCAGCATTAGAGAGCTATCAATAACGAATAACCTAATTCCCTTATTGATTTGGGGCGCAGCCAGTCCGACCCCATTGGCATGATCCATGGTATCAAACATATCCGAAATCAGATCTTTTATATCTTCCCCTTCCTTGATTTCCTCTGCTTCTCTCTTCAATATCGGATTCCCGTATGCTACTATCGGATATATCATATTTGATCTAAATAGGTTTGTAATATTATGGCAGCACTGATTTTGTCCAGGTTGCCTGCTTTTTCTTTTCTATCTTTCTTTTTGCTGCCCATGGCAATCATACTCTGCATGGCCATTTTGGAGGTAAATCGCTCATCGACGAGTACCACTTTTTTTTCGGGGTAGCTTTTGGCCAGTTTTTCTTTGAGCCTGATAGCTGGCTGCGTCATCTGCGTATCACTCCCATCCATAGACTTTGGGTATCCCACCACTATGGCTTCCACATCTTCTTTCATAAAATAATCCTTCAGGTACTTATCCAGGTCCATCGTCCTGATCGTATCCAAAGGATTAGCGGTAATCTTAAGTATATCTGTAACGGCGATTCCGGTTCTTTTTGTTCCCAAATCTATAGCTAATACCCTACCCATTCAATTCAACTTTATCGTATTAATGATTTTCCTCTTCACTTCCCTTTCCAATTCTATCGCTTTCGGAAACAACAAATCATTTTCTATGCGGGCATGGATGATTAATTCTTTTTCAAAACTTTGCAACTCGTGATAAAGCACTTTAATGGCGGTCGGGGCCTTTGAGTCCAATCGATATCCATTGGTAAGCTTTCTGATGCCCTTCATCTCATCGTCGTGTACTTCGTGTTCTTCCGCTAGGCCTGATATGGACGGTTGATGGAGTATTTTGACCGCCTCATCCAATCGGAAACGATTCTTTTCCACTTCCTGAAGGGTCTTTATCCTATTGAACAGGGTATTTTCTTCCTCATGAATATGATGAATGAAATCATCAACAAAAAGCGGGAACAACAGTCGTAAATCCGCCAAGAGATTTTCATATGCCCCCACTGTTTTCACTCCACTGATAATACTGGAAAGAAAGGGAAGCTCTTGCCTCAGGAAATAGTGGTGCTTGTTTTTAAGGTATTCCACTAGTACCTCTATGGGATGCAGGTACAGTTCCTCTCGGCTAGGTTCCTTACGCCAGGCCCTCGCCTGCAGTTCGCTGATCAGCTGCTTGGTACCGATCCTGAATTTCTTGCATACTTCTTCCAAAGATTGTTGCTCGTAATCATAGAAACTTATCCCAAAATAATGCAGGACTCCCGCAAAGACATAGTTTTCCTGAACTAAGTCTCCAATGGATCGTTTCCTTATATGAGAGTGTTGCGGCATGCTAAAGACAAAAGTAAAATTTTTTCAGGTAAAAATCGGTGGATTGGCTTACCTAAATTGATTTTATTGCGTTTATTAAAACGAAATAGTGGAAAAACATGTTAAATTGTATATTTGAAGATTAGAACTGATCTGAACCTTGTATTAAAATTATAAATGAGGATATTGTGAGCGAAGACAAAAACACTTCACGCACAGACGTGAACACACCCAAAAACACAAAAGCACAAATCAGACTTCCCATCATTCTTGCCCTGGCCATTTCTGCCGGAATCTGGATAGGAGCTACTTTTGCTGAGCCTAAAAGCGACCATAACGACCTTAAAGCTGCACTTTATAAGCTTCAGGAAATTATCACCTACATTGACAGGGATTATGTCGATACGGTAAATACTACAAAATTGGTGGAACATGGCATTGAAAAAATGCTGGAGGAGCTGGATCCTCATTCCAGTTACATCCCTGCCAAGGACGCTGAATTGGCCCAAAGCCAGTTGGACGGGGAGTTTGATGGGATAGGCGTTGAGTTTGGTATTTTGAGAGACACCATCTATGTAGTGGCTCCGCTCACCGGTGGGCCTTCCGAGAAATTAGGCATCCTATCCGGAGATCAAATCATCAAAGTTGACGGCAAAACCGTTGCAGGTACAGGGGTTACCAATCGGGATGTTTTTGACCTTTTGAGGGGTCCAAAAGGATCTGTGGTCAACGTTTCCATCAAAAGAAAACACCACAAAGACCTGATCGATTACTCCATCACCAGGGACAAAATCCCGCAATACAGCATCAATGCCTCTTACATGATCAATGATGACACGGGGTACATAAAAATCACTCGTTTCGCGGCTACCACCTATGATGAGTTTAAAAATGCCCTCGAAAAACTTAAGGCTGAGGGAATGAGCAGACTGGTGCTTGACCTTCAGGGCAACCCGGGAGGATATATGGGCGCTGCCATCAACATTGCAGATGAGATTCTAGCAGACAATGCCCTAATCGTTTCACAAAAGGGCAAAGTAAACCGCTACAATCAAAAAGCTTTTGCCATGCGACCTGGGGTGTTTGAAGACGGCTCTGTAGTGGTACTTATCAATGAAGGCAGTGCTTCTGCCTCTGAAATTGTAGCCGGAGCCCTGCAGGACAATGACCGTGCTTTGATAGTAGGCAGGAGATCCTTTGGAAAAGGCCTGGTTCAAATGCCTATTGACCTTGCCGATGGCGCTGAGCTTCGCCTGACCATTGCGAGGTATTACACCCCCTCTGGCCGGTCAATTCAAAAACCATATGGAGAAAATGCCGAAGAATACAACATGGACTGGGTCAATAGGTTCCAGCATGGGGAGTTTTTCAGTGCGGACAGCATCCATTTCAATGACACCTTGAAATACCATACCACCAAGGGAAGGACAGTTTATGGAGGTGGGGGGATCATGCCTGACTACTTCGTTCCCATGGACACTTCGATGACCAGCGCATATGTCAATAGGTTGTTTGGCACGGATTCTCACAGGGAGTTTATCCTGAGCTATTTGGAGGATAACAAGAAGAAATTCGAAAAAATGAGCTTCGGAGAATACTATAATGACTTCGAAATTTCGGATAAAATGTTAAGCAGCCTGATAGCAATTGGGGAGCAAAACAATGTTAAGTTTAATAAAGAAGAATTTGACAAGTCGAAGTCCTATCTTAAAATTTTGCTAAAAGCGCATATGGGAAGGAACATATATGATGACAACGCCTTCTATAAAATCATCAATGATGTTAATGAAATTTACCAACAAGGCATAAAATTATTTGATGAAGCCGAACGGCTGGCATTCAATAAGCAAGACACCGAAGCCATTGAATAAGGAGAGCGGGCTGTTTCAAAATTGAAACAGCCCGATTTTTTTATTTCCCTCAATGCTGTTTCTTTTACAACATAAAAATTAGATTGAACGGCCTTTTTTATTTTTTCTCTTATATTGTAAACCAAGTTTTACAATAGCCTTCTCTAATTATTAGCCATGAAAAACCTGTTGACATTACTTACCATAATATTATTATCGATATTAAGTATGAACACTTACAGTCAGACTAAACTCAATCATATCGCTGTATACGTAAAAGACCTCAAAGCCAGCACTGAATTTTACGAAGGTTTTCTGGGACTAAAAGAAATCGACGAACCATTCAAGGATGGGCTACACGCTTGGTACGATATCGGAGGAGGACAGCTGCACCTAATAGAAGACCAACCTTGGACCAATCCTACCATCAACAAAATCAATCATCTTTGTTTCAGCATGGAGGATTTTGATGGTTTTATTGAAAAGTTAAAGCATCACAATATTTCTTTTGAAGATTGGCCGGGGGAAAAGGGAAAAGTCAATATCCGGCCTGATGGCATCAGACAAATCTATATCCAAGACCCTAACGGCTATTGGATCGAGGTAAATGACGAACATTAATTCAAAATACTGTTAATTAGTTCGATTGATTGGCCATTACCGGATATCAGCGTCCACTTGCAAAAAACATTAAGTTTCAGTACTCGTGTGGCATATAAAAAAAATAATACTTAGTTTTACAGCCTTATTATTGATCTTAATTTAACTATAATCCCAAATAATGTTTTTTGGGTCTACTACGATCTACCCGCTAGAACCATGATCAAATATTCAAATCAGACTAGAATCCTTACTGCCATAGACTGTATTATTTTCGGTTTTGATGGATTCGACTATAAGCTACTCTTAATCCAAAGAGGTTTTGCCCCCGAAAAAGAAAAGTGGAGCCTTATGGGAGGTTTTTTACAACCAGAAGAATCTTTGGACGACGCTGCGAACAGAATTCTAAAAAAACTGACCGGCCTTGAAAATGTATATATGGAGCAAATGCACACTTTCAGCAAGCCAGATAGGGATCCTGTTGAAAGAACCATTGCGGTTGCCTATGTAGCCTTGATCGATATTCAAAAATACCAAAAACAGATCTCTGATAAATTTCACGCCCATTGGTTTTCTATGAACGAGCTGCCCCACCTCATCTTTGACCATGAAGAGATGGTCGAAATGGCCAAAAGCAGGTTAAGGTATAAAGCAGCACTTCACCCGATTTTGTTCGAACTTCTTCCTAAGAAATTTACTTTGCCCCACTTACAGGCCATGTATGAGAACCTTTATGAGACAAAAATCGACAAGCGTAACTTTACCAGAAAGGTGCTTTCAACCAATATTCTGATCAAAGAAAAAGACAAGGACAAAACAAGTTCCAAAAAAGGGGCTTTCTTCTATAGGATAGACAAAAGCAAATATAAAGACCAGTTTCAAACGGTCCTGAATTTCATTCCTAGGAATGAAATACCAGGTGCAAATGAGTAATTTTTTACTCATTATTTTTTTTTTCGATCTTTTTAGTGTAAATATGACACTTAAATAAAATTAAGCTAACATTATATTGGCAAAATCTTTAACATAAACCCTCTATTTCATTATTATGACGGTAGGATTTTCGACATTGGATTATGTCATTTTCGTAATTTACGCCCTCGCCATTGTCAGCGTTGGGCTTTGGGTTTCCAGATCTAAAAAAGGACTGGAAAAAACGGCTCAAGAATACTTCTTGGCGGACAAATCATTGACTTGGTGGGCTGTAGGTGCTTCGCTTATAGCAGCCAATATTTCGGCCGAACATTTTATCGGCACCTCTGGTTCAGGCTTTGCTATTGGATTGGGAATTGCAGCTTATGAATGGATTGCTGCCATTGCCCTTATCATAGTGGCAAAATACTTCCTTCCAATTTTCCTGGAACACGGGACGTACACCATGCCTCAGTTCTTAAGCGAGCGATTTAACAAGGGAGTTAGTACTGCCTTTGCTGTCTTCTGGCTATTGGTATATGTCTTTGTCAACCTTACCTCTGTCAGCTACCTAGGAGCTCTGGCTATGGATAAGATCATGGGTGTCCCGCTTCAGTATGGAATTATTGGCCTGTTGGTATTTTCCGGAATTTATTCCATTTATGGTGGCCTTGAAGCAGTAGCTTGGACCGACGTAGTTCAAGTAGTAGTTTTGGTCGGTGGCGGACTGGTCACGACCTTTTTAGCCTTGGATGCCGTAGGTATGGGAGATGGTATCATCGCTGGTATGGGCAATCTCTATCGTGATGCGAGAGATCACTTTGTGATGATCATGCCTCAAGAACAAGTCATGGTACCTGACGGGGCCGGTGGAGAAAGAGATGCCTTCCAAGATTTGCCAGGACTGGCTGTTGTTCTGGGCGGTATGTGGCTGACAAATATAGGGTACTGGGGATTTAACCAGTATATCATCCAAAAAGGGCTGGCCGCCAAAAGTATCAATGAAGCTAAAAGAGGCTTGATCTTCGCGGGATACCTAAAAATCCTTATGCCAATTATTGTGGTAATTCCCGGTATTGCTGCCTATGTTTTAGTAAATGACTACTCGCCTGAACAGCTTTCGGCCTTGCTAAATATGCCAGTTGAGCACATCGGAGCCATTCAAAAATCTGATGAAGCATACCCTTGGCTATTGAAAAATTTCGTACCAGACGGTATTAGAGGACTTGCATTTGCCGCCCTTGCTGCTGCCATCGTTTCCTCATTGGCATCTATGATCAACAGTACTTCCACCATCTTCACCATGGACATCTACAAGGTTTATTTCAAACCTAATGCCAACAACCATGAAATGGTAAAGACCGGTAGGATTGTAGCTGTCATAGCACTATTGATAGCCATGTACGTAGCACCAAAGCTGGCTACCTTGGACCAAGTTTTCCAATACATCCAGGAATACACTGGTTATATCTATCCAGGTGTAGTGGTTGTATTTGGCATGGGACTTATCTGGAGACAGGCCACTGCCAATGCGGCCCTTTGGACGGCAATTGCCACTATCCCTGCTGGAATTGTATTCAAGGTATTTTATCCTGAAATGCCATTCCTCTTGAGAATGGGCTACGTGTTTATCATCCTTTGCTTTATCGCATCACTAATCAGTTTTTCAGAAAGAAAGAAATTTTCCAACCCGGATTATAAATCTGGAAAAGAAGCTATTAAGGCAGTGGCCTCTAGTTATTTCTTCATTTTCCTTGGACTGATATGTGCAATTCTGGGCTTTGCTCTATTTGATACCTATTCCTATTTGGGCATTGAATCCATCTTCATGATTGGAGCACTTTTCCTTATGTTGGGAATCATACTTTACACGAACATTAAAATGTCAACTGCCGATCCAAAATCATTCAACATAGACCCTCAACTATTCAATACGGCCACTCCGTTCAACATCGGAGCAGCGGGCCTGGTATTGATAGTAGGCTTGTTGTACTATTTCTTTTGGATGTAATTTGATATAAGGACCTGAATTAAATTGAAGGAGTATATATGAAAAATTTAAAAGAGAACGAGGTTTGGTTTATCACTGGAAGTCAGCACTTATACGGAGAAGAGACGCTTCGCCAAGTAGCTGAGCATGCCCAAATCATCGCAACAGAACTTAACAAGTCGGCTAAAATCTCTGTAAGTACAGTATTTAAGCCTATTGTAAAAACTACGGAGGAGATCTATGCTGTCATTCAAGAGGCAAACCAAGCTACCAACTGCATTGGTGTTATCACTTGGATGCACACCTTCTCTCCGGCTAAAATGTGGATCAATGGACTGAAAGTACTTCAAAAGCCATTGCTTCACCTTCACACCCAGTACAACCAGGACATCCCGTGGAACTCCATCGATATGGATTTCATGAACCTCAACCAAAGTGCACACGGCGACCGTGAATTTGGTTTTATGACTTCAAGAATGAAAGTCAACAGAAAGGTAGTTGTAGGGCATTGGAAAGATGAGGAAGTACACACACAGATCGATGTATGGGCAAGAGCTGCCAGCGGATGGCATGATTGGCAAGGAGCCAAATTTGCACGGTTCGGCGACAATATGCGCTATGTGGCCGTTACCGACGGAGACAAGGTAGAAGCTGAATTGAGATTTGGCTTTTCTGTCAACACTTATGCGGTAGGTGATTTGGTCTCCAAAATCGACGCAGTTACAGATGCCCAGCTTAAGGCATTGGTAGAAGAATACGAAGCAACTTACACCCTTTCAGATGTGCTAAAAGCAAATGGAGCCAAACGACAATCGCTGTTGGATGCTGCCAAAATAGAACTAGGGATGCGTTCTTTCCTAGAGGAAGGTGGCTTCAAAGGCTTCTCCAATACGTTTGAGGACCTTTATGGGATGAAGCAACTACCAGGCATCGCCACTCAGCGCTTAATGGCTAATGGATATGGCTATGCTGGTGAAGGCGACTGGAAAACCGCCGCCTTGGTACGTGCCATGAAAGTAATGGGATGTGGACTAGAAGGCGGAAATGCTTTTATGGAAGACTATACTTACCATTTTGACCCAAACAATAGCTTAGTTTTAGGTTCACACATGTTGGAGGTAGATCCTACATTGACTGTGGACAAACCTTCTTGTGAGGTGCATCCCTTGGGAATCGGTGGTAAGGAAGATCCTGTAAGATTAGTATTTAATGGTACAGGAGGGGATGGCCTTAACGCATCCATCGTGGATATGGGCAATCGCTTCAGATTAATTGTCAATGAAGTGGAGGCCGTAGAGCCATTGAAAGACCTTCCTAAGCTGCCAGTAGCCAGGGTAATGTGGAAGCCAATGCCTGACATGAAAACTGGCTGTGCGGCTTGGATCTTGGCCGGTGGTGCCCATCATACATGCTTTAGCCAAAACCTTACCTCTGAGCACTTGAACGACTTTGCTACCATGGCAGGCATTGAAGCTGTGAACATTGACAAAGGCACTACTTTAAGAGGTATCCAAAATGAATTGAAGTGGAGTGATGCGTACTTCCACTTGAATCATAAATAATAATAGATAAGCATATTAATGTTTTTAAAGGCGACCTTTAATAGAGGTCGCTTTTTTTTCTCAATTTGAAGTAATTTAATTTATAGCACTTATTTCTGGTCAATCCCAATACCCAACAAAAAGAAAACCTTGAAAACCTTAACTTGTGGTCTTTATCAAACTGCAATGCATAATTCATAGACATAAAAAAACCACTTTACCGGTAACATCCAGTAAAGTGGTTTTTAATTTTATCTAGCTGATATAAGCTAACGGTTATTACCTAAATATTCATTCTTACCAAAAGACAGTGTAAAGCGCTATCAAAATACCACAGATCAATATTGCACCGATTTTGAATTTGGTACTTGTGGTAAACAATTCACTATCTACTTCGATGGCTTTTTGGCTATCTTTTCCTTTTCCTTCAAATAAGCTAATTCCAATGATTAGTGCAGACAACACCAAGAACACCACTCCCATCCTATCAATAAATGGCAGATTCGGTGTGATAAATTTAAATGCTGCAGAAAGCGGAATGGTCAATACTGCTGCCGTCAGTGCCGCATTTGAAGTGGTTTTCTTCCAGAAGAAACCAAAAATAAAGATGGCAAATACACCTGGAGACACAAAACCTGTATATTCCTGAATATACTGGAATGCCTGATCTAATTGCCTCAATTGGGGAGCCACAATAGCCGCAACAACAAAAGCTACAATAGCCGTGATTCGGCCAATGGTCACCTGCTTGGACTCAGACACCCCCTTATCGATAAACTGACGGTAGATATCAATGGTAAAGATGGTAGAAGTACTATTAGCCATCGATGCCAAGGAAGACACAATAGCAGCCGTTAATGCTGCAAAGGCAAGCCCCTTTAAACCGGCGGGCAACAATTGAAGCAAAGTAGGATATGCTCTATCCGACTTTGGAAGTCCTGTAACCGTATCTGTCATCGACTCAATAAATGTCAAATCAGTTCCCTGCTGTAAGATCACATAAGCTGCAATACCCGGGATTACTACAATGACCGGCATCAACAGTTTCAAGAAACCTGCAAAGATCATCCCCTTCTGTGCTTCATTAAGACTTTTAGCTGCTAAAGCTCTCTGGGTGATATATTGGTTACAACCCCAATAATTCAAATTGATAATCCACATTCCACCGATCAACACACTTATTCCTGGCAAATCCAAATACGCATCACGAGTTCCCCCTGTACCATCAGGAATCATCATCTCTCCTTGTTCAATGATCATAGAGAAGTGCTCTGGAGCTGCTTTTCTCAACAAGCCCAACCCTTCCCAAACATCTCCTCCACCTACGATGGATAAGGCAAGATATGTTGTTGCTAATCCACCGGCAACTAGAAAGACTACTTGCACCACATCAGTCCAGGCTACAGCTTTCAGGCCTCCATAGATGGAATAAACCATGGCAAAAAGGGCCAAGCCCGCAATACCATATGTCATAGGTACCCCCATGATGGTCTCCAAACTCAAGGCTCCCAGATAAAGTACCGAAGTTAGGTTTACAAAGACATAGATCAACAGCCAAAAGACAGCCATCACTGTCCTCACGCGTCCATCATATCTTCTATTAAGAAACTGTGGCATGGTGTAAATACCTTCCTTCAGATAAATGGGAAGGAAAAATATCGCTACCACCAATAATGTAGCTGCTGCCATCCATTCGTAGGTGGAAATGGCCAGCCCAAGAGCAAAACCCGAACCGGACATCCCAATAAACTGCTCTGCAGAAATATTGGATGCGATCAAGGAAGCTCCCACTGCCCACCAAGGCAAAGCTTTACTCGCTAAAAAATAATCTTTAGAATCCTTAACATGGCCTTTCTTTTCCCGGGATACAACGATCCCCAAAGTGATAATCAAAAGACAGTAAGCCACGAAGACAACGAGGTCTAATGTGTCGAAGGTCATTTTTTTAAATTAGGTTTAATGGTTTTTTATTTGTTTTAAATTGGCGTTCAAGATATTGCTTTTTTTGCAAAATATTATCATCCCCTTTGTAAGTAAAACCGTAAAATTCCGTCAATGTACTTAAAATCCACGGTAATAAAACAATTATTTAGGAATTGACCAACCCCTTCAGACCCATCAGGCTAACAAGGACTTAAGCACAAAAAAATCTAATTTTCAAAAGGATTTTTCAATTCAGCCAAAATACCAAAATTTTAATTTGATCACGCAAAACAATTTCACTGTTTTCAGCACAATCTTTAACATTAGGGCATTTCGATTTCTCAAATTTTACTTTCATTTTACTTTGGCAGCACTATTTTATGACCAATAGAAATAAAACAATTTCAACCCCTTTAGTTTTTTTCATTTTGTCAGAAATGTGAACAATTAACTGCAAATTTATCCAATGCT
>Ga0207773_100360_pt1 | contig 20423 bp, 19 predicted proteins | sample TtaePargueraPR_2_FD_187281 | JGI IMG/M metagenome (GOLD analysis project Ga0207773, IMG submission 187281) | Aerobic enrichment media microbial communities from Bioluminiscent Bay, La Parguera, Puerto Rico - Tt and M1 (3) (SPAdes) | ecosystem: Environmental > Aquatic > Marine > Unclassified ...
AAGAGTCCAAAGCCCTTACGCCAAGCAAGAAACCGCCGTCCAAACCCACCCGGTTCTATGTCTGGCGCGCCGCCGGAGACGACCGCGTACGCGCCACTCATGCCCTCCGCGACGGCCAGGTCTTTGCATGGAACGAGCCGCCGACGGGTGGCCACCCCGGCAGTGAGCCCAACTGCCGGTGCTGGGCCGAGCCCTATTTTGGTGATCCGGATGTGCCAGACGCCTTGTTGCCAATGCAGCACGACCATCGGGTCGCGACAACCCCCACCCAACCCTGGTCCTCGATCGAATCCCTGTTGCGACCCGATGGCAGCCTCGCTGAGAGCATCGTTTCGCTGCGCGATGGCACAGATATACGTTCTCGGTTTTGGGGCAGCCTGATTGCGCGCACGGTAACGCTGGCGAGCGGCGGTCAAATTCGCATCGATTCGGAAGGAACGCGCCAACAGGTCTATCTTGGCGACGATACAGTTCCGCTGTTTCGATCCGCATGGACACCTTCGGGGCCGCGCGTGACGCATGCCCAAAGGCGCGTCGCCTTTATGGGTGACCTAGACACCCTTGTTGAACCGGACTTTGGAGGCACCAGGATCGATCCGATCCGCAATCCGAATCCGTCCGTGCTTTCACCCAATCCAATGCTCGATCTGTTTGCGCCTGACGGTGGCCTTGATCTGCTCGGAGCGGCCTTTCTCGCACTGCATTCGGCGCAGCAAGCGGCTCCGACAAGCCAAGGTATGGCGGAGGACGAGCGATCGGTCATCAGCTTCCGCGCCTGGAGCACGAATGGCGAGCGCGGTGCAGTACCCCTACTTGTCGACGCGCTGACCGAGGAGCAGTTGCGACGCTCGTGCAAATACTTACCCGACGCTCAACGCTGGACAGATGAAGCAGCGCAATTATTGTCGCGGGAACGGTGGACAATGAGCCCGCAGACCTGGGGAACCAAGGTGCATTTAGCGGTCAAGAACATGGTGGAGGCTCAAAGGAAGCTCTCTCCCGAAGCGGACAAAGTTCTTCGCGCCGAATTGAGTATGACGATCGATAAGAGGACCGTCTCCTATGGATTGAGGGGCAGCACGCGGCTCGACATTCTCGAAAACCGAATGAAAGATCTCGGGGCGGTCTGCGTTTATGATTCAAGACGGGTATCAGCGGCCTAACCGCCGCCAGGGTGGACAAGATTGCGAACCTGGTAAGAAAGCATTTCGGGGCATCGATGTTTTTCGTCATTGAGGTGAGGCCCAGTCGATGACGACTGCCGCAGAAGTGAAACGCTGGACCAAGCCGATTCTCGCGGAATATCCCGAGCTGCGCCTCCACAAGCGAGAGTTATATCTCAGTCCAACACATCATCTTCATCGCTCCATACTTTTCGCCGGATCATCTGACAGGACATTTCCGAAACCAGTCGCAGACTATCTAGTTCTGTTCATGCCGCCGTCCTACCCTGCAGGCTATGCGTGGTCCAACCAGCTCTCCGTGGGTTGGTCGACTGACCCGGAATTTGCCGAAAAGCTGATCGTCTGCATTCGCCAGGTTGTGAATGATGTGCTCAGGCCCCTTCACAGCATTGAAGGACTAATCAGCCTCAACGATACCGTTGTCATGAGTGGATTTCCTACCACCCGTATTGGCCACTATCCGGTACTCCATACTGTGGTCGCGGCGGCGATGGGGCACCTGGATGAAGCCTGTCAAGTCGCCGATGCCCACTTAGAGGCCAGGGAAGAAAAGCAGACTCAAGTTTTGAAGGAGGGCCTCGCATTGCAGTCCAAAAGACCAAAAAGCTCACGGGCCGCCTACATGATCAGAGGCGCGACCGAAGGGCTTCAACAACTGGAAGAAATCAAGCAACTGGCCAACTACGCCCGCAATGGCGACCGCGTTGCCATCGCTGGCTTGCTTCACCAATGGGAGGCCAAGCAGGTCCAAAAACTCGGCCTGGAATATGCCTGGCAACCCTCGCCCTTCCCGCTTGAGCTGAGCTAAGCCACGCTCACCCTTTTCCCGTCCATCTCCGCCAATATCGCCTTGGCCGCCGCCGCCGGGTCGGGTGCGGCGATGATGGGGCGGGCGACGACCAGATGGCTGGCGCCGGCACCGAGGGCATCGGCGGGCGTGGTGACGCGCTTCTGGTCGCCGCGATCGGCGCCGGCGGGGCGGATGCCGGGGGTGACGACGGCCATGGTCTTTCCAACGATGGTGCGGACCATTTCAGCTTCATGGGGCGAGGCGACGACGCCGCCAATGCCGGCTTCGCGGGCCTGCTGCGCGCGCAAAGCGACGAGCCCGGCCGCATCCCGGGCATAGCCGGCGTCCTTGACATCCATGTCGTCCATCGAGGTCAAGACGGTGACGCCCAGGACGCAAAGGCCTGAGCCTTCGGCGCCTTTCTGTGCAGCGCGCATGGCCTTGGGATAGGCGTGGACGGTCAGCATGGTGGCGCCGGTCTCGGCGATGGCGGCGACGCCCTTTTCGACCGTGTTGTCGATATCGAGCAGCTTGAGATCGAAAAACACTTTCTTGCCGGCGGCCAGGAGCGCCTTGCCCAGCGCATAGCCATCGGCCCCATAAAAGCACTGATAGCCAATCTTGTAGAAATCGACGCTGTCGCCCAGCAACGAAACGATCTCCTCGGCGCGCGCGCGTGACGAAACGTCCAGGCCCACGATCAACTGGCCAGCCATGATTCCCATCCTTTCGCTGATTTGTTCTCCGCTCGCATAGCCCGCCACCGAGCGCAAGCATTTCCTTTGATATTATGATGGCATAATGACCTTGCGACGCAGTGCTATGGCGTCATATCAAGCCGCTTTCTGCTTGTGTTTTCCGGATTTTCTCATGCAGCAACAGGCATTGGCGGCCATGGTGGCCTGGATGCGGCTCGACACCGCGCTCAAGGCTTTCGAAGCCGCGCTCAAGCGCGACCACAAGATCACCACGCTGCAATTGGCGGTGCTGCATATCGTCTCCGAACGCCCCCATATTCCGCTGGCCGCCTTGCGCAAGGCGCTGCTGGCGCATCCGGCAACGCTGGGCCAGGCGATCGATGATCTGCGGCGCAAGGGCTTGTGCCAGGTACGCACCAATCCCGAGGACCGGCGGGCGCGCAATGTGTCGCTGAGCCAGGCTGGGGCCGCGCTGGTGGCGGCAGTGCCCATGGCCGGACCAATGCGGCTGCGGGACGTCGAAGGAGAGAGCGACCGGCTCGACCGGCTCACCCTCGCGCTCAATGATGCGCTGGAGCTGTTCGGGCTGGAGGAGTGGACGGGGCGGTAGGGTCCCTCACGCAAACCAATCCGGCGCGATCTCCTCCATCGGGGTCCAGTCGGTGAGGAGCTGTTTCGCCGCAAGGTCAAACACAAAGCCATTGCCACCCCCCGGTGCGCCGATATGGCCCTGATCCTCCTCGCGCGAAATGCGCCGATTGCCCAACCGGCATTTCAGCAGGGTCCCCACCGCGCCGTGTCCGCAGAAGATCGCCACGCCATCGGCGGGCACAGAAGCGCAGGCGGTGCGGATGGTCGAGACGATCCGCGCCTGTGCATCGATGGCGCGCTCCCAGCCATCGATGCTCTGTTGGGGAAAGGCAAAGAACCGGTCTGCCGTTTCTTCGAACAGGGCCGGCGGCAGGAAGCCGGTGGACGAGCGGTCATTCTCGCCCATCTCGTGATCGGCCAGCACTGGCGTACCGGCCGCGGCCGCGATCAGCTCGGCCAGTTCCAGCGCCTTGGTCTCGCGACTCGAAAAGACGATCGCCCCATCCGGCACCACGCCCCTGGCCACAAAGGCCTCCGCCCGCGCCCGCCCTTCACCCGACAACCCCCACAGGGGCACCGGGATGGCGGCATCGATCCGGACCTGTGGATGGGTGAGGTAGAGCGCGCGCAAGTCTACCCCCGGCTGAAATGGGTCAATTCGGTCACCATCTGGTCCACCTTGCGGATGATGGCGGGTTCCACCGGATCGCCATTTTCGTCAAATGCCGTCTCCGCCGGGCCGATGCCGAGCAGGGTCGGGACGATCAGCGTCCCCACCTTGGTGAGGCTGTCGCGCAGGTGGCTCAAGGACCATATGGTGCCATACTTTCCCGATGAGACCCCGCCAATGCCGAACACGGCGTGACGGAACACGCTCGGCTTCTGGCGCGACAGCCAGGTCACGGTGTTGACCAGGAGCGGCGGCACCCCGCCATTATATTCGGGCGTAGCGATGAAGACGATTTCGTGGCTGCGCCACATCTCGGCCAGTTTCACCGCCGCGTCCGGTACGTGGTCGGGCTCGAGATCCTCATTGAAGATCGGCATATCAAAATCAGCCAGGCTGATTTCGGTCACCACCACCCCGGCCTGGACGAGCTTGCGGCCCATATGTTCTTGCAGGATGCGGTTATAGGACCCCTTGCGGATCGACCCGGACAGGGTAAGCGCCGTCTTCATATTGCCTCCGAAATTCCAATAATGTCGAAAGTGACGCGACCGGTTCGTCGGTGCAAGTGAATTGGCAGGGCGGAATGGTTCGACCTGGCCGACAAAGTGCCTGAAGGAGAAAACCAATGACCACATCGATTTTCGTCAACGTGCCGGTTCATGACCTCGCCGCCGCCATGGCCTATTACAAGGCCCTCGGTTTCGATCACAACCCGCAGTTCACCGACGAGACTGCAGCCTCCATCGTGATTTCGGACACCATCTATGTGATGCTGCTGACCCACGAGAAATTCCAGGACTTCTCGAAAAAGCCCATCCCCGACTTCAAGGCCCAGACGGGCGCACTCTATGCCCTGTCGCGCGACAGCCGCGAAGCGGTGGACGCCATCGCCGAAGCTGCGCTCAAGGCTGGCGGCACCGAACAGCGCGATCCTGATGATTATGGCTTTATGTATTCGCGCGCCATTGCCGATCTTGACGGCCATGTCTGGGAATATGTCTTTATGGACATGACCCAGTTCCCGTCCGAATAATTGGCACAAATTCCGGGCGCGGCCGGCATCGACCGCCCCGGAACCAATGGAGCCTAGCCCAGCCGCAAGAGCCGCCGGAGCAGCCGCCAATATTGCTCGCGCTGGTAGCGGTAGTAATGCGCATTGGTCATCAGGTGCCGATAGGTCTGCTTGAAGGCCACGCGCGCCCAGGGCCACCAGGGGCGGCTGTCGGACGAATAATGCAGGATATGGGGATCGAACGCTTCATGCGCCGGCTCGGGGTTCTGCATGTTCCAGCGCGGGTCGAGTTCCAGGAACTGGCCCCTCAGGACATAGTTGAGAATGTCCTGGTCATAATAGAACTGCTCGAGCTCGGCCGGCGGCAGATCCTTGAGCCCGGCAATGAAATCGACCTGGGCATAGCGCTCGAGATCGATCAGCATCACCCCGGCATTGTAATAGGGCTCGGCCATGGAAAAGCTCGAACGGGCCCTGAGGTCGCGCCCGGCAATGCAATGCATGCGATCCGGCTGCAGCACAGCGGCAATCATCCTGCCTTCCATGTCGATGGCGAACAGCTTCTCGATCGGACTGCGCACAAAGGTGTCGGCGTCGATATAGAGCGCCCGTTTCGTTCCGGCCGGCAGTAACTCGCTCAGGAACAGGCGCACATAAACGATCGGGTTGAGCCGCTTCATCCGGATGCGCGGGAAAGCGGCAATGCGCGCACCTAGAATGTCGCTCTGTTTGAGATCGGTCAGATGCAGGGCGGCGCCGTAATCGCTGGCAATGGTTTCGATGATCGCCAAATTGTCTGGCTTGAGCCCGGTGTGGAAGACATGAAAGCGCAGGGCTTTGGGGTCGGCGCTGGTCAGGCACAGCGAGCGCATGGTCGCATAGGCCGGGCCCCAGAAATTGTCGTCAAAGGTCAGGACGATGTCATGCACGGCTTGGTCCCCCCAGAACTGTGACGGGTGCGCCGGGATCCCAGCGCGTCGCACCTGCGTGCCATTCGAGCACAGCTCTCATGGCCTTGAGCCCTCAAATCGCGCCACCGGCACGATTTGGCCGCAATGCGGCCGGGCCTTTCCGCCTGTCGAGCGTAGCTCTCCAGGCCTTGATCGCGAAAATCGCCCCACCGGGGCGATTTTTCTACGCGATCAAGCCTCAAACATTTTCTTGAGTTTGTCGAAGAAGCCGTCCGATGTCGGGCTGGTTTCGCCGGTTTCGAGCCGGGCAAATTCTTCGAGCAATTCGCGCTGTTTCCGGCTCAGGTTCTGGGGTGTCTCAATGTCGAGCTGCACATAGAGATCACCCACATCCTTTGAGCGCAGCACCGGCATGCCCTTGCCCTTGAGGCGGACGCGCTGGCCGGGCTGGGTGCCGGTGGGCACCTTCACCTTGGCGCGGGCATTGTCGAGCGTCGGTACCTCGAATTCGCCACCCAAGGCTGCCGTAGTCATGGAAATGGGCACGCGCGCATAAAGGTCAGCACCATCGCGCTGGAACAATTGGTGCGGCTTGATGGAGACGAAAATATAAAGATCGCCCGGCGGACCGCCGCGCAGGCCCGCTTCACCCTCATTGGCGAGGCGGATGCGGGTGCCGTCCTCGATACCTTGGGGAACGTCGACACTGAGCTTGCGGTTCTGCTGGCGCCGGCCCTGGCCACCGCAATCGGTGCAGGGCTGGTCCATCATCTGCCCGCGGCCCTGGCAGACTGGACAGGTGCGTTCGATGGTGAAGAAGCCCTGCGCGGCGCGCACCTTGCCATGGCCATTGCACTGCCGGCAGGTATGGGTACCCGTGCCCGGCTTGGCGCCTGCCCCGTCGCAGGTTTCGCAGGTGGCCAGGGTCGGCACGTCGATCTCGACGGTGCGGCCCTCAAAGCTTTCTTCAAGCGAGATTTCAAGATTGTATCTGAGGTCCGAGCCGCGCATCCGCGCCGCGCCGCCACCGCCCCGGCGGCCGGCACCACCGCCCATGAAATCGCCGAAGATGTCTTCGAAGATATCGGACATGGAGGAAGCAAATTCCGGCCCGAAACCCGGGCCCCCGCGCGGTCCGCCGCCATTTTCAAAGGCAGCATGGCCGAACCGGTCATAGGCCGCGCGCTTTTGCGGATCCTTGAGGGTGTCGTAGGCCTCGTTGATTTCCTTGAACTTGTGCTCGGCCTCTTCATTGCCCGGATTGCGGTCGGGGTGAAACTGCATGGCGAGCTTGCGATAGGCGCTCTTGAGGGCGCCATCATCAGCCCCCTTCTGGCAGCCAAGCACCTCGTAGAAATCGCGTTTGGCCAAGTTGAACTCTCTTTGTCGGTCGCGCCGGTCTGGTCGTCGCGCTGGATTGAAATCAAGAAAGGCCGGCTAGGCCGGCGCATAAACCCGCATATGGGCAGGCGTGCGGGTATTAGCAAGGGCGGGCCGGTGGATCAACAGCACTTGGATTCACGTGAAACTTCTCGGCGGCTGAGTGGCATGGCCACGACCTCCTGCCCAGAAACAAAAGCCCCGGTGTCTCCACCGGGGCCCTTGCATTCAGTCTATCAAGGCTTAGGCCGACTTCTTGTCGTCGTCGCCGTCCTTGACCTCTTCGAAGTCGGCGTCGACCACGTCGTCATCGCCATCATCGGCGCTGCCAGTGGCCTTGGCTTCGGCTTCCGCCTGGCTGGCCTTGTACATGGCCTCGCCCAGCTTCATCGAGGCTTCCGCCAGGGCAGCGGTCTTTTCCTTGATGGCTTCGGCGTCATCGCCATCCAGCACGGCCTTGAGGTCGGCAATGGCGGTTTCGATGGCAGCCTTGTCCTCGGCCGAGACCTTGTCGCCATAATCGGCCAGCGACTTCTCGGTCGAATGCACCAGAGATTCACCCTGATTGCGGGCTTCCACGGCCTCGCGCTTCTTCTTGTCCGCCTCGGCATTGGCCTCGGCGTCCTTGACCATCTGCTCGATATCGGCGTCCGAAAGGCCACCCGAAGCCTGGATGCGGATCTGCTGCTCCTTGCCGGTGCCCTTGTCCTTGGCCGAGACATTGACGATGCCGTTGGCGTCGATGTCGAAGGTCACCTCGATCTGCGGCACGCCGCGCGGCGCCGGCGGAATGCCGGCCAGGTCGAAATTACCCAGGAGCTTGTTGTCCGCAGCCATTTCACGCTCGCCCTGGAAGACGCGGATGGTCACCGCGTTCTGATTGTCCTCGGCGGTCGAGAAGGTCTGGCTCTTCTTGGTCGGGATGGTGGTGTTGCGGTCGATCAGGCGGGTGAAGACGCCGCCCAGGGTTTCGATGCCCAGCGAGAGCGGGGTCACGTCGAGCAGCAGCACGTCCTTGACGTCGCCCTGCAGCACGCCGCCCTGAATGGCCGCGCCCAGCGCCACCACTTCGTCCGGGTTCACACCCTTGTGCGGTTCCTTGCCGAACAGCTGCTTGACCGCTTCCTGCACCTTGGGCATGCGGCTCATGCCGCCCACCAGCACGACTTCGTCGATCTGGCTGGCCGAAACGCCGGCATCCTTCATGGCCTGCTTGCACGGCTCGATGGTGCGGGTGATCAGGTCTTCCACCAGCGATTCGAGCTTGGAGCGCGAGAGCTTGAGCGTCAGGTGCTTCGGACCCGAAGCGTCTGCGGTGATGAAGGGCAGGTTGATTTCGGTCTGGGTCGAGCTCGACAGCTCGATCTTGGCCTTTTCGGCCGCTTCCTTCAAACGCTGCAGCGCGAGCTTGTCCGAGCGCAGGTCGATGCCCTGCTCTTTCTTGAACTCGTCGGCCAGGTAGTCGACCAGACGCATGTCGAAGTCTTCACCGCCCAGGAAGGTGTCGCCATTGGTGGACTTCACCTCGAACACGCCGTCGCCGATCTCGAGGATCGAAACGTCGAAGGTACCGCCGCCAAGGTCATAGACTGCGATGGTGCCCGAGTTCTTCTTGTCCAGGCCATAGGCGAGCGCCGCTGCGGTCGGCTCGTTGATGATCCGCAGCACTTCCAGGCCCGCAATCTTGCCCGCGTCCTTGGTGGCCTGGCGCTGGCTGTCGTTGAAATAGGCCGGCACGGTGATCACGGCCTGCGTCACGGTCTCACCGAGATAGCTCTCGGCGGTTTCCTTCATCTTCTGCAGCACCATGGCGGAAATCTGCGAGGGCGAATATTTCTCGCCCGAGGCTTCCACCCACGCATCGCCATTGTCGGCCTTGATGATCTTGTAGGGGACCAGGCCCTTGTCCTTCTCAACGGTCTTGTCTTCATAGCGGCGCCCGATCAGACGCTTGACCGCAAAAAGGGTGTTTTCCGGATTGGTCACGGCCTGGCGCTTGGCCGGCTGGCCCACCAGACGTTCGCCATCCTTGGAGAAGGCGACCATGGACGGGGTCGTCCGCGCGCCTTCCGCGTTTTCAATAACCTTGGGGTTGGTGCCATCCATGACGGCAACGCAGCTATTGGTCGTGCCCAGGTCGATACCGATGACTTTAGCCATTACTCTGCCTCTTTCTCAGCGAACCCACTCCTAAAGCCCTCTCAACGAAAGCAGCTTCCTGGCCCGAACTGGACCGGGGTCCCTTGTAGGTTTGTTATACGTAAGCTTGCCCCTTGCAGGGCCTCGGGGCGTATATAGGGGGGTGTCATGAACGCTTCAAGCTTGCCTCTTGGGGAAAATCCCCAGCACGGAAAAAAGCCTCCCGCCCATTGGATGATTCCCTAAGGCGGCGAAACCGCATAAGAGCGCGGCATGATAATGCCCGGCACCCTATTGCTGCATGACAATCGCACGCCTGACGGCCGCAACCTGCTGTTTGCCGCGCCGCGTGAAACGCTGGTCGCCCATACGGCAGACGAGGCCCGGGTGGCGCTGGGCCGGATCGCCGGGGCCGGGCGGGACGGGGTCTGGGCCGCCGGCTATCTGGCTTATGAGCTGGGCTATATTTTCGAGGAGCGCCTTGCGGCCCTGTTGCCGGAGCGGACGGCCACGCCGCTGCTCTGGTTCGGTCTCTACGATTCGCCCCGAACGCTCAGCGGCACGGAAGTGGACGCTTTGCTGGCTGAGGCCCCGGAGGGCCGGGCCACGGACGTGACCCCATCGATTGCTTTTGCCGAATATGAAAAGGCCTTCGACCGGTCCAAAACCCTGATTGCCGCCGGGGACACCTATCAGATCAACCTGACCCTGAAGGCGCGTTTTGCTCTGGAAGGCCACCCTCTGGGGCTCCATCGCCGCCTCACCCGAAGCCAGCGGACGGCCTATGGTGCCTATCTCCATGCGGGCGATCATCACGTGCTCTCGCGCTCGCCCGAACTGTTCGTGTCCTGCCAGGACGGGGTCCTTTCGGCCCGGCCCATGAAAGGCACGCTCAAGCGCGGAGCCTCGCTTGCCCAAGACGAGGCGGGCCGGGCCGCCCTGGCGGCAGACGCAAAGAACCGCGCCGAAAACCTGATGATCGTTGATCTGTTGCGCAATGATCTGGGGCGCATTGCCGAGATCGGGTCGGTTGAAGTCACAGACCTGTTCACCGTGGAGACCTATCGCAGCCTCCACACCATGACCTCGGGGATAAAGGCCCGAAAGCGCCCGGAGGTGGGCTTTGGCGAGGTGCTGGAAAATCTCTTCCCCTGCGGCTCGATCACTGGCGCCCCAAAATTGCGGGCCATGGAAATCATCCATGAACTCGAACCGGCCCCGCGCGGGCTTTATACCGGCTCGATCGGCTATCTCGCCCCGACAGGCGATTTTGCCTTCAATGTGGCTATCCGCACCGCCGTGATCGATGCCGACGGCAATGGCGAAATTGGCATTGGCGGCGGTATTGTTGCCGATTCGGTCGCTGCGGACGAATATGATGAGGCGCTGCTGAAATTGACTTTCCTGTCCGACCCCGCCCCGCCGGTGACGCTGATAGAAACTTTCAAATGGACGCCTGCGGAAGGTTATGTCCTGCGCGCACGGCATGTGGATCGGCTAATCGCGTCGGCGGCCTATTTTGCGCTCCCGGTCACCCAGGAACAGGTCCAGGACTATCTGGATGAACGGCAAGCAGACTGGCGGGAGCCTATGCGCGTGCGATTGACCCTTTCCGATGATGGCCTTGATCTTGCCGCCGTGCCGCTGCCCCCCAGTCCCGCCCTATTCCGGTTCGCCATCGCTGACGATGCTCTCGATTCGGGCTCGGTCTGGCTGGCGCACAAGACGACCAATCGGGCCTTTTACGATGGACCGCGCCAGAAGGCGCATGATGCATATGGACTGGACGAACTGGTCTTTGCCAATGAGCGCGGCGAACTGACCGAGGGCAGTTTCACCAATTTGTTCGTGGAACGTGACGGGCGCCTGCTCACCCCGCCGCTGGCTTCAGGCCTGCTGCCCGGAACCTTGCGGGCCGAGCTGATCGCTGAGGGCAAGGCTGAAGAGCAGGTTCTGACCCTTGCCGATCTCAAGGCCGCCGATGCAATCTGGCTGGGCAATTCGGTGCGCGGGCTGATCCGGGCCGAATGGGTAGAGCTGGAGACACCTGACGCATGACCATCGCCATTACGCCCCAAGACGTGCTTGTCATTGTCGATGTGCAATATGACTTCCTGACCGGCGGCAGCCTGGCGGTGGCCGGTGGCGATGACATCGTGCCGCTGATCAACAAGTTGGCCACCCGGTTCAGGAACGTGGTGTTCACACAGGACTGGCACCCGGCTGACCACATCTCCTTTGCCAGTCAGCATCCGGGCAAGGCGCCATTCGAGACGATCGAACTGGACTATGGCACCCAGGTGCTCTGGCCCGATCACTGCGTGTGGCAGACGCGCGGTGCCGAGTTGAGCCGTGACCTCGACATTCCCCACGCCCAGCTGATTATCCGCAAGGGCTATAACCGTTCGATCGACAGCTATTCCGGCTTCCAGGAGGCGGACCGGGAAACGCTGACGGGCCTGGCCGGTTATCTCAATGAGCGCGATGTCGGCCGGCTCTATGTCGTCGGACTGGCCACCGATTTCTGCGTCGCCTGGACGGCGCTGGACGGCGCCGCAGGCGGTTTCGATGTCACGGTCATCGAAGATGCGACGCGGGCGATCGATGCCAATGGTTCGCTGCAGCAGGCCTGGGCTGACATGGAAGCGGCGGGCGTGAGCCGCATTCAGAGCCGGGATATCCTGGGCTAGATCTTTGCCCCATCCACATTGGTCGTCATGCCGCCCGTTTCGATTCGCCTGATCGCCAGCGCATAATCGCTGCGGCCATTTGCATAAAGCCGGAACAGGCCATCGCGTCCGGCAAATCCGGCCGGATTGGTGAGCAGGCTCGCCTCATAGGGCGGGGTGGCCAGCGAGAGGGTGTTCACATTGGCCAGGATGGTGGCGGTATAGGCGATGGTGGCCATTTGCGGCGGATTGCCACCAAAACGCGCCGCATAGTCGGCGCGAATGGCATTGATCCCGGCCTCGTCCACAGCCGGAAAGATTGCCCCGGCCAAGGCAGGGTTGCGCAACAGACCCGCATCATTTGTCCAGTCGGCCGAGCCGACCAGTTGCACCATTTCGCCAGTGACGCCGCCCTGCGCCAGGAGACCGGCAAAGGTGCCAGCGCTGGTCCGGTCGGGAATGAACAGCGCATCGATCATGCCGCGATCGATCAAGGGCTTTGCCTGATCCACGATCTGCTGCGCTTCGGCAATATTTGAGAAGGTATAGACCGCGCTGGGGTTGAACCCGGCGGCAATGGCCTGTTGCCGGAAGGCGGTGGCCAGCGCTTCGCCATAGGGCGTGGCCGGAAAGATGCCTGCGGGGCCGCGCCGGCCCTGATCGCGCAGATAGCGCACGGCCCGCTTCATTTCGGTTTCCGGCAAGACGTTGAGCACATAGACCCCGGGTCCGGCCACTGATGCATTGTTGGCAAAGCCGATCAGCGGGATGCCCGCCGCCCGCGCCACAGTGCCTGCTGCTGTCACCTGCTCGGCCGTCAGCGGACCCAGGATGAGCTTGACCCCCTCGGCCACCGCGGCATTTGCCGCACTGGTGGCGCCGGCGGCGCTGTCGCCGGTGTCGCGCAGCGAAATGGTGATGTTCTCACCGATATTGGGATTGGCTTCGATAAAGGCGATGGCAAGCTTGGATGCATTGGCCAGCGCCTTGCCCAATTGGCTGAGCGCCGCATTGCCTGACAAGGGCAGGAGCAAGGCGACACTGACCCGGCCGCGCCCGAACTGTTCTTTCGGCGCGCTGGCGACCGACAATAGACCACCGCCTTGCCCGCCATCGCCCCCGGACCAGGGCAGGGAGAAGCTGCGCGAACCCCATTGCAGCGAGCCGGGTGAACAGGCGGCCAGGGTCGAGGCCAGCCCGGCCAGCACCATGCGCCGGCCCCATTTCACCCTATTGTCCCCCATTTCCATCCGATGCCGCTGCAAAAGCTCACAATGTGTTAACAAGGTCGCCCCATATGGTTAACCAATGTTTGAGATGGGCGAGGTCAGTCGATGAGCGGCGAGAGCAGGGACTATTTCATCGCCGGCACGCGATTTGAGGCTCCGCCCCTCGCTGCAGGTCTTTACGTGGTGGCCACTCCCATCGGCAATTTGCGCGACATTACGCTGCGGGCGCTGGAAACGCTGGCTGCCGCCGAACTTGTGTTGTGCGAGGACACGCGCACCTCGGCAAAGCTGCTCGACCACTATGGCATAAAGGCGCGGCGCCAGGCCCTGCACGAGCATAATGAGCGGGACAAGGCGGACCATATCGCCGCCCTGGTGTCGGGTGGAGCGGCCATTGCGCTGATCTCCGATGCCGGCACGCCGCTGCTTTCCGACCCGGGCTTTCCGCTGATCCGGGCGCTGGCCGAAAAAGGCCTGCCGGTCTTTCCCATTCCCGGCGCTTCCGCATTGCTTTCCGCATTGGTCGTTGCCGGCCTGCCCTCCGACGCCTTCGCCTTTCACGGTTTTCTGCCGCCCAAGGCGGGGGCGCGAACCAATGCGCTGGAAAAACTCAAGGATTCACGTGAAACGCTGGTGTTCTACGAATCGCCCCGGCGCCTTGCCGCCTGCCTTGCCGGCATGGCCGAAGTGCTGGGGGATCGCCAGGCCACCGTCTCGCTCGAATTGACCAAGCGCTTCGAGCGCACTTTCCGTGGGCCCCTCGCCGAGTTGGCAGAGCAGTTCAGCGCGGACCAAACCAGGGGTGAGGCCGTCATCGTGGTTGCCGGAGCAGCTGAGCCGAGCGCTCCGGCCGCCGAGGACTGGCAGGCGGCGCTCGCGGGCGCCATGGCCGGTCAGCCGCTGCGCGCGGCGGTCGATGAGATCGCAGCGCGCTACAGCCTCAAGCGCAAGGAAGTCTATGATGCCGCGCTCGCCCTCAAGAACACCCAGTAAGAAGCGGGTCACCGCCGAGCGCCGTGGCCATCGCGGAGAAGCGCTGGCGGCGCTGTTCCTGCAACTCAAACTCTATACGATCCGCGACCGGCGCTTCAAAACGCCCATGGGCGAGATCGATCTGGTGGTTGAAAAGGGCGGCACCATTGTCTTTGTCGAGGTCAAGGCCCGCGCCAGGGACGCCGACGCGTTTCTCACCCATGCCGCCATCAACCGTCAGCGCATTACACGCGCTGCACAATTCTGGCTCGTTCGGCACCCGGCCCAAAGCGGCAGGGATTTCCGCTTCGACGTGATTCTGCTTGCACCCGGGCGCTGGCCACGCCATCTCATCAACGCCTTTCCTGCAGCGTGAGTATTGCCATGTCGCTCAAAGTCGCCGTCCAGATGGACCATGTTTCAACCATCAACCCGACCGGTGATTCCACCTTCGCCATGATGCTGGAGGCCCAGGCGCGCGGGCATCAATTGCTGCATTACACACCCGACACGCTCTCGCTAAAGGGCGAAGTCGTGTCCGCTCTGGCCCAACCGATCACCGTAACCGATGCCCCCAGGGGGCAGCATTTCACCCTGGGTGAAGCGGCACGGATCGATCTCTCCACCCAGGACGTGGTGCTGATGCGCCAGGACCCGCCCTTTGACATGAACTACATCACGCTCACCCATCTGCTTGAGCGCATCCATCCCAAGACCCTGGTGGTCAATCCGCCTTCGGCCGTGCGCAACGCCCCGGAAAAAATCCTCGTCACCGAGTTTCCCGATCTGATGCCGCCAACACTGGTGACGCGTGACCGCGCCGAAATCCAGGCCTTCCGGCGCGAGCACGGCAATATCATCGTCAAGCCGCTCTACGGCAATGGCGGGGCCGGCGTGTTCTTCATTCAGGAAGGCGACCACAATCTGGCGAGCCTGCTCGAATTGTTCGAGCAGAACTATCGTGAGCCCTTCATGGTGCAGCGCTACCTGCCCGACGTGCGCCAGGGCGATAAGCGCATCATCATCATCGATGGCGAGCCGGTCATGGGCCTCAATCGCATTCCCGCCGACGGCGAGGCGCGAAGCAATATGCATGTGGGTGGGCGCCCGGAACTTTCCCCGCTGACAGAGCGCGAAAAGGAAATCTGCGCGGCCATCGCCCCGGCGCTCAAGGACCGCGACATGATCTTTGTCGGCATTGACGTCATCGGCGGCTATCTCACCGAGATCAACGTCACCTCCCCCACCGGCATCCGCGAAATCAAGCGCTTCGGTGGGCCCGATATTGCCGTCTTGATCTGGGACGCGATCGAAAAGCGGCGGGGCTAGCGCCGGGTTTGCCTGCCCAGACAAAATGCCCTAGTGCTGGGTTTCGGGTCCGGGGGTACGCATGAACACTTTTCTAGTCGCATTCGCTACGCTGTTCGCCACTGTGGGCGTAGCCGATATCGCGTTCATTTTCGCCGCCCTGACCAAGGACAACACCCCGGCCCAGCGCCGCACCTTTGCCACGCGCGGCGTCCTGGTGGCGCTGGCCATCCTTTTGTTCTTTGCGGTTCTTGGCAATGCTATCCTCGATCTGTTCGGCATCACCATTCCCGCCCTGCGCACCGCCGGTGGCGTGCTCCTGCTGTTGATCGCCATCGACATGGTCTTTGCCCGCCATTCGGGCGGCACCGGCACCACCGACGAGGAAGAACTCGAAGCCCGGCAGAGCCAGGATATTTCGGTCTTTCCCCTGGCCATGCCGCTGATGGCCGGCCCCGGCGCGATTTCCGCGGTGATTCTTCTGACCACCGGCGCCAAATCCGATGTCGAATTCTGGCTGGTGCTGGCCGCAATCGTGGTGATCCTGGCCCTGTGCTGGCTGACACTTCTTATTGCCATACCGATCCAGCGCCTGCTGGGCCTCACCGGCCTTTCGGTGGTTTCGCGCGTCGTCGGCATCCTGCTCGCCGCGCTCGCGGTGCAGTTCGTTTTCGACGGCATCAAGGCCAGCGGCCTGCTGGGCGGCTAATGCTCAAATTTTCAGAAAATTGCCAGCGTTAAGCAAGTCTTAACGCTGTTCTTGCGTGCGCCGGCCTCCGGACGCAGAACTATGCGCAGCATAACCCTTGGGATTTTTCCTTATGCGGCTCGCTGCTGCTCTTGTTCTGCTGATTTTCGCCATCATGGCCACCAGCGTGGCTGGAACGGGCTCTGCCCGCTCCGAAATGTTGGCCCCGATCTCCGCTGCGCTCTAGAGCGGGATCGCCGATTGTTTGCAACGCTGAACCCGCTCCGCGTCCCTTGTTTGTCGCGTTTGCGAAACGCAAAACCATCGCCACATTCGCCGAAACACTCTAGCGGGCGGTATTGACGGCTTCGGCCTGGTCCTCGGGCGCCTTGCCCACGCCGAAGGCATCGACGCGCCCGATCGGGGCGTCCATGAGCTGGTCGAGCGGGAAACCACCCGGCGTCCCAACCGGACCCCTGGCCGTCACCAGATCGCTGGCGCGCTCCGGCACCCGGCCCAGCGGCATGACCGCGCCGGCGACTTCAAGCAGCCGGATCTGGCCCAAACCCTGGAAGGGGGGGCGCAGCATGGCGGCGGCATCGGTGCCCTGCAGCGGGTCGGCCACGGCGACGGTGACACGTCCCCCGCGATAGAAATTGCGCATCGACTGGCTGATGTAAAAGGCCAGCTTGTCCGAGCCCGCCGAGGAAAAATGGATGCCGTCATCCTTGCGCATCAGCGCGTTCTGTCCGTTCACGTCAGGGCCATAGGCGGCGTATTTCCCCTCCGCGTCCGCGAAGCGCTCGAAAATGTCGAGATATTCGGCGCCCCCGGAAAAGGCCGCCAGCCGGTGCAGGGCGCTGATCTGGCTGATCGCGGCGGAATACTGGCTGCGCGACATGGGCGGCAGGCCCATCCAGATCACCGGTTTGCGCGCCGCCCGCAATTGTTCCAGGAACGTGTTGAGCCGGGCCTGATAGGCGCTGGTCCAACCCTCGCTCAGGGGCTCGTGGGACTGGCCATTGGCATTGATGGCCTGATTGTCATTGATGCCGATGATGACGACGGCCAGATCGAAGCTATCGGCGGCAATCTGTTCAGCCAGCGCCGCGTTCCAGTCAAAATAGTCGTCGCGCACAAAGCCTGACGAGCTGACGCCCTGCCCGATGACCACCAGGTTGGGATCCTCGGCATAAAAACGTTCGAGGGCTCGGGCAAGATCAATGGCCAGCGAATCGCCGAAGACCGCCAGGCGCGTGGCATCCTCAGCCTTGTCGACTGCTGGCTTGGGCGGTGGCAGCGCGGCGGGCGCGGGGGCCGCCTGGGGGCGTGGCCGCGTTTGCTGGACCTGCGGGGCCGGCTCGGGTTCCTCACCGAACAGCAGGTCGAACAGGGTCCGGCGGCGTGGCTGCTCGCTTTGCGCCACCACCATGCGTTCGCCGGCCACGCTCTGGGCCAGCGCCGGACCAAGATCGGCCAGGGCCAATATGCCAACCAATATGCAGAGGATCAGCCGTCTCATGAGGGGGTCCGAAATGCGCTGACCGCCTTTTAGCACTGCCGCCACCGCCTGGCCACGCCGCTCGCCATCCCGTTATCGGGTGGCGGCGCTGAGCGCATCATGGGCCGCGCGGGTGACGAAGCCATCCGCGGTCTCGCCACGCTGCGCCTGAAACCGGGCATAGGCGGCCTGGGTGATGGGGCCGATCCGTCCATCCACCGCGCCGTCGTAATAGCCCAATTGTTTCAGCGCCTGCTGGATGGCCTGCCGCTGTGCGAGGTTGGGAAATTGCGTCCCACGCGGCCAGGGCGTGACAAAGGGGCCGCTGCCCTTGAGCCTGTCGGTCAGATGGCCCACCGCCATGGCGTAGCTGTCGGAAAAATTATAGCCCTTGAACACCAGGTAATTGGCGGTCATGAGGAATTTCGGACCATCTTTCCCGGCCGGCACATAAAGAAAGACCGGGGTCGAGAGGTCGGTGAACTGGCGATTGGCGACGCGGACTATGCCGCGCTCGGCAAAGAAGGATATCGGCCGCAACTGCTCGCGGCTGGCCAGCAGATAGTCGAAGCCTTGCGGCACCACGACCTCAAAACCCCAGTCCAGCCCGGGCTGGTAGCCCAGGCGTCTGAGATAGTTTGCGCTGGTCGCCAGGGCGTCGGGCAGGGAAGTGTGCAGGTCGACGCGCCCATCGCCATCCCCGTCCGTGCCATGGGCCAGCACATTGGACGGATTGACCTGCAGATGCCCGATGGCCCCGGCCCAGGAGCCGACGGGCGACACCCCGCCATTGGCCTGGGCCAGTTTCAGCGCGGCGAAGAAATCGGCCTTGTCTTCGGCAAAGCGGCTGCGGCGCTGCCAGGCGACCGTGGCCAGCGAGCGGACAATGGGCTGGATCAGATTGTCATTGGAGAGCACGGCGCCATAGTCGGTCTCCATGCCCCAGATGGCGCCAAGCACGTGAGGGTCGACACCATAGGACTGGCCGACAGCGGCAAACAGTTCGGCATGGCGGGCCATGGCCGCCCTGCCGCGCTCGATGCGCCCCGCCGAGATACGGCTGTCGAGATAGTCCCAGATTGGCGTGGTGAACTCGGGCTGGGTCTCGACCAGGTTCGGGACACGCGGATCGGGCGTCAGGCCGGATGTTATGGTGTCATAGAACCCAGCGTTGACGCCGGCTGCCACCGCTTCGTGGCCAAGATTGCGCAGGAAGGCGTCAAAGCCTTCCGCCGGCTGGGCGAGGGTCGGCGCGGCCAGGGCCAGCCAGACCAGTACCACCAGCCGGACGATCATGGCTTCCGTCTCCTCAGCGATTGCGGGTCATCAGATGCCGTTCCCAATTGAACGCGGTGTCGACGATCTCTTCAAGATCGTCATGCTGCGGCACCCAGCCCAGCATCTGCCGCACCTTCTCGCCGGTGGCGGTGATCGAGGCCGGATCCCCGGCCCGGCGCGGACCCTCATCGGCGCGCAGGTCGATACCTGAAACCCGGCGCACGGTGTCCACCACTTCGCGCACCGAATAGCCGCGGCCATAGGCGCAGTTGAGCGTACTGCTCTCCCCGCCATTGCGCAGATGCTTGAGCAAGAGGGCGTGGGCGGCGATCAGGTCGGTGACATGGATATAGTCCCGTACGCAGGTGCCGTCAGGCGTCTCGTAATCGGTGCCGAAAATGTCCATCTTCGCGCGCTGCCCCAGCGCGGTCTGGCAAGCCACCTTGATCAGATGGGTGGCCTCGGGGGTCGACTGGCCCGAGCGCTTGCCCGGATCGGCCCCGGCCACGTTGAAATAGCGCAATACCCCATAGGTGATCGGATGCGCGGCAGCCACATCGGCCAGCATCCACTCGGTCATGAGTTTTGAGCGGCCATAGGGTGACATGGGGTTGAGCGGTGTTTCTTCCACCACGGGCGCGAGCCCGGTCATGCCATAGACGGCAGCGGTGGAGGAAAAGATGAAATGCTTGACCCCGCCCTTGACGGCAGCCTCGATCAGATTGCGGGAGGTAGCGGTGTTGTTGGCGTAATATTTGAGCGGATTGGAGACCGACTCTGGGACCACGATCGACCCGGCAAAATGAATGATTTCGGTGATGCCGTGCTTCTCGATCAGCTTCAGCACCAGATCGATGTCCCCGGCATTGCCGGTTTCGAAAATGGCCCGCCCATCAATGGCCCAGTCAAAGCCGGTGACCAGGTTGTCGAGCACCACGACCTCTTCCCCGGCATCGGCAAGATTGAGCACCATATGGCTACCGATATAGCCGGCGCCCCCGGTAACCAACACAGTCATTTTCGCTAACTCCCGGCATCACAACGCTATTTGGTTGCAACAATATGTGGCAGATGTTGATTTAGCTTTACGCCACCTACCCTTCCAATGCCACCCGAGGAGAGCCTTGCGTGTCCAAACGAGTGCGAACAGCCGTGTTTCCGGTTGCGGGTCTGGGAACCCGCTTTCTGCCTGCCACCAAGGCGATGCCCAAGGAAATGCTGACGGTGGTTGACCGGCCGCTGATCCAGTATGCGGTCGATGAGGCGCGCGAGGCCGGGATCGAGCACTTTGTCTTTGTGACGGGCCGCAACAAGGGGGTGATCGAGGATCACTTCGACCGCCAGTTCGAGCTCGAAGCGACGCTGGAGGCGCGCAACAAGACCAAGGCGCTCGAGGAAATGCA
>Ga0207773_100361_pt1 | contig 20413 bp, 19 predicted proteins | sample TtaePargueraPR_2_FD_187281 | JGI IMG/M metagenome (GOLD analysis project Ga0207773, IMG submission 187281) | Aerobic enrichment media microbial communities from Bioluminiscent Bay, La Parguera, Puerto Rico - Tt and M1 (3) (SPAdes) | ecosystem: Environmental > Aquatic > Marine > Unclassified ...
GAGGCCGGCCGCGACGTGGTGGAGATCCGCTCCGGCAAGGCCGGGCGGGTCTACCTGGGCGCGGTGAGCGCGCCGGCCATCGACCTCGTGGTGCCGGCCCTGCAGCGCCTGAAGACGGCGCATCCCACCATCGAGGCCCACGTCGAGGTCGGCACCTCGGACAGCCTGGTGCCGCGCCTGCTCGAGGGTCAGCTCGACTTCGTGATCGGCCGCGTGCCCGGGCACCTCGACATCGCCGACTTCGACATGCGGCCGGTCCAGCCGGAGGTGGTCAGCCTGCTGGTGCGCCGCGACCACCCGCTGGCTCGGGCGCGCGGCGTGCCGCTGGCGGCGCTGAGCGACTACGAGTGGGTGATGCAGCCGGCTGGCACGCCGCTCAGGCGGGCGATGGAGTACAGCTTCTCGAGCCGCGCGCTGCCGATGCCGCGGGTCTCGCTCATCTCGACCTCCTTCCTGGTGCTGCTGGCGATGATCTGGCGCTCCGACGCCATCGCGCCGGTCGCCGAGGAGGCGGCGCGCATGCTGGCGGGCGACAGCGGCATGGCGCCCGGGGTCGGCGTGCTCGACCTCGCCGAGCGCATCGAGATCACCCCCTACGCCGTCATCACCCGCGCCGGGCGTCACCTCTCGCCGACCGCGCGGCTGTTCCACGCGGAGATCTGCGCCCTGATCGAAGGCGGCCGCGGCTTCGCCACCGAGGGAGCGAGGCTGCAAGGCGTCTAGCCGGCACGTCTGCGAGGGAAGGCCGGCGGTTCGAGGGTGGTGCCTCAGAAGTCGACCGACACCGACAGCTTTGCCGTCAGCGGGCGGCCCTGCGTCAGATAGCCGCCCTGGGCGGAGGCCCAGTAGTCGAGGTCGGTCACGTTCTCCACGTTCAGGATGAAGGCGACGTCGCGGCCGGAGATGGTGCGTACCAGGCGGGCGCCGAGGTCGAAGCGGGTCCACGCCGGCACCTTCAGGTCGTTCGCCTCGTCGAGGAACTGCGTGCCGGTGTAGAGGGCCCGCGCGGAGACGGTCGCGCGCTCGAGGAACGGCAGGTCCCACTCGGCGCCGACGTTGGCCTGGTAGCGCGGAACGCCGACGGCGTCGTTGCCGTCGAAGTCTCCCCCGGCGGTCTTCGTCAGGATCGCGTCGTTGAAGGTGGCGCCGCCCAGCAGCCGCAGCCCCTCGACCGGTTCGCCGTAGAGCATGAACTCGATGCCGCGGTTGCGCTGCTCGCCGTCGACGCTGAACTCGTTGGTGACGGGGTCGGTGATGCCGCTCGGCTGGGTCGTCTGGAAGAAGGCCAGGGAGGCGCCGAGGTCGCCGAGGTCGAGCTTGGCGCCGACCTCGTATTGCGTCGACTTGAAGGGCGGGAAGATCTCGCCGGCATTGACCGTACCGCTGGGCGCCGTGTCGCCCTGGGCGAGCCCCTCGATGCGGTTGGCGTAGAGCGACAGCTCGGGGAGCGGCTTCACCACGATGCCGACCACCGGGCTCACCGCTGATTCGTCGTACTCGTTGGTCTTGTCCTGGGTCGTTCGGTCGAACTCGTCGACCAGGACCTTCTGCGCGCGCAGGCCTACGAGAACCAGCACGCGCTCGTCGTAGAACGACAGGGTGTCGGAGGCAAACGCGCTCTGCAGCGTCGACCCGCTGACCTTCGGCGGGTTGTCGAGATCGCCGGACTCGATGATGGTCGGCGGCAGCGGCGCGTCGATCGGATCGTAGAGGTTGGTCGGCGAGTCGGCGCCGAAGATGAAGGAATTGTTGTTGGTCGTGCGCAGTGCGGCGAGGCCCAGGTTGAAGCGGTGCAGCACGGGACCCGTCTCGAGCTCACCGCGCAGGCCGAGCTGGCCGCTCTTGCTGACGTCGTCCCGCGGCACGAAGAGCCGTCCCGAGGTGCCGTTGCCGGCCGCGTCGGTGACGGTGACGCTGGAGTAGTCGCCTTCCTCCTCCATGTAGCGCAGGCCGACCTGGGCGTAGGCGGTGAGTGCGGGCGTGATGTCGTGCTCGATCTTCGCCTGGGCGAAGCTGTCGGTCAGCTCGCTGTAGGTGAAGGAGCGCGCGTAGTTGTGCCTGGAATCGGGTGCGTCGGGCACGGAGGTTCCAGTGACGAAGACGACCGGCCGTCCCTGGTCGATGCGCTGGCGCTGCGAGGCGGCGTCGAGCGTGAAGCGGGTATCCTCGCCGCGGTAGTCGAAGGCGATCGAGCCGAGGTGGGTGTAGCGCTCCTCGTCGTCGACGGCGGTTGTGCCGTCTCGGGCCGCCCCGTTCACGCGCAGACCGAACATATCGTCCCGGCCGAAGCGGCGGGCGAAGTCGACGTGGCCACCGACGCGGGTGTCCTGGGCATAGCTGCCGGTGAGGCGGGTCAGGGGTTCGTCGCCGGCGCGCTTGGGCACGAGGTTGATCGAGCCGCCGGTGCCGCTGCCGGCGGGCGGCATGCCGTTCAGGAAGGCGCTCGCTCCCTTCAGGACCTCGACCCGTTCGTACATCTCCGTGGCGACGATCTGGCGCGGCGCGTTGCCGTACAGGCCGTCGATCGCCACATCCTCGCCGAAGAGAGGAAAGCCGCGGACCACGAAGACCTCGGCGAAGTTGCCGAAGCCGTAGGCGCTGCGCACCGAAGGGTCGTTCGCCACCACGTCGGCGATGCTCTCGGCCTGCTGGTTGCGCACGGTGTTGCTTGTGTAGCTGGTCATGCTGAACGGCACGTCCATGATGTCGTGGTTGCCCAGCACGCCGATGTTGCCGCCGCGCGCCACCTGGCCGCCGGCGTATTCCGGCGGCAGAGTGCCGATCGTCGCGCTCGGCGGCGGCGGCGCGTCCGTCTCGACCACCAGGGGATCGAGCAGCGTGGAGCCGGGCTCCGCAGCCACTTTCTCCAGCGCGACGGTGTGGTCGTCCGGGAAGTGCCAGGTGATGCCGCTGCCTGCCAGCAGCCGCCGCAGGGCCTCCTCGGGCGCCATGGTTCCCATGACGGCCGGTGCCGCCAGGTCCTGCACGATGGCGGCCTCCAGCGTCACCTGCAGGCCCGCCTGGCGGCCGAACACCGTCAGCGCGTCCGCCAGGGGCTGCGCCGGGATGTCGAAGCGCCGTGCCTCGATCGCCTGCGCTTGTTGGACCATCGTGGCGCTCGCTTCTGTTGCCTGCCCCGTGGCCGCGGCGGTGCCGCTGGTGAGCACAACGCCGAGGGCGGTGCCGGCCGCAAGATGCCTGGCCCACGGCGCGCGCCGCTGCGCGCGCGTCGCCGAGATCTTCGTCATGCCGTTCCCCGTCTTCACCGTCCGCCCCCTTGTCTGGCTGCAATAATGCGATTGCGACGCATTACCATCTGCAAGGAAGACGGATGGGGAGGGCGGCGTTTCAGAAAAAGTCGGCGGGCCTAGTCGGCACGCCTTCAGCTGCCGGACACCACGAGCACCCAGGGCGTGAGCCGGTGAACCCTCGCCCCGTAGGGATAGACGGCGGCCCGCAGGGCGGCGGCCGGGTCGGCAAGGTCGTAAAAGCCGGTCACCCGCCGCGCGGCCAGGCCATCGTTCAGCATGACGATCGATCCCCGGAAGTGCCGGCGCAGGGCATCGACGACATCGCCGAGCGGCCAGTCGTTGACGGCCAGCCGGCCGTGGCGCCAGGCCGCGACCTGGTCTTCCCCGGCCGTCCCGCGGCGCGCGGCGCCGCTGCGCTCGACGTGCAGCCAGTCGCCCGCCTCCAGCCGCTCGGAAAGGGCGGTCCCCGGGTCCTCGGCGCCCACAACGCCGCGGGCCACGGCGACGAAGGTGCCGCTCTCCGCGCGGCGGACTTCGAAGGCGGTGCCCAGCGCCGAGCTCTCGACGGACTGCGCGACGACGCTGAAGGGCCGCGCCGCGTCTGGCACGACCTCGGCGAAGACGGCGCCGGCCAGCAGCCTCACGCGCCGGGCCCCGGCGCCGTAGTCGACGGCGACGGCGCTGCCGGCGTCGAGGTGCAGGCGGCTGCCGTCGGGCAGCACGACCATTTCGTCAGCGCCAGCGGCGGTGACGAAGTCGGCCTCGAGCTGCAGCGACAGGACCGGCACCAGGTAGGCGAGCAGGCAGGCGGCCAGGGCGGCGCTCGCCACGGCGCGCCACCGGCGCTTGCGGCCGTGCAGCGCGGTGAAACGCATCCTGGCCCGGCGGGGTGCGGACGCCTGCGCCGGGCCGGCCGCCGCGAGCAGGTCCCAGGTGCGGCGCGCCTCCTGCCAGGCCGCTCGGTGGGCGGAAGACGCCTCCAGCCAGGCCTTCAAGCGCCCCCGCAGGGCGGCATCCTGCGGCGCTTCCCGCAGGGCGATCAGCCACTGCAGGGCTTCCCGTTCCGGCGTGTCCCGGTCGTTGGTGGCAGGCGGGGTCATGCGAGCATCGGCCGTTTCGGGTTCTGCCAGTGGGGATCGCGGCCGGAACGGGCGCGCCTCCTGATCATAGGACGGATAAGCCTCGGCAAAATTCAGAGGTGGCGTCGCAAGCGGTCGTTTCCTCCCTCGCCACGCCGCAGCCGGCTGCGGCAGTGGTCGAGGCCGTCGAGCACCAGGGCATGCGCCAGGGCGACGGAAATGCCCAGTCGCTCTGCGATCTCCTTCAGCTTCAGGCCGTGCAGCCGGTGCAGCTCGACGGCCGTGCGGGTTCGAGGCGGCAGTTCGGACAGCGCCTCGAGCACCATCGCCAGCTGCTGGCGGTGCAGAGCCTCGTCTTCAGGGGATGGCCTCTCCACGGAGATGCCTTCCGCCTTCTCGCCGGTCCGGAAGTGGCGCTTTTCGAAGCGGCTGCGGCGCTGCAGGTCGAGGGCGAGATTGCGCACCACCCGGTAGAGATAGCCGAGCGGATGGCGCAGGGGCTGTGCGGCGGCGGCGCCATCCAGCCGCAGCCAGGCCTCCTGCACCACGTCCTCGGCCGACTCGCGGCTGCCGAGGATGCCGGCGGCGTAGTCCACCAGCGCCGGACGGTTCTTCGCAAAGGTCGCCAGCGTCGTTTCGTCCTGCCTCACCCCAGCGTCCCCACGCCGCTCGCGCCATAAATGCGAATGATTCTTAATTTCTTCTAACGGCCGGAGACAGGGCTTACAACCGCCCAATTCGCGGGTAGAGCAACGGTGTTGCTGAAAGCTGGTCTTCTGGTTTATAGGAAGACTCGTGACCCAATCGCAACCCAGCCAGGGCCGCGCCGCAGGCCCGCTCTATCTCCAGGTCGCCTCGACCCTGCGGCGTCGCATCGAAACCGGCGTCTGGGCGCCGGGCGGGCAGATCCCGACCCTCGACGAGCTCGCCGCCGAGTTCTCCATGGCGCGGGTGACCGTGCGCCAGGCGCTGGCGCTGCTTGAGGATGAAGGCCTCATCCGCCGCCAGCAGGGGCGTGGCACCTTTGTCGCCGACCAGCTGCCGGAGCGTCAGTGGCTCAGGCTGGGGGCGAGCTGGCCGCAGCTCCTGGAGACCGTGAGCCGGCTGTCGCCGCGCCTGCTCGTGCTGGAAGATTCGGCGCGCCAGCCGGCGTTGAAGCCGGGCGAGGGCAAGCCGGCGCCGGCCTACAAGTTCATGCGGCGGGTCCACCTCACGCCGGAAGGCGAGCCCTACTGCCTGATCGGCGTCTTCCTCGACCAGCGCGTCTTCATGAAGGACCCGGCCGCCTTCAAGTCCCAGACCGTCCTGCCGCTGCTGGAGACGGCCGGCGGCGTCACCGTCGCCAGCGCCTACCAGACGCTGACCATCGGCACGGCCGACGCGGAGGCGGCGCGCCATCTCGCCCTGCCGATGAACGCGCCGATCGCGGAGGTGAGGCGCGTCGTCACCGACAGCAACGGCTGCGCCGTCTACGTCGGCGACCTCATTTACCGCGGCGACGTGGTGAAGCTCGATATCCAGCTCGCCGGCTCGCCGCGACAGCCATAAGCAAATCCATAAATCGGGAGGAAATATCGTGCTGAAGAAGATTGCCTTCGTTGCCGCCTTGGCCGCCACCGCGGCCCTGGCCTCGCCGGTCGTCGCGGCGGACTATCCGGAGCGGGACGTCACCTACATCATTCCCTTCAACGCCGGCGGCGAGTCCGACGTCACCGCGCGTCTGCAGGACGCGCCGTTCCGTTCCCTCACCGGCAAGGGCTTCGTCATCCAGTACCAGCCGGGTGCCGGCGGTGCCGCCGCGTGGTCGCAGCTCAACGGCCTCAGCGACGACGGCTACACCATCATGGGCATCAACCTGCCGCACCTCTTCCTGCAGCCGATGTCCGGCCAGGTCGGCTACAAGACCGAAGACATCACGGTGGTGAACGTCTTCCAGCTCACCCCCCACGCGCTGCTGGTGAACGCCGATAGCCCGATCAAGACGCTGGACGACTACATCGCCGCGGCCAAGCAGGCGCCGGGCGCGACCACCGTCGCCGGCACCGGCTCCAACACCGCGAACCAGGTCGCGCAGGAGACCTTCGACCAGGCTGCCGGCATCACCACCACCTATGTGCCCTTCACCGGCACGGCGGCGACCACGGCCGCGCTGCTCGGCAACCAGGTGAGCGCCCAGTGGGGCTTCACCACCGTCGCGGTGGAGCAGGCCGACAAGGTGCGCATGCTGGGCGTCGCGCTCGACGAGCGGCACCCGCTGTTTCCCGACGTGCCGACCTTCAAGGAGAAGGGCATCGATCTGGTCGGCGGCGCCCACCGCGGCGTGGCGGTGCCCAAGGGCACTCCGGAGGAGACGCGCCAGGCGATCTCCGACATCTTCACCAAGATCAACCAGGATCCGGCCTTCAAGCAGAAGATGGACGAGGGCGGCTACATCCTGCTCGATCTCGGCTACGAGGACATGGACAAGTTCATGTCCGACCTCGGCGCAGAGTACGTGGCCGTCGGCAAGGCGCTCGGACTGGTGAAGTAGGCGAGGCAGCGCGTGCCCGGCCGGCGGCATTGGAGCCGCGGGCCGGGCACCCGCCAGCGGGCAGACCATGACCTTGATCGAGAACCTGCTCAACGCGCTCACGCCGCTGAACCTCGTCCTCGCCATCGGCGGCGTGGTGGCGGGGACGGTGGTCGGCGCACTGCCGGGCCTGACGGCCACGATGGCGGTGGCGGTGCTCACGCCGCTGACCTTCACCATGGCACCGGACTCCGCCATGATCGCTCTGGGCGCGATCTACACCGGCGCCATCTACGGCGGCTGCTACTCGGCCATCCTGGTGAACACGCCGGGCACCCCCTCGGCGATCGCCACCACCTTCGACGGCTTTCCCATGGCCAAGCGCGGCGACGGCGACCTCGCGCTGACGCTCGCCAACCTCGCCTCGGTCTGCGGCGGTCTCGTCGGCGCGCTCGGCCTCCTGCTGTTGGCGCCGCCGCTGGCCGAGGTGGCGCTTGCCTTCGGCCCGGTCGAGTACTTCTGGCTCGCCATGCTGGGGCTGACGCTGGTTGCCGGCCTCTCGCGCGGCAGTCTGGTGAAGGGCCTCATCGGCTGCGCCATCGGCCTGCTCATTTCCATGGTCGGCACGGCCGTGGTCGGCGGCGATGCCCGCTATACATTCGGCACGCCGCTGCTGCTGGGCGGCATCAACATCGTCGTCGCGCTCATCGGCCTGTTCTGCGTGCCCGTGCTCATCGACCTCGTCGCGACCCCGGACGAGCACCTGCAGGTCAGCGACGAGGTGCGCGGCTACCGGCTGCGCGAGGCGCTGGGCATCGCCTGGGCCCGCAGGTGGAATCTGCTGCGCAGCTCGGTCATCGGCACGGTTATCGGCATCCTGCCGGCCGCCGGCGGCGCCATCGCCTCGCTGATCGCCTACGGCGAGGCGCGGCGATCCTCGCGCACGCCGGAGCTCTTCGGCAAGGGCGCGCCAGACGGCATCATCGCCTCGGAGTCCGCCAACAACGCCACCGTCGGCGGCGGTTTCATCCCGACCCTGACGCTCGGCATCCCCGGCACGCCGGCCGATGCCATCATCCTGGGCGCGCTGCTGGTCCACGGCGTGCGCACCGGCCCCAACCTTTTCTCCGAGCAGAGCGCCATCGTCTACACCTTCATGTTCGGGCTGATCCTCTCGACGGTGCTGATGCTGCCGATCGGCCTGGTGCTGGGCCGTTACGCCTACAAGTCGATCATCGCCGTGCCCAAGACGGTACTGGCGCCGGCCATCGCCCTGCTCACCATCGTCGGCACCTATGCGATCCACAACTCGATCGGCGAGGTGTGGCTCATGCTGGCGCTGGGCGTGCTCGGCTGGGTGCTGAACCGCGCCGACGTGCCGCCGGCGCCCATCGTGCTCGGCGTTGTGCTGGGGCCGATCGCCGAGCAGGGCTTCGTGCAGGCCTGGCTCATCGGCAATGCTACCCAGAATGTCGCGGGCATGTTCTTCGGCCGGCCGATCTCGCTGGCCATCATCGCCGCGGTGCTGCTGGTGCTGCTCTACCCACTGCTGTCGCGCCGCCGCCCGCGTGGGAGTGAGGCGGAATGATCGGCCGGGCTCATCGCATCGACCTGGCGCTGGGGCTCGGCGTGCTCGCGCTCTGCGCCTGGATGGGTCTCACGGCGCGCGGCTTCTCGCCCTTCGCCTCCATCTTCCCGCTGTTCATCGCCTCGGTCTGCGGCGGCCTCACGCTGCTGCTGCTCGTGCTCGCCGTGCTCGGCCGCCTGCCGATGCCACCGACCGCCTCGGGCTATGCCACGCGCCGGCTTGGGCTCGTGCTGGCGATGGGCCTGTGGACCGCGCTGATCCCCTTCATCGGTTTCGCGCCGGCCTCGGTCGCCGGCTTCCTCGCCGTCGGCATGACCGCGAAGTACGAGCCCTGGACGGCGCGGCAGTGGCTGCTGTTCTGCCTGCTCGCCATCGTCTGCGTCGCCGTGCTCACCCTGTTCTTCGTCCATGTGCTGGCGGTGCCGCTGACCGAGGGCAGCCTGTTCCGTGGCTGACTCTCTGCCGCAGGGCGTGCCGCTGCCGGCGCCCGTCGCGATCGCGCGGGTCGAAAGTTTCGTTCTGCGGGTGCCGATCGGCGTCCCCGTGCGCACCTCATTCGGCCTGATGCACGAGCGGCCGGCGCTGCTGATCCGGCTCGCCGCGGCCGACGGCGGCGAGGGCTGGGGCGAAGTGTGGTGCAACTTCCCGGCCTGCGGCGCCGAGCATCGTGCGCGCCTGGTGGAGACCATCTTCCGTCCACTTCTCGAGGGCCAGGAGGTCGAGGGACCGGCCGCGGCCACGGCGGCTCTGGAGCGGGCGACCCGTATCCTGGCGGTGCAGTCCGGCGAGCCCGGGCCCTTCGCCCAGGTCATCGCGGGCATCGACTGCGCGCTGTGGGACCTGGCGGCGCGGCGGGCGGAAGTGCCGCTGTGGCGGCTTCTCGGCGGTGCCGGCGAGGCTGTGATTCCCGCGTATGCCAGCGGCATCAATCCCGAGCTCTCGCTCGACACCATCGCGGCCCAACGCGCCAAGGGCCATCGCGCCTTCAAGATCAAGGTCGGCTTCGACGCCGCGCGCGACGTGGACACCATCGCGGCGGCACGCGACCTGCTGGGTGCGGAACCGATGCTCATGGCCGACGCCAACCAGGCCTGGACGGTGGCGCAGGCGGCGGAGATCTGCACGGCCTTTGCCGAGCAGCGGCTGGCGTGGATCGAGGAGCCGCTGCCGGCCGACAGCCCGCGCCGCGCTTGGAGCGCCCTGCGCAAGCGCATCTCCCTGCCCATCGCGGCCGGCGAGAACCTCCGGGGCACCGAGGCCTTCACGGCCATGACGCGCGCCGGCCTGCTGGATATCGTCCAGCCCGACTGCGCGAAGTGGGGCGGCGTGACGGGCTGCCTCGCGGTGGCGCGCGCCGCGCTGGCGCAGGGGCTGCGCTACTGCCCGCACTACCTCGGCGCCGGCATCGGCCTCGCGCACTCCGCCCACCTGCTGAAGGCGGCCGGCGGCGACGGCCTGCTCGAGATCGACGTGAACGACAACCCGCTGCGGGCGGAGATGGCCCCCTGGTCGCTGAGCCCGGTGGAGGGCACGGTGCGCCTGCCCGAGGGCCCCGGCATCGGCCCCGCACCGGACCCGCGCCTCCTGGCCCGCTGCAGCGCGCCGCGTTGAAGACCGCCGATGGCCGGCAGGCCCTTGGCCTGACCGGGCCCGGCGGTGTAGACAGAGGTCATGACGACCCTGTCGCGCAAGCTCTCCGTCGCCCCCATGATGGACTGGACCGACCGCCACGAGCGGGCGTTCCTGCGCGTCATCTCCAGGCGCACGCTGCTCTACACCGAGATGGTGACGACCGGCGCCATCCTGCACGGCGACCGCGACCGTCTGCTCGCCTTTGACGCCAGTGAGCACCCGGTGGCGCTGCAGCTCGGCGGTTCGGAGCCGGCGGAGCTGGCCGCCTGCGCGCGCGAGGGGGCGGCGCGCGGCTACGACGAGATCAACCTCAATCTCGGCTGCCCCAGCGACCGCGTGCAGCGCGGCCGCTTCGGCGCCTGCCTGATGACGGAGCCGGAGCTGGTGGCCGAGGGCGTCGCGGCGATGATCGCGGCGGTCGCCATTCCGGTGACCGTGAAGACGCGCATCGGCGTCGACGAGACGGATTCCTACGCGGCGCTGCAGGCCTTCGTGGCAAAGCTCGCCGCCGCCGGCTGCCGCTCCTTCACCATCCACGCCCGCAAGGCCTGGCTGAGCGGCCTGTCGCCGAAGGAGAACCGTGAGGTCCCGCCGCTGCGCTACGAGGTGGTCTACGACCTGAAGCGCGACTTCCCCGACCTGGAGATCGTGCTGAACGGCGGCGTCATGGACCTGGGCCAGGCCGAGACGCACCTGCGGCACGGCGTCGACGGCGTGATGATCGGTCGCGCCGCCTACCAGACACCCTACGTGCTGGCCGAGGCGGACAGCCGGCTCTTCGGCGACACGGCCCCGGCGAAGACACGCGAGCAAATCGTTGCCGACTTCCTGCCCTACGTCGAGCGTCAGGTCGCGTCGGGCGTGCCGGTGAAGTCGATCGTCAGGCACATGCTGGGCCTCTTCAACGGCCTGCCCGGCGCGCGCGCCTGGCGCCGCCACCTCGCCGAGGAGGCGCACAAGCGGGGCGCCGGGCCCGAGGTGATCGCGGCTGCCGTCGAGCGCTGGCGGCGCACGCAAGAGCGCCAGCGCGCGGCCTGACGGCTCTGGGGCGAGAAGAAGCGGGGAAGGGGAACATGGCCGACGACAAGAAGCACGGGCTGCTGAACGGCCTCACCCACTACGGCGACCCCGGCTTCGCCGCCTACCTGCGGCGCTCCTTCGCCCGCTCCATGGGCTACTCCGACGAGATGCTGGCGCGGCCGATCGTCGGCATCACCTGGACCGCCAGCGGCTTCAACAACTGCCACCGCGGGGTGCCGGAGCTGGTCGCGGCGGTGAAGCGCGGCGTGCTGGCGGGCGGCGCTCTGCCGCTGGAGTTCCCGGTGACCTCCCTCGGCGAGGTCTTTCTCAATCCGACGAGCCTGCTCTACCGCAATCTCATGGCCATGGACGTGGAGGAGATGATTCGCGCCCAGCCGATGGACGCAGTGGTGCTGGTCGGCGGCTGCGATAAGACCCTGCCGGCCCTCGTCATGGGCGCGATCCCGGCCGGAAAGCCGGCCATCGTGCTGGCGACCGGGCCAATGTCGACGGGGCGCTACCACGGCGAGCGGCTCGGCGCCTGCACCGACTGCCGGCGCTTCTGGGCGCAGTACCGGGCCGGCGGGATCGACGCCAGGGAGATCGCCGAGATCGAGGGCAACCTCGCGACCACCCAGGGCACCTGCGCCGTGATGGGTACGGCCAGCACCATGGCGATCCTCTGCGAGACTCTGGGTTTGATGCTGCCGGGGGGCGCCGCGGTGCCGGCGGTCCACGCCGACCGCCTGCGCCAGGCCGAGGCGAGCGGCCTGCGCGCCGCCGCCATGGTCGGCAGCGACCTCACCTTCGACAGGATCGTCACGCCCGAGGCAGCGGAGAACGCCCTGCGGGTACTGCTGGCGATCAGCGGCTCGACCAACGCGGTGGTGCACCTGGCGGCGATCTTCGGCCGGCTCGGCATGAAGCTGGACCTTGACCTGCTGAACCGGCTCAGTGACGAGACGCCGGTGCTGGTCGACCTGAAGCCGACCGGCGCCCACTACATGGAGGATCTGCACGCCGCCGGCGGCGCGCCGGCCGTGCTGCGGGCGCTGCGCGCCCATCTGAACCTCGACGTGCTCACCGTCACCGGCAAGACGCTCGGCCAGGTGATCGAGGAGAGCGATCCCTGGGTCGATCCCGCCGTGGTGCGCCCGGCCGCGGAGCCGATTTCGCCAGAGGGCGGCCTGGTGGCGCTCAGCGGCTCGCTGGCGCCCGGCGGCGCCATCCTGAAGCGCGCAGCGGCCACGCCCGCGCTTTTCGAGCGAGAGGGCCGCGCGGTGGTCTTCACCTCGCTGGAGGACCTCGCGCAGCGCATCGACGATCCCGACCTCGACGTGACGCCGGACGACTTCCTGGTGCTGCAGAACGCCGGACCGCTGGCCGCCGGCATGCCGGAGGCCGGCTACCTGCCGATCCCGGCCAAGCTGGCGCGCGCCGGCGTGAAGGACATGGTGCGCATCTCCGATGCTCGCATGAGCGGCACCGCCTTCGGCACCATCGTGCTCCACGTCTCGCCGGAGGCGGCGCTAGGCGGGCCGCTGGGCCTCGTCCGTCAGGGCGACCGCATCCGCCTCTCGGTGAAGCAGCGCCGCCTCGACCTCCTGGTGGGGGAGGAGGTCTTGGCCCAACGCCGCGCCGCCTTCGTGCCCGCCCCCGGCGTCGGCTCCGAGCGTGGCTGGCGCCGCCTGTGGCGGGACCATGTGCTCCAGGCCGAGGACGGCTGCGATCTCGCCGTGCTGCGCGGGGATTAGAAAAATTTCGGGGGCGATGTCACAACGGCGGCCGGCCGCTCGTCATCTCTATGAACACGGCCCGTTCGGCTGAATCCAAGGAGATGACCATGCTGCAGACCAATGCCTTCGACTACCAGCGCCAGATCCCCCAGATCATCAAGGCGATGGTCGCCTCGGAGCAGGCGACCGCCGCCAGCGGCCTCGACCCCGTGCTGCGCCACCTGGTGAAGCTGCGCGCCTCGCAGATCAACGGCTGCGCCTTCTGCGTGAAGATGCACCTCGCCGAGGCGCGCAAGGATGGCGAGACGCAGGAGCGGCTCGATCGCCTTGTGGTCTGGCGCCACGTCGACGACTTCAGCGAGCGCGAGAAGGCGGCGCTGGCCTGGACCGAGTCCATGACCCGGCTGGACCCGGACGCCGATCGCTCGGCGCTGAAACAGCGGCTCGCGCAGTCCTTCAGCGACCCCGAGATTGCCGCCCTCACCGCGACGATCGCCATGATCAACCTGTGGAACCGCCTCCAGGTGGCGGCGCACTGACGATGATCGGGGCCGGCGATCTTGCCGCGTTCGAGGCGGCCCGGCCCAGTCTGCGAAGTCTCGCTTACCGCATTCTCGGCTCCGTTGCGGAGGCCGAGGATGCGGTGCAGGACACCTTTCTGCGCTGGCAGGCAGCGGACCGCGCGGCGATCGCCTCCCCGCAGGCCTGGCTCACCACGGTGTGCACGCGGCGCTGCCTCGACCTGCTGAAGGCCGCCGACCGCGCGCGCGTCGACTACGTCGGCCCCTGGTTGCCGGAGCCGGTGCAGACGACGACGGCGGACGCGCCGGGCGAACTGGCCGCCTCGGTGACCACCGCCTTTCTGCTGCTGCTCGACCGCCTGACGCCCAAGGAGCGCGCCGCCTACCTGCTGCGCGAGATCTTCGATCAGGACTATGCGGAGGTCGCCGCGGCGCTGGGGATTCAGGAGGCAGCCTGCCGCAAGCTGGTGTCGCGCGCGCAGGCGGCGATCCGCCAAGGCAAGGCGCGCCAGCCGGTGCCGGCCGCGCAGCAGGAGCGCCTGCTGGATGCCTTCCAGCTCGCCGTCAACAGCGGCACCACGGCGCCTCTGAGCGCCCTGCTGGCCGGCGACATCGCGCTCACCGCCGACGGCGGCGGCAAGGTTCCCGCCGCCACCCGCGTGCTGCGCGGGCGCGACGAGGTGCTGCCCTTTATCACCCGAGTGCTCGGCAGCGCCTGGCCGAAGTGGCGGCAGGAGCGGCGCGAAATCAATGGCGTCCTCGGTCTGGTGCTCTACGAGGAAGACGCCATCCGCGCCGTGCTCACCTTCGGCTACGACGCCGCAGGCGCGCTGGAGGACATCTACATCATGCGCAACCCGGAGAAGTTCGGCGGCCTCGTCGCCGGCCCGATGGCCCTGCACTGACGGAAAAGCCCCCGGGCCTCGCGCGAGACCCGGGGGCCGGTCGCAACCGCCGCTGTGGTCAGACGACCTTGGTGTGCAGCTCGCCGACGCCGTCGACGTGGCCGTGCAGCACGTCGCCCTTCTTCACCGCCGAGACGCCCGAGGGCGTGCCGGAGAGGATGACGTCGCCCGCGGCCAGCTCGAACAGGCCGGAGAGGTAGGAAATCATCTCCGGCACCTTCCAGATCATCTGGTCGAGGTCGCCCTCCTGGCGCACGGTGCCGTTCACCTTCAGCCAGATGGCGCCCTTGGCCGGGTGGCCGATCTCGCTCGCCGGCACCAGCTCGCTACAGGGGGCCGAGCGCTCGAAGGCCTTGCCGACTTCCCAGGGCCGGCCCGCCTTCTTCGCCTCGCCCTGCAGGTCGCGGCGCGTCATGTCGAGCGCGACGCCGTAGCCCCAGACGTGGTCCAGGGCCTTGTCGAGGGGGATATCCTTGCCGCCCTTGCCGAGCGCCACCGCCAGCTCGATCTCGTGGTGGACGTCGTTCGAGCGCGGCGGATAGGGGAAGTCACCGCCGCCGGTCACCAGGTTGTCCGGATTCTTCTGGAAGAAGAAGGGATCCTCGCGGTCCGGGTCGTGCCCCATCTCGATGGAGTGGGCGGCATAGTTGCGCCCGACGCAGTAGATGCGGTGGACCGGGAAGACGGCGTCGCTTCCGCGCACGGGAATGACGGCGGCCTTGGGCGGGGTAATCACGAAACTCATCTTGCTCTTCTCTCCAGACGCAGAATCCAGGGTACTAGTGTCGTGCGGCGGCATAGTAGTCGACCTTTCTTTCAAGCCAGGCAAGGACTTCATTGAGGGTAAAGGCGAAGGCGAAGAGAACGAAGAGCAGCGCCCAGAAATGCTCCATCAGGAAGCGCGAGGAGTAGAGCTCGAAGAGGTGTCCGAAGCCGATGATGGAGACCAGGAGCTGCCCGATCACCACGCCCTTGACGGCGCGGATCATGCCGAGCCGCACGCCCGACAGGATCTCCGGCAGCGCCGCGAAGAGGTAGATCCTGTTGAAGGCCTGCCAGGGGCTGGCGCCGAACACCTTCGCCATCTCCACCAGGGACGGCGAGATGCTGCGCACGCCGGCGCGGGCGTCGAGCACGATGATCCATACCGCGAAGAGCACCACGGTCATCACGATGGTGGTCTCGCCGAGGCCGAAGATCACCATGATGACGGGGACGAGCGCGGTGAGCGGCGCCGAGAGGAAGAGGTTCACCCAGGGCAGGAAGATGCGGTCGGCAACGACCGAGCGGCCCATGACGACGCCCAGCGGCACGCCCACGGCGACGGCGATAACGTTGCCAAGCAGGAAGGCCTTGCCGGTGATCCACAGCGCGTCGGCGAAGCTCGCGGTCGGCACGATCTCGACGATGCGCGCGAAGATCGCCGACAGCGGCGGGATGACGAAGCTGGCGCCGCTGCGCCCGACGATCTCCCACAGCGCCGCCCAGAGGATGAGCGAGCAGAACATCGGGATGCGGATGCTGGCGCCGAAGAGGTTGAGGGTCATGGCGCCGCCTCAGTCCAGGTACTTCTTGAGGCCCTGCCAGATCTCCTCGACGGTGTCGAGGTAGACCGGGTCGCGGCGGATGTCCTCGGGGTCGCCGTCGCGCGGGATCGCCGGCTCGACGATTTGCGAGACGCGGCTCGGCCGGCGCGACAGCAGCACGATGCGGTCGGAGACGTAGACCGCCTCCTCGATCGAGTGGGTGACGAAGAGGAAGGTCTTGCGCTCGCGCGCCACCAGCTCCAGCAGGTCCTCCTGGAACTTGCGGCGGGTCTGCTCGTCGACGGCCGAGAAGGGCTCGTCCATCAGCAGCACCTTGGCGTTGACGGTCAGCGCGCGGGCGAGGCCGACGCGCTGGCGCATGCCGCCTGAGAGCTCGTGCGGATAGGCCTTCTCGAAGCCTTTGAGGCCGACCTGGGCGATGTACCTCTCGGCCACCGCCTCGCGCTCGGAGCGCGCGACGCCGCGCAGCTCGAGGCCGAAGGCGACGTTGCGCAGCACGCTGGCCCAGGGCATCAGCGCGAAGTCCTGGAACACGAAGGCGCGCTCCGGCCCGGGGCCGGTGACGACGCGGCCGTCGACGCGCACGGTGCCGCCGGTCGCCGGGATGAGGCCGGCGATGATCTTCAGCAGCGTGGTCTTGCCGCAGCCCGAGGGGCCGAGCAGCGTGGTGAGCTGGCCCTCGGGGAAGTCGAGCGTGATGTGGTTCAGCGCTTCCGTGCCCCCGGGATAGATCTTGGACACACCGTCCACCTCGACGATGGCGCGCGGCTCCTGCGTGACGGCTTCAGCTCGGTTGGCAGTCATCGGGCGGCCCTCTTTTCAGGACGGAACAAGGTCACCTCCAGGCGCTCCAGCAGCTCGATGAACAGCACGGAGAAGACGATGATGGAGAAGATCGCCGCATACATCTTGGCGTACTCGGCGACCGACTGGTTGTAGGTGATGATGTCGCCGATGCCGGTGGGCGTGATCAGCAGCTCGGCCAGGATCACGCCGATGAAGCCGGCCGCGCAGCCGAGGCGCAGGCCGGCGAAGATCACCGGCGCCGCCGACGGCAGCACGATCTTCCACACGATCTGCCAGCGCGAGCCGAGGAAGCAGCGGCCCATCTCCAGCAGCGAGGCCGGGGTGTGGCGCACGGCATTCAGCGAGTTCAGCACGATGACGGGCATCGCCATGATGCAGACAGTCATAACCTTGGAGGTCAGGCCGATGCCGTAGGCGAAGGTGAGGATCGGGATGAGCGCGGCCAGCGGGGCCGACTGCGCGATGATGAAGACCGGCGCGCCCAGCCATTCCGCCAGGCGGTTGAGGCCCATGGCCACTCCGAAGGCGACGCCGATGAAGACGGAGGCGACGAGGCCGATGGCGAGCGGCTGCAGCGTGATCCAGAAGGCCTGCAGCAGGCTGCCGTCGGCGAGCATGCCGAGGAGTGCGTCCATGGTCTCGAGGAAGGTCGGGAAGGCCGGGCTGATCGGCACGCGGCCGGCATACTCCCAGCTGCCCACGACGATCAGCACCGAGGCGAGGCGCAGGAACAGCGGGTGGCTGAGCAGGACGGCGAGCGCACCGGGCTCGTCGGCCGGACGCCGGCGCTGCGCGGCGCCTGAAGAGGCTCCCGGCCCTGCCTGCGGGGCAGGGCCGGTGGGGGCGGCGGTCGCCCGCCGCTCCACCGTCAGGGCCGGGGATGAGTGTCTACTTGGCAAGGAAGGTCTCCGCCCCTTTACTCTAGAGGCCGAGGTTCTTCTTGGCCGCGTTCAGCGGCTCAAGGTTCCAGAATTCCTCCACTTTCAGGGAGTCGGCCGGGCCTTCCATCTGGCCGGCCTCGGTGTAGAACTCGAAGTCCGCCTTGGCAGCATCCATGCCGCCGCCGGTCGGGCTGAACAGCCCCTCCTTCACGCCCTCGGTATAGAAGGGCACGACCTCGGCGAGGATCTCCTTCGGCTGGTCCGCGAGCAGGTTGCGCTTGGCGCGCTCCTCCTCGACCACCGCCGGGTTCTCGCTCATCTCGTTCCACAGCTTCAGCATCTCCTCGACGACGATGTTCACCGCCTGGGGATGCTCCTCGATCCAGTTCTGATTGGCGAAGACGAGCTCGTCGCTCGGCACCTCGCTGACGCCGGGCAGCACGTGGAACTTGCCGCCGCCCATCTCCATCAGCTTGTTCTTGTTGGCGAGGTCGACGATGGTCGCGTTGATCTGGCCGTTCATCATCGCGATGATGCGGTTCTCCGAGCCCGGCACGTAGCTGCGCTGGCCGAACTCGATGCCTTCGCGCTTGGCGATGATGTTGCCGATGGCTTCCGTGCCGGTGCCGCGGGCGTGGAAGGTGAAGGGCTGCCCGTCGAGGTCTTTCCACGTCTTGTAGTCCACCGAGGCGACCGGGAAGAACACCAGGCGGGACATCTGAAACACCACCTTCAGCGGCACCTTGCTCTTCTGGATGACCGAGTAGGGGGTGCCTACCCCGAGGTCGGCCTGGCCGTTCACGATCGTCTGGATGGCCAGCTCCTCTTTGGAGAACGACGTCATCTCGTAGTCGACGCCGCGGTCCTTGGCGCGCTCGAGGGCGACGAGGAACGCCAGGGTCTCGACCGAAACGACGTCGCCCAGGGCGACGCGCACCTTCTCGGCCGCTTCGGCCTGCGGCGTGAAGAGGGCCGTGCCGGCCAGCAGGCCGGCCACCGCGGCCGTCGCAACGGAATGCCTGAAGAGAGACTTGAATCGCTGCATGACAGTTCCTCCCTGGCCTGCGCGTTGCGCCCGACCGGCCGGAGGCGGTGGGAGGCAGGCCTTATTGCTGATGACCAAAGGCTAACCAATTGTTGATTGGTTGCGCAATTGATTTATATTGGTCAGCCGTAATCGATTGCGATATAGGCTGTGCCGAGTGTGCCCGCGCGGCGGGAGGACCCGGCGTGACGAGGGGACAACCGCCCGCCTGTTATTGAAGACGGAGCCCGCATGGATCAGGGACAGGGTGCTTTGACGCAGTTGCGCGCCTACCTGGCGCAGCGCGATCTGCCTGCCAATTCCCGGCTTCCGCCAGAACGCGAGCTCTGTGACATCCTGGGCGTCTCGCGTGGCGAGCTGCGCAAGGCTCTGGCGGTAATGGAGAGCAACGGCGAGCTGTGGCGCCACGTCGGCAAGGGCACCTTCATGGGCGCCCGGCCGACGAAGGAATACTCCGATGTCGGCGCCATTGCCGCCTTGACCAATCCGCGCGAGGTGATGCAGGCCCGCCTCTTGATCGAGCCGCAGATCGCCCGCGAGGCCGCGCTCAACGCCACCGCCGGCGACATCGCCGAGCTGAAGCAGTGCATGCTCGCCTCGCGCCAGGCGCAGACCTGGCGGCAGTACGAGAACAGCGACAACCGCCTGCACCGCGCCGTCGCCGAGGCGGCCCACAACACCGTGCTGCTGGCGCTCTTCGACACGTTGAACGCGGTGCGCCGGGCCGTCGTCTGGGGCCGCCTGCGCGACAAGGTCGACCGGCCGCCGTCGGACCATCACAGCTTCAAGGAGCACGAGCTGCTGGTGCGGGCGATCGAGGAACGCGACATGGACGGCGCCGGCCAGGCCATGCTGCGGCATCTGTCGCACGTCCAGGCTAACCTGCTGACCGCCCGCCAGGCGGCGGAATAGGCGGCGCGCCCGCCCACCGCAGGGCGCAGGCAACGGTTTGCCCGGCAGAGTGTTCACCATGAGGGCCTCAAGAAGGAGGCCCGCCCTTTTGCCGCTGCTGGGAAGGCCGCTATGAGAGCATCGCCAGGGTCCCGCGCCACGCGATGGTAGACAAGCTGGAAGACCACGACGTCCTGGCGGAGAGCTCGGCCGAAGGAGCGACCTGCGGCGGCGACACGGCGTCGCCAAAGCGCGCCTCGATCATCGCGGCAGCCACCGACCTTTTCACCCATGCCGGCTACGGCGCCGTCTCGATGGACGCTATCGCCGCCAAGGCCGGCGTTTCCAAGCGCACGGTCTACAGTCACTTCCCCGGCAAGGACGTGCTCTTCGCCGCCGTGATGACGCGACACTGCGGCCGGCTCGCGGGCGGTGACGCCTGGGAACTCGATCCCGAGGTGGAGCCGCGCAGGATGCTGACGGATCGCGGCCGCGTGTTCCTGCGGCTGATCACCTCGCCCGAGGCGGTGGCGCTGTTCCGCACGGTGACCGCCGAGGCCGAGCGCTTTCCGGAGCTCGGCCGGGTCTTTTTCGAGACCGGTCCCAAGTGCTGGACCGGCAGCTTCGAAGCGTACTTGCGGGCGCAGGACGAGAAGGGCCGCCTGCGCATCCCCAATCCGGAGATCGCCGCCAAATTCCTGTTCTCCCTGCTGAAGGACCCGCTGCACCTGCGCTGCATGCTGGGCGTCCAGAGCAAGGTGACCGAGGCGGAGATCGCCGCCCACGTCGACAACGTGGTGACCGCTTTCCTCGAGCACTACAAGCGGGACTGAGCGCCGCTCACCCTTCCTTACGCACCGCTTCGTGCAGCAACGGCGCCAGAGCCTCCATGATCCTGTCGAGCACACCGGCCTGCGCCGCCGCATAGCCGCCGGCGGCCGTCGCCAGCGCCTGCCGCCCCGCCGGGTCGGCCAGCAGGTCGGCCACGGCGGCGGTGAGCG
>Ga0207773_100362_pt1 | contig 20376 bp, 21 predicted proteins | sample TtaePargueraPR_2_FD_187281 | JGI IMG/M metagenome (GOLD analysis project Ga0207773, IMG submission 187281) | Aerobic enrichment media microbial communities from Bioluminiscent Bay, La Parguera, Puerto Rico - Tt and M1 (3) (SPAdes) | ecosystem: Environmental > Aquatic > Marine > Unclassified ...
GACAGCGATCCGAAGAACGCCTACCTGACGGCGCGCCTGCGCGGCCCGCTCGACGAGCCAGACGTCGCCATCGGCGGCCAGCCGTTCCAGCGCCAGCCGGCGCAGGCGGAGCAGCCTGCGGGCGGCGCGGCACCGGCCGTCCAGGAACAACCCGGCCAGGAGCAACCCGGCCAGGAGCAGTCCGGCCAGCAGCCTCGCCAGGAACCGGTGAAGCCGGAGGAACTGCTGAAGGACGCCCTCAAGAACCTGCTGAAGGGTCTCGGCGGCTGAGCGGCGCTTGCGTCGCGCGGTAGTGGTTCAGCAGATAGACGCGCACCGCGCTGGAGAGGTTGCCGGCGCGCCCGCGGTCGATCTCCTCGATGAGGGCGTTGAGCGAGAGGCGGCGCGCGGCCGCTACCTCCTTCAGCGCCTCCCAGAATACCTCTTCGAGCGACAGCGAGGTGCTGTGGCCGGCGATCTTCACCGAGCGCTTGCGGACCGCCTCGCTCTGCGCCCGCCGCCCGGCCGGCGCGTCCGCCTCGCTCATTTCTTGGCGCGCGGCCCCAGCATGGCGTCCGGCCGCACCCACTGCTCGAACTGCTCGGCCGTCAGCAGGCCGAGCGCGGCGGCGGCGTCCTGCAGGGTGGTGTTCTCGGCATAGGCCTTCTTGGCGACCTTGGCGGCGTTGTCGTAGCCGATGTGCGGATTGAGCGCCGTCACCAGCATGAGCGACTGGCGCATCAGTGTGGCGATGCGCTGCTCGTCGGCTTCAATGCCTTCGACGCAGTTGGTGCGGAAGGAATCGCAGGCATCCCCGATCAGCTGCGCCGACTGCAGCAGGGAGTAGATCAGCACCGGCTTGAACACGTTCAGCTCGAAATGACCGCTGGCGCCGGCCACGGTGCAGGTCGTGTGGTTGCCCATCACCTGGGCGCAGACCATGGTCATGGCCTCGGCCTGGGTCGGGTTCACCTTGCCCGGCATGATCGACGACCCGGGCTCGTTCTCCGGCAGCTTCAGCTCGCCGAGGCCGCAGCGCGGGCCGGAGCCGAGCAGACGGATGTCGTTCGCGATCTTCATCAGCGAGCAGGCGACGGTGTTGAGTGCGCCGGAAGCCTCGACGATCGCATCATGCGCGGCCAGCGCTTCGAACTTGTTCTCCGCCGTCTTGAACGGCAGCTGGGTGATCTTGGCGACCTCGGCGGCGAAAGCCTCGGCGAAGCCCTCGATGGCGTTGAGACCGGTGCCGACGGCGGTGCCGCCCTGGGCGAGCTGCAGCAGGCGCTCCGTCGCGCTCTCCAGGCGCTTGATCCCGTAGGCGATCTGGGTGGCGTAGCCGGAGAACTCCTGGCCCAGGGTCAGCGGCGTGGCGTCCATGAGGTGGGTGCGGCCGATCTTGATGATCTTCTCGAAGGCCTGGGCCTTGGCATCGAGCGCGGCGTGCAGGTGACCGAGCGCCGGGATGGTTTCGCCGACGATCTTCTGCACCGCTGCGATGTGCATCACCGTGGGGAAGGTGTCGTTGGACGACTGCCCCATGTTCACGTGGTCGTTGGGGTGCACCGGCTGCTTGCCGCCCTTCTTGCCGGCGAGGATCTCGTTGGCGCGGCCGGCGATCACCTCGTTGGCATTCATGTTGGTCTGGGTGCCGGAGCCGGTCTGCCAGACCACCAGGGGGAAGTGGTCCATCAGCTTGCCGTCGGCGACCTCCTGCGCGGCCTGGCAGATCGCCTCGGCCAGCTTCGAATCGAGCACGCCGAGCGCCTTATTGGTCCGCGCCGCCGCCAGTTTCTGGATTCCCAGCGCCCGAACCAGCGCCGGCGGCATTTTTTCGCCGCCGATTCGGAAGTTCTGCAGCGACCGCTGAGTCTGCGCGCCCCAGTAGCGGTCGGCGGGCACGGCGATCTCGCCCATAGAGTCGGTTTCGATGCGGGTGGCGGCTTCGGCAGGCGCGGCAGGAGACATCTGGCGGAGAATCCTCAGTGGTTGCGGCGAAGGCCCTGGATGGCGGCCGGGAGTGTAGGAGTCTCCTGGGGTCGCGCCAAGCCCGCGCGGCGCCCAATCGCGTCATTTTAGCGTTGGCGTACACAATCGACGATAGAAGCTGAAATTGTGGCTTCGTATTTGCGATTGTATTACATGAGCCTTTACCAACATGGCAACCGAAGGTTTTAAGTAGCCAAGTATACCTTTGGCTCGCGTAGGCGCTTTTGAAGTACAGATCAAATGAAGCTGTCGGACGATTCACCCAAAATTAATCAAGCACTCAATTAACTAACTTCGGTGCGATCGGGTCTCGCTCGCGCCGCCGGGCAGTCCCGGTCAGCCTCGCCATGAAGGCGCGCGTCGTTGAGGGCGACAGCAGCCGCCGGTGATCGGGGCTTTTGCAAGGGGGAGTGGTTGAAATGGTGAGTGGGTTGAAACTGTCCGCCCGTCTGGGGGCGACGGTCATGCACAAGCTGCTGGGCATCGTCGGCCTGTGCCTTGCCGCCACCGTCGTGGTGGCGGTCATCGGCATCTGGCAGATGAGCCGCATCGGCGCCGAGATCGAGGCGGTGGCGGAGGAGGACATGCCGCTGACCGCGGTGATCAGCCGCGTCACCGTGCATCAGTTGGAGCAGGCCGTGCTGCTGGAGCGCATCCTGCGGCTCAGCGGGCTCATCACGGAGACGACGCCTGAGGAACTTCAGGCGGTGGAGGCCGAGTTCCAGCGGCTCTCTGGCGTTGTCGACGAGGAGGTGGTCGCCGGCGCTCGGCTCGCGGAGGCGGCGCTCGGCAATGCCGCCACGGCGAAGGAGCGCGCGGAGTTCGAGAAGGTGCTGGGCCAGCTGCGGCAGATCGAGGGTGAGCACAAGGCCTATCACGACCACGCCGCCGAGATCTTTGCGCTGAGTCGCGAGGGCCGCACGCAGGAGGCGCTGGCGCTGGTGCATGGCGTCGAGGTCGAGGAGGAGAAGCTGAACCAGGAGCTCGCCGCGCTGCTGGAGGAGATCGAGGGCTTTACCATGGCGGCGGTGCAGACTGCCGAGGAGCACGAGAAGTCGGCGGTGTGGCAGATGGCGGTGGTATCGGCCATCTCCGCGGTCGCCGGCTTCGTGCTGGCGGTGTGGTTCACCCGCGTCGGCGTCGCCCGCCCGCTGAGCCAGGTGGTCAACGCGCTCAACCGCCTGGCCGAGGGCGATACCTCGGCGGAGGTGAACGTGAAGAGCCGGGACGAGATCGGCCAGGTGGCCGAGGCGTTTGTGACTTTCAAGGCGAAGACCCTCGAGCTGAAGCGCCTCGAGGAGGAGCGCGCGCAGGAGGAGATCCGGCGCGAGGAGGAAAAGCGGCGCCAGATGCTGGCCCTTGCCGACTCCTTCGAGGCGGCCGTCGGCGGCGTCGTCGACACCGTCTCCGCGGCGGCGACGGAACTGCAGGCCACCGCGCAGGCCATGTCGTCGACGGCCGAGCAGACCAACGCGCAGTCGGCGAGCGTGGCCGGCGCGTCCGAGGAGGCCTCGGCCAACGTCCAGACCGTCGCCACGGCCTCCGAGGAGCTGTCGTCCTCGATCGCGGAGATCGCCCGCCAGATCGCCGAGACCAATCGCGTCTCGCAGCAGGCGGTCGACGATGCGGACCGGGCCAACCACTCGGTGACCGGGCTCTCCGAGGCGGCCCACAAGATCGGCGCGGTGGTCAGCCTCATCCAGGACATCGCCGAGCAGACCAACCTGCTGGCCCTGAATGCGACGATCGAGGCGGCCCGCGCCGGCGAGGCCGGCAAGGGTTTCGCCGTCGTGGCCGGCGAGGTGAAGAGCCTCGCGACGCAGACCGCCAAGGCGACCCAGGAGATCGCCCAGCAGGTCGAGGGTATGCAGTCGGCGACCGGCGGCACCGTCGCGGTCATCGAGGGCATCGTGAAGGTGATCAAGCAGATCAGCGATAACGCCCAGGGCATTGCCGCAGCTGTGGAGGAGCAGAACGCCGCCACCGGCGAGATCTCGCGCAACGTCCAGGAGGCCGCGGCAGGCACCCAGGCGGTGGCGACAAACATCGCAGGCGTGCGCCAGGCCGCCGAGCAGACCGGCGCCGCCGCCGGCGACGTCCTCACCTCGGCGGAGCAGCTGTCGCGCCAGTCGGAGCTGCTGCGCGGCGAGGTCGGCAAGTTCATTGCCAGCCTGAGGGCTGGCTGAGCCGACGGCCCTCATGCGGGTACTAATCATTTGTTTAGAAATCCAATCTAAATGTTGAGATGGCCGGACAGGCCTCTCCCGATCCTGGAGTTTCGCCATGAAGCGTCGTGATTTCGTTCGTCTTCTCGGGGCCGGCGCGCTCGTCGGCTGTCCGATCTGCGGCACGGCCGCGGCCAACGAGCCGGCCAAGCCCGCCGGCGCCGCAGCGGCCGCGCCCGCGCCCGCCGCGCCCGCAGCTCATGGGGCCGATGGCGCCGGACATTGGTCCTACGAGGGGGCGGGCGCCCCGGATCGCTGGGCTGACCTCTCGCCGGAGTTCCGCGCCTGCGGCGCCGGCACCCAGCAGTCGCCGCTGAACCTCGACCACCACAGCCCGAGCCTTCTGAGCGACTTCTCGCTCACCTGGCAGCCGGCGCCCTTCGAGGTGGTCAACAACGGTCACACCATCCAGGCCAACGCCACGCCCGGCAGCTTCCTGCTGCTCGACGGCAAGCGCTACGACCTGCTGCAATGCCATTTTCATCATCCGAGCGAACACCAGGTCGACGGCCGCCCCTACTCGATGGAGGCGCATTTCGTCCACAAGAGCGCGGACGGCAACCTGGCGGTGGTCGGCGTCTTCCTCACGCCCGGTGAAGAGCATCGCGAGTTGCAGAAGCTGTGGGCGCGCATGCCGCGCGAGGGCGGCCAGAAGGCCCCCGGCGGCGAGCCGGTGGATATCCGCCTCATGCTGCCGGCCAGCCATGCCTGCTATCGCTACGCCGGTTCGCTGACGACGCCGCCCTGCTCCGAGGTGGTGGACTGGCTGGTGCTGCGCGACCCCATCCAGGTGTCCGCGGGGCAGATCGCGCAGTTCGCGCGGCTCTATCCGGCCAACGCGCGGCCGGTCCAACCGCCGCATCGCCGCTTCATTCTCGGCAACTTCTAGCGGGAAGCGTTGCCCGCCGGCCGGGGCACTAATCGTTCTTTCAGGAATTTCCGCTAGGAAACAAGGGATTTACGAGCCGCGGGACCCGGCCGTCCACGTTCTGCGCAAGAAGGATACAAAGTGATGTCGGGTTTCCAGGCCGCCAACCGTCCCCGCCGGGGCGTCTCCGTGCTGCACAAGCTCCTGGGCATCGTCGGGATCTGCCTGCTGTCGACCGTCATAGTGGCGGTCATCGGCATCTGGCAGATGGCCCGCGTCGGCAGCGAGATCGTGTCGGTCGCCGAGCAGGACATGCCGCTGACGGAGCTGGTGAACGAGGTGACCGTCAGCCAGCTCGAGCAGGCGGTGCTGCTGGAGCGCATCCTGCGCGTGAGCGGTCTGGCAGGCGAGACCACTGCCGAGGAGCTGCAGCGCCTCGAGGCAGATTTCGAGCAGCTCTCAGCGGCGGTCGACGAGCAGATCCGCGCGGGAGAGAAGCTGGCCAACGAGGCGGCGGCGCAGGCCCATACCGCTGACGACAGGGCCGAGTTCGAGCGCGTGCTGACGGCGCTGAAGCGCATCGAAGCCGAGCACAAGAGTTATCACGATCATGCGGCCGAGATCTTCAGGCTGTCGCACGAAGGCCGCCAGGGCGAGGCCAACGAGCGGGTTGCCGCCATCGAGGCCGAGGAGGCGGAACTCGACCATGAGTTCGAGGCCCTGCTGAAGGACCTCAATGCCTTCACCCTGGGTGCCGTGCAGACGGTCGAGGCGCATGAGAAGGCGGCCATCCTGCAGATCACGGTGGTCTCCATCGTCTCTGCGCTGGCCGGCTTCGGCCTCGCGGTCTGGTTCACCCGCACCGGCGTGGCGCGCCCGCTGAGCCAGGTCGTGAACGCGCTCAACCGCCTGGCTGAAGGTGACACCGAGGCCGAGGTGAACGTGAAGAGCCGCGACGAGATCGGCCAGGTGGCCGAGGCCTTTGTCGTGTTCAAGGCCAAGACGCTGGAGCTCAAGCGCCTGGAGGCGGAGCGCGCCGAGGAGGAGGAGCGTCAGCGCGCCGAGAAGCGCCGCCAGATGCTGGTGCTCGCCGAGGCCTTCGAGGCCTCCGTCGGCGGCGTCGTCGACACCGTCTCCGCCGCGGCCAACGAGCTGCAGGCGACCGCGCAGTCCATGTCCGGGACGGCGGCGCGCACCAGCGAGCTTTCCGTCACCGTCGCCAGCGCCTCCGAGGAGGCCTCGATGAACGTGCAGACCGTTGCCACGGCCTCGGAGGAGCTCTCGGCGTCGATCTCGGAGATCGCCCGTCAGATCGAGGAGACCTCCAAGGTGTCGCGCGACGCCGTCGGCGACGCCGACCGGGCCAGCCACTCCGTGACCGGCCTCGCGGAGGCGGCGCAGAAGATCAGCGCCGTGGTCAACCTGATCCAGGACATCGCCGAGCAGACCAACCTGCTGGCGCTCAACGCCACCATCGAGGCGGCGCGTGCCGGCGAGATGGGCAAGGGCTTCGCCGTCGTCGCCGGCGAGGTCAAGGCGCTGGCCACGCAGACGGCCAAGGCGACCCAGGAGATCGCCGATCAGGTCACCGGCATGCAGTCCGCCACCGGCGGCACCGTCGGCGCCATCGAAGGCATCGTCGCCATCATCAAGCGTATCAGCGACAACGCCCAGGGCATCGCGGCCGCGGTGGAGGAGCAGAACGCCGCCACCCGGGAAATCTCGCGCAACGTGCAGGAGGCGGCCGTCGGCACCGAGGCGGTGGCGAGCAACATCGTCGGCGTGCGCCAGGCGACCGAGCAGACCGGCGCGGCGGCGCATGACGTGCTGGATGCCGCGGGTCAGCTGTCGCGTCAGTCGGAGCTGTTGCGCGGAGAGGTCGGCAAGTTCCTGTCGGGCCTGCGCGCGGCCTGATCTTCTACCGCCGCCGGCACCCTTGCGGGCCCGGCGGCGGCGCCTCAACCGGCCAGCAGGGCGGGCGCGTTCGGCTGCGCACGCTGCTCCTCGGCGCGACGCTGGCGGTCGGCCACCACGAAGTCGTGCAGGGTCTTGCCGCGCTCCTCGGCGAAGCGGAGGTCGAGCACCGTCATCTCGCGCATGCGGTCGAGCCGGAAGGCGCGGAAGTCGTCGCGCAGCTCGCACCAGGCAATGAGCAGCCACACCGGCCCGTAGAAGGCCAGCGCCAACGGCCGCACCACGCGCTCGCTGCTGCGCCCTTCGGCGTTGCAGTAGTGGAAGTGCAGCTTGCGGCGGTTGCGCAGCGCCGCGCGGATGGCGCCGGCGTCGACGCTGAGAGGCGCCGCGCGATGGTCCGCCGGAGCCGAGAGCGGCGTGCGCGACACGTGCTCGCGCAGGCTCTCCGGCAGCACCGCCTCGACCTTGGCCACCACGTTGCCGGCGGCCCTGGCGAGCGCTGCGTCTGCCCAGGACTCGATGATGCGCGCGCCGAGCACCAGGGCCTCGATCTCCTCCTCGGTGAACATCAGCGGCGGCAGGTCGTAGCCGCGCTGCAGCACGTAGCCGACCCCCGCCTCGCCCTCGATCGGCACGCCCGAGGCCGCCAGGTCCTTGATATCGCGGTAGATCGTCCGCTCGGAAACCTCGAGAGTCTCCGCCAGCTGCCGTGCCGTGACCAGCTTGCAGCGCCTAAGTTCTTGAACTATCTGAAATAACCGGTCCGCCCTTCGCATCCCACTGCCTCCTGCCGCCTCCTGTCAGGGATCGTAGCAAGCCCATGCTGACAGCATGTTGTCAGGGGCCTTCTGGTATCTCCAGGGCAAAGATTGGGCGCAGAGGTTGTAGGAGGCTGGGCACATGGCCCTCGGCAGCATGAATCATCTCGGCATCACGGTGAGCGACCTGGCGGGAGCGACGGAGCGCTTCTACGCGCCGATACTGGGTTTCCTTGGCTATCAGCTGGTCGAGGACCAGCCGGAGATGTCGCTCTGGCTGGCGGCTGGCGGCTGGTCGATCAACCTCTGGCAGGCGCGGGACGACCTCGCCGGGCTGCGCGCGGAGCGCTATGCGCCCGGCTTCCACCACTTCGCCTTCAATGCCGACAGCCGGCAGGAGGTCGACGCCTGCCACCAGTTGCTGCGACGCGAGGGGATCGAGATCCTCGATCCGCCGGCGGAGTACGACTACGTGCCCGGCTACTATGCCCTGTATTTCGCCGACCCCGACGGCCTTAAGTTCGAGCTGGTGCACATCCCGCCCGAAGCCCTCGCGGCCGCGGGCTAGGTCAGGGAGCGGAAGAAGCCGTCGAGGGCGTCCAGCGCGGCGGTCCAGTTCTGCTCCGCGGTGCGGCCGCTGGCCTTGCGCGGCTTCAGGTCGTGGTCGCCGTCCTCCGCCCAGTGCAGGCGGATGGCCGGGGACAGCCGGTAGCCGGCGACCTCCTCGGCGCTGCCGAGGGCATCGCGGGTGCCCTGGCAGACGAGGCAGGGGGTCTCGAGGGCTGCCAGGTGCTCGGTGCGCAGGCGCTCGGGCTTCCCGGCCGGATGGAAGGGGTAGCCGAGGCAGGCGAGGCCGGCGACCTGCATCTCGTCGGCGAGCAGGCTCGCCATGCGGCCGCCCATCGACTTGCCGCCGATCACCAGGGGGCCGGGACCGAGGGCCTCGGTGACCCGGCGCCAGGTTTCCAGCAGCACCGGCTGGCGGTCCGGCGGCGGCCGGCTGCTGCCCTGGCGGCGCGCCGCCATGTAGGGGAATTCGAAGCGGGCGACCCGCCAGCCGCGGGCGGCAAGGCCCTCGGCGAAGAAGGCCATGAAGGGTGTGTCCATCGGCGCCCCGGCCCCGTGGGCAAAGGCGAAGGTGAGCGGCGCGGGCCGGGCGGGATCGTCGATCAGGAGGTCGGGCAGGTCAGTGGGCATGGCACGCCGGGCGGTAACAGGGGGTTAACCAACAGGCGGGATGATAGAGGCCCGCGCCGGGACTCTCTGCCCGGAAATGCGACCGCAGGAGCAGCACGATGGATGACATCCGACACCGCGACCTCAGCGAGATCCCCGAGTCCGAGATGACCGCGGAAGAGCTGCGCGAACTGAAGCGCCGCTTCGAGGAGTTCGTCGGCCTGGTGCGGCGTCCGGCCGTCGCCGGCAGCCTCGGCCGAGCACCCAGCCAGAAGAATACGCAGCGCTGGGATCCCGCCACCATGGGCCGTCGCGGCGCGAAGCGCCGCTAAGGATCCAAGCACGGCAGCGCCACCGCTGGGGCGCAACGGCGCGAAGCGCCGCCAGATCGGTCACTACTTCTTCCGGAATGCGTCGAGGGTGACAACCTTGTCGCCAGGCTTCTTGGCATCCTTGGCGGGCGCGGCGGCGGCCGGAGTGGCCTCGCCGCCGGCTGCCGCCGGGGGCTTGGCCGGGACGGGGTCGTCGGCAGCCGGCGCGTCGGCCGCGGGCTCGGCGCTGTCCACGTCGAACTGCAGGCCGAAACGCACCGAAGGGTCGGCGAAGGCGGTCACGGCGGCGAAGGGCACCACCAGGCGGTGCGGCACGTCGGAGAAGCTGAGGGTGACGCAGAACTGCTCGTCATCCACTTCGAGGCCCCAGAACTGGTGCTGCAGAACGATCGTCATCTCGCCGGGATAGCGCTCACGCAGCGCCTGCGGCAGTTCGCAGTCTTCGTGGTCGGTGCGAAAGGTGATGTAGAAGTGGTGACTGCCTGGCAGGCCGTTGCGCGCGACATGAATCAGGGCACGACGCACCACGCTGCGCAGGGCGTCTTCCACCATGCGGTCGTATCGCAAGCCGTCGCTGCCCATTTCCTCCGTCATGTCGCTCCCTGGTCCGCTGCCGGCCCCTCCGCGTGCCGAGGATATTGGCTTCCTCTGGCTCCCCCGGGGGTCCCTGATCCGCGGCGCGTCCGTTGCCGTCGGCGTCACGGTGGGGCGCTTCTGTTGCCAGGTGCGCCCCGAACCCCGCCTAAACTTGTGAGAGCCTAGGACTTAGGTTGGCTTACCCGACCGCTATTAAGCGGCGAGGCGAGCCTCACTGTAGTTGTCGTTCGCAACTATAGTATGGCCCGATAACGGCGGTACCATGCCGGGCACCGAACCCATCTTTACCACGCACGTCGATCCTATTTCGCCCCCATGAGAACCCCCGCCGCGACGGCTCGCGATGGAAGGAATTGGTGGAGGCGCCGGGTACTGCCCCCGGGTCCGTAACGCTTATTCCATAGGCCCGTTTAGCGCCATAGCCGGAGAACCGGCAGCCCCAATATAGGCACTTTGAGGGGTTGATAAAAGGTCTACGCGGGCCTGCGCCGGACGCAGCCCCGGCGGGAAACGGCGGAACGCCGCCGTCCGACACGGGAGGGGCGCCAGGCAGCGCCGACTGCGCTACAATCCCGGCAGACGACTCCGGGACAACCGGGATCTCGGAGGCAGCCAACCAGGAAGGGAGCAGCGTGCGCCAGTACCTCGACCTGCTGCGCAAGGTGCGCGACGACGGCATCTACAAGGGCGACCGCACCGGCACCGGCACCCAGAGCCTGTTCGGCTACCAGATGCGCTTCGACCTCGCCGAGGGCTTCCCCCTGCTCACCACCAAGAAGCTGCACGTGAAGTCGATCATCCACGAGCTGCTGTGGTTCCTCGCCGGTGATACCAACATCGCCTACCTGAAGCGCCACGGCGTCTCCATCTGGGACGACTGGGCCGACGAGAACGGCAACCTCGGACCGGTCTACGGCGCGCAGTGGCGCTCCTGGCCGGCGCCCGACGGCCGCCACATCGACCAGATCGGCGAGCTGCTGCGCCAGCTGAAGCAGAACCCGGACTCGCGCCGCCTCATCGTATCGGCCTGGAACCCGGCGGAGGTCGACAAGATGGCGCTGCCGCCCTGCCACTGCCTCTTCCAGTTCTACGTGGCGCAGGGCCGGCTCTCCTGCCAGCTCTACCAGCGCAGCGCCGACATCTTCCTGGGGGTGCCGTTCAACATCGCCTCCTACGCGCTGCTCACCATGATGGTGGCGCACGTCTGCGACCTCGAGCCCGGCGACTTCGTGCACACCCTGGGCGACGCGCACCTCTACGTGAACCACCAGCAGCAGGCCGACCTGCAGCTGCAGCGCGAGCCCCTGGCGCTCCCGACCATGAAGATCAATCCGGCGGTGAAGGATCTCTTTGCCTTCCGCTACGAGGACTTCGAGCTCGTCGGCTACGAGGCGCATCCGCACATCAAGGCCCCGGTCGCCGTCTGACCATGACCGACACCAAGCGAGCGGGCGTGCCGGTCGCCCTCATCCTGGCGCGCGCCGACAACGGCGTGATCGGGCGCGCCGGCGGGCTGCCGTGGCATCTCTCCGGCGACCTCAAGTTCTTCAAGGCGCAGACCCTCGGCAAGCCGGTGATCATGGGCCGCAAGACCTTCCAGTCGATCGGCCGGCCGCTGCCCGGGCGGCCCAACCTCGTGGTGACCCGCGACAGCACCTTCCGGCCCGACGGCGTGGAGGTCTTCGCCAGCGTCGCGGCGGCGCTGGAACGCGCGCAGGACCTCGCGCGCGACAGCGGCGCCGACGAGATCATGGTGATCGGCGGCGGCCAGATCTACGAGCGCACGCTGGCGCTGGCCAGCCGCATCTACCTGACCGAGGTGCACGCGAGCCCCGAAGGCGACACCACCTTCGCCGCGCTCGATCCGGCCGAGTGGCGCGAAGTGCGGCGCGATCCGCCGTCACGCGGCGGCGAGGGGCAGCCGGACTACTCCATCGTGGTGCTGGAACGGCACGCCTAGGCCGGCGCGCCTGGCTGCCTCAGGCCTTCTGCCAGGCGCTGATGCGGAACAGCGGGAAGAGCGGCAGGAACAGCGGGTGATAGAGCCCCGAAACCTTGCGGAAGCCGTTGTCGGTAAGGAAGCGCTCGACCTGCCGGGCCGCGTGGTAGTGGTCGTGTGGCTTCTGCTTGCCGAACGCTATGCGCAGCAGCCGGTAAGCGAGATTCTCTGACGGCAGCGAGGTGTAGAGCGTGCCCTTGGTGTTGAGCCAGTGGCGGATGCGCTCGACCGGGAAGCTGAGATCCTCGAAGTGCTCCAGAACGTCGGCGGCCACGATGGCGTCGAACGCGCCGGTGCCGAAATCGAACTCCTTGATGTTGGCTCGCGTGATGCGGACATTGCCGAGCGCGTAGGCGTTCTGCATCTGCTCGGCCTGCGCGGTGTTCAGATCGATAAGGTCGACGCTGCAAAAGCCGCTGGCCAGGCTTGGCATGAAAATGCCGCTGCCGCCGCCGAAATCGAGGCAGCGGTCGCCGGGCTTGGAGAAGCGTCGGATCAGCAGGGTGAGCATCCAAAGCCGTGCCCAGAAGAACTCGCGTAGCAGCGCGTTCCTGGCGCAGTAGACATCGAGCGCGATGTCGCTGGAGCTGGTCTGAGGATCGACGAGGCTGCGCAGCAGAGCCAGGGGTGGCTTCACGTAACGCACGGCTGCGCTTCCTTGCCTGAGTGGGCTGAGTCGCGAGAGCCTCGCAGCGCGCGGTTAACAAACCGTGAATCGGCGGGGTTTGCGGCCTGAAGCTGCCGCGGAGTCGGCCGAGTCAAGCTGTCTTTCCGGCTGGCTTGCCGGTGTGGCGGCTGGAGCCCTACACTTGCCGCATCCTCTGAAAGCAGGCTGAACGACAAGCAACATAAGAGGGAGGTTTGATCCCATGCCAAAAGTCAGTTCCACCACCGAGCTGCCGGTCTCGGCGAAGACCGTCTGGGCGGTGATCGGCAACTTCAACGCGCTGCCGGACTGGCATCCGGCGGTCGAGAAGAGCGAGCTGCAGAAGAAGGACGGCGGCACGCTGCGCAGGCTCTCCCTGGTCGGCGGCGGCACCATCGAGGAGAAGCTGGAGAAGATCGACGACAAGGAGCGGCGCTACACCTACTCCATCGTCTCCGGCCCGCTCCCAGTGAGCAACTATACCGCCACCTTGAAGGTGCGCGAGGGCGAAGCCGGCAAGGGCTGCACCGTCGAGTGGTCCAGCCACTTCGAGGCCAAGGGCGCTCCCGAGGGCGATGCCGTCGCCGCCATCAGCGGCATCTACGAGGCCGGCTTCGAGAACCTCAAGAAGATGTTCGGCGGTTGAGGTGCGGCGTCAGTTGCCGGCCTTGAGACCGGGCCAGTTGCCGTCGGCCTTCGCGATGTTGCCGGGAATGTCCTCGGCCCAGTCCCGCTGCACCGATTTCGAGTAGTTCAGGTACAGCTTGCCGTTCTCGATGTGCCAGGCGTCGGGATCGATCGAGGCGGTGTAGCCCTGCGAGACGGCCCAGGCGCAATAGCCGCCGTACTGAGGCGCATAGCGCGCCGGGTCGGCGGCGAAGGCGTCGCGATTGGACGCCGTGGCGAAGCGCCACTCGGTCCCTTCGTAGGTGTGTACGAACTCGGGCTTGCCTTCAACCGGCTTGCCCTCGGCGAAGTAGGCGACGGGGTCGTAGCCGCGGATGGCCAGCCCGTCTTCGCTGAACACCGGGTCGATGGCAAGGGCGGGCCGGGCGACGAAATAGCCGGCGCCCGCGAGGCCGGCGGCAACGCCGCCCGCCAGCACCAGAGCGCCGAGGCGGCGGCGTGAAAGCTGAAAGCGCAGCATGGCAGTCGATCCTTGCGCTGTTGCGTCCACCGTGAAAAGTGGCGCCGCCCTCCGCGGAAGGCAAATCACCGCCGCCTCACGTCTGCGCGAGCATCGTCGGCCCGCGCGGACGTGCAGGTTACTGCATGACGATCTTCGGCGCCTGGCGGGCGCCGCCGGCACCGATCTGCTGGGAGACTTTCTCCCACACCCGCGCGGCGATGGCGCCGAAGGCCTGGGCATTGGGCGAGTCCGGGCGCGACACCGTGACCGGACGGCCGCTGTCGGAGGTCTCGCGGATCTCGATATCGAGCGGCAGCTCGCCGAGGAACTCCATGCCGAGACGCTCGGCCTCGCGCCGCGCGCCACCGTGGCTGAAGATGTGGGATTCGTGGCCGCAGTTGGGGCAGACGAAGACGCTCATGTTCTCGACGATGCCGAGCACCGGCACGTCGACCTTGCGGAACATGTTGAGGCCCTTGCGCGCGTCGAGCAGTGCGATGTCCTGCGGCGTCGAGACGATGACCGCGCCGGTCAGCGGCACCTGCTGCGCCATGGTCAGCTGCGCGTCGCCGGTGCCCGGGGGCATGTCGACCACGAGGATATCGAGCTCGCCCCACTCGACGTCGCGCAGCATCTGCTGCAGCGCGCTCTGCACCATCGGCCCGCGCCAGATCATCGGGGTGTCCTCGGCGACGAGGAAGCCCATCGACATGCACTTGAGGCCGTAGTTCTCCATCGGATTGAGGCGCTTGCCGTCGGGTGAGGTCGGGCGGCCCGCGATGCCCAGCATGCGCGGCTGCGATGGGCCGTAGATGTCGGCATCGAGCACGCCGACCTTGAGGCCGAGGCGCGCGAGGGCGAGGGCGAGATTGGTGGTGACCGTCGACTTGCCGACGCCGCCCTTGCCGCTGGCCACGGCCACGATAGAGCGGATGCCCGGGATCATGGTGCCGCCCGGCCCCTTGGCGGCGCCCGCCTGGCCCGCCGCTTGGGCCGCGCCCGTCTTGGCCGCACCTGCCTGGGGCGCGCGCTCGGCGGTGAGCACCGCCGTGACGGAGGTGACGCCAGGCAGATCGTGCACCACCTTCTCGGCGGCCTTGCGCAGCGGCTCCATGGCAGCGCCCTGACGCGGGTCGACCTCGATGGCGAAGCCGACGTTGCCGTCCTTCACGATCAGGCCGGAAACCATGCCCAGGCTGACGATGTCCTGGCCCTTGGCCGGGTCCTTCACCGTCTTCAGGGCCTCCAGCACGGCGGCCTCGCTGATCGCACTCATTCCTTGAAAACTCCCCGATCCTGCCGATATGCCAGCAGGACGTAGCAGGCAGACTCGGCTAGAACAATAGCTCAGCCGTGATATAAGACCGGCGCGCAGGGATTTCAGCCTCGAATTGGCCCTGCAGGCTACAGGGAACAGGCAGCGGGGATTTCAGAATGCCTTGGGAAAATAAAGGTGGCGGCGGCCCGTGGGGCGGCGGCGGTGGCGGCTCCGGCGGCGGCGGTCCCTGGGGCCGTGGCGGCGGCGGCCAGGGCGGCGGCCCGAGGCCGCCCGACTTCGAGGACTTCATCAAGAAGGGCCAGGACCGCTTCCGCACCTACCTGCCGGGTGGTGGCGGCGGCCTCGGAAAATCCGCCTACGTGCTCATCGGCGTCGGCGTCGTCATCGTCTGGCTGCTCACCGGTCTCTACCGCGTCCAGACCAACGAGCAGGGCGTGGTGCTGCGCTTCGGCAAGTGGGTCCAGACCACGGAGCCCGGCCTGAACTGGCATCTGCCCTGGCCGATCGAGACGGCCCTGACGCCTAGCGTCACCTCTGTCAATCAGATCGACATCGGCTTTCAGAGCGCCGGCAACGAGCGCACCCGCGCCGCGCGCCGCGACGTGGAGGAAGAGAGCCTGATGCTGACCGGCGACCAGAACATCATCGACATCGACTTCACGGTGCAGTGGAAGATCGCCGACGCCGGGCGGTATCTCTTCAACATTCGCGATCCGGAGCAGACGGTGAAGATCGCCGCCGAGAGCGCGATGCGCGAGATCATCGGCCGCACCGACATCCAGCCGGCCCTGACCGAGGCGCGCGGCACCGTCGAGGCCGAGGCGCGCGCGTTGCTGCAGGCGACGCTCAACGAATACCAGGCCGGCATCGAGATCACCGAGCTGGCGCTGCAGGACGTGCAGCCGCCGCGCGCCGTGATCGACGCCTTCAACGACGTGCTGCGCGCCCAGCAGGACCGCGACCGCGCGCGCAACGAGGCCGACCGCTACCGCAACGACATCCTGCCGCGCGCGCGCGGCGAGGCGCTGCGGATCGTGCAGGAAGCGGAGGCTTACAAGGAACGCCTGGAGAACGAGGCGGAAGGCGAGGCGCAGCGCTTCGTCTCGGTCTACGAGGCCTACCGCCAGAGCCCCGACCTCACGCGGCGGCGCATGTACCTCGAAACCATGCAGAACGTGCTGAGCGACACCGACAAGGTGATCCTCGACGGCCAGACCGGTGCTGGCGGCGCGGTGCCCTACCTGCCCCTGAACGAGCTGCGGCGCACGCCCGGCGCGGCGCCGCGTAGCAGCGGCAGCGGCAACGGCAACTGAGGAGCACGCACATGCGCATGAGCACGAACCTCATCATCGGCATCGTCGTTGTCGTCATCGGCTTCGTCGCCTACGGCTCGCTGTTCACGGTCAGCGAGACGCAGCAGGCCATCGTCATGCAGTTCGGCGAGCCCAAGCGGGTCATCTCCGAGCCGGGCCTGGCGTGGAAGGTCCCGGTTCTGCAGAACGTGCAGTACTACGAGAAGCGAGTGCTGAACCTCGACCCGCCGGGCGAGAATATCCTGCTGGCCGATCAGAAGCGCCTCATTGTCGACGTCTTCGCACGCTACCGCATCGAGGACCCGCTGCTGTTCTTCCAGACGGTGCGCAGCGAGGAGAACGCGCGGCCGCGTCTCAACACCATCATCAACGGCCGGCTGCGGCAGATTCTCGGCAACTCCACGCTGACGTCGGTGCTGTCGGAGGAGCGCACGCAAATCCTGCGCGACCTGCGCGACAGTGTCGACCAGGAGGTGCGCCGCTTCGGCATCGCGCTGGTCGATGTCCGCATCCGGCGCGCCGACCTGCCGGACGAGACACGGGAATCGGTCTACAACCGCATGCGGTCGGAGCGTGAGCGGGAGGCGGCGGAATTCCGTGCCCAGGGCTTCGAGCAGGCCCAGCGGATCACCGCCGCGGCCGACCGCGAGGCCACCGTGATCCGGGCCGAGGCCGAGCGCGAGTCGAGCATCCTGCGCGGCCAGGGCGAGGCGCGGCGGACCGAAATCCTCAACGAGGCCTACGGTCGCGATCCGGCGTTCTTCAACTTCTTCCGCACCATGCAGGCCTATTCGGCGGCGCTGGGCGCGGAGAGCACCTACATGGTGCTGTCGCCCGACAGCGAGTTCTTCAGCTTCTTCAACGAGGCGGAGGGATCGTCGGGGGCGGCCAACCGCTAGGTAGGGCGGTCCAGAGAGATTCGGTCCAGGCGGAGCGGCCGGGCGGGCGATGACCGATTTCCTGACGGCGCTCGCCTTGGTGCTGGTGATCGAGGGGCTGTTCCTGGCCATCCTGCCGCACCGCCTGCGGCAGATCCTCGAGCTGCTGGCGGAGGTGCCGCCGGAGCAGCTGCGTGTCGGCGGCCTGGCGGCCGCCACGCTCGGCGTCTTCGCCGTCTGGCTGCTGCGCGGCTAAGGGAGCCGGCAAACGCGTAAATGGCGGCCAGGCGCCACAAATTCGCCTACTTCGTATCGCAGCCTGACGGTGGTACACTTTTTATTGTGTGGAGCTACAAACCGCGCTCCAATTGCTCCAGATTGTCAGGCAGCGGCGGGCCGCCGGCTGGCAGCCGCTGAGGCTGTGCAGGGCGGCGCGGGGCATATGGCGAGACCCCTGCTGTGCAATGGAGCCTGAAGGCGGTGCGATCTGCGGTCCCCGGCAGCGAGCGGCGCGGATCTCCAAGCGAGGGAGAAGACAGACAGTGACCCCACTTTCCGCAACGCAACGGCCCGCAAGGCAACAGCGAGGCGCCGCGGCGCTGGCCGCGGCCCAGCCCGTGCCGGCGGCGCGCCGCTGGATCGGCCTGGCCCTGCCGGGCCTTGCCGCGCTGCTGGCCGCGCTCCTGGCGCTGGTGTCTTCCGTTCAGGCCCGCCCGGCACCCGAGTCCTTCGCCGACCTGGTGGAGAAGCTGCTGCCGGCGGTGGTGAACATCCAGACCCAGCAGACCATCGACGGCGGCCAGGCCGAGCAGTTCGAGGAATTCTTCAAGGAGTTCTTCGAACGCCGCGGCGAGGGCGGCGAGCCGCCGCCGACACCGCGGCGCGGTAGCTCGCTGGGCTCGGGCTTCATCATCGATCCCAGCGGCTACATCGTCACCAATCACCATGTCATCGCCGATGCGGACGAAGTCGAGGTTGTGCTGTCGGACGGCACCTCGCTGGACGCCACCATCGTCGGCAGCGACAAGGACACGGACCTGGCGCTCCTGAAGGTGGAGTCGACCAAGCCGCTGCCGTCGACCACCTGGGGCGATTCCGAGGTGACGCGCATCGGCGACTGGGTCGTCGCCATCGGCAATCCCTTCGGCCTGGGCGGCACGGTGACCGCAGGCATCGTCTCCGCGCGCTCGCGCGACATCAATGCCGGCCGCTACGACAATTTCATCCAGACCGATGCCGCCATCAACAAGGGCAACTCAGGTGGCCCGATGTTCAATCTGGATGGTCAGGTGATCGGCGTGAACACCGCGATCTTCTCGCCGTCCGGCGGCTCGGTGGGCATCGGCTTCGCCACCCCCTCCTCGATGGCCAAGAACATCATCAGTCAGCTGCGCGAGAACGGCGAGGTGCGCCGCGGCTGGCTCGGCGTGCGCATCCAGAACGTGACCGACGAACTGGCCGAAGGCCTGCGCCTCGACCGGGCGCGCGGCGCCCTGGTGGCGGCGGTGACCGAGGGCGGCCCGGCGCAGGAGGCAGGCATCGAGCAGGGCGACGTGATCCTCGAGTTCAATGGCCGCGAGGTGCCCGAGATGCGCCGTCTGCCGGCCATGGTGGCTGAGACGGCGGTCGGCTCCACCGTCGACGTCACCATCTGGCGGCGCGACGGCGAGAAGAAGATGAAGGTGAAAGTCGGCGAGCTCGAGGCCGAGCAGGTCGCCGCCACCGCGCCGACCGAGACGCCGCCCGACACGGGCATGCAGGACATGCAGTCGCTCGGCCTGGCGCTCGGCACCATCACGCCGGAGCTGCGCAACCGCTTTGCCCTCGACGAGGCGACCAAGGGCGTCGTCATCACCGAGGTGAAGGAGGGCAGCCCGAGCGCCGAGAAAGGCCTGAAGGCCGGCGACGTCATCGTCGAGGTGGACCAGGAGGAGGTCTCGACCCCGGCCGACGTGGTGCAGAAGGTCGACAAGGCGAAGTCGGAAGGCTACCGCGTCGTCACCTTGCTGGTCTTCCGTCAGGGCGACTTCCAGTGGATCGCCGTGCGCATCGACCAGAGCTGAGCATCGGCTGGCCCCAGTAGTCAAACGGCGGCTCCGCAGGGAGCCGCCGTTTCACTTTGTGGAGTCCGTTATGCCGCGCGGATCTCGTCGGCGTGGTAGCCCTGCATATAGAGCAGGGCGGTGAGGTCGCCGTGGTCGACCCGGTAGTGCGCGGCGGCGCGCACCTTGGGCTTGCCGTAGTAGGCGACGCCGAGCCCGGCGGCTCCCAGCATGTCGAGGTCGTTGGCCCCGTCGCCGACGGCGCAGGCGTCGAAGGGCACCAGTCCGTGGGCGGCCGCCAGCTCCTCCAGCGCCTTCAGCTTGGCCGCGCGGCCGAGCACCGGGTCCGGCACTTTGCCGGTGATGCGGCCGTCGGCGACCTCCAGGCAGTTGGCGCGCGCCTCGTCGAAGCCGCAGGCCTCGCGCACCGGCGCGGTGAAGCAGGTGAAGCCGCCGGAAACCAGCGCGCAGTAGGCGCCGCCGGCCTGCATGGTGGCGACCAGCGCGCGCGCGCCGGGATTGAGCGTGATGCGCGCGGTGACGGTGTCCAGCACCTCGCTGCTCATGCCGGCCAGCAGCGCCACGCGCTCGCGCAGCGCCGCCTCGAAATCCAGCTCGCCCGCCATGGCGAGCGCGGTGATCTCCGCCACCTCCTCATGGATGCCGGCGACCGCCGCCAGCTCGTCCAGCATCTCCTGGCCGATGATGGTGGACTCCATGTCGGCGACCAGCAGCTTCTTGCGGCGGCGCTCGGCCGGCTGGATCGCGAGGTCGAGGGGCGCCCGGCCGACCGCTTCGCGCACCAGGGCCTGGGTGATCGTCGGCTCGCTGCCTTGGAAGGGAAGGTCGCAGGCGATGCCCTCGGCCAGCCAGTCGACGCCGTCGGCGCGGCTGCGGCTGCTGTCGATGGCGCGGCGCGCCGCGTCGACCAGAGCGGCGGTCAGCGGCCTTGAGCCCGGGTCGCCGATCACGGTAAGCACGTACTGCATCGGCGGCTTATACAGAAGCCGCTCCCTTTCCCGCAAGCTGCCCCCGGATGAGCGACCGGCACGACACGACAATCCCGCCAGCTGCGCGCGACGACCGGCCGACCGTGCTGGTGATCGCCGGACCGACGGCCTGCGGCAAGTCGGCGCTTGCCGCCGACGTCGCCGCGGCCTGGCGCGGCACGGTCATCAATGCCGACTCCATGCAGGTCTATCGCGAGCTCGCGCTGCTGACGGCGCGGCCGCGCGGCGCCGAGCTGAAGGTGGCG
>Ga0207773_100363_pt1 | contig 20333 bp, 15 predicted proteins | sample TtaePargueraPR_2_FD_187281 | JGI IMG/M metagenome (GOLD analysis project Ga0207773, IMG submission 187281) | Aerobic enrichment media microbial communities from Bioluminiscent Bay, La Parguera, Puerto Rico - Tt and M1 (3) (SPAdes) | ecosystem: Environmental > Aquatic > Marine > Unclassified ...
GGCCGGTCGGAGAACTTCACCACCAGCTCCTTGAAGCCGAAATCGCGGTATACTTGGCGCAGCAGGTCGCAGAACAGCACCGTCTCGCTGTTGATCTGGTCGGGCGTGCAGAAGATGTGCGCGTCGTCCTGGGTAAAGGCGCGCACGCGCATCATGCCGTGCAGCGCACCCGAGGGCTCGTTGCGGTGGCAGGCGCCGAACTCGGCCATGCGCAGCGGCAGGTCGCGGTAGCTGGTGATGCCCTGCTTGAAGATCTGCACGTGGCCAGGGCAGTTCATCGGCTTCACCGCGAGGATGCGATCCTCGGACTCGGCGATGAACATGTGCTCGTGGAACTTCTCCCAGTGGCCGGAAGCTTCCCACAGCGAGCGGTCGATGAGTTGCGGTGTCTTCACCTCGACATAGCCGGCCGCCCCCAGGCGGCGGCGCAGGTAGGCCTCCACCGTGCGCCACAGCGTCCAGCCCTTGGGGTGCCAGAACACCGAGCCGGCGGCCTCCTCCTGCTGGTGGAAGAGGTCCATCTCGCGCCCGAGACGGCGGTGGTCGCGCTTCTCGGCCTCCTCCAGCATGGTGAGGTAGGCCTTCAGCTGCTTCTCGTTCTCCCAGCAGGTGCCGTAGATGCGCTGCAGCTGCGCATTGCGCGCGTCGCCGCGCCAGTAGGCGCCGGAGATCTTCATCAGCTTGAAGGCGTGGCCGAGCTTCTTTGTCGACGGCAGGTGCGGGCCGATGCAGAGATCGAGCCAGTCGCCCTGGCGATAGATGGAGATCTCCTCGCCCGCCGGCAGCGTCTCGATGTGCTCGGCCTTGTACTTCTCGCCGATCGCCGTGAAATGGCGGATCGCCGCGTCGCGGTCCCACACCTCGCGCGTGATCGGCTCGTCGCGGTCGACGATCTCATGCATGCGCTGCTCGATCACCGCCAGGTCGTCGGGCGTGAAGGGCTCCGCGCGCGCGAAGTCGTAGTAGAAGCCGTTCTCGATGGCCGGGCCGAAGGTCACCTGAGTGCCGGGATAGAGCTCCTGCACCGCCTCGGCCAGCACGTGGGCGCAGTCGTGGCGCAGCAGCTCCAGCGCGTCGGGATGGCCGGCGGTGACGATCTCCACCGCCGCGTCACGCTCGATCGGCCGCCCGAGGTCGCGCAGCGCGCCGTCGACCTTCACCGCCAGCGCGGCCTTGGCGAGGCCGGGGCCGATGGCGCCCGCGATCTCGCCGCCGGTGACCGGCCCCTCGAAGGCGCGCCGGGAGCCGTCGGGAAGCGTGATCGAGAGCTGGTTATCCGTCGTGACTGCCATGGTAAATCCCGGAAATCCGGGTCCTTTATGAAAGCGGCGGGAACTTTAGAAGGATTGGGGGGCCTGTCAAGGCAACGGCCGGCCCAGGGGCCCGGCGGGACCGCGGGCTCGGCCGGGCCCGGCCGGACCGGTCAAGTTCGCGCCGAAGTTCGCGCGGCCTGGGCGGGCGCGGAGCCGTAGGCGCCGGCACCGGCGCGCAGCACCTCGCGGTAGAGCCCGAGGGTGCGGGCGCACATGAGGTCCTTGGTGAACTCGCTGCGCACGCGGGCTATCGCCGCATCGTGCAGGCGGGCGCGGGCATCGGGGGCGAGCGACAGGGCCCTGCGCAGGCCGGCGGCGAGCGCGGCGGCGTCGCCGTTTGGGAAGAGGAAGCCGGTGCGGCCGTCGATCACCTGCTCGCGGGCGCCGCCGTGGTCGCTGGCGACCACCGGGCGGCCCATCGCCTGGGCCTCACCCACCGTGCGCCCGAAGCCCTCGGGGTCGGTGGAGGGGGAGACCACCACGTCCGACAGCATGTAGGCCGCCGGCATGTCGTTGCACTCGTCCATGATCGAGGCGCGGCCGCCGAGGCCGTGGCGGGCGATCAGCGCCTCCAGCTCGCGCCGGTAGGCGGCGCGGCCCTGGTCGGACCCGACCATGACACAGCGGTAGTCGAGGTCGCTGAGCTGGGCCAGCGCCTCCAGCAGCACGGTCTGGCCCTTCCAGCGGGTGAGGCGGCCGGGCATGAGGATGAGCGGCACGCCGTCCGGCAGGCGCCAGCGCGTCGACAATTGGATCATGCGCTCGGCCGAGACGCGGTCGGGGTCGAAGCGGGCAATGTCGATGCCGCGGCGGATGACGCGCAGGCGCGAGCGGTCGACGTTGTAGTTCTGGCGCACGTGCTCGGCGATGAACTCCGAGATGGCGATCACCCGCTCGCCCTCGGCCATGACCTGGTTGTAGCGCTTCTTCAGCGCGTTGGAGAAGTTGTAGGGCGCGTGGAAGGTGGTGATGAAGTGGCGCCCGGTGCGCTCGCAGGCCAGCTTGGCCGACCACGCCGGCGCGCGCGAGCGCACGTGGACGATGTCGACGTTGTAGGCGGCGATGATCTGCTCCAGCCGCGCGACGTTGCGGTACATCACGATCGGGTTCTTGGAGGCGGCCGGCAGCTTCAGGTGCAGCGCCCCGACGCGGCGCAGGTCGTTCTCCATCGGCCCGCCCTCGGAGGCGACGATCGCCGTGCCGCCGTCGGCGACGATGGCGCCGGCGATCTCGATGGTGCCTCGCTCGGCACCGCCGGTCACCAGGCTCGGCACCACCTGCAGCACCACCGGACCGCCGCCGGACGGCGCGCTTTGGACGCGCGTGACGCCGATGTTAGCCTCTGGAATGCTCATGCCCTTGCTTTTCCCGCGCCGGACTCGCCTGCCGCACGGGCCAACCGTTGCCACAGAAACCGTTTAGCGAGCGTTAGCATGCCGACTTCCGATTCACCGGCCGATCTGCCGTTCGCGCCGCCGGGGCAGCCCGCTGCCGGCAGTCTAGCGCGCGAGGACGGCACCGTCCTTGCCTATTACAAGACGAAGGCAGGAAAAGCCAGCAGCGAGAAAGCGGCAGCCGCGCCCGGCGTCATCTTCCTCGGCGGGTTCATGTCCGACATGACCGGCGGCAAGGCGACCGCGCTGGAAGCCTGGGCGCAGCGCCGCGGGCGCGATTTCGTGCGGTTCGACTACCGCGGCCACGGCGCCTCGTCCGGCCGCTTTGCGGAGGCCACCATTGGCGACTGGGCGGGCGACGCCATCGCCGTGCTCGACCGCCTCACCGAGGGGCCGCAGATCCTCGTCGGCTCCTCCATGGGCGGCTGGATCATGCTGCTGGCAGCACTGGCGCGGCCGCAGCGCATCGCCGCGCTGGTCGGCATCGCCGCCGCGCCTGACTTCACCGAGGACCTCATCTGGGCGCGCGCGACGCCCGAGCAGCGCCACGCGCTGGAGACCGTCGGCCACGTCGACAATCCCTCGGCCTACAGCGCAACGCCCTACCGCATCACCCGGCGGCTGATCGAGGAGGGACGCAACCACCTGCTGCTGCGCGGGCCGATCGCACTCGCCTGTCCGGTGCGGCTGATCCACGGCCTGGAGGATGTCGACGTGCCCTGGCAGACCAGCCTGCGCCTTGCCGACGCGCTGGCGAGCGGCGACGTCGAGGTGACCCTGGTGAAGGGCGCCGCCCACCGCCTCTCCGAGCCGGCCGACCTCGCCCGCCTGGAGCGGGTCATCGAGACTCTGAGCTGAGGATCGCCTCGAGGCCGGCGCGGTAGTTGGGGTAGGCGAGGGCGACGCCGAGCTCCTCGCGCAGCCGGCGGTTGGAGACCAGTCGGTTGTCCTCCCAGAAGCTGAGCGCCATGGGCGAAAGCTCCGCGGCCTGCAGCGGGATGAGCGGCGGCGGCTCGACCCCCAGCAGCCTGCAGGCATGGGCCGTCACCTCGGCGGCGGGCGCCGGCTCGTCGTCGCAGACGTTGTAGATGCGCCCCGGACGGGGCCGCGCCATCGAGGCCTCCAGCGTCGCTGCGATGTCGTCCACGTGGATGCGGCTGAACAGATGGCCGGGCTTGTCGACGCGCCGGGCGCTGCCGGCGCGCACCTGGTCGAGCGCGCTGCGGCCAGGGCCGTAGATGCCGGCGAGACGGAAGACGTGTACCGGAAGCCCCTTATCCGCGTGCAACGCGAGCCAGGCCGCCTCGGCTTCGATGCGGCGCCGGTTGCGCCCCTTGGCCCCGCGCAGCTCCGACTCCTCGTCGACCTCGGCGCCCTGCCAGTCGCCGTAGACACCGGTGGTCGAGAGATAGCCGACCCAGCGCAGACCCGGCAGCGCGGTGATATCGGCGGCGTGGCGGTCGAGCACCGGGTCGCCCGTCTCGTCCGGCGCGATGCTGACCAGCAGGTGGGTGGTGCCGGCGAGCGCCGGCGAGAGCGCCCCTGACGGCAGAGGACGGTCGCGATCGAAGACGAAGGCGGCGATGCCCTCGGCCGCCAGCGCGGCGGCCTTCTCCGCCGAGCGCGTGGTGCCGGCCACCGTCCAGCCGGCCGCCAGCAGGCGCCGTGCCAGCGCCAGCGCGCTGAAGCCGAGGCCGAAGCAGAACAGGCGGCCTGTGGAAGGCGACGACATGGCGGTTTCAACCTCTTCCCAAGTCTTATAGAACGGTCGGCGCGCCGGAGGCGGCCCGCACCATAGCGGGCGGGCGGAGAAAGGCCAGCAGGCGATGAGGATGTTGCAGAAGGCCGTGTGGTTGGTGGCGGCGGCCCTGGCGGCCGGCGGCGCCGGCGCGGCGCAGGGCCAGGCCGACAGCCCGGAGCAGGCGGCAAAGTACCAGGCCTGCATGGACCTGGCCGAGACGGCACCCGACGAGGCGCTGGAAGCGGCCCAGACCTGGCAGGACCTCGGCGGCAGCGACCCCGCCCGCCACTGCGCGGCCGTCGCACTCATGCGGCTCGGCCACTACGAGGCGGCGGGCGAGGAATTGGAAACCCTCGCCGGCAGCCTGGAGGCGAGCTACGCCTACCTGCAGATCCCGCTGCTGATCCAGGCGGCGCAGGCCTGGCTCGCCGCCGGCGACGTCGACCGCGCCTACGCGGTGCAGACCACCGCCCTGGCACGCCAGCCCAACAACATCGAGCTGCTGGTCGACCGCGCCATGACGGCGGCCAGCGTCGGCAACTACAGCACCGCCATCGAGGACCTCGACCGCGCGCTGTCGCACGCCCCCAACCGGGCCGACATCCTGGTGCTGCGCGCCAGCGCCCATCGTCTGCTCGACCAGCGCGAGGCGGCACTGGCCGACGTGGAGGCAGCGCTGCAGCTCGACCCGGGCAACGCCGAGGGCCTGCTGGAGCGCGGCAACCTGCGGCGCCTGGAGGGCAACGACGCCGGCGCGCGCGACGACTGGCTGGCGGTGACGCGCCTCGCCCCCGGCACGCCGGCGGCCGCCGCGGCGCAGGCCAATCTCGCCAGGCTCGACGTGAAGGTGGAGTAGGAGTCGGAAGTCGCCGGCCCTAGAAATCCAGGTCGGCGTAGTGCTTGGGCGGCTGCACGCCGGAGATATGGTCGGCCAGGATGGCGCGGAAGCCGGGGCGCGACTTCACGCGGGCGTACCAGTCCTTGGCGCCGCCATGATCCGCCCAGGGCACGTCGCCGACGTAGTCGACCGACGACAGCTCGGCGGCGGCCACGATGTCGGCGCGCGAGAAGGCGTCGCCCGCCAGCCAGCGCCGCCGGTCACACAGCCAGGCGATGTATTCCAGGTGGTAGTGGATGTTGGCGAGGCCGGCGCGGATCGCCCCCGAGTTCGGCGTGCCGAGCTTCAGGAAGCGCTTCATGATCTTCTCGTCGACCAGGTTGGCGGTCACTTCGCGGTGGAACTTGTCACCGAACCAGCTGGCAAGGCGGCGCACCTCGGCACGGTCGACCGGGTTGTCGCCGATGAGCGAGGGGTCGGGATAGCGCTCCTCGAGGTACTCGGCGATGACGCCGGCGCCGGGGATCGCGGTGCCGTCCTCGTCGATGAAGACCGGCACCTGGCCGGCCGGATTCAGGCGAAGGAAGACCTCGCGCCGCTCCCACACCTTCTCGGTGCGCAGCTCGCAGTCGAGGCCTTTCTCCGCCAGCATGACCCGTACCGCCCGGCAGCCGGGATCGATGGCGATGTGATAGAGCTGGCGCATGGCGCGGGACTATAAGCGTCCCGCACGCGCGTGGGTAGGGTCAGCGACGCGGCCGGCTGCGGGTCAGGCGTCCGCGGGCTCAGGGGAAACGCCGCCGAAGCGCTGCCCCGCCGCATCTACGAAAGCCGTGCTGAGACCGTCCTGGGTCATGGTCAAGGTATAGCTGGCGGCCTGCGTTCGTTCCCGCGCCGCGCGCGCGGCCGCGAAGAGGTCGGTGGTCACGGCCCCGTCCTCCTCAGCCGCGCGAACTGCCTCGATCGCTTGCCGCATCGCCGGGTTTTCGTAGGCGAACCTCGAGATCATGTGCAGCTCGCGCAGTGTTTTCCTCAGGGCCGGATCGCCATTGAGCGCAGCCTCGATTTCCGCGGCACGGGGATCGCCGCTCTCGACGGCGATGGAGCCGTCGTCGCGCGGCTGGATCGCGAACTCCAGGTCGCCCTCGATGCCGAGGTCGGCCATCACCTGCCGGATGCCGGCCTCCGCCTCGGCGCGCGCAGATTGCGGCGTGATCAAGCGCAAGCCGGTGAGCGGCCGCACCTCGATCTCGCGGCCGTCCGGTGTCCGCAGCTTCAGGACTTCCCGCGCGGTGTCGGAGAGAGTGACGCTGTCGCCCTCATGGCCGCTGCGGCCGGTGCCGCCGCGCTCCGTCGTGCCGGTGGCGGCCGCGCCGCGCGCGGCGGACTGCTTGGCGGCGGCAAGGGCGCGCGCCACGTCTGCGGTACTGGATGCGATGGCGTCGGTCATGGTCGGTGCCTCCGGATCTCGTGGTTCCGCGAGAGGCAAGCAAGCTTCGTGCCCGGACAGCCGTTGGGAGAAATCGCGGAAATCCGCCGTCGAACGCAAGCGAGCGCCGGCCCCGAGGGACCGACGCTCGCCGTTAAGGATAGTTTCTGCCCGGCAAAATCAGCCGGGGCGTCCGCTCACGCTCTAGGCCCGTGCCGCCGCCTCGGCCTCGGCGGTCACCGGGTGCGCGAGGCGAGTCAGCATCTCACGCGGCACGACCTGCCAGAAGCGTCGCTTCTCCTGCGCCCAGTTCACGAGGATCTGCTGGGCGAAGGCGGACTGGGTCTCGCGCCAGTGCTCGGCGATGAGTTCGCGCAGCTGGCCTTCCCAGTAGTCGGTCTCGAGGCGCTGGTGGACGACGCTCTCCGCGTTGATGCGCTCCGGCAGCAGGTTGTCGACGTCGTAGATGAAGGCCATGCCGCCGGACATGCCGGCCGCGAAGTTCGGTCCCACCGGCCCGAGGATGACGGCGACGCCGCCGGTCATGTACTCGCAGCCGTTGGAGCCGCAGCCCTCGACCACGGCCACGGCCTCCGAATTGCGCACGCAGAAGCGCTCACCCGCCTGGCCGGCGGCGAACAGCTTGCCGGCGGTCGCCCCGTAGAGGACCGTGTTGCCGATGATGGTGTTCTCGTTGCTGGCCAGCGGGCTGGAGGTCAGCGGCCGCACCACGATGGTGCCGCCGGAGAGGCCCTTGCCGACGTAGTCGTTGGCGTCGCCGAAGACTTCCAGCTTCAGCCCCTGCACGGCGAAGGCGCCGAGCGACTGCCCCGCCGAGCCGCGCAGGCGCACGGTCATGTGGCCTGGGTTCAGCCCGGTCATGCCGAAGCGGCGGGTGATCATCGACGACAGCTTCGTCCCGATCGCGCGGTGCGTGTTGCGGATCGAGTACTGCAGCTGCATCTTCTCGCCGTCCTCGAACAGCGGCTTGGCGTCGGCGATGATCTGGGCATCCAGCGTCTCCGGCACCTCGTTGCGGCCGAGCAGGGTGCAGTAGGACGGCAGGTCGCCGGTCTCCGCCTGCACCAGCAGCGGGTTGAGGTCGAGGTCGTCGAGATGCGCGGCGCCGCGGCTGACCTGCTTCAGCAGGTCGGTGCGGCCGATGATGTCGTTCAGGCTGCGCGCGCCGAGCTGCGCCAGGATCTCGCGCACCTCCTCGGCCATGAAGCTGAAGAGGTTGACCACCTTCTCCGGCGTGCCGGTGAACTTCTTGCGCAGCGCCTCGTCCTGCACGCAGACGCCGACCGGGCAGGTGTTGGAGTGGCACTGGCGCACCATGATGCAGCCCATGGCGACCAGCGAGGCGGTGCCGACGCCAAACTCCTCGGCGCCCAGCATGGCGGCGATGACCACGTCGCGGCCGGTCTTGATGCCGCCGTCGGTGCGCAGCGTCACGTTGTGGCGCAGGCGGTTCAGCGTCAGCACCTGGTTGACCTCGGAGAGGCCCATTTCCCAGGGCACGCCGGCGAACTTGATCGAGGTCTGCGGCGAGGCGCCGGTGCCGCCGACGTTGCCGGAGATGAGGATGACGTCCGCCTTGGCCTTGGCGACGCCGGCGGCGATGGTGCCGATGCCCGAGCGCGCCACCAGCTTCACGCAGACCTTGGCGTCGGGGTTGATCTGCTTCAGGTCGTAGATCAGCTGCGCCAGGTCCTCGATCGAGTAGATGTCGTGGTGCGGCGGCGGCGAGATCAGCATCACGCCAGGCGTCGAGTGCCGCAGCTTGGCGATCATCTCGGTGACCTTGAAGCCGGGCAGCTGACCGCCCTCGCCGGGCTTGGCGCCCTGGGCGACCTTGATCTCGATCTCGCGGCACTGGTTGAGGTACTCGGCGGTCACGCCGAAGCGGCCGGAAGCGACCTGCTTGATCGCCGAATTCTCGTTGTCGCCGTTGGGCCGCGGCATGAAGCGCGCGGGGTCCTCGCCGCCCTCGCCGGAATCCGACTTGGCGCCGATGCGGTTCATGGCGATGTTGAGCGTGCCGTGCGCCTCCGGCGACAGGGCGCCGAGCGACATGCCCGGCGTCACGAAACGCTTGCGGATCGCCGTGATCGACTCGACCTCCTCGATCGGTACCGGCGTCACGCCGTCGACCTTGAAGTCGAGCAGGTCGCGCAGAGTGCTCGGCGGCTGGTTGTGCACGCCCTCCGAGAACTTGCGGTAGGTCATGTAGGAGTCGGTCGCCACCGCGTGCTGCAGCGTATGGATCAGCCCCGCTTCCCAGGCGTGGCTCTCGCCGCCGCGGCGGTAGCGGAAGAAGCCGCCGACCGGCAGGGCGACGAAGTCCTCGTTCCAGGCGCGCGCGTGCAGCTCCAGCACCTTGCCCTGGATGCCCATGAGGCCGATGCCGGAAAGCCGGCTCGGCATCGGCATGAAGAACTCGTCGACCAGGGTGCGGGACAGGCCCACCGCCTCGAAGTTGCAGCCGCCGCGGTAGGACGAGATCACCGCGATGCCCATCTTCGACATGATCTTCAGGAGGCCGTCGTCGACCGCCTTGATGTAGGCCTGCACGCAGTCCTCCAGCAGGCGGTCGCCGAACAGGCCGCGGCGGTGGCGCTCGGCGATCGACTCCTGCGCCAGGTAGGCGTTCACCGTGGTGGCGCCGACGCCGATGAGGACGGCGAAGTAGTGCACGTCGAGGCATTCGCCCGAGCGCACGTTCAGCGACACGAAGGTGCGCAGCTTCTGGCGGATGAGGTGCGTGTGCACGGCGCCGGTGGCGAGGATCATCGGGATGGCGACGCGGTCGGGGCCGACCGCCTCGTCCGACAGCACGACGTGCTCGCAACCGGCGCGCACGGCGTTCTCCGCCTCCTGGCGGATGCGGTCGAGCGCCTCGGGCAGCGCCGTCTCGCCGCCGTCGGGCGCGAAGGTGCAGTCGATTTTCGCCGCCGACTCGCCCATGTGCCCCACCATCGCCTCGAACTCGGCGTTGGAGAGCACCGGCGATTCGAGCTGCAGCAGGCGCAGCTGCGCCTCGTCCTCGTCGAGGATGTTGCCGAGGTTGCCGAGACGCGTCTTCAGGGTCATCACCCGGCGCTCGCGCAGCGAGTCGATCGGCGGGTTGGTCACCTGGCTGAAATTCTGGCGGAAGAAGTGATGCATCCCGCGATAGCGGTCCGACAGCACGGCCAGCGGCGTGTCATCGCCCATCGAGCCGACCGCCTCCTTGCCGTCCTCCACCATGGGATGGAGGATGAGCTCCAGGTCCTCCATGGAGAGGCCGTAGTTGAGCTGGCGGCGGCGCAGGGCCTCGCCCTCCCAGCGCACCGGCTCGCCGTGGTCCGGGCGCAGCAGGTCGTCGATCGAGGTGACGTTGGCGATCCACTCGCCGAAGGGCTTCAGGCCGGCGAGGTAGTCCTTGATCTCGCCGTCGTGATAGAGCTTGCCCTCGCGCAGGTCGACGGCCAGCATCTGGCCCGGACCGAGACGGCCTTTCTCGACGATGTTCTGCTCGTCGATGCGCACCATGCCGGTCTCCGAGCCGGCGAACAGCAGGCCGTCCCTGGTGATGGTGTAGCGCAGCGGCCGCAGGCCGTTGCGGTCCATGCCGGCAATCGCCCAGCGGCCACCGAAGCCGCAGACTGCCGCCGGGCCGTCCCAGGGCTCCATCACCGCGTTGCAGTAGCTGTAGAGGTCGCGATGCGACTGCGGCATGGAGGGATCGAGGCCCCAGGCCTCGGGGATCAGCATGGTCTTCACCATGGGCAGGTCGCGCCCGGCGCGCACGATCAGCTCGGCCACCGCATCGAGCGCCGCCGAGTCGGAGAGGCCGGCCTGGATCACCGGCTTGAGATCCTCGACGTGGTCGGCGAAGGTCTCCGAAGCCATGCGGCACTCGTGCGCCTGCATCCAGTTCACGTTGCCCTTCAGCGTGTTGATCTCGCCGTTGTGCGCGAGGATGCGGAACGGCTGCGCGAGGCGCCAGGTCGGGAAGGTGTTGGTCGAGTAGCGCTGGTGGAAGATGACGAAGTTGGACGCGAAGCGGTCGTCCAACAGGTCCGGGTAGAACGACGACAGCTGCTCGGCCAGGAACATGCCCTTGTAGATGATCGAGCGGCAGGACAGCGAGCAGATATAGAAATCCTGGATCGACTCCAGCTCGGCCGCCTTCTCGATGCGCCGGCGGATGATGTAGAGGTCGATCTCGAACTGCGAGTCGGGCACGCCGCGCGAGTTGGCGATCATCACCTGCTCGATCTCGGGACGCGTGGCGTTGGCCTTCTCGCCGACGATCTCCGGGTGCACCGGCACCTGGCGCCAGCCGTAGATGCGGTAGCCGAAATTCAGGATCTCGCGCTCGACAAGCACACGGCAGCGCTCCTGCGCGCCGAAGTCGGTGCGCGGCAGGAACACCATGCCGACGGCGAGCGTCTCCTTGCCCGGCTCGTGGCCGGTGCGCGCGACGTGCTCGCGGAAGAAATCCTGCGGGATCTGCAGGTGGATGCCGGCGCCGTCGCCGGTCTTGCCGTCGGCGTCGACGGCGCCGCGGTGCCACACCGCCTTCAGCGCCTCGATGCCGGCGACCACCACGTCGCGGCGCGGTGTGCCGTCGATCGAAGCGACGAGGCCGACGCCGCAGGCGTCGTGCTCCTCGGCCGGGTCATAGAGGCCCTGGCGCGAGAGCCTGTCGGCGTTGCGCTTCCAGGCGGCGACGAAGTCGTCACCTTGGGCTGCGGGGCCGAGGGGTCGCTGTTCCGTCATGATCTCTCTCCTCCCCTCGGACCTACTCGGCGGCCACGGCGGGCGCGTCGGCCCGGGCCTGGATGTAGCTGTGGATCTGCTCGGCGGCGTCGCGGCCGTCGCGGATTGCCCAGACCACCAGCGAGGCGCCGCGCACGATGTCGCCGGCGGCGAACACGCCGTCCAGCGAGGTCATCTTGGTCTTGAAGTCGGCCAGCACGGTGCCCCAGCGGGTGACCTCCAGCCCTTCGGTGTCGAAGAGGCGCGGCAGGTCCTCCGGGTCGAAGCCGAGGGCCTTGATGACCATGTCGGCCTCCAGGGTGAAGTGCGAGTCCTCGATGATCTGAGGCGTCTGCCGGCCGGTGGCGTCGGGCATGCCGAGGTGGACGCGCTGGGCGCGCACCGCCTGCACCGTGCCGTCGCCGAGGAAGGCTTCGGGCGCGGAGAGCCAGACGAACTCGACGCCCTCCTCCTCGGCATTGGCCACCTCGCGCTGCGAGCCCGGCATGTTCTTGCGGTCGCGGCGATAGAGGCAGCGCACCGCCTTGGCGCCCTGGCGCACCGCCGTGCGCACGCAGTCCATCGCGGTGTCGCCACCGCCGATCACCACCACCGCCTTGCCGTCGGCGTTCAGGGTTCCGTCGTCGAATTCTGGCACCGAATCACCGAGGCCCTTGCGGTTGGAGGCGGTGAGGAAGTCCATCGCCGGGAAGATGTTGCCGAGGCCGCAGCCCGGCACCTTGATGTCGCGCGCCTTGTAGACGCCGGTGGCGATCAGCACCGCGTCGTGGCGCTGGCGCAGGGCGGCGAAGCTCTCGGCGCTGCCGACGTCGCAGTTCAGGTGAAAGACGACGCCGCCGCGCTCCAGCAGGTCGGCGCGCCGCGTGACCACTTCCTTCTCCAGCTTGAAGTTCGGGATACCGTAGATCATCAGGCCGCCGACGCGGTCGTAGCGGTCGTAGACGTGCACCTGGTAGCCCTTGCGACGCAGCTGCTCGGCCGCCGCGAGGCCGCCCGGACCGGCGCCGATGATGCCGACCGACTGCGCGCGCTCGCGCACCGGCTTCACCGGCTGAACCCAGCCCTCCTGCCAGGCGGTGTCGGTGATGTACTTCTCCACCGAGCCGATCGTGACGGTGCCGTGGCCGGCCTGCTCGATGACGCAGTTGCCCTCGCAGAGGCGGTCCTGCGGGCAGATGCGTCCGCAGATCTCCGGGAAGTTGTTGGTCGCCTGGGAGACCTCGTAGGCCTCGCGCAGCCGTCCCTCCGCGGTCAGCATGAGCCAGTCGGGAATGTTGTTGTGCACCGGGCAGTGCACCTGGCAGAACGGCACGCCGCACTGCGAGCAGCGGCTGGCCTGCTGGGCCGCCGCGTCGGGCGCGTACTCGTCGTAGATCTCGCCGAAGTCGCGCCGGCGCAGCTCGGCGCTGCGCTTGTCGGGCATCGCCCGGTCGAGCTTCACGAACTTCAGCATGCGGCTGGCCATAGGCTTCTTCCCCAACTCTCGTACGATCCTGCACCGTCCCTTCGGCCGGCGCGGGCCGGGGCGGCTGTTTCTTCCTCCGCTTCCGCGGACGCGCGGCTGTGAGCGCCTCCGCTCCCCGGCGGGCCACCGTCTATAGACGAAAAAGCGGCTGAATACCAGGGAAAAGGGGGACATTGGTCAACGTTTTTGACCTAAATCTGCCGCCTCGATTCAAGAGATGAGGAGGCCATCCGAATTTACACGGCTTTTTCGACAGAGTTAGTCCCATAACGGTCCTAACTGATGGCAAGGAGCAAGTGGCCGGGTTCGCATTTGGTGCATGGAACGTTAACCAAGGAATGCTATAAGCCGCCGTCACTTGAGCCCCGCGCCGCCGGAACCCTGCCGCCTCACGGACCCGACCCCCTTGCCGCTCCTGCACATCGTGATCCTGGCCGTCGTCCAGGGCATCACCGAGTTCCTGCCGATCTCGTCGTCCGGCCACCTGATCCTCACCTGGCAAGCCTTCGACGCCCTGGGCATGGCCGGCATCGAGCAGTCGCAGACGGACCGCCTGGTGCTCGACATCGCCGCCCATGTCGGCACCCTCGGTGCCGTCTGCCTCTACGCCTGGCGCGAGGTCGCGCAGATGGCCGGCGGCGTGGCCCGCCTGGCGGTCGGCCGCTGGACCCCCGGCGCGCGGCTCGCGGCCCTGCTGGTGGTGGGCACGCTGCCCCTCATCGTCGCCGGCTGGCTCCTCATGGATGCGGTCACCGGCTACCTGCGCGACGCCGCCGTGATCGCCTGGGCCACCATCATCTTCGGCATCGTTCTCTATATCGCCGACCGCAGCACCCTGACCCTCCGGCGGATCGAACACATGACGTTCGCGGCCGCCATCGTCATCGGCCTGTCGCAGATCCTGGCCCTGATTCCGGGCACCAGCCGCTCCGGCATTACCATGACCGCCGGCCGCTTCCTCGGCTTCGAGCGCGTCGAGGCGGCGCGCTTCTCACTGCTGCTGTCGATCCCGGCGATCCTCGGTGCCGGCACCCTCGCCGGCTGCGAGCTCTACAGCAGCGGCAACGCGACGCTCGGCTACACGGCGGTGGTCGCCGCCGGGCTGTCCTTCGCCGCCGCCCTCGTCGCCATCGTGCTGATGATGGGGTGGCTGAGGCGGGCTTCCTTCACGCCCTTCGTGGTTTACCGCATCCTGCTGGGAGCGGCGCTGCTGTGGTGGGTGAACAGCGGCGGCAGCCTCTGAGCCCCGGATCGCCACTGAGGTTCCGCTCCGACGCGGCCGAAGCGGCCGCTCAGGCTCTCACGCGGCCGAAGCGGCCGCCGGGCCGGTAACGGTCCAGATAGCCGGGGATGATCGCCTCCGGCGCCGTCGGCTCGATGCCGAGGTCCTTCAGGGTGAGAGCGTCCGCCGCGACCACGTTGTCGGAGCGCAGCAGGGTCACCTGATCGCGGGTCAGCAGCGGCTGCGGCAGCAGCTCCAGGAAGGTCGCCTTCAGCCGGGCGAGACCGAACGGAACGTTCACCAGGGCGCGCTTGCGCCCGATGGTGTCGAGCAGCAGCTCCATCAACTCCCGGAAGGTGTAGGTCTTGGGGCCGCCCAGCTCATAGACCCTGCCACTGCAGGCGGGGTCGGTGAGCACCCGCGTCACCGCGCGCGCCACGTCGCCAACGTAGACCGGCTGGAAGCGGGTCCGCCCGCCGCCGATCAGCGGCAGCGCCGGCGACAGGCGCGCCATGGCGGCGAAGCGGTTGAAGAAATCGTCCTCCGGCCCGAACACCACGGAGGGGCGCAGGATGACCGCGTCGGGGAAGGCCTCGCGCACCGCCGCCTCGCCGGCGGCCTTGCTGCGCGCGTAGGCGGAGGCCGAGTCTTCCGCGGCGCCGATCGCCGAGACATGGACCAGGGAGCGGACGCCGTTTTCCGCCGCGGCGGCCGCGACCGTGCCGGCGCCCTCGGCCTGCACCGCCTGGAAGCGCTGGCGGCCGCCCTCGAAGAGGATGCCCACCAGGTTGATCGCCGCATCGGCGCCCGACAGGGCGGCCGACACCGCCTCGCGGTCCTGCAGCGGTACGTAGAGCGGCGTGATCTGGCCGATGTCGCCCAGCGGCTTCAGGAACTTGGCGCGGGCCGGGTGACGCACGGCGACGCGGATCGTCCAGCCGTCGCGGGCCAGGCGCTGAACCACGTAGCGCCCAAGGAACCCGGAGCCGCCGAAGACCGTAACGATGCCGACCATGCCGTAAGACCTCTCACCTGCCCTGCCGGGCCGTCCGGCCGCGGACCCTGCCCGATACGGCATGCCCGGCAGGCGCGGCGGCCCTTTGTGAACTGGCCGAGTTATACAAAGGCCGGGATGAAGTTGACAGCCTCAATTGACCGCCTATTTTGGGCTGCCGGCCGCCGCAGGCGGCCGGTTTTCTCGATCTGCGCGACCGGAATCCCCGCTTGGCCACTCCCGACATCCACCTGCACCGCGGCGATCTGCCGGCCGGCCTGCAGCTGGGCGGCGCCGTCGCCGTCGACAGCGAGACCATGGGCCTGGACCTCGCGCGCGACCGGCTCTGCCTCCTGCAGCTCTCGGCCGGCGACGGCGTCTGCCACCTGGTGCAGTTCGCCCAGGGCAGCTACGAGGCGCCCAACCTCAAGGCCCTGCTGGGCGACCCGGCGGTGACCAAGATCTTTCACTTCGCCCGCTTCGACCTCGCCGCGATCCGGCGCTACCTCGGCATCGACTGCGGACCGGTCTACTGCACCAAGATCGCCTCCAAGCTGGTGAGGACCTACACCGACCGGCACGGGTTGAAGGACCTCTGCCGCGAATTGCTGGGCGTGGAGCTCTCCAAGCAGCAGCAGTCGTCGGACTGGGGCGCGGCGGAGTTGAGCCAGGAACAGCTGGCCTATGCGGCCTCCGACGTCTTGTATCTGCACGACCTGCGCGCCAAGTTGGATGTCATGCTGGCGCGCGAGGGCCGCCAGGGGCTGGCGCGGGCCTGCTTCGACTTCCTGCCGGCGCGCGCCGCGCTGGACATCGCCGGTTGGCCGGAAGTCGACATCTTCGCCCACTAGCCCCGAGTTGCAGGGCCGTTGCCCGACCGCGGGCTTGATCCGGCGCCGGGCAGGATCGTAAAAGGGGAGCGATGCCGCCTGCGGGTGGAACGACTCTTGCTTAAGGCTTTCAAGGCGCGGGGGCGCCTGTGCTAAGCTGCAGCAGAAATTTGTGGCGGCGCGGCATCGGTTGGGGGATGTCGCGGCCTGCGGCCGCGTAGCGGAATCCGGGGCGACCGGCGCAGCCGGCGGCCGGGATTCCGGCCTCTCTCCCTCGACAGATCCCAGGAGCGCCGGGCTGCGGAGTCCGGCACCGGGGCCAGGAGCGGCAGGACGCCGGGATTCGAGACGGACGCAGTTGGACGAGGCATGAAGGCACAGTTGGAAGCGGGCAAGACAGGCATCGCAGGCGGCCAGCCGGCCGCCGATCTGGAGGTCGCGCGGCGCGTGCTCGACGTCGAGGCGCGGGCCATCTCCACCCTTGCCGGCCTGCTGGACGGCGGCTTCGTCGAAGCAGTGAGCCGCCTCGCCCGTGTCGAGGGGCGGGTCGTCGTCACCGGCATGGGCAAGAGCGGCCACGTCGCCCGCAAGATCGCCGCCACCCTCGCCTCGACCGGGACGCCGGCGCTCTTCGTGCATCCCGGAGAGGCGAGCCACGGCGATCTCGGCATGATCACCGCCAGGGACGGGGTGATCGCGCTGTCCAACTCCGGCAACACGCTGGAGCTCAGCGATATCATCACCTACGCCAAGCGCTTCGCCATCCCGCTGGTGGCGATGACGGCGCGCGCGGACTCGGCGCTGGCCGAAGCGGCCGACGTGGCGCTGATCCTGCCCGGCACCGCCCAGGGTGCGCCGGAAGCCTGCCCGATGGGCCTCGCGCCGACCACCTCCACCACTCTCATGCTGGCGCTGGGCGACGCGCTGGCGGTCGCCCTGCTGGAGCGCAAGGGCTTCTCGTCCAGCGACTTCAAGCTGCTGCACCCGGGCGGCGCGCTCGGCAAGCGCCTGCTGCGGGTCGCCGACCTGATGCACGGCGGCGAGGCCCTGCCGCTCTGCCGGCCGGACACCGTGATGTCGGAAGCGATCCTGATCATGACCGCCGGCCACTTCGGCTGCGTCGGCATCGTCGACGAGGCCCAGCGGCTGGTCGGCATCATCACCGACGGCGACCTGCGGCGCCACATGGACCAGGACCTGATGGCGCGCCGGGCGGGCGAGATCATGACGCCCAAGCCGCGCACGATCCGCGCCTCCGCCCTGGCGGCCGAGGCGGTCGCCTTCATGAACACCAGCACGCCGCCCTTCCTCTGCGTGTTCGTCGTCGACGAGGCCGGACCGGCCGACCGTCCCGTCGGCATCCTGCACATGCACGACTGCCTGCGCGCCGGCGTGCTGTGAGAAGGCGGCGCGAGCGGATGGCCGAAACAGCAGCCCAGCAGACGATCCGGCGGCAGACGCCCGAGGCGGCGAGCCACACCCCCGGCCCCGACGGACTGCGCGCGCCGCCGCCGCGGCTGTCCGGACGCAACGGCTACAGCCTCTTCGTCAGCTCGATGAAGGTGCTGCTGCCGGCGCTCGCCGCCGGCCTGGTGCTGCTGGTCATCGCCTGGCCGCAGATCATGCCCGACATCAGCCGCTCCGGCATCGACTTCGCCAAGATCGCGCGCGACCAGGCGAAAACGCTGAACATGCTGAACGCGCGCTACAGCGGGGTCGACGAGAACAACCAGCCGTTCAACCTTGCCGCCGACCTGGCGACGCAGGCGCCGGACAACGAGAATCTGGTCGAGCTGCAGCACCCCAAGGCGGACATCCGCACCACCGAGGGCGACATGGTCGGACTCACCGCGCGCCTCGGCCACTATTATCGTGAGGAAGAGACGCTCGACCTCGCTGGCAAGGTGCACCTGACTCACGGGAAAGGCTTCGACATCGTCACCGATACGGCGACGATCAATTTCAAGGAAGGCTCGGCGACCGGCGACTCGGCGGTGAGCGGCCACGGCCCTTCCGGGGAACTGCAGTCGGAAGGCTTCCGCCTGCGCGAGCGCGGCCAGGTCATCGTGTTCACCGGCAAGAGCCGCCTGCTCGTGTACCCCGAGAACAAGGAAGCACCAGACCCGGCCGCTGCACCGGCCGAGTCAGGCCAGGAAGAGCCCGCCCAGAAAGAGCCTGTCCAGGAGTTGCTGCAATGAGCCGGCGCCCCAGCCTCGCCGCCGCGCTGGCCCTGCTGCTCGTGGCGCTGTCTGCGGCCGGCGCCGCCGCCCAGTCGGTCGATCGTCTGCGCGAGAGCGACCAGCCGCTGGAGATCAACGCCGAGGACGGCATCGAGTGGAACCGCAACGACAAGACCTACGTCGCCCGCGGCAACGCGCGCGCGGCGAGCGGCGACGTCGAGGTGCTGGCCGACGTGCTGACCGCGTACTACCGCGAGCCGGCGGAGGGCCAGCAGGGCGACACGGAGATCTACCTGCTGGAGGCGACCGGCAACGTGCGCATCAATGCTCCTGAAGGCACGGTCTACGGCGACAAGGGCCAGTACAAGCTGGACGAGCAGGTCTTCGTGATGACCGGCGACGATCTTCGCCTGATCAGCAAGGAAGACGTGGTGACCGCGCGCGACAGCCTGGAATACTGGGAAGGTGAGCGCAAGGCAGTCGCGCGCGGCAAGGCGCACGCGACTCATGAGGACAAGCAGATCAAGGCCGACCTGCTGACCGCGAACTTCGCGGAGAACCCCCAGGGCGACCTCGAGGTCAACCGCATCGACGCGGCCGGCAACGTCGAGATCATGACCGCCAAGGAATACGCGCGCGGCCGCAAGGGCACCTATTTCGTCGACACGGAGCTGGCCACGCTGGAAGGCGAGGTGAAGATCACCCAGGGCGAGAACCAGCTCGACGGCGACTACGCCGAAGTCAACATGGCGACCGGCATCAGCCGTCTGCTGGGCGCGCCGCCGGGCAGCAGCGAGCAGCCCAGGCAGGTGAAGGCCCTGGTACTGCCGCGCGCGACGAAGGACAAGCCCGCCGGAGACGCGCCCGCCGACAGCGACACACCGGCCGCGAAGACGCCGACGGGCGGTGGCGACAACCAGGGCACGCCGGCGGGCAGCGGCTCGTGATCGAAGGGCCACCACAGGGATCGGGAACGGAACCGGTGACGGACAAGCGCAAGACGACGAACGGAAGTGGCACAGCAGGCACGGGCAACCCGCGAGCGGCCGCGGCCGAGGGACCGCGCCTGGTCGCCGACAACCCCGGCCTCAGCGTCGTCAACATCGGCAAGAGCTTCAAGAAGCGGCCGGTGCTGCGCGGCGTCACGCTGGCGCTGCAGCGCGGCGAAGCGGTCGGGCTGCTCGGCCCCAACGGCGCCGGCAAGACGACCTGCTTCTACATCGTCACCGGACTCATCTCGCCGGACTACGGCTGGGTCACGCTGGACGGCCACGACATCACCGACATGCCGATGTACCGCCGCGCGCGCCTCGGCATCGGCTACCTGCCGCAGGAGGCGTCGATCTTCCGCGGCCTCACCGTCGAACAGAACATCCGCGGTGTGCTGGAAGTCATCGAACCGGTGCGTGAGAAGCGCGAGGTGACGCTGGAAAACCTGCTCGCCGAGTTCTCGATCACGCACCTGCGGCGCACGCCGGCGGTGGCGCTGTCGGGCGGCGAGCGGCGACGCGTCGAGATCGCCCGCGCGCTCGCCTCGCACCCCAGCTTCATCCTGCTCGACGAGCCGCTGGCCGGCATCGACCCCATCGCGGTCGGCGATATCCGCGACCTCGTCTCCCATCTGAAAGACCGCGGCATCGGTGTGCTGATCACCGACCACAACGTCCGCGAAACCCTGGAGATCGTCGACCGCGCCTACATCATCCACGACGGGGTCGTGCTGATGGAGGGCTCGCCCGACGAGATCGTCGCCCACGAGGACGTCCGCCGCGTTTACCTGGGCGAAAGGTTTAGCCTTTAAAAAGGTTAACCGTTATGGCGGCGACACAAAGATTGGAACTGCGCCAGCGCCAATCTCTGGTCATGACGCCGCAGCTGCAGCAGGCCATCAAGCTGTTGCAGCTTTCCAACCTGGAACTTGCGGCGGAAGTTGACCGAGAGCTCGAGCAGAACCCCCTGCTCGATCGCGAAGAAGGCGCCAACGACAGCCTGCTGGAGGGCCCTTCGGCGGACCAGCGGGAGCCGTCGGCCGACTCGGGCAATGAGGGCGGCGAGACCGCCGGCGACTTCGAGAGCGGCGACCGCCAAAGCGACGACCGGGCAGCCGACGACTTCGATGGGGACAGCGCGGGCGGCGCCGACGTGCTGCAGCAGTCCACG
>Ga0207773_100364_pt1 | contig 20320 bp, 18 predicted proteins | sample TtaePargueraPR_2_FD_187281 | JGI IMG/M metagenome (GOLD analysis project Ga0207773, IMG submission 187281) | Aerobic enrichment media microbial communities from Bioluminiscent Bay, La Parguera, Puerto Rico - Tt and M1 (3) (SPAdes) | ecosystem: Environmental > Aquatic > Marine > Unclassified ...
CCCCCGCCACTCCCTTCCGGTCGCACGGCGATCCAGACACCAGTTTCAGACTCCAGGATTGGAGCGTACCCAGATGATGAGGGGGATACTGACCGGCGTCGCGCTGCTTCTCGCGGCGACTGGCCCCGGCCTGGCCCAGGACGCGTCCTTCGGCCCGGCCCTCGGCGACGACACCATGGGCGCCGCCCGCGCCACCAACACCGCCGATCCCGCACCGACCGTCACGGGCAACACCGTCGACAACGCCAGCGGCGCGACCTTCAGCAACGAGATCGGCGACGGGTCATTCGACGGCTTCGCCGGCATCGCCAACGTGGTGCAGAACAACGGCAGCGCCGCGGCGATCGAGGTCGAGACCAGCATGACACTGACCGTGGTGCCGAGCCGGCCATGACCCGCATACGGACTTTCCCGACCCGCCCGACCGACCGAGACCGGATCACGAGGCCGGCCGGCGCCTCCCTAATGCCGCGACCGGGCATTGTCGCCGCCACCGCGCTGCTCGCCATGCTCGCCTTCGCCCAGCCCGCGATGGCCCAGCAGGTCGGGGGCCCGCCGGCCAATCCGTGGGATGGCCGGGTGCTGAGCGAGGCGGAACTCGGCGGCATCCGTGGCGGCTTCGTCGGCGTGGCCGGCATCCACCACTTCGCCATCGATCTCGATACCTGGATCAATGCCGAGCACGTCTACAGCGCCACCTGGACGCCGGCGGGCGGCCTCGACGTCTTGCGCAACGTGCCGGGTGGCGACTACTCGGTCACGGTCGACACGGCCAACGGGTTGACCACGACCATCCAGAACGGCCTCGGCAACGACTTCGCGACAGGCGGGCTCGACCCCGCCGGCCTGGTGACCGTGGTGCAGAACAATCTCGACGGCGCCGCCATCCGCCACAGCTCGACGATCGAGCTGGAGCTGTCTCAGGGCGTGCTCGGTCAGGCGCGGCAGGGCCGGTTCACCGGCGTCTCAGGTCAGTTCCTGAACGGCATGTAGCAAGCCGGGCCGGCGGCGACGGCGCGCGGATCGGTCGCCAGCCCCGCCGACAATCCCGAGTTCCCGATGGCCCTCCGCCCATCCCACGCTCTCGCTCGGGCGGATGACAGGGCCCGCTCCCCGGTCCGCCGGCCGAATGCCCCCGATCGGCCCGGGCCGGGGAGCGCCCAGTCCGATCATCCGAAGCGGAGGCGTCAAGCCGCCGCTGGCGGGTTGTCGGCGGCGGAGAACAGGGCGGCATTGCCGCCGGCGGCGGTGGTGTCGATGCACAACGCCCGTTCGACCATGTACCGGCGCGGATCGATGAGGTCGCTGACCAGCGGCAGGATCACGCCGTCGCGCGCGGCCAGCGCCTGTCGATAGGGGCGCAGTTCCGTCGCCGGGCCGGCCAGCGCGAGGCCGGCGATCCCCTCCGCCTCGGCGATCCGCCCGGCCTCGGGCAGGCTGTCGAGACCCCGGACCGGGGCGCCGGCCTGGGCCAGGGCCGAGACCAGGATGTCCGCACCCGGACCGATGGCGACCACGCCGTTGCCCAGCATCAGCGCCTGTACCGCCTGCACGAAGAGGCTGGTGTCGCGCGCCTCCGCCACCAGGCTGCCGGCGCACACGAAGATCCCGCGCGGGTGCAGGGTCAGCCGGTTGCTCTCGCCGGTCGGGCCGGGCAGTTCGACGGGCTGCAGGCCGATGTCGAGCGCCTCCGCCAGCGCCTCCCGGGCCAGCGCCGCGCGCTCTGGATGTTCAGCCTCGACCGCCGCGATGGCGGCCAAGAGCGCGCTCTCCCGGTCGCTGCGCCGGGCCCAGCCCTGCCAGTCCAGGGTCGCGATCGCCCGGCCGATCGCCTCGCGTCGCAGCGGCGTGACGGCACCGGTCGAGCCGTCCGCCGCCGGCACGGGCGGCTGCGGCGGCCGGCGAAAGCGCGGCAGGTAGTGCGGCCCGCCCGCCTTCGGACCGGTGCCCGACAGCCCCTCGCCGCCGAAGGGCTGGGAGCCGACGACGGCGCCGATCTGGTTGCGGTTGACGTAGACATTGCCGATCCGCGCGCGCTCGACCACGTCCTGCACCCGCTGGTCGACGCGGGTGTGCAGGCCCATGGTCAGGCCATAGCCCTTGGCGTTGATGTCGGCGACCACCCGGTTCAGGTCCGCCGCCTCGAAGGTCGCCAGGTGCAGGACGGGTCCGAAGACCTCGCGCTCGAGATCGCCGATGCCGCCCGCCTTCAGCACCGTCGGCGGCAGGAAGCAGCCCTCGCCCTTCGGCGGTTGCAGGCGGTGGACGAGACGACCCTCGCCGATCGCTCGGTGGCAGTAGTCCTCGATCTCGCGATGCGCCGCGCCGTCGATCAGGGGGCCGACATCGGTCTTCAGGTCCCACGGATCGCCCAGCGTCAGCGCGTCCATGGCGCCGGTGAGCATTTCCGTCATGCGTTCCGCCACGTCCTCCTGGACGTAGAGGATGCGCAAGGCCGAACAGCGCTGCCCCGCGCTCTGGAAGGCGGAGGCCAGGATGTCGCGCACCGCCTGCTCCGGCAGGGCGGTGGAGTCGACGAGCATGGCGTTGAGGCCGCCGGTCTCGGCGATCAGCGCCGCGTCGGGGGCGACGGCGTCGGCCATCGCCCGGTTGATCGCCTGCGCGGTCTCGACCGAACCGGTGAAGCAGACGCCGTCGATGCGGGGATCGGAGGTCAGCGCCGCGCCGACGGTGGCGCCGTCGCCCGGCAGGCACTGCAGCACGTCCGGTGGAATGCCGGCCTCGTGCATCAGGGCGATCGCGCGGCCGGCCATCAGCATGGTCTGCTCCGCCGGCTTGGCGACGACCGCGTTGCCGGTCACCAGGGCCGCGGCGATCTGGCCGGTGAAGATGGCCAGCGGGAAGTTCCACGGGCTGATGCACACGAAGACGCCACGCGGCTCGCCCGGCTCCTCGCGGTCGTGACGGCGGGCCTCGCGGGCGTAGTAGCGGCAGAAGTCGACCGCCTCGCGCACTTCCGCCACGCCGTCCAGCAGGGTCTTGCCGGCCTCGCGCGCGGCGATCGCCATCAGTTCCGGCGCGTGCGCCTCGTAGAGATCGGCGACCCGCTCGACGAGGTCGGCGCGCTCCGCGACCGGCCACCCGGCCCAGCCAGGGGCGGCGGCACGTGCGGTTTCCAGCGCCGCGTCGACATCGGCCGCCGTCGCCGTCGCCACCGTGCCGACGATGTCGTCCGGGCGGGCCGGGTTGCGCACGGTCACGCTGTCGCCGGCCGGTCGGCACCCGGGCGACTGCACGGCGAAGGACCAGCGATGCGACCGGAACGGGGCGCGCGCCGCCTCCAGAGCCTTCAGCGTCAGCGGGTCGGTCAGGTCCCAGCCGGCGGCTGCCTTGCGCCCGGGGCCGAAGATGGTGGCCGGCTCCAGGATGGCGGGATTGGGAATGGCGTTGCCGAGGCGCTGCACGGCATCGAAGGGGTCGGCGGCGATGGTCTCCGGCGCCACGCTCTCGTCGACGATCTGGTGCACGAAGGAGGAGTTGGCGCCGTTCTCCAGCAGCCGCCGCACGAGATAGGCGAGAAGGTCTCGGTGGGCGCCGACGGGAGCGTAGATGCGGCAGCGCAGGCCGCCCCGCCGGCGCACCGTCTCGTAGAGCGCCTCGCCCATGCCGTGCAGGCGCTGGAACTCGTAGTCGTCGCGATCAGCGCCGGCCAGTTCCCGTATGGCGGCCACGGTATGGGCGTTGTGGGTGGCGAATTGCGGGTAGACGCGGTCGGTCATGCCAAGCAGCTGGCGCGCGCAGGCGAGGTAGGAGACATCGGTCGCCACCTTGCGGGTGAAGACCGGAAAGCCCTCGAGTCCCATCACCTGGGCACGCTTGATCTCGCTGTCCCAGTAGGCGCCCTTGACCAGGCGCACCATGATGCGCCGGTCGTGGGTCCGGGCCAGGTGGTAGAGCCAGTCGAGCACGTGGGTCGCGCGCTTGCCATAGGCCTGCACGACGATGCCGAAGCCGTCCCAGCCTGCCAGCGCTGGGTCGGCCAGCAGCTTCTCGATGACGTCGAGCGAGAGGTCGAGGCGGTCGGCCTCCTCGGCATCGATGTTGAAGCCCATGCGGGCGCTCTTGGCCAGCAGGGCCAGCGACTGCGCGCGCGAGGCCAGCGTCGAGAGCACCTCGTCGCGATGGCCCTGCTCGTAGCGCGGATGCAGCGCGGACAGCTTCACCGAGATGCCCGGATTGGCCCGGATGTCGCGGCTCTTCGCCCGCGTGGCCAGGGCCGAGATCGCGTCCGAATAGGCGATGTGATAGCGCTGCGCGTCATCCTCGGTGCGCGCCGCCTCGCCCAGCATGTCGTAGGAATAGGTGTAGCCCTTGGCCTCCATGCGCGCGGCGCGTTCCGTCGCCTCCTCGATGGTGCGGCCGAGCACGAACTGCGCGCCCATCTGGCGCATCGCCTGGGCGACGGCCGTGCGCACCACCGGCTCGCCCAGCCGCCGCACCATGCCGCGCAGGGTGCGGGCGAGGCCGGCCTCGTCGCTGTCGGACAGGACCCGGCCGGTCAGCATCAAGGCCCAGGTGGAGGCGTTGACAAGCGAGGAAGCCGCGCGCCCCAGATGCCGGCCCCAGTCGGCCGGGGCGATCTTGTCCTGGATCAGCGCGTTGATGGTGAGGGGGTCGGGCACGCGCAACAGCGCCTCGGCCAGGCACATCAGCGCGATGCCTTCCTTGGTGGAGAGGCCGTACTCGGCGAGGAACCGCTCCATCAGCCCGGGGTCACTGCTGGAGCGGACCTCGCGGATGAACGCGGCGGCCGCCTCGCTGATCGCCGCGCGCGTCTCGGCCGGTGGTGCGGATTCCATCAGCCGGGCGACCGCCGCCGCCTCGTCGCCATAGGTCGCCTCGCGTATGGCCGCGCGGATGGCGGCGAGATCTCTCCCGGACTCGGGCGGCGGCGGGTCGTCGGACATGGAACTGCGATCATCCGGAAGGTGGCGACACCGCCATCCTAACCCGAAGCCGCCGATCCGATCAGCCTGATTTCGCGAGTATGGCGGTCGATCAGACCAATGTTGTCGCAATCAGTAGGTGTTTCGTCTAGATTTGCGCCCGATGACCGAGGAAATCGACCGCATCGACCGGCGCATCCTGGCCGAGCTGCGCCGCGACGCCCGCATCACCATGACCGCGCTGGCGGAAAAGGTCGGCCTGACCAAGACGCCGGCCCAGGCGCGGGTGAAGCGGCTGGAGCGTCTCGGCGTCATCCGCGGCTATACCGCCCGGGTCGACCACACCAAACTCGGCGCCGGCCACATCGCCTTCGTCCAGGTCTCGCTCGACGACACCCGGGCGGCGGCCCTCGACGCCTTCAACGCGGCGGTCGCCCGGTTGCCGGAGGTCGAGCAGGCGCACATGATCGCCGGCAACTTCGACTACCTCCTCAAGGTCCGCACCGCCGACATCGCCGCCTACCGCCGCGTCCTCGGGGAAGCCCTCTCCGCCCTGCCGCACGTCTCCCACACCTCGACCTTCGTGGTCATGGAGGCGGTGAAGGAAGGGTAGCCCCTCCGGCACCCCCGTGGCATGCTGCCGGCTCTCAAGCGGATGCATCCAGACGACCTGACGGGAGACGGCGAGCGATGAAATCACGGGCGGCGGTGGCGTTCGAAGCGGGGAAGCCTCTGGAGATCGTCGAGGTCGATCTGGAGGGGCCGCGCGAGGGCGAGGTGCTGGTCGAGATCAAGGCGACGGGCATCTGCCACACCGACGAGTTCACCCTGTCGGGCGCCGACCCGGAGGGCCTGTTCCCGGCCATTCTCGGCCATGAGGGGGCCGGCATCGTGCGCGAGGTCGGAACCGGCGTGAAAAGCCTGAAGCCAGGGGACCACGTCATCCCGCTCTACACGCCCGAATGCCGGGAGTGCGAGTACTGCCTCAACCCGAAGACCAATCTCTGCCAGGCGATCCGCACGACCCAGGGGAAGGGGGTGATGCCGGACGGCTCCTCGCGCTTCTCCTACAAAGGCGAGAAGGTGCTGCACTACATGGGCACCTCGACCTTCTCGAATTTCACCGTGCTGCCGGAGATCGCGCTGGCGAAGATCCGCGCCGACGCGCCCTTCGACAAGGTCTGCTACATCGGCTGCGGGGTGACCACGGGCATCGGTGCCGTGATCAATACCGCCAAGGTGGAGCCGGGCTCGAACTGCGTGGTCTTCGGGCTCGGCGGCATCGGCCTCAACGTGATCCAGGGCCTGCGCCTGGTGGGCGCCAACATGATCGTCGGCGTCGACCTCAACGACGACAAGAAGGAATGGGGCGAGCGCTTCGGCATGACCCATTTCGTCAATCCGAAGAAGGTCGAGGGCGACCTGGTCGGCCACCTGGTGGAGCTGACCGGCGGCGGGGCGGACTACTCCTTCGAGTGCATCGGCAATGTCAACGTCATGCGCCAGGCGCTGGAATGCGCCCACAAGGGCTGGGGCGAGTCGATCATCATCGGCGTCGCCGGCTCGGGCCAGGAGATCTCCACCCGGCCGTTCCAGCTGGTCACCGGCCGCTCCTGGCGCGGCACCGCCTTCGGCGGCGCGCGCGGCCGCACCGACGTGCCCCGGATCGTCGACTGGTACATGGACGGCAAGATCGACATCGACCCGATGATCACCCACACCCTGGCCCTCGACGACATCAACAAGGGCTTCGATCTGATGCACGAGGGCAAGTCGATCCGCTCGGTCGTGCTCTACGACTAGGCCGGTGGCGGCGGACGAGATCCGGGACCCTGCGGTCGCCGCGGCCTTCGCGGCGTTCCATCGGCCGCTGGCCGGCCAGTTGCGCGCGGTGCGCCGACTGATCCTCGACACCGCCGCCACGACCGACGGCGTCGGTCGGCTGGTCGAGACGGTGAAATGGGGCCAGCCCGCCTATCTGACAGTCGGCCCGAAATCCGGCAGCACGATACGGCTGGGCGAGGCGCCGGGCCTGCCGGGGCGGGGCGCGCTGTTCGTGCACTGCCAGACCAGCCTGGTGGAGACCCTCCGACGGCATTATCCGGACGGCTTCACCTACCTGGGCAGCCGCGCGGTGGTGCTGCCGGCCGAGGCGCCGCTGCCCGCGGCCGAACTCGCGCACATGATCGCACTGGCGCTCACCTACCACCGCTGGAAGGACCGGCTGGCGGCTTGAGGGGGTGGATTGAGGGGGGCGATGCCGGCGAGGCCGGGCGTGTTCTTCAACGCTGCTTTTCAGCTCACATCCGCGCCACCGATACCGTGTAGCCGTCCGGATCGCGCAGGGAAAACTCGCGCCATTGGGCGCGCGGATTGTCGTGCGGCTCGGCGACGATCTCGGCATCAAGCTCATGGGCACGACGGTGGATCGCTTCCAGGTCGTCGGTCAGGAACCAGATGATGACGCCATCGCCGAGCGGTGTCGCGCGGTCGGCCGGCAGGCGGGCACCGTGCTCTCCATCCTGCCACTGGTGCAGCATCAGCAGGACCTCGCCATCCTTCATGACGCGGTTGAACTCCTCGCCGTCATGATCGGTCTCGGCGTCGAGCAGACGGCAGTACCACGCCGCGGCCCCGGGCACGCTGCGGGTGACGATCATGATCTGGGTTTGCATGGCGTGTCCTTCATCCTCCGGTGCGGTGTCGAAGCCGGGGCGATCGCTCCGGGCTGGCAGCACGGTTGCCCCACAGGCGCCGCGGACGGCAAAGTGCCCTTCACCCCAATCCTCGACCGCGTCGACGACGATGCATTCCCTCCCATTGTGCAGGCCAGGGCCCGATCATGACACTCGAAACCATATCCCGGTGGCGTTCGTTCGACGGAACCCAGGGCGTCTACCGGTACGACAGCGCCGCCACCGGCACGCCGATGGACGTCGCGGTCTACGTGCCGCCGCAGGCCGAGTCCGGGCCGCTGCCTGTGGTCACCTTCCTTTCCGGCCTCACCTGCACCTGGGAGAACGCCACCACCAAGGCCGGCTTTCAGCGTGCGGCGGCGGAACGCGGGCTGATCGTGGTGGCGCCGGACACCTCGCCGCGCGGCGAGGGCGTGGCGGACGACGCGGCCTACGATCTCGGCCAGGGCGCCGGCTTCTATGTCGACGCGACCGAGGAACCCTGGGCGCCGCATTTCCGCATGTGGACCTATGTGACGGAGGAACTGCCGGCGCTGATCGCCGCGAACTTCCCGGCCGATCCGGGTCGGCAGGGGATCATGGGCCATTCCATGGGCGGGCATGGGGCGCTGACCGTGGCGCTGAGCCATCCGGACCGCTATCGCTCGGTCAGCGCCTTCGCGCCGATCGTCGCCCCGTCGCAGGTGCCGTGGGGTCGCAAGGCGCTTGCCGCCTATCTCGGTGCGGATGAAGCGGCCTGGGCGGTGCACGACGCCACCCGGCTGGTTCGCGACCGGGGCTGGCCCCGCGACATCCTGATCGACCAGGGCGAGGCGGACGGCTTCCTCGCCGAACAGCTGCGCCCCGACCTGTTCGCCGACGCCTGCCGGAAGGCCGGCGTCGACCTGACCTCGCGCCTGCAACCGGGCTACGACCACTCCTACTACTTCATCGCCAGCTTCATGCCCGACCACATGATCTGGCACGCCCGCCGCCTGGCGGGGTGAGGAGGCGGAGAGGTGCGCTGCGGGCCCGGGATCCCCTGACGGTCCTCGCCCGCTACCGTCGGATCTGTCCCGGGGGTCACAGGACTGCCATGACACGAGCGGTCTTGCGTGGCGCCGGTGAGGGGCGCAGGCTTGCCGGCACAGGTTGAACGTCCCGGATCAACAGGGACGACGGCGGCCGACGGCCAGGTCCGGCAGCGGATCACGGCGGCGAACTCTCCTCTTCATCCGAGCTCTGTCAGGCCGGCAACCGGCCGATCGGGGCCTATTCCTGGCCAGTCCCGTTCGGGAGCGCCTGCCTGATCGTGTCCATTCAGACCGCCCTCGACCGATCGCCCTCCGTGCCGGTGGTCATCGCCGGCTGCTTTCTGCTGAGCTTCCTGTCGAGCTTCGGGCAGACCTTCTTCATCTCGCTGTTCGGGCCCGACGTCCGTGCGGTGCTGGGGCTGAGCGATGGCGGGTTCGGCATCGTCTATTCGGTGGCGACACTGCTCTCGGCCGCCACCATGGTCTGGGCCGGCGGGCTGATCGACGCCATGTCGGCGCGACGCTTCGTGGTCCTTTCGCTGACCGGCCTGGCCCTGGTGGCGGCCGGGTTCGCGCTTATGCATCACGTGGTCCTGCTGTTCGCCGTGCTGTTCGGCCTGCGGCTGACCGGCCAGGGCATGCTGAGCCATGCCGGCATCACCGTGGCGGCGCGCGCCAGCGGTTCCCGGCAGGGACGGGGGCTGGCCTTCGCCTCGGCCGGGCATCCGGCGGGCGAGGCGGTCTTCCCGCTGCTGACCGTGGCGGCGATCGCCTGGATCGGCTGGCGGGAGACCTGGGGCGTCGTCGCCTTGGCCTGCCTCGCCGCCATGGCGCTGGTGCCGCTGATGCTGCCACGCGGCGCGCCGTCGCCCGCTTCCGATGCGGCGCCTGGCCAGGGCGAGGGGCGCAGCGGCATCCGCCGCCAGGTGCTGGGCGAGACGCGCTTCTGGTGGGCCTTTCTGGGCTTCCTCGCCTCGCCCTTCGTGGGCACCGGGCTGATCTTCCACCAGGCCTCGATCGCGGAGGCCAAGGGCTGGTCGCTGGAACTCATCGCCGGCAGTTTCACCTTCTACGCCGTCGGCTCGGTGGTCGCGGCCTTCACCATGGGCTGGCTGATCGACCGGCTGGGCATCCGCCGCCTGTTCGGCTGGCATCTGCTGCCGATGGCGGTCGGCACCCTGGTGCTGGCGCTGACCGACCATCCGCTGGCGGCACCCGTCTACATGGTCACGCTCGGCCTCAGCGCCGGGTCGAGCGGTATCGCGGCGACCGGCCTGCTGGCCGCCTTCTACGGGCTCGGCAATCTCGGCACGGTCAGGGCGCTGGCCGTCTCCATCATGATCTTCTCCACCGCCCTGTCGCCGGGCCTGTTCGGCGTCATGGCCGATCTCGGCACCGGGTGGGGGGCGGTCGCCCTCATCTCCACCGTGCTGACCCTGGCGGCAATCGTCACGGCGCGACGCGCGGTCGCAGCCCGCGAGGATCGATCGGCGGTATAGGAAGGGCGGTTCCGCGTCGGAAACCTTCTCCAGGGTGACGCCCATGTCCCAGCTTGCCGGCCCCGTCGATATCGCCCGGGTTCAGCGCGTCCGGAAGACCCTGCTGCGCCTCGCGGCCCTGCTGCTCGGCGCGTTCGTGTTGATCTCCAGTTCCCGATGGACTTCGCACTCGCAGGCGCACGAAGTGATCGAGCAGATCGGCATCGGGCTGATCGTGGTGGCGATCCTCGGTCGTTGCTGGTCGATCCTGTACATGGGCGACGGCAAGAGCCGGCGGGTGGTTTGCCACGGTCCCTACTCGGTGTGCCGCAATCCGCTCTATCTGTTCGCCTTCTTTGGCGCCGTGGGAATAGGTTTTCAGCTCGGCGGGGTGAGCTATGGCGCCATCGTGGCGGGCGTCTTCGTCCTCGTGTTCCTGCCCGTGACGCTGCGCGAGGAGCGACACCTCGAAAACCTGTTTGGCGAGGAGTATCGTCGCTACAAGGCCCGCGTGCCCCGGTTCATCCCCAAGCCGGGCCTGTGGCGGGACGCCGCGCAGGTGACCGTGAGCCCTCGGGCCCTGATCAGCACCTTCCTCGACACCTGCCTGTTCCTCCTCGCCATCCCGGCGATGGAATTCATCGAGTACCTGCACGACGATGTCGGCCTGCCGAGCCTGATGCTGCTTCCCTGAGCGGGGCCGGCCGGCACGTGTTCCGGCACCTTTCCGCAATCCGCAAGGAGCAGTTTGATGACCAGACGGTTCGTGCTGACCGGCGCGCCTGGCAGCGGCAAGTCGAGCGTGCTGGCGGCCCTGGCGGCCGACGGCGTGGCGACGGTCGCCGAACCCGCCCGCCAGGTGCTGGCGCAGCAGCGGGCGAGCGGCGGCGACGGCGTGCCGGACCGCGACCCGGGTCGCTTCGTCGCGCTGATGCTGGCACGCGCGGTGGCGGCGTATGACGCGGCGGCCGAAACCGCTCCGGTGGTTTTCGACCGCGGGGTGCCGGACCTCTTCGCCTATGCCGACTGGTACGGTCTGGAGACGGCGGCGATCGCCGAGGCGGCGGCGCGCTGCCGCTATGACGCGCCCGTCTTCGTCGCGCCGGACTGGCCGGCCATCTACCGCACCGATGAGGAGCGCACGATGACGTTCGAGGAGGCCTGCCGCTTCGGCGAGAGCCTGCGCCTGGCCTATCGGCGCTGCGGCTACGACCTTGTCGACCTGCCGCTCGCCGACGTGGCGACGCGCAGCCATTTCATCCAGTCGCGGATCGGGCGGTAGGCGTTTGTGAGGACGGGCGGCCGGTCCCGGGTCCGCGGCGCGTCAATGCGTGCCGCACCGCGCACGGGAGGACGAAGAAGTCTTTGAGCCAAACATCGCGTCGTCCCGGCCGGCGCGGTAGCGAAGAGCCGGGACCGGCCTGGCGTCCTCGCCGGCTCCTCGCCAGTTCCTCCGGCCACCAGCCTGCTATTCGAAGCGCTGCCGCAGTGCCACCTTGTCGATCTTGCCGACCTTGGTGACCGGCAGGTCCGGCAGGGCCTCGAGATGCGCCGGCCATTTGAACCGCGCCACCTTGCGGGCGTCGAAATGGGCCTGCACATCGGCCAGCGCCAGGCTGCGGCCGGCCTTGAGCACGACGAAGGCGGCGACCTCCTCGCCCAGTACGTCATGGGGCTTGGAGACGGCGGCGGCGTTCAGCACGGCTGGGTGCGCGAGCAGCACGTCCTCGATCTCCTCGGCCGAGATCTTCTCGCCGCCGCGGTTGATCAAGTCCTTGGCCCGGCCCTCGACGACCAGATTGCCCGAGCCGGGTCGCCGCCGGACGATGTCGCCGGTGCGGTAGAAGCCGTCCGGCGTGAAGGCGCGGGCATTGTGCTCCGGCGCCCGGTAGTAGCCGCGCAGCGTATAGGGTCCGCGGGTGATCAGCTCGCCCGCCTCGCCGTCGGGCACGTCATTGCCGTCAGCGTCGACGATGCGGATCTCGTCCGCCGTGGTCATCGGCCGTCCCTGGGTGCCGACGATCTCCTCCTCCGGGTCGTCGAGGCGGGTGCAGTTGAGCAGGCCCTCCGCCATGCCGAAGCTCTGCTGCAGCCGGCAGCCGAGAACCGGGCCGACGCGGCGGGCCGCCTCCGGCTGCAGCCGGGCGCCGCCGACCTCCAGCAGGTCGAGCGAGGAGAGGTCGATCTGCGGTCCGTCGGGGTCGCCCATGCGATCCATCCAGGTGATCGCGACGGCCGGCACGACAGCGGTCGCGGTCAGTCGCTCTGCGGCGATCAGCGGCAGGGCCACGGCCGGGTTCGGGCTGCGGGCGATGAAGCCGAAGCCGCCCTTCTCCAGCGCCCCCAGCACACCCGGCGTCCCATAGGGAAAGTTGTGGCTGATCGGCAGCACGGCCATGTAGCGCGTCGCGGCGTCGAACTTCGCCCGCTTGGCGGCATGGCGGAAATTAAGATGATAGTCGTTGTGGGTGCGCGGGATCAGCTTGGGCAGGCCCGTCGTGCCGCCGGAGAGCAGGAAGAGGGCGATGCTCTCGGGGTGGGGGCGAAGCGCGTCGAGCCGCGCCCGGTCAGCGTCGAGCAGGGTCGAGGCGACGAGGCTGGCGAGGCTGACATGGTCCGCGGCCTGAGATTCGCCAACGGTGATGACATGGGCGACGCCCGGATGGCGGCCGCGGATGGCGGCGCTGAGTTCGACATGGTCGACATCCCTGGCGTCGTCGGGCACCACCAGCGCCCGGGCGCCGGTGAGGCCGACCATGTGGTCGATCTCACGCTCCCGATGGGCGGGCAGGGCCAGCACGGGCCTGACGCCGATGCGGTAGCAGGCGAAGGTGAAGGTCAGCGCCGCGACCCGATTGGGCAGCTGGCAGACCACCGTGTCGCCGGGCGCCAGGCCGAGATCGGCGAGGCCGATCGCGAGGCGGTCGACCTGGTCGGCGAAATCCCGGTAGCCGAGGCGTTCGTGGACATCCGCCAGGGCCTCCCGATCGCCGGAGCGGGCGGACCATCGGCGCGGCAGGTCGCCGAGGCACAGGCCAGCCCACCAGCCCTCCTGACGGTAGCGGCGGGCGAGCGCCGCCGGCCAGGGCGTGAAGCCGTCCTCGGCCGGCGGGGCGGTCATGGGGTCGTCCTTCATCGCTGCCTCGTCATCTATTCACCCGAACCCTGTCCCACTTCGTGACTGACCGCGGTGGCGACGGCCAGCAGGGCGCGCACCGGGCGACCGTCCGGGCCGATGTCGAGATCCGCGCCGCCGACCAGGGTCAGCACGCAGGCGACATGCCCCTGGTGATCGCGAATCGGGGCGGCCAGCGCCCGCAGGCCAGGAATGACGGAGCTGTCGACAGCGGTCCAGCCCCGTTCGTGGATGTCGTCGAGGGCGGCGCGCACCGCGCTGGCGTCGGACGCCTCGTCCTGGAGATGCGGCAGGGCGAGTGCCAGCGGCATGAAGGCGAGGAAGCAGAGGCCGGTGGCCGAGCGCGTCACCGGCAACCGCGAGCCGAGACCGAGCGAGGTGACGAAGGGCAGGGGCCCGCGCTCCCAGCGCACGACCACGGGACCGTTATCGCCCCAGACGCTGAGCAGGACGGTGGCGCCGGCCGATTGCGCAAGGCCGGTCATGACCTCCGTCGCCAGGGTGACGGCGTCCAGCCGGCCGAGCGCGGCCAGCCCGAGACGCAGGGCCGCCGGCCCCAGGTCGTAGAAGCCGGTAGCGGCGTGCTGGCGCACCAGCTCCGCCCCGGTGAGCGCGGCGAGATGGCGATGCGCGGTGCTCGAGGTCACCCCGGCGCGGACGGCGATCGCCGTCAGGCTGGCGGGGCCGTCGGCGGCCACCACCGCCTCCAGCGTGGCGAGAGCCGAGGTCAGGGACTTCATGCCGCCGCCGGCAGCGGCCGCGCCGCGGGTACGCGGCCGACCGGGGCGGCGGGCCGGGGAGGCGCTCATCCGGTTGTCGCCTGGCGCGCCTTGTACCGGGCGACGAAGCGCGGTGCCGTCTCGGCCAGGCGGGACTCGGTTACGCGGCCGGAGCGCGTCATGTAGCTCCAGGCGAGATCCCAGGCATCGAGATGCATGCGCTGGCCGAAATCCTCATACCAGAGATAGGAGTTGGCGGCCGCCGCCAGCATCTTGTCGACCACCGGGCGGCGGGTCTCCTCGAAGCGGGCAAGCGCGCGGCGCACGTCGAGGCCGCAGTCGTCGAGCGCGGCGGCCAGCGCCGTCGCGTCCTCCAGCGCCAGGCGCGTGCCGGAGCCGATGGAGAAGTGCACGCTGCGCAGCGCGTCGCCGATCAGCACGACGTTGCGGTGGTGCCAGTTCGCGTTGGTGACGACCGGGAAGCGCCGCCAGATCGAGCGGTTGAGGAGCAGCGGATGACCGTCGAGGTCATTGGCGAAGACGCGTTCGCACAGCCGCGCGGCTGCTTCCTCGTCGAGTTCCGCCAGACCCGAGCTTTCCCAGGTCCGGGCGTCGCACTCGACGATGAAGGTGCTGAGGTCCGGCTGGTAGCGGTAGTGGTGGGCGACATAGGCGCCGCCGTCGTGGTCGCGGAAGGTCAGCGTCAGCGTGTCGAACGGCTTGGCCGTTCCATACCAGGCGAAGCGGTTGGTGAGATGGTCGATGGCGGGCTGGAAGGCGTCCTGCCAGCGCGCGCGCACGCCCGAGCCGATGCCGTCGGCGCCGACCATAAGGTCGACCGAGCCGGCCAGAGCGTCGAGGTCCGTGACCTGGTGATCGTGGTGGATCGTCACGCCGGTACGCCGGCAGAGGTCCTCGAGGATCCGCAGCAGGGTCAGGCGGGCGATGCCGGTGAAGCCGTTGCCGTCGATCGGCACCTTCGCGTCGCCGCGGGCGATGGTGATGTCGTCCCATTGCTCCATCGCCGCCTCGATGGCGGCGAAGGCCTGCGCGTCCGCCTGCTCCAGATAGGGCAGGGCACGGTCGGAGAAGACCACGCCGAAGCCGAAGGTGGCGCCCGGCGGGTTCTGCTCGTAGACCGTCACCTCGCTCGCGGGATGACGGCTCTTCACCAGATAGGCGAGAAAAAGCCCCGACGGGCCGCCACCGACGATTGCCAGACGCATCGATCTCTCCAATTTTCCGCTATTTGGAAATTATCACGCATAACGGAAAACCGGCAAGGCTGGAGTTCTCCCCCCTAGAACCCAGCCAGGAAATCGCGCGCCTGTTGCAGACCGCGTAGGTATGCGATGCCAGCGGCCGCGGTGGTCGGCCCGTCGGGTTCGTAGACGAGCGGCTCGACGGCGATCGCGCCGTCATAGCCGACATCCACGAGCGCCTCGATTATGGGGGCGAATGACATCGTCCCCTGGCCCGGCGCCCGGCGATTGCGATCGTTGAACTGGATGTGGGCGAGCTTTCCGGTCGGCCACCAGTCGCGGATGATGGTGGCCACGTCCTGGCGCTCCTGACGCGCCGCCGCCCCGGTATCGATCATCGTCTTGAGGCCCTCGACACCGACCTCGTCGATGAAGTCGGCCGCCTCCGCGACGGTGTTGATGAAGGCGGTGTCGTCACTGCTGAGCGGTTCCAGGCAGTAGGCGATGCCGGCGCTCCCCGCCATGCCGGCCGCCTTGGCGAGACAGCTCGCCGCCGCGGCGCGGGCGGCTTCCGGCGAGCGGGCGTCGCTCACCCGGCGTTGGGCGGCTGAGCCGTGCACCATGACCATCCCCCCGAGGTCGACGCACAGCTCAACCAGGCCCAACAGGACGTCGGTGGTGCGCACCTGCCTGGCTGGGCTGTCGGAGGTGAGCGAAAGCCCCTCCGGCGTCGCCAGCAGGAAGTGCAGACCGGTGATCGCCAGACCGAAATCCTCCGCGATCGCCGCAACCTCCTGGCGCCGCCAGGCCGGCAGCCGGTTCGGCGCCTCCTGGTCGAGCGTGAAGGGTGCGATCTCGAGGCCCTGGTAACCGAGGGCGGCCGCGATGCGGCACTGTTCCTCGAAGGGCTTCTCGCGCAACACCTCGTTGCAGAGACTGACGATCATCGATCACCACCTGGGTCGTCCGACTGTGCGCCACCGGGCGGTCTGTCCCCCCGAGCATCCCGCCCGGCAACGCTCCGTCATTAAGCGCGAACGGCGCTCCTGGCGCAAGGGGGAGATAAGAGAATGTTCGCTCACAACGAGAGAAGCGTAAACGATGAAGGTGTCCGGTTTTGATTCAATCCATAGGGGATTTAATTGCGTCATAAACCATTGATAAAATGGATAATTTATGATCGGTAGCGCAGTCCGGTGCATTAGTGGCCACGGCGCGAGGGAGGACTCCAGCGGGTGGCTGAGCGCACTTGTTGAATTGCAAATTGCATTGCATTTCGGGTTTGACCTTTCGGCACGTGCGATTTCCCAACGATAATGCGAGAACCGTTGGCCGTAGGTCGATCGACGTCCCTCGCGCTCCGCCCATGTCGATGAGCGGCGTCGGGATGGCTGACCACGAGGTCGGAGGGGCTGCCACCAGGGGTGGTTCGCCGTCCTCGATGGCGTCTCAGCGACACGGGCAATTGCTGAGTCCGCTGAATCGCTTGGCCGTCCCGGCTGCCGGACCGATTCAGGCGCGCCCCTGCAACCAGGGAGTCAGAGAGTACCGACCACGGAGCATGGACGGCCCGCCGGCCCGTCCTGACTTGAGAGACCGTGTGAACCGACTCTGACCTGGAATCGCAGCCGGCGCGGGTTCGGCGAGTCGGATCAGGGCGTTCGACCGGCGGTCTGCCGATTCGGATTCCCGCGGGTTTCGCAACCGGCGGAATCGGGACCCTCGACAAAGGAAAGCGGCGCCCGGCCGGAGCCGGGCGCCGCGCGGATGCCGTTCCCGTCGGCCGCTCAGCGGCTTAGGGTGTTGGACGGCGACTGGATCTGAAACTGCGGACGCAGCACGCCGGTCGACGGCTGGCCGGGGTTCACGAAGCGGTCGATCAGACGGATGGTGTCGTCATCGTTCGAGCCGCCGCAGCCGACGGCCTCGCAGAAGGTGATGACGTTGCACTGGCCCTGCACCTCGACCTCGGTACAGACCTCGTTGCCGTTCTCGTCGTCATAGCAGCCGTAGCAGCTGGTGGCGGAAGCCGGACGGTCGACGGCGGCCGCGCCGAGCAGCGCGAAGGCGAGACCGAAGGTGGCGGCGACGCGGGTGGCGATGTTCAAAGCGTAAGACATGACAGGTTCCCCCTCTTTGGCGGGCGGTGAACCGATCACCGCCTCGATGAGGGGGAACATCGGCCAAACGCGGCGCGCGCGCAGTGCCGGGCGTCATACCGTCACGGTGCGCGCCGTCACTCATCCGCGGATGCGGGCCGGCGGCCATTGTCGGGCCCAATCCCCGGTTCACCGGTCGCTGACGAAGACGTGATGGCACCGCCCTTTTCACGCCTGTCGGATGACCCTACGTCATGGGTTCTCCCCCGCCCCGTCGACGCATTGAGAGACCGCGCATGGCCGCGACATGGAAGAGGCAGCTTCCCTGGACCGATGGGTCGGGGCGGATGTCGCCGCTGAAGCTGGCGATCTTCCTCGCCCTGCTGACGCCGGCGCTGTTCCTTCTGGGACGCGCGCTGACGGGCGATCTTGGCGCCCGCCCGCTGGACGAGGCGATCCATGTCAGCGGCAGCTGGGGGATCCGCATCCTGATCGCCGCGCTGCTGGTCACGCCCGTCCGGCGCATCACCGGCTGGAACCGGCTTGCCGGGGCCCGGCGAATGATCGGTCTGGGCGCGCTCGCCTGGGTACTGCTGCACTTCTCGCTCTATGTCATCGATCAGGATTTCGCGCTCGACACGGTGGCGTCGGAGATCGTGCTGCGCATCTATCTCGCCATCGGCTTCGCCGCGCTGCTGATCCTGGTCGCGCTGGGTCTGACTTCGTTCGATGCCGCCATCCGGCGCATGGGCGCGCGCCACTGGCAGCGCCTGCACCGCCTGGCCTATGCGGCCGGCGTGCTGGGCGCGGTCCACTTCTTCCTGCAGTCGAAGCTGAACGTCACCGAACCGGCGGTGATGGCGGCGCTGTTCCTCCTCGGCATGGGCGTGCGCGGCATCGACCGCTGGTCGAAGGGCGCGCCGGACTGGCGCCAACTGCTGCCTCTCGGTCTCGCCGTGACATTGGCGACGGCCGCGATCGAGGCCGGCTGGTACGCCGTTCTGACCGGCGTGGCGGCCGAACGCGTGCTTTCCGCCAACCTCTCGCTGGCCGCGGGACTGCGGCCGGCGCACTGGGCCGTGATCGCGACGCTGGTCGCCGTCGGCCTCTCCCTAGGGGCGCCCCGCCTGAAGCGCTGGCGCAAGTCCCGGCGCCGGGCCACGGGCGCGGAGGCGGTACGCCCGGCCTGAGCCTCCAGCTGCGCCGCGGCCATCGCGCGACCATGGCGCCGCCGCATTGCCGCGTAGTCTCGAATGCCGGTCTTCCTGGCAGGCGAGAACGCCAACCCCATGTCATCCGTCAAGATCAGCCTGGTCACCGTTGCCGGCTGCTTCCTCCTCGCGGCGACAACCGGCCTCCTGGGGCGCTTCTCATGGCTCTTCGAGATGGCGAGCCATCTCAGGCTCGGATTTCTCGTGGCGGGAGTCATCGCGATCGGGATCGCCCTGCTGCTGAGGCGGGCCGGCTTCGCGTTGCTGATCCTCCTGGCGCTGCTGCCCCATGCCTGGGCCCTGCGCATCCACCTGCCGGCCGATCAGCCCGCCGGCGGCTTGCCGTTCACCGTGCTCACCGCCAACCTGCTCTGGGTCAACCCGCGACCGGCGGAAGCCGTGGCCTGGCTTGCCGGGCAGGACGCCGACATCGTCGTGCTGCAGGAAAAGTCGGACATCTGGGACGCGCATCTGGGACCGCTCGCCGCCGGCTATCCGCATGCCGTGCCTGACGATCCGGCCAGTTCGGTCGACGTGATGGTGTTCAGCCGTCATCCGGTGCTGGACGTCGCGCCGCTCAGCCCCGGCAGCCGCTTCGTCTCCGGCATGGCCATCACGCTGGATGTCGACGGGCGACAGCTGCTGGTGGTGGCGGTACACACGATCTCCCCCTTCAGCGCCGGGCACGCCGCGGCGCGGAACCGGCAACTCGCCGGTATCGCGGTGCTGGCCATGGCCAGGGCCGACCTGCCGGTGATCGTCGTCGGCGACCTCAACGTCACGCCCTACTCGCCGGAATTCGACGTGCTGGGCTCTGCCGGGCTCTCCGGGCGCGCCGGCAGCGGCACGCCGCTCGCCACCTGGCCCGTCTGGCTGCCGGTGCTGGGACTGCCGATCGACCATGTGCTCGGCAACGCGCGGGTGGCCATCGACCGTGTCGAGCGTGGGCCGGATATTGGCTCCGACCACTATCCGGTGACGGCGTGGCTGCGGCTGCTCGACGCTACCTGATTGCCGGCGGCGGCCGGTGCGGGCTATGACGCCCGGCAGTGCCGCGAGACCGCCCGCCGTGTGAGGACCGACCCGCCATGTCCCAACCGCAAGACCCGATCTACGTCGCCCGGCAGGGCGCGGTCGCCGAGATCGTCCTCAACAGGCCGGAGCGGATGAACGCGCTCGACCTCGGCATGTGGCAGGGCCTGGCGGCGGCGGCGGCGGAGATCGCCGCCGACCGGGCGGTCCGGGTGGTCGTGGTGCGCGGGGCGGGCGGCCGTGCCTTCTCCGCCGGGGCGGACATCACCACCTTCGAGCGGGCCTACGCGACGCCGGCGGCCGCGCGCGAATTCAACGACGCGGTCAGGGCAGGCCAGCGGGCGCTGGAGCGGCTCGACAGGCCGGTGATCGCCCGCATCGAGGGTGCCTGCGTCGGTGGCGGCTGCGGTATCGCCCTGCATTGTGACATCCGCGTGGCCGGCCAGTCCGCGAAGTTCGGCATCACGCCGGCCCGGCTCGGCATCGCCTATTCCTTCGAGGACACAAGGCGCCTGGTCGACACCGTCGGCCCGGCCATGGCGCGCGACATCCTGATGACCGGCCGCCTGCTCGACGCGCCGGAGGCGCTGCGCGTCGGCCTCGTCCATAAGGTGGTGGCCGACAACAAGGTTTCCGGCGCGGTCGAGGCCTATGCGGAGCGGCTGGCCGAGAACTCGCAATACACCATCCGGGCGGCCAAGCGCACCGTGCAGGCGATCAGCGACGGCGCGACCGCGCCGGATGCGGACCTTGCCTGCTTCATCGACGAAGCCTTCGCGGGTGCGGACGCCCGGGAAGGGGCGGCCGCCTTCCTCGCCAAGCGCAAG